>Ga0307486_1000002_pt1 | contig 312586 bp, 270 predicted proteins | sample CBIW02metaG_FD_203663 | JGI IMG/M metagenome (GOLD analysis project Ga0307486, IMG submission 203663) | Sea-ice brine microbial communities from Beaufort Sea near Barrow, Alaska, United States - CBIW 0.2 | ecosystem: Environmental > Aquatic > Marine > Coastal | place: USA: Alaska | collected...
GAACGCTAACCACTAGCGAATGGCAAGGGCCAATCCGTGAGGAGCGGTCTCCGGAACGCCGGCCGGAAGTAAGCCGCTAGCAAAACTGCGAGCTGATGAACAAGAACATCATATGAGGCGTAGGCCAGAGGCGAGTTGGCACAAGCCGACGGGGCGGCCTCCCGCGAAGCCGCGTGATCTAACGGCCACCGTAAATGATGCAGTTGTGCAGTGACAGTGCATGTCCTTATCTGGGGCGGTCCGACGCATCGGGGTCTGCTCAACGAGCGATCGGCTGCTCTGAGAACGCTACAGTGTTAGTAGCGCCTCTTTCGGGTGGCGGGATTCTACCCATACCCTGTTGTTAATGGGTGGAATATTACCCATTTATTAGTATTCACCTTCGCTCTTTTCCAGAAATCCTCTGTTTTATAAGTACTTTCCCAATCTGGCCTGCTCCTTGCTGCCTTATTTTAATCGCAGCCCTCCCGGGCTTCGTCGAGCACCCAATAAACAAAATGAACCAGGGAGCATTCTCTATGAAGACCCAAGCCATTATGGCGGTGGCATTCGCCTCTACTCTTGTTGTTGCAAATCCTGTTGTTGCCGAGGATCGGGCCGGATGGCCAGATAACTTTACTGTAGGAACGGCCAGCCAGGGCGGTACTTACTTCGCCTATGGTTCCGGCTGGGCTAACTTTGTTGCAGAAAGTCTGGGCGTTTCTGGCGGTGCCGAAATTACCGGTGGCCCGATGCAGAACATGGCATTGGTGCATACTGGTGATCTCAAGTTTGGCCTGACCACTATGGGCCCGGCCCATGAGTCCATGATAGGCAACAGCCCACTGGCGCCAGGCTTGAAGATGGACAACGTCTGCGCCATGTTCCCCATGTACGAAACGCCTTTCTCCGTGACGGCACTAAGCAGCTCCGGGATCACCTCTATTTCTGATATTCCGGACGGTGCCACCATCGGTTTCGGCCCGGCTGGCTCAACGTCTGATACCTATTTCCCACGCATGATGGAAGCCCTGGGTGTGAACTTCGAGCGCCGTAACGGCAGCTGGACTGATCTCGGAAGCCAGCTTCAAGATGGCCTGATTGATGTTGTGGCCTTTGCCGCAGGTATTCCCATTCCGGCTGTTAGCCAGCTGGAAGTTCAGACCGATGTAAACATCATTGGTATGACCGATGCCGAAGCAAAGAAGATCACTGATAACTTCCCGGTGTCTGAATTCACGATTCCGGCGAGCACGTACCAGTCTCTGGACAAGCCGTCGCGCGTTGTTTCTATGTGGAACTTTGCCATGGTGAATTGCGATATGCCCGAGAGCTTTGTGTATGAAATCACCAAGCTGACAATGGAGAAAAACGACAGAATGGTCTCCATTCACAAGGCAGCCCGCAACTCGATTCCCGAGAATTACAACAAGAACAACGTACTGCCTTGGCATGCAGGTGCTGCACGCTGGTTCAACGAGAACGGTTACACCATCGAAGAAAGCAAGATCAAGTAACACTGTTGATCTGAACAATAGCCGGCAAACTCTGCCGGCTCCGATTTGCCTGCTGGCCGGACTCCCCTAATGACACTCGAACGACACCCAAAAGACTTTTCCGATGTGGAGGTGGGCGAAGATCACGTGCTTGCCCATGACGTGGATGACGAGCCTGTAGAGGCAAACCGCAGACTGTTTGAAGGCGGCATGCTGAAGTTTGTTACGTTGCTTGCGATTTTTTACTCCTCATTCCACCTTTATTCGCTGAATATTGCACCGCTGGAAACCTGGTCGTTCAGGATTGTGCACATTGCCGGGGCACTTGTTCTGGGCTTTGTTCTGTTCGCCGGCGCACGTTTTGTTTCTGCCGAAGAAGGCCCTGTGCGCCATCGCTGGACCACATGGGTCAGCGCTGTCGCGCTTTTACCGGCATTTTATGTGCTGTATCAGACATTTTCGTTTTGGCAGATGGTTCAGGGCGGCGCCCTGCGAATTCCGGTTGAGCTGGAAACCTGGCACTTTGGCTGGCCCTTACTGGCGACAACAGGCACAGGTATCGTTGTAAGCTGGTTTCACCAGCGTGAGCGCTCACGCTTCAGTGTGCCGGATCTGGTGCTGATTGTGTGTTCGATCGCCGTCGCCGCGTATTTCCTCGTGGCCTATAACACCTCCATGCGCATGTCCACGGGCACATCGTTTGCACCGTTGGGTATCTCGTTTGCCGCTGTGGGTGGCACCGCGCTGATTATGGAGCTTACCCGCCGGGTTGCTGGCCTTGCGTTGGTGGTTATCGGGCTGATATTCCTCTTGTATGTATTTGCCGGTCCTTATCTGCCGGGTTTCCTTGGTTATCCGGGGCTGTCGGTGCAACGCTTTTTCAGCCAGGTTTACACCGATGCGGGTATTCTTGGGCCCACCACGGCGGTGTCGTCTACTTATATTATTTTGTTCATTATATTTGCAGCGTTTTTACAGTCGTCAAAAGTGGGTGACTACTTCGTAAACTTCGCGTTTGCGGTGGCTGGGCGTTCACGGGGTGGCCCCGCCAAAGTATCCATTTTTGCTTCAGGCCTTATGGGCATGATCAACGGCACTAGCGCAGGTAATGTGGTGTCCACCGGGTCACTGACTATTCCGTTGATGAAAAAAGTGGGCTACAGCAAAAAATCGGCTGGCGCGGTAGAAGCGGCTGCCTCTACCGGTGGCCAGATCATGCCTCCGATTATGGGGGCGGGCGCCTTCATCATGGCCGAAATTACCGGTATTCCTTATACCGAGATCGCCATTGCCGCCATCATTCCCGCGATACTGTACTTTGCGTCCGTTTACTTCATGGTCGATTTCGAAGCTGCGAAAACTGGCATGCGTGGTATGCGCGAAGACGAGCTGCCAAAGCTGCGTGCCATGGTGAAGCAATGCTACCTGTTTTTACCGATTATCATTCTGGTGGTGGCGCTGTTTATGGGCTATTCGGTCATACGTGCCGGTACGTTGGCCATGATTTCTGCGGCCGTTGTCAGCTGGTTTTCACCAAACAAGATGGGTATTCGTGAGATTCTGGAGGCGCTGGAAACTGCCTCTTACATGGCCATACAGATTATTGTGGTGTGCGCGGCCGCGGGCGTTATTGTCGGCGTTATTTCTCTGACCGGTGTCGGTGCCCGCTTCTCGGTATTGCTGCTGGATGTGGCAGAGGCGAGTCAGTTGCTCGCGCTCATCTTCGCTATGTTCATATCTATCCTTTTAGGCATGGGAATGCCGACAACCGCCGCCTATGCGGTTGCCGCTTCGGTGGTGGCGCCAGGGCTTGTGCAATTGGGGATTGAGCCGCTGACAGCACACTTCTTCGTGTTCTACTTTGCGGTTGTTTCTGCCATTACTCCTCCGGTTGCGCTGGCTTCTTATGCGGCCGCGGCGATTTCCGGTGCCAAAGCCATGGAAACCTCAGTGGCGTCGTTCCGGATCGGCATTGCGGCGTTCATCGTGCCTTTCATGTTTTTCTACAACGGCGCCCTGCTGATGGAGGCAGGATGGTTCGACATTGCCCGTGCACTGGTCACCGCGCTCTTTGGTGTGTACATGCTGTCGGGCGGAGTGCTCGGCTGGTTTGCCGAGGTGTCGGCCTCGTGGATAGCCCGGCTACTATTGGTGAGCGCTGCACTGCTGATGATTGAAGGTGGCGTGGTATCCGACCTGGCAGGTATCGCCCTTGCAGCGATCGTGTTCATGATGCAGCGACAGCGCAAGGTTCGCCTGGCAGCCGCCTGAGTTCAGGAGTTTTGCAGGCCTTGTCCTCGACAGGGCCTGACTATACTCTGGCGTCCTTTAATGGTGTTGCGGGAACCGGGATATGTCCTACCGGATAGGCGCTTTTTTTGTCTTTGTGTTCACCCTCATGGTGTCCTGGATGCTGGGTGGCTGGGTTGGCTACCGGCAGGTTGAGCGGGACAGCCTTGAGGAATCTTTCCGCTACCGCCAGCTTGTCGGGAACGAACTTAACCGATACCTGCCTATTCCTGAGCTTATGGCTGAGCACCCATTACTGGAAGCCGCCCTGAGCTCTCCGGAGAACCCTGCAGTCATTCACCAGGCCAACGAAGAAATGCAGCGCATGGCCACGATTGTTGGCAGCTCTGATGTTTATCTGATGGACATGACCGGGCTGACCATTGCCGCCAACAACTACCAGCAAACCGGGAGTTTCGTGGGTCGTAATTTCAGCTTTCGGCCCTATTTCTACGAAGCTCTGGAAACCGGCAGCTCCGCCATATATTTCGCCCTTGGTTCTACCTCCCGTGTTCGCGGCCTGTATTTTTCCCATCCGGTGCGAAGCGAAAGCGGACAGCTGCTAGGTGTGGTTGCGGTGAAAGTACTGGTGCACGAGCTGGAATCCCAATGGCACAGGCCCGCTGCTGTGCGAGAAGCGGAGATGGTGGTGCTGGACGAAGCAGGGGTGAGCTTTTTGGCCAGCAAGCCCGCATGGTTGTATCGGGACTTTACCGGCAATGCGGAGGAGGCTCCGGGTGAAGCTTCACGCCAACGTTATCCAGGCCGGGATCTCAAGCCGGTGTCCCTGAACTATCTTGGGAAGCCCCCGGGCTTGTCTGGCTCCTCCGGAACGTTACGCATTCGCGAAAACGGCGGTGGTCGTGAGTATCTGAGCGTACGAACGCCGCTGCCGCGGCTGGACTGGACGCTGCAGGTTATGGTGAGTACCCGTTCGGTGGTCTGGACACGGCTCGGGTTTGTGGCAGGAGGTATCGCGGTCTTTTTTGGTGGTCTTCTGGCCGGGCTTTACCTGCGCGAGCGCTACCGTCGCGAAGCGGAACTGGCTCTGAGGGGAGAGCAGCTTGAACGCAGTGTTGCGGAACGAACAACGGATCTGGAGCGCTCCAACCGCAAACTGCTGGATGAGATACGGGAGCGCGAGCGCACCCAGAGTGAGTTGCGAGAAACCCAACAAGAGCTGATTCAGGCAGCCAAACTGGCGGTGCTGGGGCAGATGTCCGCTGGCCTTAATCATGAAATGAGCCAGCCTCTTACCGCCATCCAGACCTACGCCAGAAACAGCCGTCGCTTCCTGGAAAAAGGTGCCGCAGATATGGTGGATGCGAACCTTAGCGAAATCGTACTTCTATGCGACAAAATGGCGGAGCTCACCCGCCAGTTCAAGGTGTTTGCCCGCAAGTCTGAAGGTCCGCCAATGGTTGTGGATTTCCGCCTGTCGGTGGATGCGTCCCTGAAAATTATAACGGCGCAGAAAAGCAGCGAGGGCATTGATATTCGATGGGAACGTCCTGTGCAGCCGGTTTTTTGCCATGGCGACCTGATCCGCATCGAACAGGTGATGGTTAACCTCCTTGCTAACGCGGTACAGGCTGTTGAAGGCCAGGAACAACCGGAAATTACCATAGAAGTTGAGGCGCAGGAGGGAATCTGGCGCTGCTGTGTCCGGGATAACGGGTCCGGACTGCCAGCGAACACGGAGCAGATTTTTGAACCTTTCTTCACCACCAAGTCCGTCAAGCAGGGACTTGGGCTCGGGTTGTCTATCTCAAGGCAGATTGCTGATGCCCTGGGTGGCCGACTCACCGGGCGCAATCGCAGCGATGTACCGGGTGCGGAATTTGAATTTACTCTGATAAAACGGGAGGCCACGGAATGACAGAACCCTCGGTAATCTTTATAGATGATGATCCGCACATCCGGCAGGCCATTGCCCAGGCGCTGACCCTGGAAGATCTGCCTGTGCGCTGTTTCGAGGGTGCAGAGTCGGGCCTTAAGGCCATTACGCCGGAATACAATGGCGTTGTGTTGTGTGACTACAACATGCCGGGTATGGACGGGCTTGAGATGCTGAGCGCCGTTCAGGCTCTGGACAAGACTATCCCCGTTATTATTCTGACCGGCCAGGGCGACATCAGCACTGCTGTCACCGCCATGCAGCAGGGTGCCTATGATTTTATCGAGAAGCCGTTCAATCACGACGAGCTGATCGAACTGCTCCGGCACGCGCTGGAGAAGCGGCACCTTGCTCTGGAGAATCGTCGTCTCAAGGCTCAGTTACGCCATCTGGCCCGGCCTGGCCCCAGGATTCTGGGTGGCACGTCCAGCATGCAGAAAGTGATGGATACCATTACGCCGATTCTGGATATTGCCGCCAATATTCTACTGTTTGGCGAGACGGGCTCCGGCAAGGATGCTCTGGCCCGTTACATCCACGAGAACAGCCCGCGAGGTGCGCATAACTTTGTGGCGATCAACTGCGGGGCTGTGCCGGAAAACCTGATTGAAAGTGAGCTTTTTGGCCATGAGGCGGGGGCGTTTACCGGTGCTGACAAACGACGCATTGGTAAAATCGAGCACGCGCATCGGGGAACATTGTTCCTGGACGAAGTGGAAAGCATGCCCATGCCGCTGCAGATCAAGCTGCTCAGAGTGCTTGAAGAGCAAAAGGTCGAACGCCTGGGCAGCAACCAGGTTCAGGAGCTGGATGTGCGCATCATTGCTGCTACCAAAGGCGATCTCAAAACCCTCAGCGACGAAGGCAGTTTCCGGGCGGATCTCTATTACCGGTTGAATGTGGTGAAAGTGGATATCCCACCTTTGCGCGAGCGCAAAGAAGACATCCCGATGTTGTTTCATCACTTTGTTCTGATTGCCGCAGCGCGTTACGACCGGGAAAGCATTCCGCTGGATGCCAGCCAGGCTGCGCGACTCATGCATCATAGCTGGCCGGGAAATGTTCGTGAGTTGCGTAATCTGGCTGAGCGTTATGTGCTGCTTGGCACGGCTGCGCTGGATGAAGATGAGCCGGTGGCTAACGCCGATGTGAGTGGGCGGCGAACCCTTACAGAAATGATGGACAGCTTTGAGCATTCGGTGCTGACCAGCGCCCTCAATGCCTGCCAGGGAAGTATCAAGGACACTATGGTTCAGCTTGGCGTTGCCCGAAAAACCCTCTACGACAAAATGAAAAAGCACGGCCTGGACAAGGCTCAGTTCAAGGATTGAGCCAGGTATCTGACTCGCAGTGGTACGAGTAGTTACACTCCGTATACAAAATACGCAGTACCCTCAATGATAATTAGTGCCTCTATTCTGTAGCATCGCATTTCTTCGCTGCGGGCGGGAGCTCCCGTCCACCCCCTGTAATAGACAGAAGACCTACCAGATATGAAAAACTTGACCATTCAGACAAGGGTGCTGTTGCTGGCACTGGTGCCAGTGATCTTGCTCACTGTGTTTCTGACCACATATAACCTGAATCAAGCCCGGGGCATCGGTGACGGAGCTGTAGCGGGTTTTTCCTCGGCTATGGAGGCGAGCAAGCGCCAAGAGCTGAAAAACTATCTGGAGCTGGCACGTACGTCAATCGCTCATCTTTACGAACAGCCAGGATCCGCTAACGACCCGGAAGTGCGCAAGAAGGCGTGGGAAATTCTTCGCCAGATGCGTTTCGATGATTCCGGCAGTGTGGGATATATCTTCGCCACTGACACCAGTGGCCTAACCGTTATGCATGGCGCAAAGCCGGCATTAGAAGGCAAGAACCTCTGGGACACTCAGGACCCCAATGGTACCTATCTGATCCGCGAACTGGTAAAAGTGGCTCGAAGTGGCGGTGGCTATGTGCCCTATGACTGGCAGAACAGCGATACTGGTAAAGTCGCCCCGAAACTGGGTTACGCCATAATGCTGCCGAAATGGAACATCATGATGGGTACCGGTTTCTGGGTAGATGGGCTGGAAAAACAGGTTGCCGTTATGGACGACAAAGTCGAGGAGGCCCTGGGTAACGCGGTAATCGGCTCAATAACCACCTCGCTGATTGCACTGGCCATTATCGTCTTTTTAGCCCTGATTGTAGTGCGCAGTATTATCCGGCCGCTCAAATCAGCGGTGTCGGCCATGAACGATATCGCCAGAGGCGATGGTGACCTGACCCGTCGATTGGAGATCGAGGGCAAGGACGAGCTTGGCCAGCTGGCGACTGCATTCAACAGCTTTGCCGATCAGGTACACGGTTTGGTCGAGCGGGTTCTCTCATCCACCCGGACGCTGAACGAAGCCTCTGAAGAGCTGAATCAGATAATGGGAGAGGCAGAACAAGGCGTAGAAAGGCAAAAATCCGAGAGTGACCAAGTGGCGACGGCCATGAACGAGATGACGGCCACGGCCCAGGAGGTAGCCAATAATGCCAGCGAAGCGTCTGATGCTGCAGACCATGCCAATGTTCAAGTATGTGATGCTCAAGGTTTGGTGCACCAGACCATCGAGGTGATCGGTGGCCTCACCGAGCAGGTCGAAGAAGGGGTGAAGGTTATTGAGAAACTGGGAACAGACTCCCGCAAGATCGACAGCGTTCTGGAGGTGATCCGTGAGATTGCCGATCAGACAAACCTGTTGGCCCTGAATGCGGCCATTGAGGCGGCACGTGCCGGCGAAGCTGGGCGAGGATTTGCGGTGGTTGCGGATGAAGTTCGCACGCTGGCGAGCCGGACTCAAAAGAGCACTCAGGAAATCCAGGAAACGATAGAGCGACTGCAAACCGGTGCCGGCAATGCGGTGAAGCTGATTGGCTCGATCAGTGAGCACAGTGAGGCCACTGTTGCGGAAACGCGTAAGGTGAATGACGCGCTGCAGAGAATTAACCAGGCGGTCGGTACCATCAACGATATGAACACTCAGATTGCCAGTGCCGCAGAGGAGCAGACCAGCGTCTCCGAAACAATCAACCAGAATATTCACGAGATTGTTGCGATCACGGAGCAGACTGCTCAGGGGACGTATCGGGCGGGCTTGGCAACACAGCGACTCAAGGCGCTGGCGGAAGATATGTCAGACCAAGTCAGTCGTTACCGTGTGTAAGCAATAGAGAAACAAAAAAGCCGGGGTCTTGGCCCCGGCTTTTTTGTTTCTCTGCATCAGAGGTTGGCTTCTGCAAACTCCGCCAGTATTGATCGCGGCACACCTTGCAGGTGAATGTGTCCGCCGTGGCTGAAGCTTTTGAAACGCTCGGTCATATAGGTCAGGCCGGAGCTCAGAGCGCTCAGGTAGGGCGTGTCGATCTGAGCCAGGTTGCCCAGGCAGATTACTTTGGAGCCATTACCCGCCCGGGTAATGATGGTCTTGATCTGATGCGGAGTCAGGTTCTGGGATTCATCAATAATAATCAGACTGTGCTGGAAGCTGCGGCCGCGAATGTAGTTCATGGATTTGAAGTGAAGAGGCACCTTGCTGAGAATGTAGTCCACGCTGGCGGTCATGTTCTCGTCGTCTTCGTGCAGTGCTTCCAGGTTATCCACGATGGCTCCCAGCCAGGGCGCCATTTTTTCGGCCTCGGTGCCGGGCAGGAAACCGATATCCTCATCCAGGCCTTGGGTTGAGCGTGTTGCAATAATCCGTTTGTAGAGCTTGCTGGCAACGGTCATCTCGATGCAGGCAGCCAGCGCCAGAATGGTTTTACCCGAGCCCGCCGAACCGGTGAGGTTGACCAGATGAATATCCGGATCAAGCAGAAGGTTCAGGGCCATGGCCTGGTAGATGTCCCGCGGCACCAGGCCCCACACTTCTTCGTTCATCAGATCGTGCTGATGCAAATCCCGGATAATCACCTGAGTGTCGGTGATGTTGACGGCTTTGCCTATAAACCCCTGTTCGTCAAGAATAAATTCGTTGATATTGAGTTTGGCCAGTTCACCTTCGCGCTTGAGAGTGTGCTCGGTTACACCTTCGCGCTGCACGGTTTCCACTTTGGCGATGGTGTCCCAGAACGAGTTCGGGAACTCGCGATAGCCCTTGGGCAGCAAATCAATGTCGTCCAGCAACTGATCGTTGTGGTAGTCCTGGGCTTCAACGCCAAAGCCACGCGCTTTCAGCCGCATGTTGATGTCTTTGCTGACCAGTATGATATCCCGGGATTTGTGCCGCTCCTGAAGCGCCGCAAGCGTGTTGATGATCTTGTTGTCGTTCAGGTGTTCCGGAAGTGAGTGGCTACCGGTGTGCTCGGTGCTCATAAGAATGGAGAGGGTACCCAAAGGTTCTGCCATCTTGGCTCGTATGATGGGCACGCCTTTCTCTATGTCTTTCGGGCTGGCATCGCCAAGCAACCTGTCGATGGTGCGGATCGCCTGGCGACAATCGGCTGCCACACTCTGCTTGCCGGATTTGAGGCCGTCGAGCTCTTCAAGGACGGTCATCGGGATGATGACATCGTGTTCTTCAAAGTTGAGGAGGGCGTTCGGGTCGTGGATCAGGACGTTGGTATCGAGGACGTACATTTTTCTTTGAGCTTGCGGTGCTCTTGGCATAGCGGGCGCTACCTCTGTGGTGGTTCAGTCGTTACGGGCGCAGCGTTTCGTGAGCTCCTCATCCGAGATTATTTTCAGCATGTCGTAGGTCGTCACAATGCCGGTTATCTTCGAATCGCGGGTGACGAAAATTCGGTGCAGGTGCTCACTCATCATGATGTTGGCAATGTCGCGCACCGGTGTGGTCTCGTCAACCGATAGTACCATGGGCGTCATGATATCCCGGACCTCTACCGGCACCTTGCCCATTTCCTCAAAAAGCACCATGCGTAAGCGGCGCGCTTCCTGCTGCTCCTCCGCTGTGAGCTCTTTGTCGGCATCAGATCGGGTGGCGTTCCAGCGGAATTCTGTAATGTCCTTGAGTGTGACAATGCCTACAATCTCGCCAGACTCGTCAGTCACAGGGCTGCCGGTAATTTCGTTGTCAGTCAGAAACCGGGCCAGACGATCCATTGTCCAAGTTTGGGGCACCGCTTTGATGCTGGGCGTCATGATCTCATAAGCGAGCACGGTCATAAGGGGTTGTCTGCCTTGTGAAGTCCTTTTGGAGAGCTTAGCGCTTCATGCTCTGCCCGTCACCTCTCAGTGGCCGGTCGGTTTTCTGACATCAATCAGCCGGCCGTCTTCGTCGTACACCAGGCTGAAGCCCTGATAACGTTCCAGGCCCGCTACCCGCTCCAGCTTTTCCATGGAACTCACTGGCATATCAACAAGGAGAGTATTAACCAGCCAACCGGGCAGAGCGCCGTTGGGGTCTGCGTGTTGCAGCCATATCATCCGGGTTTGGCCGCCTTCGGGAATAAACCGGTACAAGGTTTCGGAGCGATCAATCCTCACGCGGTTGCCGTTCTCTGCTCGCTTGCCGGGTGTAGCGTTCATTTCCATGATGATTTCGCCGGAAGTCTCATTACCTCGTGTGCGAATATGCAGAACATAATCACGATCTGTTACCGGCCAGGGCATGTCGTTTACGGAGTAGGCGTAGCGGTCATGAAAGCTGCCTTTGCCCACGCCGTAGGATTCGGTGCAGTTGAGCACCCACTCAACACAGGACGTGGGATCCACCATGACAGCCATAATTGCCTCGATGGGGGCATCAAGCAGAGCCTCAGCTTTGAACGCCTGAAAGCTGGAGTCGTTGTGATCCATGGTGTAGATACGAATGTCGCCGGTTTCGTTGCGCAGGTTCCATGCTTCGCTGTTTTCGGCCGGCAATGCCGCGCGAGCGGTGGCAGCCGCCATAGCAGAAACCAGCAAGGCGCAAATCACGCCGCTGATGACTGAGGCCCAACCTTTGAAGCCATGGGCTCCGGTGTTTCTCATGAGCTACACTTCCTTGAAGATTGTGGGCCGAGTCTAACATGCGGCGTTGGGCGTTATGGCTCCCGAATCAGGGGATTGTGAACCAGGTAGCCGCCCGGTGAAGCCGTTCGTTAAATTGGCCTGATCTGACGACGACCATGACCACAAAAAACTGATTGGATTGCGATTTGCGAACCGTGATGGACCGGCTCGGGGTGGGTATTTAGTCTGGCGCTCGTGGATTTGAAGCTGATGGGGAGTGGTTTTCTACCTTTACGATTTCGCATGCGGGCAAATGCTTGAGCGCAGCTTCATGCGCATTCTGCCTTTTGTGGGAGTTGGTCGAAGGCCATTTTGCCCGGTGTTAGTGATGAGTGCCTGCCCCCAGAAAACGGGCAGGCTCTTTTCATGCCTGTGCTGGTCTGGCCTTAGCGGGCTTCAGCGTTCAGGCAGGGTTACGTTCAACTCCAGAACAGAGCAACTGCCGTTGCGGTCCACTTCTACCTGAACCATGTCATCACTGATCTGGACATATTTACGGATCACCGCCAGCAATTCCTGCTGCAGCTGTGGCAGGTAGTCTGGCTGATCGCGCTGGCCGCGCTCGTGGGCCACAATAATCTGCAACCGTTCTTTTGCCACATTGGCGGAACCGGTTTTTTTGGTTTTGAAATAATCGAGGAAACTCATCCGTCAGCCTCCTTTGAACATCCGTGAGAAGAAGCTCTTTTTCTGGGTGGTCATGAAGCGCTGTTCCCGCTCCTCACCCAGAAGGCGTGCAACTGCGTCATCGTAAGCCTGGCCCGCATCGCTTTCTGCTTCGAGAATAACCGGTAACCCCTGGTTTGAAGAGTTAAGAACAATTTGGCTTTCCGGGATAACACCCAGTAACGGAATGGCCAGAATCTCTTCCACATCTGCGACAGAGAGCATTTCGCCTCGTTCAACCCGCTCCGGATTGTAGCGGGTCAGCAGCAGATGCTCCTTAACCGGATCCTGGCCCATTTCGGCGCGCCGGGATTTGCTTTGCAAGATGCCAAGAATGCGGTCGGAGTCCCGAACTGAGGAAACCTCCGGGTTGGTCACTACAATGGCTTCATCTGCATAGTACAGAGCCATCATGGCCCCGTGCTCGATGCCGGCGGGTGAGTCGCAGATGATGTAGTCGAACGTTTCGGAGAGTTCGTTGATGACTTTTTCAACGCCTTCTTTGGTGAGTGCTTCTTTTTCCCGGGTCTGAGAAGCCGGGAGGATGTAGAGAGTCTTAACCCGCTTGTCGCGGATCAAGGCCTGGTTCAACGATGCCTCGCCCTGTATGACGTTGACAAAGTCATACACCACCCGGCGCTCGCAGTTCATGATCAGGTCGAGGTTGCGCAGGCCCACGTCGAAATCAATCACGACGGTCTTGTGCCCGCGTTTGGCAATGCCGGTGCTGATGGAGGCGCTGGTGGTGGTTTTACCTACGCCGCCCTTTCCTGAGGTAACGACAATGATTCTAGCCAAGGTTTATTTCCTGTGTCTCGGTGGATTCGTCGTGTCTGCCGGTTAAACCGGTCACATTATTCTGTTCGGTTCCAGTATCAGGCCTTGTCCAGTGGCGTTACCACCAGCAGGTCGTCCCTGAGCTGAATTTGCACAGCGCTTTTCCAGCCACTGTCCTGAATATCTTCGGAGATTTTATAGTGTCCAGCGATGGACACAAGCTCTGCCTCAAGTGATTGGCAGAAAATTCTCGCGGACTCGGCGCCGTGGATGCCGGCCAGGGCGCGGCCCCGCAATGGTCCGTATACGTGAATGTTACCTGCTGCCAGTACTTCTGCACCAGCCTGAACCGGCGCCAGAATAACCAGGTCGCCGTCGGGTGCGTGGATTTGCTGGCCCGAGCGAACCGGTTGGCTGATGATTTTGGTCGGGCGCGCTTCTGGAGCAGTCTGGGCTACCGGTGCGGCGGGCGCTGCCGCTTTTTCTGGCGTGGCGCCGGTTTCGTGGGCCCGGTCTCTCTGGCCGGTTCCCGGCATCAGAGCTAAAGCGGCTCCCCGGGCCAGTCGGCGCTGGTCGTCATTGCCCCCACGAACGCCAATCACATGGATGCTGTTGCGCCGGCAGGTGCCGATAATTTTGAAGAAATCCAGCTCGCTGTCGAGACCTTCGTATTTTTCCAGGCTGATTATGAGGGGAACATCCCGGAAGAAGCCGGGAGCCTGGCTGATCTTTTCCCGAAGTGTTTCTTCGAACTCATCGTTATCGAAATAGTAGAGCTCCAGCGCGGTCATGGAAACGCTGGCGCTTCTGAGTTGGAATCCCTGTTTTACCCCGGAGGTGGCGGTGTCGCTCATGTATGGGTCTCTTCCCTGGTGTCTGGCTCGGATGGAGTTTTGCGCAGGCGCAGCGGTGTGTTTTCAAAACGGATACCAGACCAGCCTGTACTGATGAATTGGCGGATATTGCCGTGGCTCTCTCCGGCCGGGTTGTCCAGAACCTGCTTATAATGCTGCGCAAATAGCGTGAGGGTGTCTACTTCGTTCAGGCTGCAATACTGAGCAATACCAAACACCTTGCAAGCCCCCAGGTTTTCATCGGACGCATTGAACTCTGGTCCGTTATGGAACCCAGTGGGCTGGTAATGAAAGTGTTGCTCGACGAGTGCAAGAGTGTCATCAAAATTTGCGTGGCCGCCCTCCACTGATGCCAGGTGGATGCGCAGTGCATCGTTTACGTTCATTACTTGTGATCCTGCCTGGGGCCTTGCTGGTTGAGTGTTTTCCATTCTTCATAAGGCATGCCGTATATCTCTTCCCTGGCGGCGGGATCAGACATATCCAGGCCTCGTTCGCCGGCTTCTGCCCGGTACCATTTGGAGAGGCAGTTGCGACAGAACCCGGCCAAATTCATCAGATCAATATTCTGAACATCGGGTTTGTCCCGCAAATGTTTAACCAGGCGACGAAACGCCGCTGCTTCAATTTCAGTGCGTTCAGAGTCTGGAATGGGGTTTGTCATGGTGCCTCGTGATGGTATCCAGTGGTTATCAAGGGGGTTCCTGACATTCTCAGCATCTTACTTTAAGATACAAGGCTGTATAAATGTACAGAAACCCGACGCGAGTGCAGTGATTATGCCTCAACGCAAGATCATCCACGTGGATTGTGACTGCTTTTATGCAGCGGTCGAGATGCGTGATGACCCGACACTGCGGGATGTGCCGCTGGCGGTGGGCGGTGAGGGTAGCCGGGGCGTTGTTACCACCTGCAATTACAAAGCTCGTGCTTTTGGTGTGCGTTCAGCTATGCCCGGCAGTGAAGCCCGGCGGCTTTGCCCGGGCCTGGTGACGGTGCCCACGGATATCCCCCGCTACCGGCTGGTGTCGCAGCAGATTATGGGTATTCTCCGTGAACTGACCGATCTTGTTGAGCCCTTGTCACTGGATGAGGCTTTTTTGGACGTATCCGATATTACCGATCATCGGGGCAGCGCCACTCTGATGGCTCGCTACCTGCGGGAGCGGGTAAAAAAAGAAGTGGGCATCACCATTTCTGCCGGAGTGGCCCCCAATAAATTCCTCGCGAAGATTGCCAGCGACTGGGAAAAGCCAGACGGGCTTTTTGTCGTAAAGCCTGAAGACGTGGATGGCTTTGTCCGGGATCTGAAGGTTGAGAAACTGTTCGGAGTGGGGCAGGTAACAGCGGCCAAGCTGCACGCGCTTGGCGTACAGACCTGTGGTGACTTGCAGGCGCTGGGCGCCAATGTGCTGATCGAGCGTTTTGGTAAGCAGGGGTACCGATTATACGAAATGGCCCATGGCCGGGATGAGCGGCCTGTGGTGGTTTCGCGGATTGCCAAATCCGTGAGTGTAGAGCGTACCTTCTCCCAGGATCTACCGGATACGGCAGCTTGTGAAACAGTGCTTGCATCGCTGGCTGCCGATCTTAACCTCCGGCTTTCCCGCAAGGGGCGGGAGAAACCCATTCACAAGTTGTTTATCAAAATACGGTACAGCGATTTTTCCACTCATACGCTGGAGCGCGTGCGGGAAAATATAAGGGAGCCGGCTTTTGAGGACTACCTGCCACTTCTCACTGAGTTGGTAACCAATCGCGAGCGCCCCGTTCGTCTGTTGGGCCTTGGCGTGCGTTTTCGAAATGACGATGCACCGGTTACTCAACTACGCCTTTTTGATTGAGATCAGCCGGGAAACAGGGCGAGAACATCGCTGAGATAGTACAAAGTTGACAGATAGCCCATTAGCCCTCCGATCAGGGCGCCAGCTGCAACATCAGTGGGGTAATGCAGGCCCAGTACAACCCGTGATGCTGCCACGCTCAGGGTAAATGGAAGTGTGGCCAGAGCCAGTGCAGGTACGGCCATGAACAGCATGGCCTGAAAGCAGGCGGCGTGCAGTGTGTGCCCAGAAGGGAAGCTGTAACGATCCAGCGGTGGCGTACCGCAGTTAATGGAAGGGAAGGATATAAACGGCCGCTCGCGGATCAGCCAGCGCTTGAGGAGTTTGTATGTCAGCGTACAAGCCAACCCTGTGAGTGTCATTAGCAGTGCAAGGCCAGGTCCAGCCCCGGGCTTAATGAAGGGAATGGCGAGGATGAGTGCGTACCAGAGCCAGCCGTCGCCCAGTCGGCTTATCAGCTGGAAATAGCGCAGTACCGGCCGAAACCTGACCATTCGGTTAATAGACTGACAGCAGGCGTACTCACGCTGATCGGCCAATTCAAAAAAGCGAGCGGCTTTGCTTATTAGTGGCATAGTATCCGACCTTTGGGCTTTGGTTTAACACCAGTTGTTCGAATTGTTCGATCTGTGAATCCCAGCGCAGCTCAAGAGCATCCAGCCGTGCCTGGGTTCGAATGCGGTTGAGCAGGCTGGGTTGGTTTGCCAATCGGAGGGCTCCGTCGACAAATCTCTCATCCATGGTCAGCGGTGCTTTTATGCCATTTTCCTCATGGCGGACGTGTTCGATGGCTGCAGCGTCGTCGTAAGCAACGACGGCGAGACCGCTGGCCATCGCTTCAAGCACGACGTTTCCAAATGTGTCGGTTTTGCTGGGGAACAGGAACAGATCACCGGAAGCATAGTGGCGAGCGAGATCGTCCCCGTGCCGAGTGCCGCAAAAAATGTAGTCTGGGTGCTTCTCAGTTAATTGTTTGCGCATGGGGCCATCACCCACCAGCACAAACTTGGCCCGTGGATGTATCTTGCGCATGCGTTCGTAGCAGGCCACCGCCATCCGAAGGTTCTTTTCTGCTGCTAGCCGCCCCACATAAAGTACTACTCGGTCGTTTTCCTTGAGTCCCCAGCTCGCCCGCAGGGTCTCATCCCGCTTGTGCGGTGTGAAGCGTATGCAATCCACCCCGCGACGCCAAAGGCCGGTCGGCGAGATGCCCATGCCTGAGGTTGTCTGCTGCATTTTCTTCGTGGGAACCAGAGTGATTGCTGTCCGGTTGTGGAACCAGCGGCCGTAGGCGCAAAGAGGCCTTTCCAGAAACCCGGCGCCGTAATATTGGCTGTATTGGTGGAAGTTGGTGTGAAAGCCGGAGCTGACAGGAAGCCCCATCTTCCTCGCCGCAGATACCGCAGCTATGCCCAGAGGCCCCTGGGTGGCTACGTAGATTGCATCCGGGCGGTCTGTTTGCCAGAGTCGCCGGAGTTCGCTGCTGCTTACTAGGCCGAAACGCAGGTCGGCGTATCCGGGCAGCGGCAGGCCGGTCACTACATATTCCCGGGTGAACAATGCGTCGTCCGCACCCGGCACCGCGTTTTTGCTTTCGTGGCGTTGCCTTGGACGCACAACGGTGACCCGGTGTCCGCGTTGCATCAGCCCTTGGCACAGGTGTCTCAGCGTGTTGGCCACCCCATTGATTTCCGGCGGAAATGTTTCGGAAACGATGGTAATATGCTGTATGCGCCGGCTGGCCTGATTAGTCCTGGTCACGACGTTTCCTGTGGTTGCTCTGACATGTCTTTACTATGGGAACGGAGCGTGACGGTCATGCGACATTCCTGTGACATTCTCTTTACTCGTTCAACAATCTGAAGCGGAGATGCTATGCAAACCCGAAAGCTCGGCAGTACCGACATTGACGTCAGCCTGATATGCCTGGGAACCATGACCTGGGGCGAGCAGAACACTGAGCAGGAAGCCTTTGAACAGCTGGATTACGCTACCTCTGAGGGCGTGAATTTTATTGATGCCGCCGAAATGTACCCGGTACCGCCGCGGCCAGAAACCCAAGGTCTGACCGAGACCTTCCTGGGTAACTGGCTGGCGAAGCGCGGGCGCCGTGACGACCTGGTGATTGCCTCGAAAGTCGCCGGGCCTGGGAATGGGTTGAGCTATCTGCGTAATGGCCCGCGCCTGACCCGCGATCACATTATTGAAGCCTGTGATGCTAGCCTGAAGCGCCTGAAGACCGACTATATTGATCTGTATCAGGTGCATTGGCCGGATCGCAATACCAACTTTTTCGGTAAGCTTGGGTATGAGCATGACCCGAAAGAGACATCTACGCCGATAGAGGAAACGCTAGCTGCACTCGGTGAGTTAGTTGATGCGGGGAAGGTCCGGCATATCGGTATTTCCAACGAGACGCCTTGGGGCGCCATGGAGTATTTGCGCCTGGCTGGCGAAAAAGGCTTGCCGCGGATTGCCAGTATTCAGAACCCTTACAATTTGCTGAACCGGTCTTTTGAAGTTGGTACCGCGGAAATAGCCCACCGTGAGCAGGCTGGCTTGCTGGCCTATTCACCTCTGGCCTTTGGTATGCTGTCCGGCAAATACATGGGAGGTAAATGGCCCGAAAAGGCTCGCCTGACTCTCTATGAACGGTTCAGTCGCTACACCAACGGGGGCGGTGCGGATGCGACTCGCGCCTATGTCGAGCTTGCCCGGCATAGCGGTCTGTCTCCGGTTCAGATGGCGCTGGCTTATGTAAACAGCCGCAGTTTTGTAACCAGTAACATCATTGGCGCCACCACCATGGAGCAGCTCCGGGAAAATCTGGGTTCGCTCAGCGTGAATCTCAGCCCGGACACATTGGAAGCGATTGAGACGATTCATCAGGAGTTTACTTATCCGTGCCCCTGACAGCAGGCGTTGCTCAAAATTGACCTAAGGTGTTGAGCCAAAAGGAGTTGGCCCCGCCGGACGAGTCGGATGTTACATTGCGAAATATTGAGGATCATTTCTTGACAAAAAACGAGTGATTCCGTGACAAAAAATCGACGTGATTGTGTGTGATTTCACATTTTTTCGCCGCTCAGGGGTTAGACTTAAGCATAGGGTATAAGTAAACTTCTGGTCCGGTTAAAAGGTCATCGTAAGTATCATGATTATTCGCATTTTTGTCGCATTGTTTGTTCTCAACGTCGCCGCGTTTGTGGTTCGCGCCGAAGCGTCCGAGCACGTGTTTGAAGAGCTGAGCGAAATCATGACCACTGAAGATGTTTACGAGTTGCAGCAACGGATGTCCGGTGATTTTGACGAAGAATCCGATGCCTTTGCCGAAATCGGCTCACGTTTGCTGAGCTTGTCGCTGGTGCGCACGGTTAGCACTGGCAAGCAATACGCCTCCCAGCCTGCCCGGGCTGATCATGGCATTGCGTTGTTGAATGAAGGTGCTTGCCTGAATCTGAGGTGGAATTTCTAATCCTTTAGCCCGCAAATCGTTTCCAGGTTTTACGTTTCCTGTTCATTCTTTCCCGGCTCATTCTGAGCGTTCGCTATCCTTACTCTGTATTCGTCTGATTCTTCAGGCGTCGCTGCTTCACGTGCGGACTCATGATCTGGTGCATTGTCTGCGTGCACATGTCATGTGATGATTCCCTCATGGATACAATGCTGATTGATCAATGAGGATCCTTATATGGCGGTAAACAGCAGACAGCGTTTGAATGACACAGAGCGTTGCGTGGATGAAGTCATCCGCCGGGTTGGCAAGAATATTACGTTAGGTTTGCCCTTGGGGCTTGGAAAACCAATCCGCTTCCTGAACGCGCTTTACCAGAGGGCCAAGGACGACGCGGAGATAAATCTGCATATATTTACAGCACTCTCACTGCTGGCTCCCTCAGGGAGTTCGTCTTTGGAAAAGCGCTTCATGGGGCCGTTCGCGGAGCGTCTTTATGGCGACATTCCGGATCTGCAGTATGCCCGGGACGTCAGCAAGAATTGCTTACCTCCCAATGTTCAGGTTTCTGAGTTTTTCTTCAAGGCCGGTAGCTACCTCAACAACCGCAGCCAGCAGCGTCACTACGTTTCCACCAACTATACCCATGCCGTTCGTGACCTTATGGATATGGGAGTCAATGTGGTCGCCCAGATGGTATCGCCCGGTGAGCTGCATGGTGCGCCGGGCATGGTTAGTCTTAGCTGCAACCCTGATCTGAGCCTTGATCTGCTGCCGCTGTTGCGGGAGCGTGAGGCTGAAGGCACCCGGGTGGCTATTGTGGGCGAAATCAATCGCCAGCTACCCTGGTTTGGTCGGGATGCCGCAATTGCTGAAGATCAGTTTGATATGGTATTTGAGCATCAGGCCTCGGAATACCCGTTGTTTTCTGCCCCTCAGATGGCGATCAGCCCGGAAGACCACTTGATTGGGTTTTACGCCAGCACTTTACTGAAAGATGGCGGCACACTGCAGCTGGGCATTGGCTCCCTCGGGGCGGCTTTGGTGCATAGCGCTATTCTGCGGCACAAGAACAACGATGCTTGGCGGGCTGTTTTTGACTATCTGAAGGTTGCGGAACACTTTCCTCTGGCTGAAAAAGAAGGCGGGACGGGGCCTTTTGAGAAGGGCCTGTACGGCTGCAGCGAGATGATGGTCGACGGCTTTTTGTACCTGATGGAAGCGGGCATCCTCCGGCGCGAGGTGCATGATCATGCCGATCTGCAAACACTGATCAATAACGGTGAAATCGACGAGCTGATTTCCCTGGCTACCCTGGATGTACTGCGCAGGGAGGGGCTGATTGATTCACCCATGCGAGCTCGGGATGTGGCCTGGCTGACGCGGCACGGAATTCTCCGTGATGCGGTTGAGTTCAAGGGCGGCCGGCTGCGGATTGGTGAGCACTCACTGGATGCCGATCTGGATGACCCCGGGGCGAGGGAGGCGATTGGAGCCTTGGCGCTCAGGGAGCGCCTGGCCGGGGGGGTGGCCATGCACGGTGGTTTTTACGTCGGCCCTCAGCAGTTCTATCAGTCGTTGCGCGAGCTTTCCGATGATGAACGTGATCGTATTTGCATGACCAGTGTCAGCTTTATCAACCATCTTTACGATCATCGCTTCGGTAACCAGCGCCTTAAAGCGGCCCAGCGGATACACAGCCGGTTTATCAATACGGCCATGATGTACACGCTCAGTGGAGCAGCGGTTTCCGATGGGCTTGAGGATGGCCGTGTGATCAGTGGCGTAGGTGGTCAGTACAATTTCGTGGCCATGGCCCATGAGCTGCCTGGGGCCCGATCCATTATTGCTCTGCGCAGTATCCGTAAGGCCCATGGCACAGTGGTATCGAATATCGTGTTCAATTACGGCCATTGTACGATTCCCCGCCACCTGCGGGATGTTGTGATTACCGAATACGGTATTGCTGATCTGCGCGGGCAGTCAGACGAACAGGTTTATCTGCGCCTGATTCGTATCGCAGATTCCCGTTTTCAGCAGGGTCTGCTTGACCAGGCACAGAAAGCCGGCAAGGTGGATGCGTCGTTCCGACTACCCTCGAGCTGGCTGAACAACACTCCAGATACCATTGCAAAGGCATTTTCAGAAGCTGGCGGTAGCGAGTGGTTTCCGGCATTCCCCTTTGGCCGGGATTTTACGGATCAGGAATTGGTGCTGGGCAAAGCTCTAGGGAAACTCAAGGCTAAAACGGCTACCCGCCGTGGTAAACTAATGACCCTCTGGCAGGCTTTTCGGGCCAAAGATGACCCGGGCCGTTATACAGAATTGCTGCAACGAATGGGCCTGAATCAGCCTTCAGGGCTGAGCGAAAAACTGGATCGGCGTCTCGTGATCCATGGCCTGCAACTGACAGAAAACCCATCGGATACAGGAAACTCGAAAGCCTGATGCAAGCTTCCCAAGAAAAACCTGACGTTTTTACCGTTCATTACGTACTGAAAAACAAGATCGGCGAGTTGGTTGATACGTCAGAGGGCAGTGAACCTCTGCACTTTCTGTACGGTAGCCTGGATATCATCAAAGGTATCCAGGAGGCAGTGAAAGATCGCAATGCCGGGGATTGCCTTGAGGTAACCGTCCCGCCGGCCATGGCCTATGGCGAACACCGGAAAGACCTGGTTCGGAAGATTCCCCAGTCCATGTTTGAAGGCGTTGAAAACCTGAAGGTTGGCATGAAGTTCCAGACCAGTACCGGCGACAACGCCCAGATTGTTCAGGTGATGGGAATCGATGGCAACCTCATCCGGGTCGATGCCAACCATCCGTTGGCTGGATTCACTCTGTATTTTGATCTGGAAATCATTGAGCGCCGTGAAGCGACCGATGAAGAAATCGCCGAGGGCCGGCCGCTGTCGTGAGCGAGTTGGCGTTACTGCAACTGCGATAGACCCGGTTCAGTATTTGTCAGCAGGTGTAACCGTAGGGTGGTTCCATGTATATTTCTGAATAGCATGTATAATTGCTGTTACATCAGGTTGTCTGTATCGTCGGGTGCAGGCAAAAAACTGAACCCGGAAAAATAAAATCAGAGATGGACCGCGTGGAACAGACAAACGAAAGTTGGCGAATTCTTATTGTCGAAGATGATGAGCGGCTGGCCGAGCTGACCCGGGAATACCTCGAAAGCAACGGCTTGGCTGTATCAGTCGAAACGCACGGAAGCCCTGCTGTCGAGCGCATACGCAACGAGCAGCCGGATCTTGTCGTACTGGATTTGATGTTGCCCGGTGAAGATGGCCTTTCCATTTGCCGCCGTGTCCGGCCGTTTTACTCCGGCCCCATCATTATGCTCACTGCGCGTACTGACGATCTGGACCAAGTGCTTGGCCTTGAAATGGGTGCGGATGATTACATCAGCAAACCCGTCAAGCCGCGTGTGCTTCTGGCTCGTATCCGCGCCATGCTGCGCCGTATTACGGAAAATGCGCAAAACAAAGCCGATGAGGCAAATGGTGAAGAACCTACGCGGCTGCAGTTTAACGACTTGGTGGTGGATCGCTCCATGCGTGAAGCCTGGCTGAGCGATGTGAGCATTGATCTGACCAGCGCCGAGTTCGATCTTCTCTGGCTACTGGCCAGCAATGCGGGTCGAGTGTTGAGCCGGGAAGAAATTTTTACCGCTTTGCGGGGTATCGAATACGATGGTCAGGACAGATCCATCGACGTTCGGGTCTCCCGGATTCGCCCGAAAATCGGCGATGATCCCGTTCACCCCCGCCGGATCAAGACAGTTCGAAGTAAAGGCTATCTGTTTGTGAAAGAAGCCTGACGATTCAGTCTTTAACGCCGGCCCGGGATTTCCGGCCGGCGTATTCCTGCCAGGGTTCTTTGACATGCCCCTGAAGTTTTTCCTCAAGCTCTATGCCCGCCTCGCCGGTCTTACTGCGCTGGTGGTACTGCTTTGTATCGTCCTGTTCGTGGGTATCAATTCTGTACGTTCACAGTTTTGGCATGAGCGATTCTCTGAGCCGTTGATGCGCTGGCTAGCATCCTCGCCGGCACCAGAGCACCAGTATCACTGGCTGGCTTCCCAGTATGACTTCAGGGTTGCAGGTGCCGGGGAGCTATTACTTTCTCAGGTTATCCGTGAACGTCTGGGCTATGGTCAGGTGGTGGCGGTTGAAGGCAGCCTGGGGTACCGGTTTCTGGTAACCGGATTTCACGGTGAGACTTTGCAACTCCGGGCATCTGAACCCTATCGGGATATTGCCGTTGCATCCGCACAAGTTCTGCGTGTGCATCTGGATGCTGCCGGACCGGAGGCGCGGGAGGAAGCGGTTGAGCGGCTGGCGGATGGGTTGAACGTGAAGGTTTTGAGAGTTCAGGGGCAGCGGGCTCTGCCGGACGATGAGGTTCTGGAGCGTGTTTACAGCCGCGGCTCCGCCTTTTATCACGACAACGGAGAGGGGCGGATACTTGTGCAGTTGGCTGACGGCGAACTCATTCAGGTTAGCTTGCCGGCGCCTTTCAACCCGTGGGCATGGCCAGTCGTTCTGCTATTGCTGGCGGTATCAGGAAGTATTCTGGCGCTGTCGTTAATTCTTATGATCCGTGGTCTGGACAGCAATTTGCGCAAAGTGGAATCAGTCGCGGTGCGAATTGCCCGGGGAGAAATGAGCGCTCGCGTAGAGGCGGGCGAGGGCACGGTTGTGTCGCGATTGGCGGCAGCGTTTAACGGCATGGCAGAGCACATACAGCGTCTTGTGGATGTTCAGAGTGAAATGATTCATGCGGTTTCCCACGAATTGAGAACCCCGGTTGCCCGTATTCGCTTCGGTGTACAGATGATTGAGGACTGTCAGGGCCAGGAAGCTCTGCAGAAACAGCTGGATGGTATCGATGGCGATATTCAGGAGCTGGATGAACTGATTGACGAGATCCTGACCTATGCGCGGCTCGAGCAGGGCGGGCCGGTTTTCTCGCTTGAGGAAGCATCCATAACTGACATAGTGAAGCAGGTTGTAGCTGAGCAGCAGCTTGTGCGGCCGGCCCTTAGCATCAAAGGCGAGATCGATGAAGCAGCAGAGCACTGGGCTATGGCCGACGTAGAGCCGCGCTATATTCACCGTGCGATCCAGAACCTCGTGGGCAATGGCGGGCGCTATGCGGCTGGAAGAGTACTGGTGCGCTGCCATATCGATGAGGATCATTGCCGGATTGATGTGGAGGACGACGGCCCGGGTATTCCGGAAGATGAGTGGGAAAAGGTATTTACTGCGTTTGCCCGGCTTGATGACAGCCGGACCCGCACCTCCGGTGGGTATGGGCTTGGGCTCTCTATTGTGCGCCGCATTCTGTACTGGCATAACGGTCAGGCGTTCGTGAGCCGAAGTGACAGCCTTGGTGGTGCGCGCTTCAGCCTGGTCTGGCCGCGCAAAAAGCCACTGGAGCCGGGTTTGTGAGGGGTTTGTGAAGCAGGTCTCAGGCTCTCACTTGATGTAACAAAGCTACTACACAAGCACTACTGAAAATTTTGCCACCGGCATAGATAATCAAATGCGTAAGGGATGACTTTTGGGTTGTGGTTCTTACGAAATCTCCTTGTTTCATTCGTCATTTTAGGGCCGGTATTCCGGCCCTTTTTTTCTTTCTTTTTTGCACGCTTTGAACTTTCTCCTGCCTGTTCCCCCTCCCGAGCCATTGTTTTTGATCAGAGCGGTGCCAGTGTTGGTGCAGACCAGCGGGAGTTCTCTCAGCATTTTCCTGGTGGTGGTCGATCAGCTGTTGCGCTCGAAAGCAATGAGGTGATCGGCTTCTACCCGCACCGGAACCGTCTCGCCCAGATGGAAATCCAGATGGCTGCGAAACAGTGCCTCGAATTCCGTAACTTCAGAACAGCGGAAACGGTAGAGCGTTGAGGTGCCTGCAAAGGTCTTCTCCACGACTTTCGGACGCAAGTCTGAATCCGCATCGTAAACAATATCATCAGGGCGGATAAGCACGTCTACCAGCGTACCGGCGGGCCATTTGTAGGCCCGGTTGCCGTGAATGACGCCCAGTTCGGATTCTATGACGTCCGGCCCCACGGCTTTGCCCGGAATAAATCCGCCTTGCCCTACAAAGCTCGCAACGAAACGGTTCACAGGTTCGTGGTACAGGTTGTAAGGCACATCCCACTGCTGAATTTTACCGTTCTGCAGTACCGCCACCTGATCGCACATGGCAAAGGCTTCTTGCTGGTCATGAGTCACCAGAATAGCGCTGATGCCAAGTGTTTTCAGAATCTCACGAACGTCGAGGCTCAGCCTGCGGCGCAGGTCGGCGTCCAGATTCGAGAAGGGTTCGTCAAGCAGAATCAGCGTTGGCTCCGGGGCGAGGGCCCTTGCCAGTGCAACCCTCTGTTGCTGACCACCTGAAAGTTCGTGCGGATAGTTTTCCGCCAGATCTTGCAGGTGAACGACGTGAAGCAGCTCCATGACTTTGTGCCGCTTCTCGGTTTTGTCCAGCCCACGTAATCCGAAGCCTACGTTATCGGCAATACTCAGGTGCGGAAACAGGGCATAGTCCTGAAAAACCATACCGATGCGGCGTTTCTCAGGCGCGAGAGTGCGGCCGGGTAGGCTGATCTGCCGGGACTGCAGGCATATTTCACCTCCGGTCAGCGGAAGAAAACCCGCCAGGGCCCTCAGGATAGTGCTTTTCCCGCAACCGCTAGGCCCGAGCAGGCAGCCGATATCGCCGTGGCTGAGCGCAAAGCTGACATCTTTTACAACGGCATCACCGCCATAGCCACAAGTCAGGTTATTTACTTCTAGCAACCAGTTGTGGGCGGTCGTTTCGGGCGTGCTCATAAATCTTAGTCCAGGCGGTTCAGGATCAGGAATTCCAGCAGAGCTTTCTGGGCGTGGAGCCGGTTTTCAGCCTCGTCCCAGATTACGGAACCTGGGTGATCTATCATGTCTGCAGAGATTTCTTCACCGCGATGAGCGGGCAGGCAGTGCATGAGTAGTGCGTCTGTTGCTGCTATATCCATCAGCGCCGGGTTGATCTGGTAGTTTCTGAAGGCTTTTTCGCGGGCTTTTTGTTCGTCTTCCTGGCCCATGGAAGCCCATACATCGGTTACCAGCAGGTTTGCATTGCGGGCAGCTTCCGCAGGCTCCCGCATGAGGGTGACACGGTCGCTATGGGCCTTTACCAGTTCCGGGTCTGGCTCGTAACCTTGGGGCGTTGCTATGTTCAGGTGGAAATTGAACTGTGTAGCGGCATTGATATAGGAGTGGCACATATTGTTGCCATCACCGATCCAGGCCACCGTGGCGCCGCGTATGCTGCCGCGATGTTCGCGATATGTCTGCATGTCGGCCAACAACTGGCAGGGGTGGAAATCATCCGTCAGGGCATTGATAACAGGTGCCCGCGAAGCCCTTGCAAACTTTTCAACGGTTTCATGAGCAAAGGTGCGGATCATTACAGCATCCACCATGCTGGAGATAACAATGGCGGAGTCTTCTATAGGCTCTCCGCGACCAAGCTGTGTGTCCCTTGAAGAAAGAAACATGGCAGAGCCGCCCAGCTGGGTCATGCCGGCTTCGAAAGAAACCCGGGTGCGGGTAGAGGACTTATCAAAAATCATCGCCAGCACGCGATTTTTCAGTGAGTCCCTGACCTTGCCCTGACGCCATTCGTTCCGGAGCCTGGTCCCATGATCCACCAGATCTTCCAGCTCGGTCGTGGTCATGTCATTCAGTGTCAGAAAATGCCTTGCTGCCATGGGATGGCCCTTACCTTGGTGAAGCCCTGGATGAGTATAAATACTGGTGAAAAAACGGGGCCAACAAGTCTAGCCGTTCACGTCTGTGATGACAACGCTGCGGGTGGGGGCCTTGCTCTGAGTCAAATTGTAGTGTTTGTTGAGGAGCTCGCCCGGCGTGTACAATGGAGCCCAAGTAAGACAGGTGCAACAGCGCAAAAAAGCGCAACAGGCTGTTCCGTTTTCAATCAGAGGTGAATTTCCATGGACATTAACGAAACGATTAAAACCCAACTCGCAGATAACCCGATTATTCTGTACATGAAGGGGTCGCCCCAAGCTCCCCAGTGTGGCTTTTCTGCGAAGACTTCACAGGCACTGATGGCGGCCGGCGAGCGTTTTGCATTCGTGAATATTCTCGATAACCAAGAGTTGCGCGAAGGTCTCAAAGTCTATTCGAGCTGGCCGACTTACCCGCAGCTTTACGTTAGCGGAGAGCTGGTTGGCGGCTGTGACATTATCATGGAGATGTCTGAGAACGGTGAATTGACCAAACTGGTCAAAGAGGCCACCAAGCAAGCCGAGGCCTGATTTCTCCTTTTCTGTCGGTCAGAGCCGCGACGGAGCAAACACCAGTTTAACTTCGAAGCGGCTCTTGCGGCCCTTATCGGGCGGCGGTTCCGGGTAGGGACTGGCGGAGAGTGCGGCTCGGTAGGCCGCGCGATCTATCTGCTCAATACCTGTCGACCTGATCACTTTCACCCTGGTAAGTGCGCCATTCCCCAGCAATTGAAGCTCCATCTCCATGGTGCTTGAACGGGCCAGTTCCCGGATAGCCGGTATCCGCATCGTTTCAAGTTGAGTGGCCAGATGCATGGCCAGTTTGATCAGATAGGGATCCTGCTCCGTGGGCGACTGCGTTATTCTGGTAACATTCTCAGACCTTTGGTTGGCCGGCATTTGCGTGCGAGAACTGAATTCTGGTGGCTCGCGTGCGGGGTTTGAGAGTGTTGCAGGTTTGGCCGGGTCGGTTAATGCTGTTTTTTGTTGAGAGCGGCTTGTCGTCAGCACGGGTTTTTCCGGCGCGGAGGCGCTATTGTCTGGCGTGGAGGTAGAGGCTGGCGTCTGGGGATTGCTCTGCGCTGCGACCAGCTCCAAGTTCAGTTGCTGCCGATGCCTGACTGGGGGGTCCGGGACGACGGAGGGAGCTCCGGACAGCAACAGTGTATGAATCAGGAAGGCGATTGATAAGGCGAGGGCGATCCGATACTTCGCAGGAAGGCTGTTGTCGCTGCCATGCTCCAGCATTGATCTCAGGCAGTTTTGCTGCGCAGGGAGCCGACTACGGCATCCAATGCCCGGTCAATGAATGCCCCTTGCTCAAGCAACGTCATTCTACCGCGTCGCATTTCATGGGCTAGCTCGACACGTGTTTTTTCGATGACCTTCAGGCCCATGCGGTTCACAAAGACGAAGCAGTCTGCTTCTTCAATGATTGCTGAAAGCTTGCACCGGAAGTTTGCACCATTAACCAGGCGGAATTCAACCCAGTTGCCTATCTCGATGCCGTCGATCTGAGCCATAAACTCAGCGATCGCTGCATCCTCGGGCTGAAGCTCCGCTTGGTTCTTGAAGTCATCCTGCTCGTATTGCTGAGCTGGCGGCTCCTCAGCAGGCTCCAAGCTGGAGCTTGCGCGGAAGGCCTCCGCCAGTTCGTGCTTAAGCTGGTTCATGGTGCCATCAAGCTTTGAGGCGTTATATGAAACCTCTTCCAACCCTGCGCGCAACGATTTGAGCAGGCCGGGGACAACGCGAACCCACTGATCTCTTTCGGCATCTTCCTGGTGCGGATGGAGGCACCAGATCAGGTCATCAACAACTTTCACGCTTTCCTGCCAGCGATGCTCCACATCGTCCCGGAGGTAGGCCAGAAACATAACCCGGCTCCAGCCATTGATCAGGATGTTATAGGTAGGCTCCGGAAGCCGATAGCGAGCTACACGCTCCTTGATAACCCGATCTACCAGTTCCTGGGCTTTCTGGGACTTGATGCGTCCACGCTCAGATTCACGGGTCCGCTGCTCTACCAGAGACGCCTTGCGGTTTTCCCGGGCAAGAAACTCTTCGAATTCATCGTTCAGCGCTTCAAATAAGGCAACGTCACCGTCAAAATCACAGAGGATTCTCTGCACGATGCCGTGAATCTTTTCGTACAGCTTGTCCCTGGATTTTTCGTCACTGTTACTCCAGCCAATGCCTGCACGGGCAAGGGCATTGAGCAGCTTTCTCGCCGGGTGCGTGGTCTTGCTGAAAAAGCTCTTGTCTTTGATGACAACTTTCAGGATTGGTATCTGTAGCCGGCTGATCAGAACCTGAACCGGTGCAGACAAGTTGTAGTCATCAAGAATGAATTCAAAGAGCATGGATACAAGGTTGATCAGATCCTCGTCTATTTCCTTGAGTGCAGGCTTTTTGCCATCGCTGGTGTTGGCCTGGGCCAGAATCTGTTGAACCGCTTCACGAAGATCAATGGTAAGCGGCTCACCTTCGCTGAGGTTGTGCTCAGCGCCGGTTTGAGTGCTGAAAGGCAGCGAGGCCAGCAAGCTTGCCAGTTCATTGCCCCCAATAATCCGAATGCCCGGATCATGTTGGCGGGATGGCACGCCAGCATTGGCGCGCTGGCGTGCCAAAAGCTGATGAATCTGCTCAAATACGGCGTTGCTGCCAGCGCCACCATCTTGCCGGTTTTCAGATCCAGCTGAGCTTTCGGGGCTCTCGACAGCCGATTGGCCGCCAGCAGCACTGTGTTGCTGGCCGCTTTTACCGTGATAGCGGAAATTGGGGATAACGCCCGCCTGAATGAGAATTCTGTTTGCCTCATCCAGCAGCATGCCCAGATTGGATACAACGTAGCGATCAAACTGCTTGAGCAGGATCAACCGTTCGCGGATCTGTATTTCCAGCGCCTGAATGGCTTCAGTGAAGGCGCTGCAAAGATGCTCGGGCGCCATGGGGTTCACCGGCGATTCGTTTGATGCGCCATCGTAAACCTGGCTGAAGCGGGTCTGGAGCTGCAACAGGGGGCCCTGAAAATGGGCTTTGGCTTTGGTGATCATGGCGTTCAGGGCAACCTGCTCTTCCAGATCATCATTGCCGACGAGCGCTAGGTTGTCTGCGTTTGCTTGCTGCCCCAAAGTGTCTTCCTGAAGTTGACCTGTGCGGGGAGGATTAGCAAAAAATTGTGCAACCGTGTTCTGGAAGTGGCGCTCTACGCCTTTTCGCTTGATACGGATTTCCCGCATGGCTTCAAAATAGCGATTTTGTTCATTATTACTACGGGCATTGTTGGCCAGCTCGAACAGCGAGTCATCAACGGCATCAAAGGCGCCCTGCAGCAGATCTCCGAGCCCGGCGACAACGGTGTCGCGGATGCGGGTGACCTCCACAGGAACCGGCTTGCTGCTTCCCGCCTCTCTGTGCTCACGGAGGTAATGTATGCCGGACTGCTTGTTCATAGCCGACTCCTGTTTACGGCTCAACCGGGTACATGACCGAGCTTGACTGTCTATTTTTTGGTTATAGGTCAAATTTACCGCATTTTCGGCTGCGTTAACATAAATAAAAGCTGGCCAAGTGTTTATTCAAAAAATAAAGGGTGCCCCAGCGGAACACCCCTTTTACTGCTTTACTGACACGAATGCCAATTCCTGACGCTCAGGTAATGTACTCCGGGCCGATACCCATGCTCCAGATCACTACGCTGATTGCGAGAAGGGCGACAAACATGATCAATCCGACAGTTAGCACTGCTGTGGCAAACATGAACCCGCGATCTTCAGGAATTTTCATCAGAATGGGCAGGCCTTCGTAAAGCAGGTACACCGCGTAGGCAATGGCGACGAGCCCTGCCAGCATATTCACCCAGATATTAGGATAAACCGCGATAACTCCGATCAGAAAGATAGGTGTGGCAGTGTAGGCAGCCATTGTAACGCCCCGTGGCGTTTGATCAATCGCGCCATAGGTTGCCGCAAAGAAATCAATGAACTTGCCGAGAATGAATATGCCGGCCAGCATGGCGGCATAAAACAGCACTGACAGGCTTAGCCCGCTGCTGACAGACAGGCGAGTGACCTGGCCGTCACCGATTTGCCAGCCCACTTGGGTCGTGCCAAAGAAACCTGCCAAGGCAGGTATCAGAGCGAGAAGTAATACGTGTCCTGTGTAAAGGCGGGCAACAGACTCGGATTCTTTTCGGATGGCTTCCCATTGCCGGTCAGGACTGGTCAGAAGGCCAAAGGTATGCGTCAGACTCATGGACAAACTCCTAGCGATTATTATTGTTCCGCATTCCCCCTAAGTGTTAGCCGTGGATTGATATGCGTCAAGGGGGCGGTTACATTTTGATCTTTCAAGAACGGGCGTCGCTATAACCGAAACGTCTATCGGAAAGAGCGGGAAAGGCAGTGTCAGGTTATGGATAGAGCTCGTTTTTTGCGCTTTTTCGGGTGCACAATCGCTGCTTTTACAACGTTGTCTTTGATCTGGAGAACCTCGACCCGATGCCCGCCTACCTTTAGACAAACGTTGGTATCCGGAATATTCTCAAGGGTTTCAGTGATCAGGCCATTTAGCGTTTTCGGGCCGTCGGTAGGTAGCTTCCAACCCAGAGTTTTGTTGATGGAACGCACGGCGGCTGTACCATCAACAATAAAGGTGCCGTCTTCCTGTGGGATTATGTCGGGGCTGGTCGCCGCGTAGTCCGTTGTGAACTCGCCAACAATCTCTTCGAGAATGTCTTCCAGAGTAGCGAGCCCGAGCACATCGCCATATTCGTCCACCACAATCCCAAAACGGCGTTTACCTTTCTGGAAGTTGATGAGCTGCGTATTCAAGGGGGTGCTTTCGGGAACGAAGTAAGGCTCCTGACAGAGCTGCATGATCATGGCTTTGTTGATTTCTTCGTGTTGCAACAGCTTGGTCGCGCTGCGCAAATGTAGAATGCCCTGAATATCGTTGATGTCCCCTTTGTAAACTGGCAATCGTGTGTGCTGACTATTTCTCAATTGCCGCAGAATGGTATCGGTATCGTCATCCAGATCAATGCCGGAGACTTCGTTACGCGGCACCATGATGTCGTTTACTGTCACCTTCTCCAGATCCAGAATGCTGACAAGCATATCTTTGTGCTTTGCCGGGATCAGGGCGCCTGCTTCGTTTACCAGGGTTCTGAGCTCTTCCCGGCTGAGGTGATCGCTGGCTGAATCGTTCGGCGAAATTCTCAGGATTTTGAGTATGGCCCCGGTAAACAGGTTTACCGCCCATACGATCGGATAAAGGATCTTCAGCAGCGGCCCGAGTATGTAGCTCGCCGGGAATGCAATTTTTTCCGGGAACAGGGCTGCGAGGGTTTTCGGGGTGACTTCGGCAAAAATCAGGATAACGATCGTCAGTAGCAACGTGGCAATGGCAATGCCTGCGTCACCCCATATGCGGATGGCTATAACGGTGGCAATGGACGACGCCAGGATATTGGCGAAGTTGTTGCCGATAAGAATGATGCCGATAAGTTGATCGGTGCGCTGCAGCAATCTCTGCGCCCGTTTCGCACCTTTGTGGCCGGTTTTCGCCATGTGTTTGAGACGATACCGGTTGAGTGACATCATTCCGGTTTCAGAGCTGGAGAAGAATGCCGACAGCATGATTAGCCCGACAAGTATAATCGACAGCGCAGTAAGCGATGTACCGTCCAAACCAGAGGTGTCCTTATGTTGCTGACAAGTAGCGAAAGTAGGTTGTGATTGTGTCTGGTGTCAAGAGATTATGGGCGGCAGATCAGCCGCCCTTCCGGAATACCAGTTCAAGGGCGAATTTGCTGCCGTAAAAGGCCACCATAAGGAGCGCGCAGCCGGCTAGTGTCCACCGGCTTGCAGTGATGCCGCGCCAGCCTTTCGTGTGGCGCCCGACAAGCAGCGCAACGAAAACCAGCAGCGAGAGCAAAGAGAATACGGTTTTATGGGCCAGGTTCTGGGCAAACAGGTTCTCTATGAAGAGGGCACCCGTCACAATGGCGAGAATCAACATGACGACGCCGGCCCAGACCATTTCGAAAAGCAGGGATTCCATGGTTTGCAGCGGTGGCAGGTTGCGCACCAGAGGGCTGTTATAATTGCGCTTCAGTTGGCGGTTCTGGAAATAAAGCAGGGTTGCTTGTATGGCAGCCAGGGAAAGCAGGCTGTAGGCTGTAACTGAAAGCGCGATATGAGAAAGTACGCCGTAGCTTTCATCAGAGACCAGGCGTGATGGTGTGTGCGTTATCAGTGCCATGATAATGGTAAACGCCGCCAACGGATAAGCGCCCAGGAAGAGGCTTTGAACCGGTTTTTTGAGGTTTAGGCCCAGCAGAAGAAAAACGATCAGCCAGGAAATCAACACCGTGCTTTTGAAAAAACTGAAGTCGACACCACCGTCGTGGTGAATGGTTTGGGTAATCAAAAGTCCGTGAGCAGTGAGCGCCAGCATGCCAATAAGGGTGGTGATCGCAATGTTACTGTGAACGCGTCCACGAAAATGAAGCGCTTGCAGAGCGGTACCGACGCTGTACAGAAAAAGAGAGGTGACCGCGAGAATCAGCGTTCCCATGACTTCCTTATTAACCACTGTGCTGGCTGGAGATCGGCAGACATGACTGCCGATTTGACCGGATTGGTCGTTTCAGGACGATAGTCTGGTTATAATGTCGCTATTATGCAACAGGAATCAAGGAGCCCAAGCCGGCTCTGAGATTTGTGCACTCAATTTATCCGGGGTACGGAAGAGCAACATGTTTGAGAACCTCCAAGACCGACTTTCCGGCAGCTTGCGCAAAATTTCCGGCCAGGCGCGGCTCACCGACGACAATATAAAGGACACTCTCCGGGAAGTGCGCATGGCGCTGCTGGAGGCGGACGTCGCCCTGCCGGTAGTAAAAGACTTTGTTGAAGGTGTTCGTCAACGTGCTATCGGCCAGGAAGTCCAGCGCAGCCTTACTCCCGGTCAGGTGTTTGTAAAGGTTGTTCAGCAGGAGCTGGAGCGGGTAATGGGTGAGGGGAATGAAACCCTTAATCTCGCCGTTCAGCCGCCCGCAGTGATCATGATGGCCGGTCTTCAGGGCGCGGGTAAAACAACCACGGTTGCAAAGCTGGCGCGATTCCTGACAGAACGACAGAAAAAAACCGTCATGGTGGTGAGTGCCGACATCTACCGGCCGGCCGCTATCAAGCAGTTGGAAACTCTTGCAGCCGAAGTTGGCGTTGAGTTTTTCCCCAGTAGCGCAGATCAGGACCCGGTTGCCATTGCCGAAGGTGCGGTTGCGGCTGCCCGCAAGAAGCACATTGATGTTCTGATTCTCGATACCGCGGGTCGCCTGCACATTGATGAGCAAATGATGGGTGAGATCGGGCGCCTTCATAAAGCGGTAAACCCGGTTGAGACCCTCTTTGTGGTTGATGCCATGACAGGGCAGGACGCTGCAAATACCGCAAAGGCATTTAACGATGCTTTGCCGCTGACCGGTGTGGTACTGACCAAGACCGATGGCGATGCCCGTGGTGGTGCCGCACTTTCTGTACGGCATATAACGGGCAAGCCCATCAAGTTCCTCGGGGTTGGCGAAAAAACCGATGCCCTGGAGCCGTTTCACCCGGATCGGGTGGCATCCCGTATTCTTGGTATGGGCGACGTGCTCTCTCTTATTGAAGATGCAGAGCGCAAGCTGGATCAGAAAAAGGCCGAGAAGCTCACCAAAAAGATCAAAAAAGGCAAAAGCTTTGATCTTGAGGACTTCCGTGACCAGCTCCAGCAGATGAAGAATATGGGCGGTATCGGTGGTTTGCTGGACAAACTGCCGGGCATGGGGCAGATGGCTCAGGTAGCGCAGCAGCAGGTTAACGATAAGTCGATGGGGCAGCTGGAAGCGATCATTTGTTCGATGACAGGGAAAGAGCGTCGCCACCCGGATGTCATCAACAATTCCCGCAAGCGCCGTATCGCCACCGGTTCTGGAACGCAGATACAGGATGTGAACCGCCTGCTAAAACAACACAAGCAAATGCAGAAGATGATGAAAAAGTTTAGCAAAAAGGGCGGAATGGCGAATATGATGCGCGGTCTTGGTGGTATGATGCCGCCGGGCGGTGGTGGCGGTGGCACGCCACCATTTGGTCGTATGTAAAAAGCCTTATATGGAAAACAGCGAAACAGTGTGTTTCGCTGTTTTCTTTGGCGCGTTTTTAGCATAGAATAGCGCCCCTTTCGAGTATGGGTCTTCGCGTAAGCCACTGCTGTGGTCGGCGTGAAACGTACAAAGTTCGTATAACAGAACAGGATATTGGTTAAATGGTAACAATCCGTTTGGCTCGCGGCGGTTCCAAGAAGCGCCCGTTCTATCATCTGACAGTCACCGACAGTCGCAAATCACGCGACGGCGCTTTTATTGAGCGCGTTGGCTTTTTCAACCCGATCGCCCGCGGTCAGGAAGAGCGTCTTCGTGTTGATCGCGACCGTGTAAATTTCTGGGTTGGCCAGGGTGCACAAACCAGCGATCGCGTTGCGCAATTGCTCAAGGCTGCTGTGTAAGTTTTACTGACCACCGGGGTGTTGTATGACGCAGAATCCTAAGGAAACTGTGATCGGTCGGATTACCTCGGTATTTGGGGTTAAAGGGTGGCTTAAGGTTTTTTCCTTCACCGATCCCAAAGAAGGGATACTTAACTATACCGGCTGGGTTCTTGATCTGGACGGTAAGCGTATTCCTGTAAAGGTTGAGGAGGGTCGCCGCCAAGGGCAGGTGATCGTTGTCAGGCTTAAAGGTATTGATGATCGTGAGCTGGCTCGCACATATTGTGGAGCTGAGGTCAAAGTTCCGACTGCTGAGTTGCCCGTACTCCCCGAAGGGGAGTTTTACTGGCGTCAGTTGCAGGGGCTTGATGTGGTCACGGTTGAAGGTGAATGCCTCGGTAGTGTGGATCATCTGATAGAAACCGGCTCCAATGATGTTCTGGTCGTGCACGCAACGACAGGCTCCATTGATCAGCGCGAGCGTCTGATTCCCTATCTTCCCGACAAGGTTGTTCGGGAGGTGGATCTGGCAGAGCGTAAAATGATCGTAGACTGGGATCCGGAGTTCTGACCGGTGTGGATTGGCGCAGTTAGCTTGTTTCCGGACATGTTCCGGGCGGTGACGGATTACGGGATAACGAGTAGGGCAGTACGCGATGGTCTTCTGACCTTCGAGAGCTGGAATCCCCGCGAATTTACCCGCGATCGTCATCGTACCGTCGATGATCGGCCCTACGGGGGTGGCCCTGGCATGCTGATGAAAATTCAGCCGCTCAGAGATGCCATTCATGCGGCGAGGGAAGCTGCACCCGGGAAAGCCTGCGTGGTTTATCTTTCGCCTCAGGGCGAAACGCTGACTCAGGCTGTTGTTGAGTCACTTGCTGCAGAAGAGCGTTTGATTCTGGTGGCAGGGCGTTATGAAGGTGTCGATGAGCGCCTGATAGTGGCGGAGGTCGACCGGGAAATATCACTGGGAGACTTTGTGCTCTCCGGTGGTGAACTGGCAGCTATGGCTATCATCGATGCGATGACGCGTCTCATTCCCGGAGCGTTGGGTCATGCGCAGTCGGCAGAGCAGGATTCTTTTGCTGACGGCTTGCTGGATTGTCCGCACTACACCCGGCCCGAAGTATACGAAGGTCAGACGGTGCCGGATATTTTGTTGGGCGGTCACCATGGTCAGATCCGGCGTTGGCGGCTCAAGCAGTCGCTGAGACGAACCCGGGAGCGACGCCCCGATCTGCTGGAAAAGCGGATGCTTACGGACGAAGAGCGTGAGCTGCTGGGTGAGATTTTAAACGAACCGTGTGCCTCTGAATCATCAGGGCATTAAAAGATTGGTATCAGGAGCATTACGATGAGCGGCAAGAACAACATCATCAGTCAAATTGAAACAGAACAGATGGCCAAGGAAATCCCCGCGTTTGCGCCGGGTGATACCGTGGTTATTCAGGTTCGTGTAACCGAAGGTACCCGCGAGCGTCTGCAGGCGTTCGAAGGTGTTGTCATCGGCAAGCGTAACCGTGGCATGAACTCGTCGTTCACCGTGCGGAAAATCTCCTACGGTGTGGGCGTTGAGCGTACTTTTCAGACCTTCTCCAAGCTGATCGACAGCATTACTTTGAAGCGTCGTGGTGAGGTGCGCCAAGCCAAGCTTTATTACTTGCGCGAGCTTTCTGGTAAGGCAGCACGTATCAAGGAAAAGCTGGGCTGATCGGCCATGTGCTGAGCAATCTTGCATTGGAAAAGGCAGCCTCAGGGCTGCCTTTTTCGTTTCTGGCGGGCCAGAATGCACTGTTTCGAATAAGGGTTGTCAGAGGGCGATGGTTTGAGACCAGGTGATGAGGCGGTAATTGTCCGGTTTGTAGATGCGGTCTGGCTCGAGGATGGCTTGGGTGAAAACACCCGCCAGGCGTACCGCAGCGATTTGCAGCGCCTGGCTGCATGGCTCCAAAGCCTGCCTGGGGAACCATTGCTGACTGAGGCTCGCCGGACGGATCTGTTGGCCTGGCTGGCCCGTGGCCTCGCGGAGGGCATCAAGACGTCTACGGCGGCTCGCCGCTTATCCGGTGCCCGCCGGTTCTACCGGTTTCTGCTCCGGGAACGACTGATTTCTGAAGACCCCACTTTGCGTATAGATAGCCCCCGGATACCCCGCCGGTTGCCGGATTCGCTGACCGAAGAGGAAGTGGATGCCCTTTTGGCGGAGCCGGACCCCGGCTTGCCGATTGAGCAGCGGGACAAGGCCATGCTCGAGATTCTCTATGGTTGTGGCTTGCGAGTGTCTGAGCTAACGGGTTTGCGTGTCGATCAGGTGAATCTGCGACAGGGTGTTATACGCGTTACCGGTAAAGGCAATAAAGAACGCTTGGTGCCGCTGGGTGAAGAAGCTGTGGACTGGCTTCTCCGGTATATGAAGGAGGGTCGTCCTGAACTTCTAAAAGGTCGCGCCTGCGATGCGCTGTTTCCCGGCAACCGGGCAGCTGCTATGACGCGGCAGACGTTCTGGCATCGTATTCGCCATTACGCCATTCGTACCGGTATTCGCAAGCACCTTTCTCCCCACACGCTCCGGCATGCCTTTGCAACCCACCTGCTTAACCACGGTGCGGATCTGCGTGTCGTTCAGATGCTGCTGGGCCACTCGGATCTTTCGACAACCCAGATATACACCCACGTCGCGCGCCAACGTTTGCAGTTGTTGCATCAGGCTCATCATCCCCGTGGTTGAGTCTGCAAATTTTAGGTAAGGTAGCGCTTTGAACTTTTGTGGCGGGCCGGTGTCGCACGGTCTTGGTTTCATGGCTGGTGTGAGTGCCCCCGCAAGCCCAATAATACCCAATTGAAAAGGTGTGTTTGCCAGAATGAATATAAAACGTTTTTTTATGGTTGCAGTTATGGCGGCTGGCGTTCTGGGCTCGCCCTTTAGCGTTGCCGGTGATGTTGAGCGCAGCATCAGCGAGCGTCTTTCAAGTGCCGTGCCTGGGCTAAAAATATCGTCCGTGCGGGAATCCGAAGCGAAGGGGCTCTACGAGGTTCGGAGCAGTAACGGAGATACCATTTACACGACGTCCGATGGTCAGTATTTGCTAACCGGCGATTTGCTGAGAGTTACCGGCAAGGGCATCGCCAACGTAACAGAGGAGTCTAGGGCCGGTGAGCGGCGCAAAACCATGGAGAGCTATGGCGAAGACGGACTGATCAGCTACAAGGCCAGCAACGAGAAAGCAGTGATCGATGTGTTCACCGACATTGATTGCCCGTATTGCCGCAAGCTCCACGATGAGGTGCCGCAGCTAAATGATTACGGGATTACTGTGAATTACTACGCCTATCCACGGTCAGGTCCGGGCACGCCATCATTTACAAAGTACACTTCTGTCTGGTGTGCGGACGATCAGAAATCTGCGATGGACGCAGCTAAGTCCGGTAAAACAATTGAAGCGACGACCTGCGAGAATCCTGTTCTGAAGCAGTTCGAACTTGGTCAGCGCGTAGGTGTAACGGGTACGCCCGCAATCGTGCTGGAGGATGGCAGCCTGGTGAAGGGTTATATGCCAGCAAGGAATCTGGCCGAAGGGCTGGGTCTGCTCTGATATAGCCTTAACCCCAGGTACATTCCGGGTGGTTAATGTTATGTGACAAGCTTTTGGTTCAGGGCTTATTCAGCAGGCCCTGAACCGGTATACTATTCGGCCTTTCAGTGTCGCAACATCACAATGCTGCACTAATACAATTCATTAGCACCCCTTCGGGATCAGAGGTGAGAGCTTGAAAGACGTCAGTGTCGGAATCTGCGGACTGGGAACCGTTGGCGGCGGTACATTCAATGTATTGACTCGCAACGCCGCACTCATTGCGGGCCGTGCGGGCTGTAAGATCCGGATTGCCCGGGTTGCCAGCCGACGCAAGCGTGACGATATAGATCTTGGCAATGTCGCCTTCAGCACCGAGATATTCGACGTGGTGAACGATCCTGAGATTGATGTGGTGGTAGAGCTGATCGGCGGCTACGAAACCGCGCGGGAACTTGTGCTTGCGGCCATTCGTAATGGCAAACATGTGGTTACCGCCAACAAGGCGCTGATTGCCGTTCACGGCAACGAGATTTTTGAGGCTGCGGAAAAAGCCGGCGTTGTGGTTGCCTATGAAGCGGGGGTTGCCGGTGGTATTCCCGTAATGAAGGCTATTCGCGAAGGCTTGGCGGCTAACCGTATCGACTGGATTGCCGGCATTATCAATGGCACGGGCAATTACATTCTTACCGAAATGCGCGCAGGTCGGGCATTTTCTGAGGTTCTTAAAGAAGCCCAGGATCTCGGTTACGCAGAAGCAGACCCCACCTTTGATGTTGAGGGTATTGACGCTGCCCATAAACTGACCATTCTTGCTTCGGCCGGCTTTGGCGTTCCTCTGCAGTTCGAAAAAGCCTTTACCGAAGGGATTTCATCGATCACGCCCTACGATATCGCTCATGCTGAGCAACTTGGCTACCGCATTAAGCATCTGGGCATTGCCCGTCGTCGGGATGAAGGTATTGAGCTTCGGGTACACCCGACTCTGGTTCCCCAAAGTCACCTGATTGCGCAGGTTGATGGCGTTCTGAACGCCGTGCTTGTGGATGGCGATGCAGTTGGCCAGACCATGTATTACGGGCCGGGCGCCGGTGATGAAGCGACAGCCTCGGCTGTGATTGCCGATATTGTGGATGTTGCCCGAATCGTGGCGAGCGGGAGCACGCTGCGGGTGCCTCACCTTGGGTTTGTAACGGGTGCGCTGGAAAACCTGGATGTTCTTCCCATGGAGGATATCCAGTCTGCATACTATCTGCGCATAACCGCCCTGGACCGCCCGGGTGTACTGGCCAAGATCGCCTCGATTCTGAGTGAGCACGGCATCAACATCGAGTCGATCATGCAGAAAGAATCGGAAGTGAAGGATGGACGAATTCCCGTCATTATCCTGACCCACACAGTGCAAGAACGACAGGTCAACCGTTCTATCGAAGAGCTGGAATCCCTCTCTGATACCGATGGCCAAGTTGTTCGCATCCGCGCCGAAAACTTTAACTGACAGGTACGCTCGTGAGATACATCAGTACGCGGGGAGAAGCCCCCGCACTGGGCTTTGAAGACGTTCTGCTCACCGGACTGGCTCCCGATGGTGGTCTTTATGTGCCCGAATCACTCCCACACTTCAGTCTGGAAGAGATCCGCAGCTGGCGCGGACTTCCTTACACCGAGCTTGCGTTCAACATCATGTACCCGTTTGTGGAAGAGGCCATTCCAGAGGCTGATTTCCGGCACATGCTTGATGAAACCTACAGTGTTTTTGCGCACAAGGCTGTTGCTCCGCTGGTTCAGCTTGATACCAATGAGTGGGTGATGGAGCTGTTCCGCGGACCAACGCTGGCATTCAAGGATTTTGCGCTTCAGTTGCTGGGCCGACTGCTGGATTACGTACTTGAAAAGCGCAAGGAACATGCGGTCATAATGGGTGCAACCTCCGGGGATACCGGTTCTGCAGCCATTGAAGGCTGTCGTCGCTGCGAGCACGTGGATATCTTTATCCTGCATCCTTACGAGCGCGTATCGGAAGTGCAGCGCCGTCAGATGACCACGGTTCAGGGTGACAACATCCACAACATTGCCGTTCGGGGCAATTTCGATGACTGTCAGCGCATGGTCAAAGAGAGCTTTGGCGACCAGTCGTTCCTCGGTGGCAAAGCCAAACTGGCGGCTGTTAACTCGATCAACTGGGCCCGGATCATGGCTCAGATTGTTTATTACTTCCATGCTTCGCTGGCCCTCGGTGGCCCGGATCGCAGTATGGCGTTTTCTGTGCCTACCGGTAATTTCGGAGATATCTTCGCCGGCTATCTGGCGAAGAAAATGGGCCTGCCGGTGTCGCAGCTGGTTATTGCGACCAACAGAAACGATATTCTCCACCGTTTCATGAGTGGCAACAGATACGAGCAGCACCAGCTTGAGCACACGCTTTCGCCGAGTATGGATATCATGGTGTCCAGCAACTTTGAGCGTTTGCTGTTTGATCTTCATGGTCGCGATGGACTGGCGGTTAAACAGCTGCTGGAAAATGCAGCCAAAGGGCCGGTGAGCATCGAAGATTATCGCTGGAAGCGTGTTCGCAAGCTTTTCGACAGTGCTGCGGTTGATGATAAGACTACGTGTGACACCATTCGTGAAGTCTACGAGCAGAACGAATATCTGCTGGATCCGCACACGGCAATCGGCGTGCACGCCGCTCGAACCTGTCGCCGGGATGCCCAGGTGCCGATGATCACTCTTGGGACTGCCCATCCGGCCAAATTCCCGGATGCCATCGCCGAGTCCGGCCTGACTGTACAGCCAGAACTTCCGGCTCATATGGCGGATCTTTTTGAGCGGGAAGAGCGCTATACCGTGCTTGATAATGATCGGGCGGGTGTACAGGCATTCATTGCAAAACACTGGAGGAATGCCTGACCCGGTATGACATCAAAAAAAATCCTGCGTCGTCCCCGGCCGGATAACGTTCCGGCTTGGGGGCAAGACCTGCCCCCCTTGCTCCGCCGCCTGTACGCTGCCCGCGGCGTTACCTCCGATGAACAGCTGAGTTATACCCTCAGGCATCTGGCTTCGCCCTTCGAATTGCGGGGCATTGACCGTGCGGTTGAATTACTTGCGGACGCCATAGCCCAGAACCAGCACGTGCTTGTACTCGGAGATTTCGATGCCGACGGCGCCACTAGCACCGCTGTCGCAATGCTCGGGCTTTCCATGCTCGGGCTACAGAGCATCGATTTCCGGGTGCCCAGCCGGTTTGCGGACGGCTACGGGCTGACGCCTGGCATTATCGAGCGTTTGCAGGAGGAAGGCGAGCTGCCGGATCTTATGGTCACGGTGGATAACGGAATCTCTGCCATCGAAGGCGTGAAGGCAGCACGGGACCTGGGTATCAAGGTGGTGGTTACTGATCACCATCTGGCCGGCGAGGTGCTGCCGGATGCCGATGCCATCGTAAATCCGAATCAACCGGGCTGCGCTTTCCTGAGCAAAAACGCCGCTGGCGTGGGCGTTATGTTCTATGTGCTCACGGCACTGCGCAAGAAGCTCCGGGACTCAGGCCGGCTACCAGAACCGGAGCCCAATCTGGGTAATCTTCTGGACCTCGTGGCGCTGGGAACCGTTGCCGATGTTGTGCCGCTGGATCACAATAACCGCATCTTTGTTGAGCAGGGCCTGCGACGCATACGCCAAGGCGAAGCTCGCCCCGGGATTCTCGCATTGCTTGAGGTTGCTGGCCGGGAACACGGAAACATTAGCTCAACCGATCTCGGGTTTGTGGTTGGCCCGCGCCTCAATGCGGCTGGCCGGCTGGACGATATGAGTGTAGGCATAGCCTGTCTGCTGGCAGACAGTCCCGATGAGGCCCGGCGCCTTGCGCGTGAACTGGATACGTTCAACCGGGAACGACGAACCATCGAAAAGGACATGAAGATTCAGGCGCAGGACCTGCTTGCCTCCATGTCTCTGGATATGGAAGGGCTGCCATGGGGGCTAGCGCTGTTCGATCAGGACTGGCACCAGGGTGTCATTGGTATACTTGCGGCCCGCATTCGCGAACAGACTCATAGGCCGACGATCGCTTTTGCGCCTGATGAAAACGGCGTGGACATAAAGGGTTCTGCCCGCTCGATTCCGGGGCTTCATATCCGCGATGTACTGGCGATTGTCGATTCCCGTCATCCGGGGTTGATGAAAAAATACGGCGGCCATGCCATGGCGGCTGGCATGACTCTGGCCCGGAGCGATCTTGATGCTTTTTCTGAGGCGTTTGACGAGGTTGTGAGAGGTACCTTGACGGCGGCAGACCTGGAAGCTGCGATTACCACCGACGGGCCGCTGAGTTCGGATGAGTTGTCGTTGGAAACTGCGGCTTTGTTGAAGCGAGCAGGCCCTTGGGGGCAGCATTTTCCGGAGCCTTTGTTTGATGGCGAGTTTCGTGTGGTCAGTCAGCGTATTGTTGGCGAAAATCATTTGAAGCTGGTTTTGCAGCCGGTTGATGGGAGTGGGATCATCGACGGTATCGCTTTCAATACCGGGCCGGAGGTTCCTGATTACACACGTACGGGGGCTCGGGTGGTTTACAAGCCGGATGCCAATACGTTTCGTGGGCGGACTAGTCTTCAGCTTTTGGTGGATTATTTGGAGCCGCTGTCTTAGGTAGGCTTTTGGGGCTGGCCAGGAGGCGGTTGCTCTTTTCTTCTGGAAAAAGCAACTCGCTTTGCTCAGACATTTTTTTCCGGCAGAAAAGAGCAACCGCCCCCTGGCCGACTGGGCCCCGGTGCTTGCGCTCGGACAACGGCTGATTTGCGGCCAGAATTCCGGTAGAATCCCGCCACGGTTTTACTCACCATTTTCCAACACGAGTAAGGTTTTCATGGAAATTAATCCCATTGTGACGAAGATCAAAGAGCTTCGTGAGCGTACTGAATCGCTCAGGGGGTATCTTTGACTATGATCAGCGTAGTGAACGGCTGGTAGAAGTAGAGCGAGAGATGGAGATGCCCACGGTGTGGGATGATCCTGAACGCGCTCAGGCGCTGGGGAAGGAACGCTCCGATCTTGATCTGGTTGTTAGTACCATCGACAATCTCACAACAGGCCTGTCCGATGCAGAGAGTCTGCTGGAAATGGCAGTTGAGGAAGATGACGCAGACACAGTGACCGAGATCGAATCGGACCTTGAAGCTCTTGATGCTGAGCTTGAAAAACTTGAGTTCCGTCGTATGTTTTCCGGTGAGATGGATGCCAATAGCGCCTATCTGGAAATTCAGGCCGGGTCGGGCGGTACGGAAGCTCAGGACTGGGCTAATATGCTTCTGCGCATGTACCTGCGCTGGGCCGAGAGCCGTGGTTTCAAGACCGAGATTGTAGAGTTGCAGGAAGGTGATGTGGCGGGTGTGAAGAGTGCCACCATCCACATTCAAGGCGAATATGCGTTCGGTTGGTCGCGTACGGAAACCGGCGTTCATCGCTTGGTTCGTAAATCGCCTTTCGATTCTGGTAACCGTCGCCATACGTCCTTCTCTTCGGTTTTTGTTTCACCGGAAGTGGACGACAGTTTCGTGATTGAGATTAATCCGGCAGATCTGCGGGTGGATGTTTACCGTGCCTCAGGCGCTGGTGGTCAGCACGTTAACCGGACTGAATCAGCGGTGCGTCTGACTCACAACCCGACGGGTATTGTTGTGGCCTGTCAGGCCGGTCGAAGCCAGCATCAGAACAAAGATCAGGCCATGAAACAGCTTAAAGCCAAGCTGTATGAGCGTGAAATACAGGCGCGTAACGCCGAGAAGCAGAAGGCCGAAGATGCAAAATCCGATATTGGCTGGGGCAGCCAGATTCGCTCCTACGTGCTGGATGATGGCCGTATCAAGGATTTGCGTACCAAGGTTGAAACCAGCAACACCCAAGCGGTGTTGGATGGTGATATTGATAAATTCATTGAAGCCAGCCTGAAGATGGCGCTGTAATCAGCGCCGCAGCCAAGCTAACCCGGATACCCCCGATTTCTAGTGAGCCAACATGACAGAACACACTAAGAATGCACCGCAAGAGGATAACAGGCTGATTGCTGAGCGCCGCGCCAAACTGGCAGAGCTGCGCGAGAGTGGCAATCCGTTTCCCAATGATTTCCGACGCAATGCCACCGCTGCCGAACTGCAGGCGAAATATGGTGACAAGAGCAAGGAAGAGCTGGAGTCCATGGGTATTGTGGTTGCCATTGCCGGCCGCATGATGCTTGACCGAAAAGCATTCAAAGTGGTTCAGGATATGACTGGCCGTATCCAGATCTATGCGACCAAAGATGTGCAAAAAGACACCAAGCAATGGGATCTGGGGGATATTGTTGGTGTGCGGGGAGTCTTGTGCAAATCTGGTAAGGGCGACCTTTACGTGACTATGGATGAGTATGTGCTACTCACCAAGTCTCTGCGCCCGTTGCCGGAGAAGCACAAAGGCCTGACGGATACTGAAGCCCGTTACCGTCAGCGGTATGTGGATTTGATGGTGAACGAAGACAGTCGCCGGGTATTCCTGGCGCGCTCGAAGATCATTACCACCATGCGTCAGTTTTTTGCAGATCGGGACTTCATTGAAGTTGAAACCCCCATGCTGCAGGTGATTCCTGGTGGCGCGACTGCGCGGCCGTTTATTACCCACCACAATGCGTTGGGCATGAACATGTACCTGCGTGTTGCACCGGAGCTTTTCCTGAAGCGGTTGGTTGTGGGCGGCTTTGAGCGGGTATTCGAGATTAATCGTAATTTCCGGAACGAGGGGCTTTCTACTCGTCATAATCCGGAATTTACCATGGTGGAATTCTATCAGGCGTACGCTGATTATAATGATCTGATGGATCTTACTGAAGACATGCTGCGGGTTATCGCGGAGCAGGTACTGGGTAGCACCACGGTAGTGAACACGCGCACGCTGGCCGACGGCACTGAAGAGCGTATCGAGTACGACTTCGGCAAGTCCTTTGAGCGCCTGACGGTTGTGGATGCCATCCTGCGCTACGCTCCGGATGTGAAAGCTGAACAGCTGGCGGACGAAGCCTTGGCTCGGCAGGTTGCCAAAGACCTGGGCATTCACGTGAAAGCCGGTTGGGGCCTGGGTAGGGTACAGATCGAAATTTTTGAGGCGACGGCAGAGCATCGTTTGATGCAGCCTACGTTCATTACCGAGTATCCAAAAGAAGTATCACCGCTGGCACGTTGCAAGGACAGCAATCCGTTTGTGACTGAGCGCTTCGAGTTCTTTGTAGGTGGACGTGAGATTGCCAACGGCTTTTCCGAGCTCAATGACGCGGAAGACCAGGCTGAGCGGTTCCAGGCTCAGGTCGCCGAGAAAGATGCCGGCGATGACGAGGCCATGTTCTATGACGAAGACTATGTGATGGCGCTGGAGTACGGCTTGCCGCCAACCGCGGGCGAGGGCATTGGTATTGACCGGCTGGCAATGTTGCTGACCAATTCGCCGTCCATTCGCGACGTTATTTTGTTCCCCGCCATGCGCCCGGAGCATAAAGGCGAAAGCGCGAAAAAAGAAAGCTCGGAAAAAGAGAGCGCGGAAAACGAAAGCATTTAAGGTGAGGAGCACCCATGCATCCGGCTGAGGTACTGGCAGGCAATCTAAGGCCCGGCCAGGGCTGGAAGGAACACCTCGCAGGCGAGTTCCGTCAGCCCTACATGCAGGCGTTGACGGAATTTCTTGCTGCAGAAGAACGCGCTGGGAAGGTTCTCTTCCCGAACAGCGCGCACTATTTCAATGCTTTGAACAGCACGCCTCTGGATCAGGTGCGTGTTGTTATACTTGGTCAAGACCCCTATCACGGCCCCGGCCAGGCCCACGGCCTGTGCTTTTCAGTAAGACCGGACGTTCCCCCGCCGCCTTCGCTGGTTAATATGTTCAAGGAGATTCAGAGCGATCTGGGTATTGTGCCTCCGGATCACGGCTGCCTGCAGCCTTGGGCGGAGCAGGGCGTGTTGCTGCTCAATAGTGTGCTCACGGTGGTTCAGGGCCAGGCAGGTGCGCATCAGGGAAAAGGCTGGGAGACGTTTACGGACCGCGTTATTGAAGCGGTGAATCGTGAGCGTGAAGGCGTGGTGTTCTTGCTCTGGGGCCGTTATGCCAAGAAGAAGGGGCAGCGAATTGATCGTAACCGTCACCTGGTGCTGGAGGGGCCGCACCCCTCACCGCTTAGTGCATACCGAGGGTTCTTTGGGTGTAAGCATTTCTCCCGGGCCAATGAATGGCTCCGGGAGCAAGGGCGGGGGCCGGTAAGCTGGGAACTGCCGCCCAAAGCAGATCTGATTACCAGTTATAAAAAATTCTGATTCTATTGAAGCAAAGCCATCGCCGCTTCCATCTGGGCGTTCAGATCTTCTTCTTCGTTCATATCGATATTCGGGTCGATACCGAGTCGATCAAAAGCAGAGATGGCAGACCAGTCCATCTCTGCCCACCGGTGCTCAGAGCCTGCAACGAGTTGAAGGTTGGCTACCATGACCAGGTCGGCGTAGTCGGCTGACGGAACTTCTCTCTGGAAATTGGCGTATTCCAGTGGAACATTTTGCAGGTCTTTCGGGAAATCCCACTTTTTAAGAATGGCTGCACCGATTCTCGGATGCAGCTCCTCAATGACGTTGTCCAGCATGATACTGCTGATCTGCACGTCTTCGTCTTCCACGTAACGCAGTATGGGTAGTACCCCAATCAGGTGCACCAGGCCGGCTAGTGTGGCCTGATCTGGCTTTAGTTTTGTGTAATGCTGGGCAAGTACGTGGCAAACGCCAGCCACTTCGGTGCTGGTCTGCCATGTTGCACGCAGGCGTTTGTCAATCATGTCAGAGGTTGCCTGGAACATCTGCTGCATGGCCAGGCCCATGGCCAGGTTGCTGGTGTAGGCCATGCCGAGCCGACTCACGGCCATGTTCAGGTTCTCTATAGCCCGATTGCCCCGAAAAAGCGGGCTGTTGCAGACGCGGATAATGCGGGCAGAGAGAGCTGTATCGTTGCTGATAACTTTGACCAGGTCACCAATGGCGGAGTCTTCAGACTCGGCGATCTCGCGCACCTGAAGCGCAGCTTCCGGCAGGGTGGGGAGTATCAGTTTATCGTTTTCGATCGCGGCAGTAAGATCCGCTTTGATGATTTCAGCAATATTCGACATGGTTCGGTAAGGATCCGGTTGTCAGTTCGGGGGAGCGTTATTGAGCAGGCCTGACACCCCGAAGATCAGAATTATGAACTCTATATATAACAAATTCTGGCGGGTTTGCCTGTCAACTTATGTATCAGCAATTGTGCCATCTTCACGCTCGGTAACGCTATAAGGCAAAGGCTGCAATTGCAAAGGGGCATCTGGCTGGCCTTTTGCAACCAGTTTGCCGTTGGCGGCGTCATGCCGGACGACCGCAAGTAGTTGGCAGGAGCCGTCATTGAAACCGACTGCGTTGACCACTTCCCCAACTGAACGCTCGCCCGCGATGATGGGCGTTCCCGGTGTGGGTACGGAGTCGGCCTTCGAGATGTGAAAGCGGAACAGGCTTTTTTTGAGCTGTCCGAGAAAGTGCATCCGGGCAATAACTTCCTGGCCGGTGTAGCAGCCTTTTTTGAAGTGCACGCCGCCCAGATGTTGCCAGTTGAGCATCTGTGGCACATAGGATTCGCTGGTCGCTGTGCTCAGCATGGCTACGCCAGCAGCAATCTCTGATGCCTGCCAGTCGGCAAGGGTCTTCACTGGAATGCTGTCCAGCACCAGATCCCCGGCATCGGGTTGCCACAGTTCAAAGCGGGATAGCCCTTCAGCCGTGTTCTCTGCCCGAATCAGGAAGCCCGGGTCCAGCGCCAGTGTGTCCCCAGGTGATACCAGGCTATTCAGACCATCTTCCGTAAGGCTCGACGCGGCGTCATCGCCCAGCAGCCCGATGATTGTCCACCCGGGTTGTGCTGTCATGGATGTACCACGGAACAGCATCATGTATTTGCGCAGGTGAGTCATGATCGGGTCTGCGAGTTCGGAGGACAGAGTCATCAGAACGTCATCACCATCGCGGACCAGGCGAGTGAGGCAGTACGCCCGGCCTTTAGGTGTCGCACCGGCTGCGCGAGGGGATGCGCCCGTTTTGACGTCATCGAGGTTCTGGCTTAACTGGCCTTGCAGGAACTTGTCAGTACCCGCACCGGAGATGCGAACCAGAACACGATTGGTCAGCAGAATGCGGCCCGACGCCGGCGGTGGAAACTCGGCTGATGTGTAAACAGGCGGGGCTGAAACAGGTGTTTCTGTACCAGTCATGGAAGAACTCCGGGCAGAAGGCTATTCAAATGATTGCTGAGCGCGGCCCAGTCGGAGCCACATCCTCAGCCGGCGGAACTGATCTTCGGATACGTTGCCGGCAATTCGATTGCCAGAGAGTAACACAACCGGGTATGAAGCATATCTGGAGGCCACCGGCTGCAGTTTCAAGAGCACAACCTTTGAGCTGATGCGGCTCGAAGGGCAAGCAGTCACAGCCAGAGTTTGACCGCTACCGAGTCGCGCGTAGAGTGCGTTCTGATCCTGGTGCAGCCCCAGAACAGCCGAAGGCCCTTTCAGCAATCCATTCAGCCTATACTGGAATACGGCGCCTGCCAGGGTTAGCGGTGCCAGCGTATACATCCAGGTTTTGCCGAAAGCACCCGCAATCAGTACGAAGGCGCTGGCAACCAGCCATGGTGCAGCAGCCAGACAGCCAACCGCAACACAGCGTGATAGCGTCAGTTCAATCTGGTTGGACACGGGAAAGAATGATGTCAACGATGCGCTGGAGATCCGGATCGTCCGGGCGGCTGCGCTGCATGAACCACTCGAATATGTCGACATCTTCACAGGTCAGAAGCTTGCTGTAGCGCTCCTGATCTTCCTTATCCAAATCCCGGTAGGCTTCTTCCAGAAACGGAATCAGCAGGACATCCAGTTCCAGCATGCCGCGGCGGCTATGCCACCAGAGACGGTTGAAATCCGAGTTGTCCGCAGGGGGTTGGGTGTCTGGCATAGTGGCTCTCTTTACGGCGAAGGTGTTCTGTAGGTTGTTGGTATCAGTACAGTATCACGGGCCTCATGTAGCAGTCCCGGGTAATCCAGTGTGTAATGCAGGCCGCGGCTTTCCTTGCGTTGCAACGCGGCGCAGATAATCAGATCGGACACGGTGACCAGATTCCGGAGTTCCAGAAGGTCATTGGTTACCCGGTAATTGCTGTAAAAATCGCCGATTTCCCGGGACAGAAGATCCACTCTGTGTTTTGCCCGCTGAAGGCGCTTCGTGGTGCGCACTATGCCTACGTAATCCCACATAAAGTGACGCAACTCGTCCCAGTTGTGAGAAATCACAACGTCTTCATCCGAGTCCCTTACCTGGCTTTCGTCCCATGCCGGAGCTTCTGGCGGGCGCGGGATGTCCGCTTCTCTGCGAGCAATATCGGCGGCAGCTGCCCGGCCATAGACGAGACACTCCAGCAACGAGTTGCTGGCCATACGATTGGCGCCATGAAGTCCGGTAAACCCGGCTTCACCTACAACATATAGCTGATTGATATCAGTTCGTGCCCGTTCATCGCTGACAATGCCGCCGCAGGTGTAGTGGGCTGCTGGCACTACGGGGATAGATTCGCGGGTAATGTCGATGCCAAATTCGAGGCATTTTTCGTAAATGGTCGGAAAATGGTGCCGGATGAAGTCCGCTGGCTGGTGGCTTATGTCCAGATACAGGTGGTCTGCGCCCAATCGTTTCATCTCATGATCGATGGCTCTGGCTACTATATCCCGCGGCGCCAGCTCTCCGCGCTTGTCAAAACGATCCATGAATCGGGAGCCGTCAGGCAGTTTCAACAATCCGCCTTCACCCCGCACCGCTTCGGAAATCAGGAACGATTTGGCGTGGGGGTGATAAAGACAGGTCGGGTGGAACTGGTTGAACTCCATGTTGGCAACACGGCAGCCGGCGCGCCAGGCCATGGCAATGCCATCTCCTGATGCCCCGTCAGGATTGGTGGTGTAACGATATGCCTTGGACGCGCCACCGGTCGCAATCACTGTGAAGCGCGCCCGGAACAGCTCTACATGATCATCTTCGAGATTTAGTATGTAGGCGCCAACGCACCGGTTGCCCGGCAATGCCAGTTTGCGGTTGGTGATCAGATCCACGGCGACACGGCGGGATCTGAGCTCAATGTTGGACCGCGCCTGGGCCTGAGCAGTCAATGTTGTGGATACGGCATGCCCGGTGGCATCAGCCGCATGAATAATACGTCGGTGGCTGTGGCCGCCTTCGCGGGTGAGGTGAAGCTGGGCGTCGGTGTCCCGGGTAAAATCAACGCCGGTGTCGATGAGCCAGTCGATACTCTCTTTGCTGTGGTCGACGGTGAACCGCACCGCATCTTCGTGGCACAGGCCGCCGCCTGCGACAAGGGTGTCCTGCACATGATTTTCGGTGGAATCCTGATCGTCAAGAACGGCCGCTATGCCGCCCTGAGCCCAGAGTGTGGCACCGCTGCTTATGTCAGCCTTGCTGACAACGCATACCTTCAGGTGTTCGGGAAGGTTAAGCGCAATGGTCAGGCCGGCAGCGCCGCTGCCGATAATGAGAACGTCGTATTCATAGGACTGTGGCATCGGGTCGGTATCGCGGGCCATAATGTAGATGTGTATTGAACTAAACTTTACGCTTGCTGTCTATTTAGCCTGACGGACGGCCGCCCTTGCAGGTGGAGTCGTCGTTTCCACAAACGGGCGCCGGACAGTGAGTATGAATCACCATAAACTCGTATCGGCCGGTAAGCGGGCCATGAAACCAGAGCGTACCGGCATAGCGTCCATGACACCCGATAACGACCAGAAACAGGCTGGGCAGCCAGAGAGCCAGACCGATCTGCAACTTGTTCGCAAAGTTCGGGGCGGGGATCGCGCAGCGTTTGATCTATTGGTTGTCAAATACCAGTCCAGGGTAGCTTCTATCATCAGCCGGTACGTTTACGACAGTCAGGAGGTCATGGACCTTACCCAGGAAGCGTTCATCAAGGCTTACCGGGCCATCGACCGCTTTCGTGGTGACAGTGCCTTTTATACCTGGCTGTACCGTATTGCGGTGAACACCGCAAAAAATTACCTTGAGTCCCGTAACCGGAGGCCTCAAGGCAGTGCTGATTCGGCTGAAGCCGAGAATTTTGATGGCGGCCGGCTGTTGCGTGATATCGCCTCGCCGGAACGTCTGCTCCAGCGTGATCAGCTGCAGAAAGAGCTGAATAATGCGATCGCAAGTCTGCCAGAGGAGCTGCGGTCGGCATTCCTGCTGCGAGAGTATGACGGGCTCAGCTATGAGGACATTGCCGGGATTCTGGAGTGTCCCATCGGGACTGTACGCTCGCGTATTTTCCGGGCTCGCGATGCCGTTGACAGGCATCTTGGGCCTCTGCTCAATCATTCCGTGACGTAATTGAGGGTGCATCCTATGGATGATCGTCTCAGAGAAACACTGTCTGCCATGATGGACGATGAAGCTGACGAGCTCTCGGTTCGGCGTCTTTTATCCCATGAAGGTCAGAGTGACGTATGTGCGCAGTGGCAGCGGTGGCAAGGCATTCATGATCTGATGCACCGCGGCCAGTCATCCGTTGGGGGCGTGGATGTAAGTGCGGCCGTGCGTGAGGCGCTGGACGGTCGAGCCAGGTCGCAGGTGCCGGCAGTATCGCAGAATCGTGAGGCGCCGCAGCGTTGGCAGTGGCCAGCGGTAGCAATGGTTGCCGTTGCGTTGCTGGTAGGTTTTGGTGCTGGCGCAGGCTGGGATGCCGGAGAGACGTCTCCCGGTGCCTTGGCATCCGCACCTGTAACGGAATCGCCCGGTGCTGAATCTGCCAGCGCCGTATCTGTCGGAGAGAGTGCACCGGTTCAGGAAGTTGCCCTGCAGGGGCTTGATGAGAAGCAGTGGGGACACATGAGCCGTTATCTGCTGGAGCACGCTCAGCATAATAGTGTGGGTGCCGGGCAGGGCTCGGTGGGCTATGCCCGTCTTGTCAGCGCAAATGGCGGCTACTGATACTGAAAGTCAGCAATGAAGGTGTCCATGAGCAAAGCCCGTTATTTCGGCCCGAGTCTGACTAATCTGTTATTGCAAGGGCTCCTCGCGTCGATACTGATGGTGGTCATGCCAGCTTATGCGGTTGCTGGCGAGAAATCAGCAACCTACTGGCTTGAACGGATGGGGCCTGCCATTAACATGACGTCCTATCGCGGCGTGTTTGTATACGCCAGGGGGACCAGCGTGCACTCCATGCAGGTTGCCCATCGTTACCACAACGGCATTGTGGAGGAGCGTCTGGTTTTGCAGGATGGGGGTAGTGGAGAGATTGTTCGCCGGGGCATGAATGTGGTCTGCGTGCTCCCTGAGCGGGGTAAGGTAAAGCTTGATCAGGTCATTCCCTCCGGGCCTTTTGCAGAGGCACTTACCAGCCAGCTGGTTCCTGTAAGCCGGTGGTACCGTGCTGAACTTAAAGGCGAAGACCGTATTGCCGGTTATGATGTGGTTGCCATCGCGTTGACGGCCAAAGATCAGCATCGATACAGCCATCGGCTGTGGCTGGAAAAATCTACAGGTCTCTTGGTAAAGAGCCACGTGCGGGCATCCGGTGGCGAGGTGCTGGAACACTTCCAGTTCACCAGTCTGGAGATTACTGAAGATATTTCCGACAGCGAGTTTGAAATCCGTACCGAGGGTCGTGAAATCTCCCGCACCCGGAGTGAGGCCGGTCAACATTCAGGTTCGCAGGATGGGTTTTCGAAAACACCGCGTATGCAGGGTTGGCATCTCAGCTGGCGCCCGGAAGGTTTTGAGGCGGCGGCAACGCCCATATCAGGTAACGGGCCCGCGGTTGCGTTTTCCGACGGGCTGGCGGCATTCTCTGTGTTTGTCGAGCCCGCGGGCAGAGTAAGCATGCCCACGGGTGCCTCTCGTATCGGGGCGACAACTATTTATATGACTCAGTTGCAAAGCGGAAATCACGTATTTCTGGTGACCGTTGTGGGCGAAATACCGCCAGCGGCGGCCCGTAAGGTTGCCGAGTCGGTGCGGGTTGATGAAGCTTTTGCCTTGAGTGCTAGTGAGCCATGATTACCGAAACCGGAAACGTTGTTGCGGTTACGGGTGAGCACGCCTGGGTCCAGACCATTCGCGCCAGCGCCTGCCAGAGCTGTGCAGCACGCAATGGCTGTGGGCAGAAAGTGCTAGCTTCAGCCACCGGTGGCCGGGCCAATCAGGTGCGTGTTGTAAATTCAGTGGACGCCCGTGTTGGCGAAGAAGTGACACTTGGTATCGATGAAAGCGCGCTCTTGGTCGCATCTCTTCTGGTGTACGCGCTTCCGCTGTTGCTTATGGTGGCTGCCAGTATGTTCGGGCACTACCTGTCTGACGGCAGTGATTTCGCGGCAATGTCGGGCGCCGCTGCCGGTCTTGCGTCAGGCTTTCTGATCAGCCGAACATTACAGCGCCGGAATACCGGCAACTATGAACCCATGCTGCTCCGGGTAAACCGCATCCCGGCCGGGGTAGTTTCTCATCCAGACTCGATAACATGATATATAGGGGATTCTGACATGCTGAGAACGACAACAGCAGTTACCCGGTTTTCCCCGGCATCACTCACTCAGAGGGTGCCGGCGTCTTTGCTGCTGATGCTGGCAGCCATTCTGATGTTGGCCTGGAGCCAGACAGGCTTCGCGCGAGGCCTGCCGGATTTCACCGGGCTGGTCGAGGAAAATGCAGGCGCGGTCGTGAATATAAGTACCACCAGTGCTCCCGCGGCGGGTAACACCCGCTTTCAAGGTTTGCCTTTTGATGAGCGGCAGCTCGATCAGCTGCCGGAGTTTTTCCAGGAATTCTTCCGTGGTCCCCAGTCACCCTTCGGTGGCGGTGTGCCGGGTAATGCTCAGCCGCAGCGCTCCATGGGTTCAGGGTTTATTGTGTCCGCCGATGGCTATGTGTTGACTAACAATCATGTGGTTGAAGGCGCCGATGAGATTATTGTCCGGCTTAATGATCGCCGTGAGTTGCCGGCAACTCTGGTTGGCACAGATCCTCGTTCGGATATGGCTGTTTTGAAAATCGAGAACGGGGACGATCTGCCTGTTGTGAAAACAGGGCGTTCCAAAGACCTCAAGGTTGGCGAGTGGGTGTTTGCCATCGGCTCACCATTTGGTTTTGATTATACCGTCACAGCTGGCATCGTCAGTGCGCTGGGCCGCTCACTCCCGTCAGAAAACTACGTGCCATTTATTCAGACCGATGTCGCCATCAACCCGGGTAACTCGGGTGGTCCGCTGTTCAATCTTGACGGTGAAGTTATTGGTATTAATTCGCAGATTTACACCCGCTCTGGCGGATTTATGGGGGTCTCGTTTGCCATTCCCATTGATGATGCCATGAGTGTATTTCGTCAGATTCGCGACAAGGGCACGGTTTCCCGTGGCTGGCTGGGCGTGCTGATTCAGGAAGTGAATCGTGATCTGGCTGAGTCTTTCGGACTCCAGCGTCCGAGGGGAGCGTTGATTGCAGAAGTTATGGATGGCTCGCCTGCCGAGGGGGGCGGTTTGCAGGCTGGTGATATCGTTCTTGAGTACGATGGTGACGATATTCAGCTCTCGTCGGACCTGCCGCCCATGGTGGGCCGCACTCCGGTAGGCGAGACGGCTCGCCTCACCGTACTTCGTGGTGGAAAGGAAATCGCGCTGGACGTGGAAATTGGCGAGCTGCCGGACGAAGGCGGTGCTCAGCAAGCCGCGCCCTCTGGTGGTTCCTCAACAGCGCCCTTGGGGCTGACTGTTGAGTCTCTGCCAACGGATCTGGCGGGCTCTATTGGCGTATCCGGCGGTGTCGTAGTGACCGGTGTTGGCAGGGGACCGGCCTATAATGCTGGCATTCGCGACCGGGACGTAATTACCGAGATCAACAGGAAAGCGGTGTCGTCTGTCGAGGATTTCCGGAAGGTGGTGAGATCGCTGCCTGAAGGGCAAGCGGTATCCGTTCGCGTAGTGCGCCAGGGCAGGGCAATCTATCTTGTCATGAAACCCTGATAGTAATGATCTGAGCGGTCATCATTATTGCAACGAAGCCTCCATGCCTGATCTTAAAAACGACAGTCTTGGGGGCTTTTGCTATACTGGCCGGCGACAATAAAAAAGAGCGGCCACGGAATGGACCAGATCAGATTATGAACAGAATGGATCTCCCCCTCCTGCAACTTCTGAAACCCCGTAATGCCTGGCTCGCCTGGCTGCTTCTGGTCGTGGCGATCGCCGTAACCGTCGTGTCGTGGCAGTTTTCCATCCGGCTGGTAGAAGACCGTACTGAAGCCCGGTTCCGAACCCAGTCGCTGCAATTGAAAACCGCCATTGAGGAACGGCTGCTTAACTATGAGCAGGTTCTGGCAGGCAGCGCCGGTCTTTTCGCGGTAGCGGGTAAGGTTTCCCGTGATCAGTGGCGGGAGTATGTTCATAAGGTCGACATTAACCGCTATTACCCGGGTATTCAGGGCATCGGGTATGTTGAGCGTATTGAAGTGCGGGAGATGGCCGATCACATTGCGTCGGTGCGTGCAGAGGGTGTGCACAAATATTTAGTAAAGCCACTGGGGAACGGGCCTTTTTATTACCCCATGGTGTATCTGGAGCCCGGAACCGAAAGCAATCGAAAAGCACTGGGTTATGACGCCTTCAGTGATCCGGTTCATCGCAAAGCTATGGAGCGGTCGCGCGACGATGCAATTGCGACGGTTACGGCTAAAGTGGTTCTGGTTCAAGAAAAAATGGAAGAAGGGCAAGCCAGCTTCCTCATGTATTACCCCGTATTTCAGGGTGGTCAGGTGCCGGATATACGGGCTGAGCGCCGCATGATGCTGGCGGGTTTTGTGTTCAGTGCGTTCCGCATGAACAACCTTCTTGACGGCATTATCGGCCTGATTTCGCCGTTTCTTGATGTCCGTATCTACGATAACGGCGTAGTTGGCCGTGAAAATCTGATGTACGGCTCGAACCTCGGCTCCCTGGACAATGAGTTCAGTTTCGAAATGAGCCAGACAGTGAGCCACGGCGGGCGGGACTGGTTGCTGCAAACCCGCTCCACTCCGGCTTTTGACTATCTGGCATCAGATCCGCGCCCGTCTATCGTGCTTGGAAGTGGTGTTGTTATAAGCCTGTTGCTTTTTGTGGTAGCACTGGTATTGATTCATTCGCGCCTTATGGCGCAGATCGGTGCCGGGCGCTATCGCGCTATTACGGAAGGGGCCGCTAACGTTACGCTGGTTATGGAGAAGGATGGTACGCCGCTTTATGCCAGCCCGTCCTGTTTTGATATTCTCGGATTTGATCCCGACGAAGTTCAGGCGATTGCGCTGGAAAGTCTTGTACACGAAGACGACTGGCCCCAGCTGCAACAGGGCTTTGACGATGCCGTGGCGGCACCAGGCAAGCAGATGCCGGTTATCCGGGCGCGTATCCGCGATGCTGCTGACAACTGGCGCGACATGGAGGGTACCTATACCGCCATGCTGACAGTGCCCGGTGTTAACGGTGTGGTGCTGAGCTTGCGTGATTTGACACAGTTGAAAGCGGCCCAGTCCGAGCTGCACCGACTTGCGTTTTACGACCCCCTTACCGGGCTTGCTAACCGACAGCTATTCCGTGACCGTCTCAACAATGTGGTACGTCGGAGCCGCAGAAGCGGCGTACCTGCAGCGCTGATGTTTCTGGACCTCGATGGCTTCAAGCGCATTAACGATACGCTTGGCCACGACGCGGGCGACGAACTTCTATGCCAGGTGGCGCACTGGCTTAAGGGTTGTGTGCGTGAAGAAGATTCTGTGGCAAGGCTCGGCGGTGATGAATTTGTTGTGTTGCTGTCTCAGGTCAGTGATACAGACGCCGCTTCCAAAGTTGCGGAAACCATTCTGCGCAGGCTGTGCCAGCGGATCCGCCTGAGTGATCATGAGGTGGGCGTTACGGTCAGTATCGGCGTCACGATGATTCCCCACGATAGCGAAGATCCCGGTACTTTGATGAAATATGCGGATCTGGCCATGTACCGGGCCAAGGAAATGGGCCGCAACACATACCAGTTCTTTACGCCTGCCATGAATATCAAGGCGGCACGTCGTTTACTACAGCAGGAAGAGCTGGCGACTGCCCTGGAAGACGAGCGTTTTGTTCTGCATTATCAGCCCAAGGTGGATCTGATCAGTGATCGGGTGATTGGTGTTGAAGCCTTCTTACGTTGGCATCACCCCGAAAAGGGCCTGGTCTCGGCACAACAGTTCATCACTCTGGCAGAAGAAACCGGGCTGATTATACGCCTGGGCGAAATGGCTTTACGCCAGGCCTGTATTCAAGTTCAAGCGCTTGAGCGGGCTGGTTTTGAATCCCTGAAAATGGCGGTCAACCTGTCGGTCAGGCAGGTCACTGATTCCCGCTTTCTCGACATGGTCCGACAGGTGATTACTGAAACTGGTGTCTCGCCAGAGAAGCTCGAACTGGAAATGCCGGTGGAGTTGTTGAATGAAGACCCGCGCATGCTGCGTGAGCTGCTTGTATCGCTCAATGATCTCGGTGTCTGCCTGATTCTGGACGATTTCGGAGCCGGCTCCTGCTCCCTGGTTGCTTTGCAGCAGCTTCCTCTTGATGTTATAAAAATTGATCATCGGTTTATCCGCGATATTCCGTACAATGTCAGTGCTACCGACGTGGCTTCTGCGGTGATTGCGCTGGCGCAGAAGCTCCACCTTACCGTGGTGGCTGAGGGTGTAGAAACACCGCAACAACTCAGCTTCCTGAAATCAGCCGGGTGTACCCAGTGCCAGGGTAATCTGTTTAGCTACCCGCTGGATGAAGATGCGCTGATTGGCTTTCTTATCCGGCAGTATGAGCGCCCGCTTATTTCCTGATCATGGCAATGGCGGCCGGTAACCGGTAAAATCACGCCGGCCCCGGATACTGGTAGTGACCTCTCCGGGCTCAATCCTTTGTATTATTATGAGTATTCATTGTCTGTGACTGAACTGAGCCGAATCCGTAACTTCTCCATCATCGCCCACATTGACCATGGAAAATCCACACTTGCAGACCGTTTTATCCAGGTTTGCGGAGGCCTGACCAACAGGGAAATGTCCGAACAGGTGCTGGACTCCATGGATCTGGAGCGGGAACGAGGTATCACCATCAAGGCCCAGTGTGTCACGCTTCACTACACGGCCCGTGATGGCCAGGTATATAAGCTGAACTTTATCGACACCCCGGGTCACGTGGATTTTTCCTACGAGGTGTCGCGCTCTTTGTATGCCTGTGAAGGTGCGCTACTGGTTGTGGATGCTGGCCAGGGCGTGGAAGCCCAGTCTGTCGCCAATTGCTATACCGCTATTGAGCAGGGGCTGGAGGTTGTGTCGGTTCTGAATAAGATGGACTTGCCTCAGGCTGAGCCAGAACGGGTTGCTGCTGAAATAGAAGACATCATCGGTATTGATGCCTCAAATGCGGTGCGCTGTTCGGCCAAGAGTGGCATGGGTGTTGAAGATGTGTTGGAAGATCTCATCCAGAAAATACCACCCCCCCAGGGCGACCGCTCAGCTCCGCTGCAAGCGCTGATCATCGATTCCTGGTTCGATAACTATCTGGGCGTTGTCTCTCTTGTCCGCGTTATGCAGGGGGTCATGAAGAAAGGCGACAAGATCGTTCTCAAATCCACGGGCAAAGCCTGGCACGCGGACAAGGTGGGAATTTTTAACCCAAAACCTCAAGACACCAACGCACTGGAAGCCGGTGATGTGGGCTTTGTTGTTGCTGGCATCAAGGATATACACGGTGCGCCGGTGGGTGACACCATTGTGCATCACAAGTTTGCCGCAGACACTCCGATGTTGCCGGGTTTCAAGAAGATTCAGCCGCAGGTCTATGCCGGCCTGTTCCCGGTAAGCGCTGACGATTACAATGATTTTCGCGACGCGCTGGAAAAACTCACGCTGAACGACGCCTCACTGTTTTACGAACCTGAAAGCTCCGATGCTCTGGGCTTTGGGTTTCGCTGTGGTTTCCTGGGCATGCTGCACATGGAGATCATTCAGGAGCGGCTGGAGCGTGAATACGATATCAATCTGATTACCACCGCGCCCACGGTTATATACGAGGTGCTGAATCGCCAGGGCGAGACACTGTTGGTGGACAGCCCCTCAAAGTTGCCGGATATTGGCTCGATTGAGGAAATGCGCGAGCCCATTGTCGAAGCGAACATTCTGGTGCCCCAGGAACATCTGGGTAACGTAATTGCCCTGTGTGAAGAGAAGCGCGGGGTTCAGAAAAATATGCACTTTACGACCAACCAGGTGCAATTGACCTATGAGCTGCCGATGGCAGAGGTAGTGCTTGATTTCTTTGATCGTATCAAGTCCGCCAGCCGCGGGTTTGCCTCTCTGGACTATCACTTCATACGTTTCCAGCAGGCGAACCTTGTGCGACTGGATGTCCTTATAAACGGCGAGCGCGTGGATGCTCTGGCTCTGATCGTCCATAAAGAACAGGCGAACTATAAAGGCCGCCAGCTCATAGAGAAGATGAAAGAGCTGATTCCCCGGCAGATGTTTGATATTGCAATCCAGGCCGCTATCGGAAACCAGATTGTGTCGAGGGTTAGTATAAAAGCGCTGCGCAAAAACGTAACCGCAAAATGTTACGGCGGTGATATCAGCCGAAAGAAAAAGCTGCTCCAGAAGCAGAAAGAGGGCAAAAAACGCATGAAGCAGCTGGGTAATGTTGAGGTGCCTCAGGAAGCGTTTCTTGCCGTATTGAAAGTCGATAATTAAAAGGCATCTGGATGGATATTGATTTTCCACTGGTTTTGGTGGTTCTGACCTTCGCGTCAGGACTGATCTGGCTGGCAGATATACTGTTTTGGCGCAAACGGCGTCTTGCTGCGTCCCCTGTGGATGCGGCTCATGGCGAAGAAGCGCCTAAAGAGCCCTACCTGGTCGATTTAAGCCGTTCATTTTTTCCGGTACTGGCTATTGTGCTGATACTCAGGTCTTTCCTGGTGGAGCCCTTCCAGATTCCCTCAGGCTCCATGCTGCCAACGCTGGAAGTCGGCGATTTTATTCTGGTCAACAAGTATGCCTATGGCCTGCGTTTGCCGGTTGTCGGAACCAAAATTCTGGATGTTGGTGATCCGGCCCGGGGCGATGTGATGGTGTTCCGTTACCCCAAAGACGGCGAAACCAATTACATCAAACGCGTGATTGGCCTTCCAGGAGACACAGTGCGCTACCGCAACAAGCAGCTTTTCATCAACGACCAGCAGATTGAAAGCGAGTTCGTTGTGCGCCTGCCGCCGGTAGAAGTGCGCCGGGAAGATCTGGGCGCGATGGAGCATGATATTTTCCTGACCATGGGGCGTTCGGGCGTTGCCGGTGAAGGCGAGTGGCAGATACCGGACGGGCATTATTTCATGATGGGCGATAACCGTGATAACAGTAACGACAGCCGTTACTGGGGCACGGTTCCGGAAGAGCTGATCGTGGGCAAGGCCTTTGCGATCTGGATGCACTGGCAATCCCTCACGAGTCTGCCATCCTTCAAGCGAGTGGGCGGTATTGACTAATTCTGACTATTCTGGAGCTTAGTTGTAATGAAGAAAAATAATCTGCCCGCCATGGGCCGCCAGGGTGGTGCTTCTGCGCTTGTTATTCTGATCATGGTACTGTTTTTCGGCAGCTTGGTGTCTCTGGTTATTAAGGTTGGGCCGGCGTACATGGATGATCTTACCATTCAGGAAGCTCTGGAAGGTCTGGATGGCACTGAGGGTTTGTCTCGAATGGGGCCGGCACAGCTCCGTACTCTGATCAACAAACGCCTGAGCGTAAATAATATCCGGGGCTTTGATGCCAAGGATATTTCGGTTGAGAAAGACGGCGAGCTCGTGGTGATCAATGTGGATTACGAAGTTCGAAACAATATTTTTCGCAATGTGGATACCGTTGTTCACTTCCAGCACAAATATGAGATGAAGGGCAAGTGAGTTCGCCGCCGGACCTGGATCAGCTACAGCGATGCCTCGGTTATCAGTTCAAGTCGCCGGAGCGGCTTATGCTGGCGCTTACGCACCGGAGTTATGGCAACCAGAATAACGAACGACTGGAATTTCTTGGCGACTCTATTGTTAATATGGTTATCGCAGAGTATCTGTTCCTGAACTTTGAGAAAGCTCGGGAAGGCCAGTTGAGTCGTTTGCGGGCCAGAATGGTCAAAGGTGTAACCTTGGCCGAAATTGGTCGCGAATTCCAGTTGGGAAGCTATTTACGCTTGGGTTCAGGAGAGCTGAAAAGCGGCGGATTTCGTCGCGAATCCATTCTTGCAGATGCGGTGGAATCCATTATCGGAGCGATCTATCTCGACAGCGATTTTCACACCTGCCGTGAGCAGATACTGCGCTGGTTTGAGCACCGACTGAAACAGCTCGACCTTCAGGACACCCAGAAAGATCCCAAAACCCGTTTGCAGGAGTATCTCCAGTCCCGGCAGTTCCCGTTGCCCAGGTACGATGTTATTTCTGTGGATGGAGAAGCTCATAACCAGACATTTCATGTTTCCTGTGTGTTGTCTTCGCTGGACCGAAAAACCAGCGGAGTCGGTAGCAGCCGCCGCGTGGCGGAGCAGGAGGCGGCATGCAGTGCGCTGAAACAACTCGGCGTGGAGACACCCTGATGAATGATATTACCCGTCCTGAGAACCCCGACAGCCGTTGTGGTTTTGTGGCCATTGTTGGTCGCCCTAACGTAGGCAAGTCGACGCTGCTGAACCATATCCTGGGACAGAAGCTGAGCATCACATCCCGCAAGCCACAAACCACGCGCCACAAGGTGCTGGGAATCAAAACTGTGGGTCTGGTGCAGGCGGTTTATGTCGATACACCGGGCATGCACGTGGAAGAGCCCAGGGCTCTGAACCGGTACCTGAACAAAGCGGCTACTTCTGCACTTATTGATGTGGATGTAGTGGTGTTTGTAGTGGACCAGCTCGCCTGGACGACAGCCGACGAAATGGTGCTGGAAAAGCTGAGCAAGCTCACGTGCCCGGTTATCCTGGCGGTGAACAAGGTGGACCGGATTGAAAAGCGGGAAAACCTGTTGCCGCACTTGGACATGCTTTCCAGAAAGCGCGAGTTTGCCGAAATTATTCCTATGTCGGCGCTGAAGGAAACCAACCTGAAGCCGCTGGAAGAAACGGTTGGTCGTTTCTTGCCCGAGAGCGTCCACTTCTATCCCGATGATCAGATAACCGATCGAAGTGAGCGCTTTCTCGCCTCGGAAATGGTGCGTGAAAAAATTACTCGCCAGCTCGGGGCCGAGCTGCCTTACTCTGTTGCGGTAGAAATTGAAGAGTTCAAGCGTGACGGTAAGACGCTGCATATATCTGCGCTGATTCTTGTGGAACGCGAGGGCCAGAAAAAAATCATGATCGGCGATAAAGGCGACAGGTTGCGGAGTATCGGCCAGGACGCCAGAGCCGACATGGAGCGCATGTTTGACAGTAAGGTCATGCTTCGGCTGTGGGTGAAAGTGAAACGTGGTTGGGCGGACAGTGATCGTGCGCTGAAAAGTCTGGGCATGAACGACCTCTGAGGCCACTATGCCCCCTGAGGCCACTATGAGAAGGGGAGCGCAGCAGCAAGAGCCTGCTTATGTGATACATCGGCGGCCCTGGCGGGAAACCAGCCTCATGGTCGATCTGTTTACTCTTAATTACGGTCGTATAAGCGCGATTGCCCGGGGTGCCAGCAGCAGCAAGAGCCCGCTGAAAGCCCAGCTTCAGCCCTTTCAGCCATTGCTGTTGGGCTGGGCAGGGCGCGGTGACCTGAAAACCCTGACCCAGGTGGATATACGCGATGGCCCCGCATTACGTCGCACAGTATCCTTGTACAGCGGCTTGTATCTGAATGAACTGATGCAGCGGATATTACCCCAGGAAGACCCTCACCCAATCCTTTTTGCTGCTTACATTGAGGCGCTTTCATTGCTCGCGGAAACGTCTGATGTAGAACCGGTGTTACGGAAGTTCGAGCAGGCTTTTGCTGCAGCTCTGGGTTACGACTTTGCCTGGGACCTGGCCACGGATACCGGTCACACCATCCGTGCAACACACACCTATTGCTACGATCCTGAACAGGGTATTGTCGCTGCTGTCTCTGCCGGTGTGCGCTTACAGAACCTGCCCGGAGACGCGCTGCTGGCGCTTGCAGGCGGGGATTATGAGACCGTCGCAAGCCGCCGGGTCTCAAAGCGGGTCATGCGCGTACTGACAGATTACCTGCTGCAGGGACGCCCGTTGAACAGTCGCAGTCTTTTCAGTCATCCAAGGGGAGAACGACATGAATCCTAGAGTATTGCTTGGTGTCAATATTGACCATATTGCCACCTTACGTGAGGCCCGGGGGACGCGTTACCCCGACCCTGTGCAGGCGGCCTTGATGGCGGAGGAAGCAGGCGCAGACGGCATCACGATCCACCCCAGAGAAGACCGGCGCCATATCCAGGATCGCGATGTACTGCTGCTGAAGGAAGTGCTTCAGACGAAAATGAACCTTGAGATGGCGGTCACCGACGCCATGCTGGATTTTGCTGCGCAAGTCCGGCCTGAGTGCGTCTGCCTGGTTCCGGAAAAACGGGAAGAGTTGACGACAGAGGGCGGGCTCGATGTGGAAGGTCAGGAGGATCGTGTGGCCAGGGCCTGCGAACGGCTGGCCAAGCTGGGCGCAGAGGTTTCCCTCTTTATTGATCCGGATCGCGCGCAGATTGATGCAGCGGTGCGTTGTGGCGCACCGGTTATCGAACTTCATACCGGAGAGTATGCCGAGGCTGTTGGTATGGAAGCGGGAGACGCGGCATTCAAGGCTCTGGCCGAAGCGGTGACTTACGCTCGCAAAAAGGGGCTGATCGTGAATGCGGGCCATGGACTGCATTATCACAACACCGAGCGGGTCGCCGCTATCCCTGGTATCAATGAACTTAATATTGGCCACGCCATTATTGCCAGAGCGGTATTTTGCGGGCTTAAAGAAGCTGTCCGGGATATGAAAGCGATCCTTGACCAGGCGCGCGGAAGAGCCTGAGTAACCGCTGGTAGCGGTACTCACGACACCATTAGCTGGTTTCCGCCCGCTGATGGTGTTTCCGGAACAGTTGCTGCCAGTCGGTTTGTTCACTCCATATCTGCAACCGCTCCAAGGCGGAGACTAGCTGGTTCTTCTGCAGCTCCATGTCCGGTGCAGAACATTTGAGCGCTGTTTCCAGGCGGCTTGCAGCGGCGCGCAGCTCCGGAACCCCGCAGTAACGTGTTGCACCGTGAAGTTTGTGCACGCATTCCAGCAGATTTGCCAGGTCCCGCCCATCCCAGAACCGGTCAACCTGGTTCAGATCGGCAGGCAGCTGCTCCAGTAGCATACTGAATAACTCTTCTGCCAGATCTGTCTTGCCAGCGGCCAGTTGGATGCTTTCATCCACGCTCACACAATCTTGCTGCATTTTGCGCGTGGAAGGTCTTAGTGCACGTCTCGTATCCCGGACTTCCGGCACAGGGAACTGGCCAGCCTGATTGATACTTCGGCAATGATAACCCGTGCACTCCAATATAGTTTCTGCAAGCTGCCCGCTGCTGATGGGCTTGGGCAGGTAGCCATCGAACCCTTGTCTGATCAGTCGCTCCTGCTCGTCTGCCAGTGCATGAGCCGTGAGGGCGATGATCGCTGTTCTGTGATTGCTGCTATCCATCTCACGAACGCGAGAGGTTGTTTCCACGCCGTCCATGCCCGGCATCTGGAGATCCATGAAGACCAGATCAAAAGACTTTTGCCGCGCTTTGCTCAGAGCTTCAAAGCCGCTTGATGCGCCTTCGGCGTCTATCTGGTAATCCTGCAGCAGGGTCATGACCAGCTTCAGATTGGCCTCGTTGTCGTCTACGGCCAGTACTCTGGGCATATTGACAGGAGCCGGTAAGTGGGTCGCGTTTTCCAGTTGCGAAATACCATGCTCGGAAGTGTTTATGCCGTGCACAAGAAGAAGCAGTTCGTCATAAAATGCTTCACGACATACCGGTTTGGACAGGTGGCTGCTTGCCAGCCCTGACAGAGGCGTGTCTTGGATTTCCAGGATTGGTGTCAGCAACAGCGTGCGGCAGTCGCGTTCAATCTCAAGAGTCCGCACCAGTCCACAGTACTGGCTTGAGTTAAGCAAGTGCCGGGTAATTCCGATAATGGCTGCGGCATACCCTGACTGACTTTTCTGGGCTTCCTCGATCTGTTCCTGCATGGCGCCAGGGGATGCAGCACGATCAACTGTCATGCCCCATTCCCGCAAAAGATGCTCAACAGCAAGGCCGCAGGTTTTCTGGTGTTCCAGATAAATTACCCGCTCGCCTCGCAGGGCGTCACGGGGGGCAATGGCCCCACCACTTGAAGAAAGTTCCGGTGTCAGGGTAAACCAGAACGTGGAGCCTTTTCCGAGCTCACTCTGCAGGCCAATCTTGCCGCCCATTTCTTCAACCAGGCGCTTGGAAATGGCCAGGCCAAGGCCGGTGCCGCCGTACTGCCTGGCCGTCGATGCATCCGCCTGACTGAATGCATTGAACAGCGATTGCTGCTGAACCCGGGATAATCCCACACCGGAATCGGTAATGCTCAGGCGAAGGGTGACCCGGTTGTTTTCCTTGTCTTCGTCTTCAAGGCTGGCACGCAAGACCACCTCACCGGTCTGGGTAAACTTGATGGCATTGTTGACCAGATTTGTAATCACCTGTTTGACCCGCAGGGGGTCGCCCATGATGTTATCCGGCACGTCGTTATAAACCAGAGGCACAAGATCAAGATTTTTGCTGTGGGCGGCTGGAGCCAGCATGACCATGACTTCTTCCACAATGTCTCTGAGCTGGAAAGGAACGCGATCCAGGATCAGTTTTCCGGCCTCAATCTTCGAGAAATCCAGAATATCGTTGATGATGGTCAGAAGAATCTCCGACGACTTGCGTATCGTGCTCAGGTGATCTCTTTGTTGGCGAGGCAGAGGACTTTTGAGCAGTAACTCGGTAAAGCCGATAATACCGTTGAGCGGGGTCCGGATCTCGTGGGACATGTTTGCCAGAAATTCGGACTTTATGCGGCTGGCCTCCAGAGCCTCCTTGCGCGCGAGGTCCAGTTCAATGTTCTGGATTTCTATGGTCTCCAGGGTTTCCCGCAGATCTTCCGTTGCCTGGTCAATATTCTGCTGCATTTCTGCCTGGGCTTTGCTTAGCTCTCCTGCCATGGCGTTGAGGCCGGATTCCAGTTGCTCAAATTCCGGGCCTGCTCCGGTATGAATTCGGGTGTCGAGTTTACCTTCCTTGAGCTTCGCCACTGCTTCGTTCAGCTCGAACACCGGGCCGGTAAAGGCGCGGCTTAGGCGCAGTGCGATCAGCAGGCTGAAAACAACGCCGCTAAGTACCAGCAAAAGAGAAATCAACAATGCTTTGTAAGTCTCTTTTTCCGTGCGGATATGAGACATCTCGACGGCTACCCAGCCAAGGGGCTCGCGTTGTTGTGGCGCAGGTTTCCGGGCGCCCGCGTCGAGCATATTCTGGATCATCAAATCCTGAAGGAAAACCGGCGTGACAAAGCGCGTGCTGGTTTTTCGGGCGATGCGACTCGCCTGCTCGCTGGCCAGTTCTTTGCTATCAAGATTGTCAGAGCTACCGGGGCCGCTGTGTAGCAAGCGGCGGCGATCGCCGTCGAAGAAGGTGATCGATCGAACATCCTGCTCTTCCAGTAGTGCATTGGAAAGGCTGCCCAGCAGGCTGCGATTGGCGGTGAAAAGGCCATATTCCGAGCCAGCAGCAAGCTGGCGAGAAAGTGATTCGCCGCGATCCTGTAGCAGGCTGTCAATATTGGTCACCCAGCTGTAGGTAAAAAACAACCCCAGCATCAGTGTAGTGAGGAGGGTGGGAACCAGAGTTACCACCAGCACTTTTTTGCGAATGCCCCAACGTCGCATAACAGATTCCTGAAAATAGCTTAACGCCGCTTGTTGATGCGGGTTACGTCCTTGTAATAGTGGGTCACCCGGACACAGACAGTCTTGGTTTCAGTGCCTGCCGGGGCGAAAAATACACTACTTATATAGCCTTCAGTCATAGAATTAGCGAGAAGCTGTATTGGGCGACTGGGGCCATAACGCGTATCATGCCAACCTAAAAGTGTACCACAGGGTTCTCATATGCATTTTCCTACAGTTGAAGATTATGTCGGGCATACGCCTCTGGTTCGGTTGCAACGCCTTCCCGGCGATACCAGTAATGTGATTCTGGCAAAGCTGGAGGGCAATAACCCGGCCGGATCTGTAAAAGATCGACCCGCCATGGGGATGATTCAGGAAGCCGAGCGCCGCGGTGAAATCCGGCCAGGTGATACGCTGATTGAGGCGACCAGTGGCAATACGGGTATAGCGTTGGCGATGGCAGCCGCTATCAAGGGTTACCGTATGGTGCTGATCATGCCGGCAAATATGAGTGAAGAGCGCCGGGCATCCATGCGCGCCTACGGTGCCGAGATTATCACTGTCAGCCAGGAAGAGGGTATGGAAGTGGCCCGGGATATGGCTCTGAAAATGGACGCTGAAGGCAAGGGCACGGTGCTTGACCAATTCAGCAACCAGGACAATCCGCTATCGCATTATCGAACCACAGGCCCGGAAATATGGGGGCAGACCGAAGGGCGGGTAACTCACTTTATCAGCTCTATGGGTACCACGGGCACCATTATGGGCGTTTCCCGTTACCTTAAAGAGCGCAACCCCGATATCAGTATCATAGGCCTGCAGCCAAAAGAGGGCGCATCCATTCCCGGTATCCGCCGTTGGCCAGAAGCCTACCTTCCCAGCATATACGATGCGACTCGTGTGGATCAGGTGCTCGACATTGGTCAACGCGAAGCCGAGGAGACCATGCGCGCTCTGGCAGAGCGGGAAGGTATTTTCTGCGGCGTATCATCCGGTGGCGCCATCGCTGCCGCACTTCAGCTGTCACAGCAGGTTGAAAACGCCATTATCGTGGCCATTATCTGCGACCGTGGCGACCGCTACTTATCGACCGGCGTATTCCCCGGCGCCTGAACCTGACGACACCAAGAGAACAGACTATGAGCAGACGACGCAGGAAGGTACTTCCTACGGAACCCGTGCGCTGTGACGTGGAAAAGCTTAGTCATGATGGCCGTGGTATCGCTCGTCAGGACGGCAAAATCCTGTTTGTGGATGGCGCTTTGCCGGGCGAAAAGGTGATGGCCAAGGTCGTATCCACCCGAAGCAAATTTGATGAACTGCGTACGCTTGAGGTGCTGGAGGCCGCACCTGATCGCCAGACGCCTCCCTGCGAGTTCGCAGACATTTGCGGTGGTTGCAGCCTTCAGCACATGAGCAGCGATGCGCAGATAGAATTCAAAGAAAATACGCTGCGTGAGCAGTTTGCCCATTTCGGCGGTATAGAGCCTGAAGAATGGGTTGCGCCGCTGCGCCCGGAGAGCACGCTTGGGTATCGCCGCAAGGCGCGTATGGGCGTGCGCTACGTCAAGGCACGGGAATCAGTACTGGTGGGCTTCCGGGAGAAACGAAACAGTTTTCTTACGGATATCGACCGCTGTGTGGTGCTAGACCCACGCATTGGTGAGCGCATTCTTCCGCTTCGCGAACTGCTGCATGGCCTGGAGGCATACGCCCGTATCCCGCAGGTGGAGGTAGCCTGTGGTGACGATGCCGCGGCGATGGTTTTCCGCAACATGGATGATCTGAGCAGTGGCGACCGGGAAAAACTGATTGCCTTTGGCCAGGTTCACGATCTGCACATCTATCTGCAACCCAAGGGCCCGGATACCGTTCACCGTATCTGGCCGGAATCAGCGGGTCAGGGTGATGAGCGCTTGAGCTACCGGCTCGATGCGTTCGATCTGACCATGAAGTTTCATCCCATGGACTTTACTCAGGTCAACGCAGACATCAACAAAGTCATGGTAAACAGGGCCGTGGAATGGCTGGATGTGCAGCCAGGTGAGCGAGTCCTGGATCTGTTCTGCGGGCTGGGTAACTTTACACTGCCGCTTGCACGTAAGGGCGGCCAAGTAGTTGGCGTGGAAGGCGATGATGCCATGGTGGCCCGGGGTCGGGAGAATGCGGAATTGAACGGGCTCGCAAATGTGTCATTCCATGGTGCGGACCTGCACGGTGATTTTACCGGCCAGGGCTGGGCAAAAGAGGGTTTTGATAAAATTCTTATCGACCCGCCGCGCTCCGGTGCAGAGGAAATCTGTAAATATCTGACGGCATTTGGTGCCAAGCGTATCGTGTATGTGTCCTGCAACCCGGCCACTCTTGCGCGGGATGCAGGGGTGATGGCGCGGAACGGTTACCGATTGGTGCGCGCCGGTGTGATGGATATGTTTCCTCATACTGCCCATGTGGAGTCTATTGCGCTGTTTGAGCGGGACTCACACTGAATGTTGTTGTGCGCATCAAGGGATTGCTGTGTGAGCCACCAGGAGTAACAAGGCCGATATGGTAAAAGTTCGCGAAGACTGCGCAATGAATGGCGATGGCCAGATCGACATCGAGGGCTGGGTTCAGCAGATTGCCTTGCAGACCCACCTGGATGATATGGATCAGTTTCGTCGAGCCTGTGAAAAAGCCGCTGAAATCGATGTGCAGGCATTCCGGGAAGATAGGTTGTGGGCCTCTGGCTCCAGCAGTTTCCGCACCGGCATTGAAATGGCTCAGGTGCTGGCCGAGTTGCGCCTTGACCAGGCCAGCCTCGTTGCCGCCATTCTCTACCGCGCTGTGCGAGAGGAGCGGGTTGCCCTTGAGGTTATTCGCAAAGAGTTTGGTGACGAGATAGCCGGGCTGATTAACGGCGTGCAGCAAATGGCGGCCATTTCTTCCATACATCACCCGCTCAAGGGCAATGTGCTCGGGCAGAGTGAGGGCCAGCTGGACAACGTCCGTAAAATGCTGGTCACGATGATTGATGATGTTCGGGTTGCGCTGATCAAGCTTGCCGAGCGTACCAGTGCCATCCGCGCCGTCAAGAACGCGCCGGAAGAAAAGCGCATGCGGGTTGCCCGGGAAGTTTTCGACATTTATGCGCCTCTGGCCCACCGCTTGGGTATTGGCCGCATCAAATGGGAGTTGGAAGACCTCTCGTTCCGTTATCTACACGAGACGGCGTACAAGAAAATTGCCAAGCTCCTGGATGAAAAACGCCTCGATCGTGAAGGCTACATACGCCGTGTCATTGCCACCTTGCAGGCAGAGCTGAAAGCCTCTGGTATTGAAGGCTCACTTTCCGGTCGTGCCAAGCATATCTACAGCATCTGGCGGAAAATGCGCATAAAGGGCATCGACTTCTCCCAGGTGTACGACATAAGAGCTGTGCGGATTCTGGTTCCGGAAGTGCGGGACTGTTACGCCGCTCTCGGGATTGTGCACACTCTCTGGCGCCACATACCCAATGAATTTGATGATTACGTTGCCAGCCCCAAGGAAAATGGCTACCAATCGCTGCATACGGCTGTTATCGGGCCGGATGGAAAGGTAATGGAAGTTCAGGTTCGCACCCACGCGATGCACGAAGATGCAGAATTGGGTGTATGTGCTCATTGGCTGTACAAAGGCACGGACAAAAGCAATAAATCCTCCGGTTATGAAGCCAAGATCAACTGGCTCCGGCAGGTGCTGGAGTGGCAAGAAGAGCTGGGCGATCTCTCCGGCCTGGCGGATCACCTCAAATCCGATATCGTCTCGGATCGGATCTATGTCTTTACGCCCGAAGGACATGTTGTCGATCTACCCCAAGGCGCTACACCGGTGGATTTCGCTTATCGGGTTCACACCGAGATCGGCCATGCCTGTCGTGGTGCCCGGGTGAACAGTCGTATTGTTCCCCTGACATATCCTTTGAAGACCGGAGAGCAGATATTCGTTCTTACCTCCAAAAATAATGCTGCGCCCAGCAGGGACTGGCTGAACCCGAGCCTGGGTTATATTCAGACCTCTCGGGCCCGGGCCAAGGTAACGCACTGGTTCAAACAACAGAATCGCGAGCGTAACATAACGGATGGCCGCGCCATTATTGAAGACGAATTCAGGCGCCTTTCGTTGCACGATGTGGATCTGGGTGAGCTGGCCGTAAAAGTGAATTATCACAGCGCCGAAGATATGTTTGCCGCTATTGGTGCTGGTGACCTCCGTCCTGCGCACGTTGCCAACGTGGCCCAGCAAATGCTGGAACCAAAATCTGAACAGCTTGACCTGAAGCTGACGGCTCAGCGACGCAAACCCTATGATACAGAATCCGACATTCACATTCTGGGTGTGGGAAAGCTGAAGACCCAGGTGGCGAGATGCTGCAAGCCGTTGCCGGGAGATGCCATCGGCGGATACATCACGGTCGGGCGGGGCGTGACCGTTCACCGCCAGGACTGCCTGACGTTTCTGAACCTGCAGGAGATCGAGCCCAACCGGATTATTGAAGTGAGCTGGGGCGGCCAGCAGGCTTCCGTTTACCCGGTGGATATCGAAATCGAGGCCTATGACAGATCCGGTCTTCTGCGCGATATTACCCAGGTTTTATCGACTTCAAAAAGCGATGTGTTGTCCCTCCATACCGTGACAAACCGGGATGACAACACCGCAACCATGATTGTTACTGTGGAAATTCACAGCCTCGAGCAGTTGGCGCGATTGCTGGCCCAAATCCGCAATCTGCCCAATATTATCGACGTCAGGCGCAAGCGCTAATGAGCTATTCTATTGAAGATTTGAAGGCGCTGATGGCCCGGTTGAGAGACCCTGAGACCGGGTGTCCCTGGGATGCCAGGCAGACATTCAGAAGCATTGTGCCGCATACCCTGGAAGAGGCCCATGAAGTGGCTGACGCCATCGAGCGGGAAGACTATCCGAACTTGAAGGACGAATTAGGTGATCTACTGTTTCAGGTGATTTTCTACTCGCAGATAGGAATGGAAGAGGGTCATTTCAGCTTTGATGCGGTGGTCGATAACCTGGTACGCAAGCTTGTGCGCCGTCATCCTCATGTGTTTCCGGAGGGTACGCTGGAAAGCCGCATTGATCCGGATAATCGGCCAGACGAAGCCTGGATCAAAGAGAGCTGGGAGCGAATCAAGGCCGGGGAGCGGGCTCAGAAGCAAGCGGAGGATTCACCATCGACAACATCGCCAAGCCGGCTTGATGGCATCGCCCGGGCTCTGCCAGCGATGGTACGGGCGGAAAAACTACAGAAGCGAGCAGCGAGGCACGGCTTTGACTGGCCCGACATCGGCCCGGTGTTCGACAAGCTCCATGAAGAAATCGATGAGTTGAAGGAGGCCTGGCAGGCCGCGGAGTCCGGACAAGGTGGTCACGACGATGTTGAGGACGAACTGGGCGACCTGCTGTTCGTGTGCGTGAACCTGGCGCGCTTCATGAAGGTCAACCCGGAACAGGCGATCGGGCGCACCAACCACAAGTTTGAGGCACGCTTCCGCGCTATTGAGCAGGTTCTGGAGCGGGAAGGCCGCTCGTTTGATGCGGAAACTCTCGAAGCACTCGATGAGATCTGGCAATCTGTCAAGGGTGTGGAAAAGAAAAGCTGGCAGCAGAAATAGGTATAATCCGTTACCCATTTCTTGAGTTCCCATTCTTGACCTTCGTCTACACTTCTATGTTCTAGCGAACCTTTTTCGTGCGCTGTGTGCCGTCAGTAGGGAGTCAAGCTCGATGAAAATCAAAGATCTGGTCAGTTACTGGGAAAAGCATGCAAGAGGCAGGCTTACCCTGGACACCTGTTTTATGAATTTGTCTGACCAGCATCACTTGCAGCTTGAAAAGCTGGCGGAGCTCTACCCCAGGAAGTCTTCACAGGATCTGATGCGTGATCTGATTTCGGCCGCTCTTGATGAAATAGAAACAGACTTACCCTACGTTCAGGGAACCAAGGTAGTGGCCCATGATGAGGACGGCTTTGAGATATACGAAGATAAAGGGATTACCCCGGAATTCGGGCGCCTGAGTCAGAAACACATCAAGCGCCTGAAAGCACGCCAACTTGAATCCCTGGCGTGACCTCGCAGAGCTCGTGCAAGGGCTGACTTAATCGCTTTTGTTTCCCAGCTTGTCTTTCAGCGGGTCCTGGCTGGCCAGATCATCCAGGGCCGCACCAATCACGTCATTGAGAATGTCACTTTCGCTGCGGTCAGGATAAAGCTCTGCCAGTGCAGAGATTCGCGCAGCGTCTTCCAGAGGAAGCCTGAGATTGTAATCGTGGGTTCGCTCTACAAGCTTCTTCTGTTGTTCCCATTGCTTGGGCAGATCCGTGATTTTCATGGGTGCTCCTCGTATGTGCTTCCGCAGGTACGGCATCAATCGCCAATAGACTTATCCCGCGGTTCCTTAGTATCGTTAGTTTACTTTGTCTCCGTCAATTCAAAAGGAAGCCGATATGACTGAGCTGCACCCTGATCTCCGTGAAAATGTCCGCATGCTGGGGGAACTTCTGGGGCAGAGTATCCAGCGCCATCCTGGTCAGGACTGTTTTGAACTTATTGAGGAAATCCGGGCTGCCGCCAAATCTGACCGCCGGCAGGAAAGTGGCTCAGGCCAGCGCTTGGTCAACCTACTCGGCAAGTTGAGCGATGATGAACTGCTACCGGTCACCAGAGCGTTTAACCAGTTTCTCAATCTTGCGAACCTGGCGGAGCAATACCATGGAATTCGTCGCAGGCGCGATCACCCTTCTGACCTGATGGTGGAGCCGCTTGACGGCGTATTTGAACGCCTGAAAAGCAGCGGTGTCAGCCCGGAAACGCTTCATAAATGTGTGGAGGACCTGCGTGTAGAATTCGTATTGACAGCGCACCCTACGGAAGTAGCGCGTCGTACGCTGATCATGAAATACGATGAGATGTCGGAGTGCCTGGCCAGACTGGATCACGATGATCTGCTGCCTGCCGAGCGAAAGGCGATTATCGAGCGCCTGTCCCGGCTGGTGGCAGAGGCCTGGCACACGGATGAGATCCGGCATGAGCGCCCCACCGCGGTTGATGAGGCCAAATGGGGGTTTGCGGTCATTGAAAACAGCCTTTGGCAGGCCCTGCCGCGGTTTCTTGAGAACCTTGACTCATCGCTTCAGGAAGCGACAGGAAAGGGCTTGTCATTGCAGGCATCGCCGGTCCGGATTGCCTCCTGGATGGGCGGTGACAGGGATGGCAACCCTAATGTCACGCACCAGGTTACCCATAGGGTTTTCCTGTTGGGGCGATGGATGGCAGCGGATCTTTTTCTCCGGGATATCCAGTCGCTACGGGCAGAGCTTTCCATGTGGCAGGCGAGCGATGAACTGCGCGACCTGGCAGGCGATTCCCGGGAGCCATACCGGCACGTGCTGGCCGAACTCCGGGACCGGCTGATTAAAACACGAGACTGGGCGGAGGCCAGTGTTAGCGGTGAGCCCGCAGATACCAAAGGTATCCTGTTTGAAAACCAGGATCTGACGGCTCCGCTGGAGCTCTGCTATCGCTCACTGGTTGAGTGCGGGCTTGAACACATAGCGCAAGGCGCGTTGTTGGACACCATTCGCCGCGCCCACACGTTTGGGCTTCCTCTGATTCGCCTGGACATCCGGCAGGAGGCGACCCGTCACGCCGAGGCTGTTGCCGAGATGGTGGAGTATCTTGGCCTCGGCGACTACCTGTCCTGGGCTGAACATGAACGCCAGGCATTTCTGGTGCGGGAACTTCAGGGGCGACGCCCGCTTGTTCCCAGAAACTGGGAGCCTTCCGCTCCGGTGCGCGAGGTGCTGGATACCTGCGAAGTGGTTGCGCAACAAACACCGGAAGCGCTGGGCTCCTATGTCATTTCCATGGCCAGTAAGCCTTCGGATGTGCTCAGCGTTATCCTGCTACTCCGTGAGTCGGGCATGACATTCCCCATGCGGGTGGTTCCTCTTTTTGAAACACTGGACGACCTGCGTGGTGCACCCGATAGCATGGCTGCGCTGTACGAGGTTGAGTGGTATCGGGATTATTGTCAGGGGCGGCAGGAGGTCATGATCGGCTACTCGGATTCGTCCAAAGACGCTGGCCAGCTAATGGCCGCCTGGGCTCAGTATCAGGCGCAGGAAAAGCTCACCCAGGTCGCGAGTCGGTACGATGTCCATCTGACTCTGTTTCACGGCCGCGGCGGAACCGTTGGGCGTGGTGGCGGGCCGGCGAATCGTGCGATCTTGTCTCAGCCACCGGGCTCGGTGAACGGCAGCTTCCGCATTACAGAACAGGGTGAAATGATCCGTTTCAAATTTGGCATGCCCCAGTTGGCGGTGCAAAGCCTGACGCTTTACACCACGGCGGTGATTGAGGCGACTCTGGCGCCGCCACCTGAGCCGGAAGACAACTGGCGTGACACCATGGACTGGCTGACTGAACGCTCGCTGAAAGCCTATCGGGAAGTGGTTCGGGAGAACCCGGATTTCGTACCCTACTTCCGGCAGGTGACCCCTGAACAGGCGCTGGGGAAGCTGGCGTTGGGCAGCCGGCCCGCACGTCGCAATGCCACAGGTGGTATTGAAAGCTTGCGGGCAATTCCCTGGATTTTTGCCTGGACCCAAATGCGGCTGATGCTGCCCAGCTGGCTGGGCAGTGATGTGGCGCTTGAAGATGCGGCCAGAGAAGGGCGACTGCCCGTCTTGCGCGAGATGATGCAGGGCTGGCCGTTTTTCCGTACGTACGTAGACATGCTTGAAATGGTATTGGCCAAAGCGGATCTTCGAATCGCCAGTTATTATGAAAAAACCCTGCTGGATGACGATAAACTGAAAGCGCTCGGCACCAGTCTGGGCGAACGCCTTGAAGGCTGCGTTCAGCGCGTCCTGGAGCTCAAGGAGCAGAGTGAACTGCTGGAGGATGAACCGGTGTTTGCCCACTCCATGCGCGTGCGCAATCCCTACACAGATCCTTTGCATTATCTTCAGGCGGAGCTGCTGAGGCGTGACCGTGAAAGCGAAGGCAAGGGCGAGGTGCCGGAGCTGGTAGAGCGGGCGCTTAAGGTTACAATGGCGGGAATTTCCGCCGGTATGCGTAATACCGGTTAACTCGCCCGGGAACGGACAAGGGGGCGTACGCCTCCGCCATGGACAACTGGAGTATTATTGTGGCTCTCGCAGTGCGACTGGAGCGGTTCTTTGATCAACAGGGCATAGCCTACAAAGAGCGATCTATTGATTGGGCTGCAAGCCTGGATGCGGCAGTGTCCGCTTTGGGGCCGTCCCGGGAGGACGTTATCCGGGCAACGCTGCTGATTGATATCAGCGGGATTGTGATGGTGGTCCACAGGTACGACAGTACGCTTGATGCAGAAGCCCTTCTGCAAATGACGGGCCGCCATCTGCAGCCACTCACGGCGCATCAGACCATGCGGCTGTTCAGCGACTGCGATCCCGGGTTTATACCGCCGATTGGCAATGCGTACGAGTTGCCGGTGCTGGTGGACGAAGGTATTTCCCAGGCTGAGCAGGTTTTGTTTTCCAGTGGCACAGGTCACTCTCTGGTTGAAATGGACGGTCGCTCCCTGCGCCTGGCGATGGCTGGCTCGCGAGAAGGACATCTGGCGATCCGCGGTCCGGGCAATGATGGTGCCCGGGAAGCACTGACGTTGGCGGAAGTGGCCAGCAAACTGAAAAAATTATACCGGCTGCCGCCCATGCCGGCACTGGCACTGCGCATTCTGCGTCTGACATCTAATACCGATGCGACTGCCCGTGAACTGGCAGAGCTTATAGAGTTTGATCCCAGCCTGACCGCGCAGGTCATGCGCTATGCACGTTCAGCTCTGTTCCACTACCCTGGCCAAATCAACTCCGTTCAGGAGGCGGTAACCCGGGTACTGGGGTTTGACCGCGTTGCGCATGTTGCGCTGGGTATTGCCTCCGTGCGCGCGTTTGACGTGCCCAGAGGTGGCATCCTTGGCATGGATAATTTCTGGCGCCACTCACTTTACTGTGCTTACCTGTGCCAACGCATGGCACCCCGCTGTGGTGCAGACAAAGGCCTTGCATACTTGTGTGGCCTGTTGCATAACTTTGGTTTGCTGCTGGTAGGTCATCTGTTTCCTGTCGAATTCAAAGAGCTCAACCGGCTGCGGGAAGCCAATCCCGAAGCCAGTATGCAATCGCTTGAACAACAGGTATTTGGCCAGGGCAGTGAGCAGGAGATTATTGCCGTTGGGCACGGTGCCATCGGTGGTATTCTTCACCGGTTATGGGAGTTGCCTGATCCAGTGGTCAAAGCAGCGGGTGTTCACCAGCAACCGGGTTACCAGGGTGAACATGAGAACTATGTGATGATGGTTCAGCTCGCCAATGCGCTGTTAAAGGATCGGGGTATCGGTGATGAGTTTAACCCGGATGATATTCCGGCCTTGCTGCAAGGGTTAGAGCTGGAGCCTGCCGTCGTCAGTGAGCTGATGGCTGAAATTGATCAGGTTGCCCCGGAACTGGACGCACTTGCATCGTCACTGATTACCTGACAGCGACCTCCCCGGCTTCTGTTGCGTGTCCGTTTTCTGAAGATGATACGGAGGTCGACTTTCTCTGAGATGCCTGACTTCGTATAATACGCCATCGCCGAATCCGGCTGACACGTGTTCGGAAGGGAGAGGTTGTCGCAAAGGCAGAGGTTTTTGCCGCAACTTTTCAAACTATAATGACGAAAACGGGAGCACAGCGTTATGCGAATCATCATGTTAGGCGCACCAGGCGCGGGGAAGGGGACTCAGGCCCAGTTCATTACTGAACGCTTTGGCATTCCCCAGATATCCACCGGCGACATGCTTCGGGCAGCGGTCAAGGCCGAATCCGAGCTTGGTAAACAGGTTAAGGAAGTTATGGCAACCGGTGGTCTGGTGTCTGACAAGATCATCATTTCGCTGATTGAAGAGCGGATTAAGCAGCCGGACTGCAAGAATGGCTATCTGCTGGACGGTTTCCCCCGCACCATTCCCCAGTCAGAAGCTCTGAAAGACCAGGGTATTGTTCTTGATTACGTTGTCGAGATCGCTGTGGATGATGAAGATATTGTCAGTCGCCTGTCTGGTCGCCGTGTGCACGAAGGCAGTGGCCGTATCTATCACGTCAAATTCGATCCGCCCAAAGTGGAAGGCAAGGACAACGAAACCGGTGAACCGCTGATGCAGCGTGCAGACGACAAAGAAGAAACCGTTCGCAAGCGCCTGAAGATCTATCACGATCAGACAGCACCTTTGATTGGCTATTATCAGAGCCTGGCTGAAACACAGCCCGAAGCAGCGCCTGAATATGTGCGCGTAGAGGGTGTTGGCAGCCTGGATAGCATTCGCGATCAGATTCGCGCCAGCCTCAAGTAATCCACTAATGTTCTACCGAGGCCGCTCACGCCTGTGAAACTTTTGGCATTGGACACCTCCTCAGAGGGCTGCTCTGCAGCCCTTTTTGTTGATGGTGAGGTTATCGAGAAGTTTGAGGTTGCCCCAAGGGGCCATACCCGCTTGCTGATGCCGATGATTCGGGAGTTATTGGCGGAGCAAGGCTTGAAACCGGACAATCTTGATGCGCTGGCGTTTGCCTGCGGTCCGGGGTCGTTTACCGGGGTTCGTATAGCCACCGGTGTCATTCAGGGTTTGGCGTGGGGCCTTGACCTCCCGGTTGTTTCTGTTTCTTCTCTGGAAACGGTTGCTCTGGGGGCGATTGAAGCCTTGCAGGTAAGCGAGGGCGAGGGCATTGCTGTCGCTTTTGATGCCCGTATGAGCGAGCTTTATTGGGGTTGTTTCCGCAATCGTTCGGGCCTGCCGGAGCTGCTGGGCGATGAGCAGGTTTGCCCGCCTTCCAGGGTTGTTCTGGAACCTGACATTGCAAGCTGGGTTGGTGCAGGTCAGGGCTGGGTTTTTCGCGACGGCATGCCTGACGACGTATCAGACCGAATCAACTCTGTGGATGAAACTCTTATCCCCCGGGCAAGCTGGGTTGCACGTCTGGCCGCTGTGAAGTTCAGCCAGGGCTTGGCTGTGTCGGCAGAGCAGGCGCAACCGGTGTACATCCGGGATGAAGTTAGCTGGAAGAAGCTGCCGGGCCGCGAGTAGGTCTTTTAATCGGCGCGGACTTCTTCCATACTCCAGCAAAGCGTAATTATTTCTTCCCGAGCGAGCGGTACCCTGACGATGATTGGTGGTATTAACCCAGGCAGTACACTTTCCTATCAGTCGGGCACCAACAGCCCCGTGCGGGAACGCAGTGATGCTGCCCGTTCCCCTGCATCCGCTCCCGAGAAGACAGCTGAAACAGCCCGCCGTGATCTCGCAGACAGTCCACGCTCGCCAGTGTCAGAGCGAAGCGTCAGTGACAGCCCCGAACGTCGTGTAGAGGCTCGCCGTGCGTCTGAGGAGGCGCGTCTTGAGCGTTTCCGTGCGGATGATGTTCCGCTCCCTGCGGCCCGGGCATTGTCTACCTTTGCCAGCGTTGCTGCAGCGGGACAGGAATCTGGTGGCACAGCGCTCGCCGGAATCGATATTCTGGTCTGATGTCGCGCTCCAAAGCTTCGAAAGCCTCCTCCGCGGATGAATCCATTCCGCTGGCAATTGCCAGAAGCCTGCTTGGTGATGATCATCAGGCCCAGTCGCTCAGTATTGATCTTTGCTTGCCTTATCTGGGCGTTGTTCGCCCGAAAGATGTGCGGCATGCCAGTGCTTTGCTGTTTCTGGATGAAAACGGTTTGTCCCTTCAAGTGGCTGGAAAAGGCGCCCCAGGCCCGGTGAGAGCAGAATTTGTAACCGGCAAGATGGGATACCGTCGTGAGCATGGCGGTGGCTCCGGCCAGCTTGTAGCGCGTGCCGTAGGCTTGCAGAAAACAAAAGCCAGCTTGCATGTTCTGGATGCCACAGCAGGCCTTGGCCAGGATGCTTTTGTGCTTGCCAGCCTCGGGTGCCGGGTGAGCCTGTTTGAACGTAACCCTGTGGTTCATGCGCTGCTGGCGGATGGGCTGGCGCGGGCAGCGCTGAATATGGATTGCGCGCCGATCATCGCCCGGATGACACTCCAGTCCGGTAGCAGTATTGATTGGTTGGCTAGTGCCGTTGAGAGCACCGCTGATGTGGTATATCTCGACCCCATGTTCCCTCACAGGGACAAATCGGCGCTGGTAAAGAAAGAAATGCAGGTGTTCCGTACCGTCGTAGGGGATGATGACGATTCAGAAGAACTGCTGGAGGCCGCATTGGCTGCAGCCAGGTACAGGGTTGTGGTGAAGCGCCCGCGCAAGGCCCCGGCGATCAGCGGGCCGGAGCCAGGCACCCGGATAGAGGGCAAAAGCAGCCGCTATGATATCTACCCAATCCGCGCACTGCCCTCGCGCTAGACGCCTAGTATAGTCACTTGCTGAATCGCCTGACGCTTCTCCACGCTCAGCACCAGCCGGGCATCGTCCGCTACCTCATCCAGTCCTTCGCCATAACAAAGCAACCCGTTGTCATCGGTGGTGATAACGCCGTTTTTCTGCATGTTGGCGATAAAATTCCGGAACAGGCTCTTGTCAAAAAACTCAGGTGCATTCAGCCCGAACAATATGGACATGCGCTCGGCCAGCAGTGTGCTCTGCTCCTCCAGTTCCGCGGCTGTGATCCTGGCCGAGCCATACTTGCGCAGTGTGCCCAGAGCGATGTGGTAACGCTCCACTGTCTGGATGATGAATCGTGACAGAACTCTCAGGCGCAGCATAGCTTCGGTACCCTCTTCCGGGCGCGCAATGCGCTCGTTGTCGAGAGTTACCAGCAAGCCTTGATCAACCAGAACATCAATCCACTGGTTGATCACCGTTTCTGCTTCTTCGGGCTGGTATTTCAGGAACAGTTCCGATCGCAGGTAGGGGTAGGCAACGCTGGCCAGATAGACGATCTTGTCCCGGGCCAGAGAGCTTTTGTTCTCAAACAGGCTGGCGACCAGCGATGGTAACGCAAAGAGGTGCTGGATATTATTGCGATAGTAAGTCATCAGAATGGCATTGCTACCCTCCAGCCCGATGATATCTCCCAGTTTCTGTGGCTGACGCGAGATCAGCCCCATGGATTCACAATAGGCGACCCAGTCTTTGCCAGTGCCCTCGGGCAAGGTTACGGTTTCGGCGTAAGGGAAGGCTTTAAGGAGATCCGAGTACTGATCGACCAAGCGGATAAGCTGACCTTCATCCATGGCCAACCTCTCGGCACCAAGCAGCACAGTTGCCGTCATGCCAATGGGGTTAACGGCAACCGATGCGTTGATGTTGGAGGCAACCCGCAGAGACAGTTCGGAGACAGCGTCGTTAAGCCAGGCAGGGCGGTATTTGGAATCGTAGGCCTCATCCCGCCAGCTGTCATGAACATCGTCCAGAACTTCAGAAAGATGTATGGCTTCACCAAAGTTAACCGCAACCCGTCCAAAGGAGCTGCCGAGTTTTCGGGCGGTTTTGGCGAGACCGAATACGCTCTCTTTCTGTTTTTTCTTGCCTCGGAGTTCCCCAAGGTAAGAGCGACCTTCCATGACTTTTTCATACCCGATGTACACCGGCACAAACACGATCGGTTTGCGATGATCGCGCAGAAAGCTGCGTACCGTCATGGAGAGCATGCCCGGACGCGGCTGTAACATCCGCCCGGTACGACTGCGGCCGCCCTCTACAAAATACTCGACGGAGTAACCACGAGTGAACATAACATGCATGTATTCATTGAAAACCGTTGCGTACAGCGGGTTGTCGCGGAAGCTCCGACGCATGAAAAAAGCGCCGCCCCGGCGTAGAAGCGGGCCTACAATCGGCATGTTCAGGTTGATGCCTGCAGCGATATGCGGTGGCATCAGGCCGTTTTTGTAGAGCACGTAAGATAACAGAAGGTAGTCAATGTGGGATCGGTGGCAGGGCACGTAAACCACGGCGCTATTCTGCGCGCTTTCTTTCACCACGCGGATGTTGTTAACCGCAATGCCTTTATAGATACGGTTCCACAGCCAGGCGAGCACGACCTCAAAAAAGCGGATGGTGACGACCGACATGCTGGCGGCAATTTCATCGGCGTATTTGAAGGCCCGGGCGCGCACTTTCGCGGGCGCAATGCCTTCTTTGGCCGCGGTTGCGTTGATAGCCTCTTTCACCGCCTGAGTTCGTAGCAGGCCTTCTACCAGAGTCCTGCGGTGAGAGAGATCCGGGCCCAGCACGGCTTGGCGTACCTTGCGGAAATGGGTGCGCAGAATACGTGCAAGTTTGCGGTTGGCGCGCTCTTCGCTATGGCGATACTCGTCGATCACCTGCTTCAGGGAGAGTGGTTTGTTGAACTGCACGTAGGTATTGCGGCCGTGTACCAGAATAATCAGAAACTTCTGCAGTCGACCTGCGACAGCCCAGGTGTCTGATAAAAGCAGTTTTACCAGAGACTTTTCTTTATCCGGAGAACGCCCCCAGAACAGGGATACCGGAACAATCTGAACATCCTGCTCCGGATTTTCAAGGCCGTAACGCACCAGCGCCTGGAATTCGGTAGTAGAAACTGGCGTCTGGCGCCTACGGAATAGACCGCTAATGCGTTGATAGAGGAAGAAAAACGAATGTGAAGGGCCATTTTTTACCGGGAGTGATGTGGTTGCGCCTGGCAATTGCGCCCGTATCACCTCCTGTTCCAGCACCAGGCGACTGGACAGAGAGCTGTACTGCAGCACGTAACAAACCGGTTTCTCTGGCGACAGTCCCAAGGCATCGACGCTGTTTCCGCTGACATCTGTCCGGACCCACAGAAACAGTATTTTCCGGAAAAAGGTCAGGATCAGGCCTCGAATACCCTGGTAAAGACGCATAAAATGTCGCTCTGATGAAAACAGGTGCCAAGTTTACTTGGTTGAGTACGGGCCGGAAAGTCACTGCTGCATTCTTGGTGGTTACGGCTCTGTGATACATTCCTGTTTGGTCCGTTTATCACTAAGGCGCGATGGCACATGGCGACATCAACGATTCAGTGGAGTCCCGGCTGGACCACCAAGGCACCCGAGCAGGGCGATCTTGTGCTGGCGCTGTCAGGGTCCGGTATTTTCAAACCGAACGATGGCTGGTTGCAGCCGCTGGAAAGTATGCCCGGCAACGCCGGAAGCGCCGGTTTTGTATCGCTGGGAAGTGTCGACGGTCGCCCGGTTTTCGTGACGGAAGTGCCGGAATCTATGGTCGCAGGCTGTGAAGTTGTCCCGCTGCGGGATGCGCTGCTGACGATCAGCGATGTACCCGCGGCTATGCTCAGCACGGGTTTTCAGGTGTGGCAGTGGTTTCAGGATCATAAGTACTGTGGCCGTTGTGGTGGCGGGACGGGTTTTCATCCGCGGGATCGTGCCAAGTGGTGCAATAACTGCTATATCCCCTGGTACCCGCGGCTTGCGCCCTGCGTGATCGTGGTTATACGCAAGCAAGATCGCTATCTTCTGGCAAAGTCCTCCCGGGTTAAACGCCATTTCTACAGCCTGATCGCGGGTTTTGTGGAGCCCGGTGAAAGCCTGGAAGGTGCGGTTACCCGGGAGGTAAAAGAGGAAACTGGTCTGGATGTAGCCAATATCCAGTATCAGGCATCTGAACCTTGGCCATTTCCGCATCAATTGATGGCGGGATTTTTCGCCGACTACGCAGGTGGTGAGCTGGTTCTTCAGGAAGATGAATTGGCGGATGCTGGCTGGTATTTGCCCGGTAGCAGACCCCCGGTGCCTCCCGACACTACTATTTCAGGGCGCCTGATACGTGATATGGAAAGGATGATCATCCAGGATCGCTCTCGCCAGCTCTGAAATCGCAAGACAACTGGGGGTGCCGCACAACACGATGTCAGCACATTTATCGGTGCTTGCCCGTGCAGAGCTTGTTCTTTCTCAACGCCAGAGTCGTTCCATCATCTATCGAGCGAACTTGAATCGCACGCAAGAGACGATCCAATTTCTGGTCAATGACTGCTGTGCAGGCCATCCACAGGTCTGTACGCCGCTGACATCCTCGCTGATCGCTTGCTCCACCCAATCAGAAGAGCTTTTCACCACCCGCGAGACTCCACAAAAGGAGACGTAGCATGACCACGGCTAAGTTCTCCAAGGCTCCCAGCACGTCTGAAGGTATGGGGCTGTTTGAACGTTTTCTCTCGCTCTGGGTAGCCCTGGCCATCGTAGCAGGTGTGTTGATAGGGCAGTTCGCCCCGGTTATCCCTGAGGCCCTGTCGCGCTTCGAGTATGCTCAAGTGTCGATTCCGGTAGCGGTGCTGATCTGGGCTATGATCTTTCCTATGATGGTGCAGGTCGACTTCACGTCGGTTCTCGGCGTCCGTCGTCAGCCCAAGGGACTGGTTATCACCACAGCGGTGAACTGGCTGATCAAGCCGTTCACCATGTTTGCTATTGCCTGGTTCTTTTTTACCGTGGTGTTCGCGCCTCTGATTCCCGCCGAACGGGCTAATGAATACCTGGCCGGGGCTATCTTGCTGGGTGCTGCGCCTTGTACTGCCATGGTCTTCGTGTGGAGCTACCTCACGCGAGGCGACGCTGCCTATACTCTGGTTCAGGTGGCGCTCAACGACCTGATTATGCTGTTCGCTTTCGCGCCCATTGTTGTTTTCCTGCTGGGCGTGTCGAACATTCATGTGCCTTGGGACACGGTCATCCTGTCGGTGGTGCTTTACATTGTCATTCCACTGGGCGCTGGCTATTTAACGCGTCAGGTTGTTATCAAGCGGCGCGGTATCGAATGGTTCGGTAACGTTTTCATGAAGCGCCTGGCGCCCATTACTCCCGTCGGTCTGATCATCACCCTGATACTGTTATTCGCCTTTCAGGGCGACGTGATTATCGCCAATCCGTTGCATATCGTGCTGATTGCCATCCCGCTGATTCTCCAGACTGTTCTGATCTTCTTCATCGCTTACGGCTGGGCCAAAGCCTGGAAAGTACCCCATAGCATCGCGGCACCTGCCGGTATGATCGGGGCCAGTTATGCTGGCTCTAGTGCGTTTCGCCAATGCCACCCGTAGTCACTTCCCGACGACTCAAGAAGCTCGCCGTTAAGCCCTCCGCCATCGGCATGACGTCAAAAGACTGGGAGTGACTTGTCGAGCTAGGAAAGCATTATCACCGTCAAACTGGAGTGTTAACCGCTAGGCAAGCAACTGCTGGATTTCGTCTGCATTGATTACCTTGCCTTCAATAACGATCTCACCATCAATCGCCAATGCCGGGGTACGCATGATGCCAGCATCAATGATGGCATTGGTGTCGGTCACTTTCTCGATTTCGTATTCAAGCCCCTTTGCGTTTGCTGCGTCTTCCGCATTCGCTGTTAATTGTTTGCATTTGGAACAGCCACTGCCATAGATCGTAAATTTCATTGTTTGCCCTCGCTTTTGACGTGATTTAAAAAGGTGGAATTACCACCAGTTGCCATAAACAAATCCGGTGGTGGTGGCCATCACCACAACCAACGCACAATAAACCAATGTTTTTTGCGTACCCAGTATGGTGCGGATGACCAGCATGTTTGGCAAGGAGAGCGCGGGTCCTGCCAATAGCAGCGCCAGTGCCGGCCCCTTGCCCATACCGGATCCCATCAACGCTTCAACGATAGGTACTTCGGTCAGGGTAGAGAAGTACATCAGTGCGCCCAATACTGAGGCGATGACCGTGGAGGTCAGTGTGTTATCGCCCACGGCCATCGCGACCCATTCTGAAGGGATGATCCCTTCATGGCCGGGACGACCCAGCGCGAAGCCGGCAATGAATACCCCTCCCAGAAGCAGAGGCAGAATTTGTTTCGCGAAATCCCAGCTTTGTAGCGTCCACTCGCGATCCTGCTCACGCAATGCCGAGATGATCATCAAACCGGCAATACCGATGGCAAAGGGCAGTTCAGGTGCGCTTGGCACGATCACGGCGGCAGTCACGACGACAGCAGTCAGCATCAGCAGTTGAGTTGCCGGCCAGTGCCAGCGCCAGATCAGCAAGCCCGCCAGAGCGGCGGATAGCAGTGCCGTAATCTGCCACTTCCACTCGTAAATCTGCATCCAGACTGCGCTGTCGGCAGCCGCCCAGTTCGCGAATACCAGCACCCCGACCATCAGCGCGAAAAAAAGCACAATTGCGCTCATCGGCTTGTCCGTGTCACTGCCATCAAATCCGCGAGTGTTCTTGACTACTCGCTGTGCTTCTTCCTTGCGGTAGATCAGGTGCATGATGGTGCCGATCACCAATGCAAACAGAATGGCCCCGACCGCACGGGCAATGCCGATCTCAGCTCCCAGCACTTTGGCTGTGACGACAACGGCCATGATATTGATGGCGGGTCCTGAATAGAGAAACGCAATCGCCGCGCCCAGGCCCGCACCGCGCTTGTAGATGCCGCCGAACAGGGGCAGGACAGTACAGGAACAGACGGCCAGCAGCGTACCGGATACCGATGCCACGCTGAATGCCACCGGTTTGGACGCCTCGGGCCCCAGGTAGCGCATAACCGCATCCTGACTGATATACGCCGACATGGCACCGGCAATCAGGAACGCTGGCAGCAAACACAGAATAACGTGTTCCTGGGCGTACCAATGGGTCAAGCGAACCGCCTCCAGTACCGCATTGTCGAAGCGCGCAGTTCCGGCGGGAATAAAATAGATCAGCACAAAGGCGGCCAGCATAAAAAACAGCAGGTTGGCTTCACGAGAGTTGTTGGCGTAAAGCTCGCGCAATCGTGTGGTCATCTAAACACTCCTTGGAAGGGGCATGGTTGAAGCATTCCTGTCATGAAGACGAACACACCCGCAAAAGGATGCAGGAAAATGTGTTTTATCGAGGGACGTGGCAGCACACTTGCCCGTTTTCATCAAATCTGACCTGGCAGTTCACTACAATTTCCTTCCTCAGACGCTGCCGAGCCCTCAGTAAGCGGGATTTGACCGCGCTCAACGTCAACTCATGCTGTTCTGCGTAGCGCTCTTGCAGTTGGCCTTGCAGGTCGCACTGCTCGATGACATTCTGATCGTCATCACGCAGATGAGCCAGGTTACGTATCAGGCACTCTTCCAGTTGGGCGATGGGAGGTTTTTCATCACGCTCAAGTGGCATATCCGGATCAAGATCAATGAACGTTTTCGCGGTGCGAAAGCGATCGGTTAGATAGTTGCGTGCGACTCTGAATAGCCACGCCCTGGGGTTTTGCACCTCGCAGAAAGCATGGCCTTGCCGGACGAGCTTCAGAAACAGCTCCTGAAGCACGTCATCCGCTTCATATGGATCCCCTGTTCTTGCCAGCAGGAAGCCGCGCAACTCCTGCTCATGCGTATCCCAGGCGCTCAAAATGCAGACAGGCGTCATGTCAGGGAGCGTTCCGTTGAGATGGGTTGCGAGTGAAGGCTGTCGGTCGGCTTTCGCTCTCTTCACTGGAGCGATAACGCTTCGCGGCCATTGCCCACCACGTCAGCTGACCGAATGTCCGCTCGCAATAACCTGTCCAGTCAGCATCGTTCGCCCCCTTGGCATAAGAACCGTCTTCTTTCAGCACCTCCTGCGCTTTGGGTATGTGGATCATCGCAGAGACGGGGAGGCATCCAAGTTCGGCCAGAAAAGTGCGCATGTTTACTGCCGCACGCACACCACCCCATTGCCCCGCTGAGTAGGTGACGATTGCTGAGGGCTTGTAGGAAAAGAGGGAGCTGCCAAAATGATTGAGCAGATTTGCTAATGCGGGGCTCATGGCGTGATTATACTCAGGGCTGACCATCACATAGCCGTCGGCCGTCTCAATCTGATGAGCAAGCTGCTGTATCTTCTCAGGTGCCTTGCCCGGAGCGTAAGAGAATAATGGGGTAAACGGATCGGACAAGTCGTAGTCCAGCGGATCAATCAGGACGACATCGTGGTTGCTTTGCGCTAATTGATGCACGCAACATTTGGCAACACGCAGGCCCAGGCGGGCCGGGGTCGGCGGCGAACTGGTGCGAACCGAGCCGAGAATGACCAAAATTTTTAACGCCATTTAGTTCCCCACGAGATTTAATGTATACAAGGTTTTCGCTGGTCAAAAAACCAGACTGCTGCGCTGGCCAGCCCAGCTTCCCGCTATTCCACGGTTGTACGTAAAAGTACAAGGTTGTCGAGTACCAGGTTAGACGACCAGATAAATTCCGCGTCCGCGCCGGCAGCATCGAAGATATCTGCGAAGTTGGTGAAAGCCGTCTTGTTATCGACTCCGACGGTATCGTTCGAGTAAACGATGGCGGCTGGCCAGAGGCTGTCGTTAAATTCAGGCGCCATCCAGTTCTCTGGGATGGCCCAGTGTGCTGCGGAAAATCCAGAACCATCATCAACGCCAGCTTCATCACATGCTGAGCTATTTCGTAATTGCCCATCGACTACAAGGCAGCCGCGATCTTTCAAAGGTGCTGTGTAGAATGTTTGCGCCCGCCAATTGCCATCGGTGATAGCCACCGTGTTTGCGTTTGCATCCTGAACGTGTGCGACAAAACCGCCGTCGCCCGGGTGAAAGGCTGTGCCACGATTGTTTTCTGAACCCAGTCCGAGATTTTCCTCCCAGTCCACCATCATGACCGCAATGGTCAGCGGGCGCTCGGCCGTAAAGCGAACAGCGTTCGAGTTAAAGGGGGTGAACGGAACCGGGTCGACTGCGAGAAGCACACCATTTACATAGAGTTCGAAGTAATTGTCGGCAAAGATATAGGCCACGAACTCCTCGCTTCCGCCTGCATCGAGCAGTGGAACTTTCGCTAAATTTAGTTGCGACACTGAAGACAACTCGTCCCCACCACACTCGTTGAACAAGTCCGTGGCTTTGCGTGCGGAGTCAAAATGCGTTGCGGCAGGTACTGTCCATACGGTGTCGTTTTCAGAGGTGATTTCCCCGACGGCACTTACTCGGGCTCTGCCTCCACAGTCGATCATTCCGGTATTCGTTGTTGTGGCGAGGCCAGTCGTGAAAACCGCTTCTTGTGCTAGCAAGCCGGAGGCGCTTGCGAACAGCAAAGCGCCAAGAAGTATAGGTTGCATCATGGTTAGCATTCCTTTGAGTTAATCGCCTTTCAACGGCTTTGCCTTGCACGGAGCAAAGGTCGTTTTCAGGTCAAATAAACGATGTCTACCAACGGCCAACCTTTGCTTCTAGCGCAACAAAGCTTGACTTGAAATCAATAGTTAGTATATTAACTGTTATTATGACAAGTCAATCTTATAAGTTTCATTTGCTTCTCCATTCCGCTCACCTGCTTGAAGAACGTTTGCGCTCTCGTTTGTCTCCGCTTGGCGTTCAGCCGCGCCAGGCGCGGGCGCTTGATGCTCTCGGGCGAATGGGCCAGGCATCGCAGGTCGAATTGGCTCGCGAGTTTGGGCTGTCCGCTGCAAGCATGAGCACCATGACCTCCCGACTGTTGGCAGCAGGGCTAATTGAAAGGAAGGTTGATGAGCGAGAACTCCGTACCAATGTGTTAACGCTCTCGACGCGCGGCCAAAGTTTGCTACAGAAAATTTATCACGAGTGGCAAGAAATAGACCGGGAAATAGGTGAGGGCTTAGGTATCGAAGGCGCGGAGCGTCTTCATAGCTTAGCCTTTCAGTTGCGCAACGCATTAGGTGGTTTCACGCCAGGTGATAAGGACCTCTAGCCTTTTCCCATCGCACATTTACATAGGCAAACATAACATGCAGAGAATACGCGGGGCCGTGTTTGTGCGCGCCATGACCATAGCGGGGTTCGCGATAGCACTCTCTGCTTGCGGAGATCAATCGGCTCCCGCTCCAAGTGCGCCGGCCGCCGTTGAGGTCACGGCTTACACGGTTCAGAGCACACAAGTGCCCGTTACGAACGAACTGAACGGACGTGTGGTGGCGGCCGTCACCGCCGAGATCCGACCGCAGATTGGCGGTATCGTACGGAAGCGCTTGTTCATCGAGGGTAGCGAGGTGAAGGCGGGGCAGGTGTTGTATGAAATTGACCCGACCTCGGCGCAAATCACGGTGAGCGACGCGCAGGCCACCCTCGCGAGCGCCAAGGTGGCTTTGGCGAGCGCCAAGGCAAAGACCGCGCGCTACCGCGAACTGGTGAGCATTGAGGCTGTAAGTCTCGAAAGTGCCGAAGAAGCTGAGGCCGCTTACAAGCAGGCTTCCTCAGCGGTTGTCTCTGCCGAGGCCGGCCTGAAGGCTGCCAATATTTCGTTGGCATACGCCAATGTCACGTCGCCCATCGACGGGCGTATTGGACGCTCCAGCGTAAGCCAGGGCGCATTGGTTACTGCCGACCAGACCACGGCGCTGGCTACGGTGCAGCAGCTCGACCCGATCTACGTGGATGCAACGCAATCTGCCTCAGAGATACTCCGTATTCGCCGAAATTTTGAACAGGGTGTGGTCACGCTGAACGGCGGCCGCCCCGTGGTGCGCTTGGTGCTGAACGACGGCAGCGCGTATGAGCCTGCCGGCCAGTTGCAACTGGCGGAAGCCATTGTTGATGAGACGACCGGCACGGTAACCCTGCGCGCACAATTCCCCAATCCAAAGGGCAATCTGCTGCCGGGCATGTATGGGCAGATCAGGCTTGAAGGCGCGGTGTTGCAAGATGCGCTGGTGGTGCCCCAGGTGGCTATCAGCCGTGACGTGAAGGGCAATGCGCTGGTTTATGTGATTGATGCGAATAACACGATCGAACAACGTTCGCTGACCACGGGTCAGGCAATGGGCGACCAGTGGATCGTGACAAGCGGTTTGACGGCGGGCGAGCGCGTCGTCGTGGAGGGTTTGCAAAAAGTTCGCGTCGGCTCTGTGGTCAACGTAATCGACGAGGCGCCTGCCTCATTACCTTCAACAGAGGCCTTCGCGCCAACGGCATCGGATTAACCAAGCGCTATGTCCCAATTCTTCATTAATCGTCCTATCTTTGCCTGGGTTCTGGCCATCGGCGCGATGCTCGCCGGTCTGATGGCAATCAGTTCGATGGCCGTTTCGCGCTACCCGACCATTTCGCCGCCCACGGTTTCTATCAGCACGACCTACACCGGTGCATCCGCTTTGTCGGTGGAGGAATCCGTGACGCAAGTCATTGAGGAAAACCTCACTGGGCTGGATGGACTGCGCTATATATCCTCCTCATCCAATTCGTCAGGCGCGTCCAGCGTGCAGCTGACATTCGAGATTGGCACCGATCCCGACACCGCGCAGGTTCAGGTCCAGAACAAAGTGCAGCAAACCACGCCCTCGCTGCCGACTTCGGTCCAGACACAGGGAGTCACCGTCAGCAAATCAGGTGACGAAATGCTGATGGTGCTGGCGTTGGTGTCCAGTGACGATAGCTTGAATTCGGCTGACTTGGGTGACTACATTGCCTCCAACCTGGAAACACCGCTCAGTCGTGTTGCGGGTGTCGGAAGTGTCGGGTTGTTGGGTGCCCAGTACGCCATGCGCATCTGGATCGATCCCGCTAAATTGACGGAATACAAACTCACACCCGCTGACATCAGCAGCGCCATTGCATCGCAGAACACCCAGGTGTCCGCAGGCCAACTCGGCTCGCTGCCCGCTGTCGAAGGGCAGCAACTCAACGCCACTATCACCGCGCAAAGCCGCCTGCAAACGGCGGAGCAGTTTCGGAACATCCTTCTCGTGACAAGCACCAGCTCGGCCACCGTGCGGCTCTCCGATGTGGCCGATGTGGAAATAGGCAGTGCCAGCTACGACGTCAAAGCCACCTTTAACGGCCAGCCAGCCTCGGGTATCAGAATCATGCTGGCAACGGGCGCCAACGCAACTGAAACAGCAACGGCGGTCAACGCCGAGATAGAAAAGCTGTCGGCCTCCTTGCCTGCCGGACTCAAAGTAGAGACAACCTACGACACCACACCGTTCATCGAGACCTCCATTGAAAGCGTGGTTTACACCATGATTGAGGCCGTGGCGCTGGTCTTTTTGGTCATGTTCCTATTCTTGCAGAACTGGCGCGCCACGCTAATTCCAACGCTGGCCGTGCCGGTGGTATTACTGGGTACGTTTGCGCTGCTCTCAGCCTTTGGCTACAGCATCAACACGCTGACAATGTTTGCCATGGTGCTGGCGATTGGCCTGCTGGTGGATGACGCCATCGTGGTGGTGGAAAACGTTGAACGCGTGATGGCCGAAGATCGCCTCTCGCCACTGGAGGCGACGCGTAAATCCATGCACCAGATTTCGGGGGCGCTGATCGGCGTTGGCTTGGTGCTCTCGGCCGTGTTTCTGCCCATGGCATTCTTCAGCGGTACGACAGGTGTCATCTACCGTCAGTTTTCAATCACTATCGTGTCCGCCATGGTGCTCTCGGTACTGGTGGCATTGGTGTTCACGCCTGCGCTGTGCGCCACCTTGCTCAAGCCGGCGGCGGGCGGTCATGCAACCAGCAAGGTGTTCGGCGGCTTCAACCGTCTGGTGGATCGCACCACCCAAGGCTATGAGGCGGGCGTTGCTCATATGCTGAAGCGCGGGACGCGTTTCATGTTGCTCTATGCACTGCTGGGTATCGTAATAGCTGTGCTGTTCATGCGCCTGCCCACCTCCTTTGTGCCGGATGAAGATCAGGGCGTCATGATGGTAAGCCTGCAGTTACCCGCAGGCGCGACGCAGGAGCGTACCAACAAGGTCATCAAGCAAGTGGAACAGTATTTTCTCGAAAACGAAACAGACACTGTGAACTCTACCTTCATGGTGGCAGGCTTCGGGCTGAGCGGCAGCGGCCAGAATGTGGGCATGGGTTTCATGCGGCTGAAAGACTGGTCTGAGCGCACGGCGGATACGCAAAGCGTCAGTGCCATTCAAGGGCGGGCGATGGCAGCGCTGGGACAGATCAAGGATGCACAGATTTTTGCTCTGGCCCCACCGTCGATCCCCGGCCTGGGCTCCACCGGCGGTTTTACTATGGAGTTGCTGGACGCCAGCGGGCAGGGTAACGAAAAGCTGACCGCCGCTGCCAATGCACTGGTGGTCGCAGCCAACGAGGATCCGCAGCTGCAGGGGGTACGCATCAGCATCTCCGCGGATACTGCGCAATACGTGCTGGATATCGATAATGCCAAGGCGGGTGCGTTGGGCGTGTCTGTGAGTGATCTTAACAGTGTGCTTTCCACGGCCTGGGGCGGCAGCTATGTCAATGACTTCATTGACCGTGGCACGGTCAAGAAGGTGTATGTGCAGGCTCGCGCCAATGCACGCATGCTGCCTGAGGATCTGAATAAATGGAGCGTGCGCAATAACGAAGGTGACATGGTCCCGTTCTCAGCCTTTACCACTGGCAACTGGACCACGGGTGCACCCACACTCTCACGTTTTGATGGCGACTCCTCCATTCAGATACAAGGCGATGCCGCTGAGGGTGTCAGCTCAGGTACCGCAATAACCGTGATGGAAAACCTTGCCGGGGAAGTTGCTGAGGGCTTTAGTGTGGCCTGGAGCGGCTTATCGTATGAAGAGCAGCAGGCCGGCTCCAACGCCAGTACGCTGTATCTGTTTTCGTTGCTGGTTGTGTTCTTGTGTTTAGCGGCACTATACGAAAGCTGGTCCATACCGTTCTCGGTGTTACTGGTGTTGCCCGCCGGCGTAATAGGCACTGTGCTGGCCACGCAAATGCGCGGGCTGGAGAACGACGTGTACTTTCAAGTCGGCCTGCTGACCATCCTCGGGTTGACGGCCAAGAACGCCATTCTTATCGTTGAATTTGCCAAGGCGTCAGTGGACCAAGGCCAGGACGTGATTGCAGCCACATTGCACGCCTGTCGCCAGCGGCTACGCCCCATCGTGATGACATCGATGGCCTTCGGCTTGGGCGTGCTGCCGCTGGCTATCAGCAGTGGTGCGGGTTCGGGCAGCCAGCACGCGGTAGGCACGGGCGTCGTCGGCGGTGTGATCACCGCCACTTTACTGGGTATTTTCATGGTGCCGCTGCTCTACGTTTTGGTGCATAAACTGTTTGCGCGGAATCGGGGTGCCACATCAACGCCTGAATCCCCCCGCCAGGAGGCATTATGAATCCTGAGCGACTCGCACGCGTCACACTGTTGATCGGTGTACTTGGCATCACGCTAACGGGCTGCGCCAACCTCGCGCCCGATTACGAGCGCCCCGTTGCGCCCGTAGCCACAGCCTGGCCCACCCCACAATCGAACGAGCCGGGCGCCATAACCGCGGACGAGCTGGGCTGGAAGGAGTTTTACAGCGACGAGCGCTTGCGTCAGCTCATCACCCAGGCGCTAGACAGCAACCGCAGCTTACGACAGACCGCGTTGGCGGTAGAAAGCTCTCGCTCGCAATTTCAGATTACCCGTGCCAGCGCTCTACCGACTGTCGACGCCGGCGGCGGCAGCACGGCGCAGCGCAGTTATGGTCAGACCACTCACGCGTATAGCGCCGCGCTGGGCATTAGTGCCTTTGAGCTGGACTTCTTTGGTCGGATCCATAATCTGCGAGGTCAGGCACTAGAAATTTTTCTGGCCTCTGAAGAAACGCTGCGTGCCATGCGTATAACGCTAGTGGCCGAGGTGGCGACCGCGTACCTTACGCTGGCAGCAGATCAGCAAAGCCTGCGGCTGGCAACAAGCACCCTTGCCAGTCAGCAGAAATCGTTGGATCTGACATTACGCACCTTCGAAATTGGCACCGCCTCGGGCCTGGACGTTGCCACGGCGCAAGCCAGCGGTGATACAGCCCGCGCTGATATCGCAACCTTCGGCACGCAAGTGGCGCAAGACCTCAACTCCCTGACACTGCTGGTCGGTCAGCCCATTGAGCCTGCGCTGGTGACTGATACTGGCATCACAGTGACAGATCCACTCACGCCGCTGATGACCATGGTCAGTCCGGCAGCGGAATTGCCTTCAGAACTTCTGCAGCGCCGCCCTGATGTCCTTGCCGCTGAGCGCATCCTGCGAGCCGCCAACGCCAACATTGGAGCGGCCCGCGCTGCGCGCTTTCCGAGTATCACGCTAACCACAAGCGTCGGAACTGCCAGCAGTCAGTTATCGCAATTGTTTAGCGGTGGTTCCGGCCTTTGGAGTTTCGCCCCTTTGGTGTCGGTACCTATTTTTGACGGTGGCTCTGGTGCGGCCAATGTACGCGTTGCCGAAGTGGCGCGCGACTCCGCCCTGGCCAGCTACGAAGCCACTATTCAGACTGCATTCAAGGAAGTTGCCAATGCCTTAGCCGCGCAGCGTAATATGAGCGAGCTGTTGGCAGCACGCCAATCGCTGCTGGCAGCTAATGAGAAAATCTACCGCCTGACCGAAGCCCGCTACCGCAAGGGGCTCGATAGCTCGCTCTCGGTATTAACGGTACAACGTTCATATTATACCGCGCAACAAAGCATGATTACGGCGCGACTGCAGGAGGCGAGTAACTGGGTGTCGCTCTACCGCGTGCTGGGCGGTGGTTGGCAGCAATGAATGGGGCACTCGAAATTGCTTGTGAAGATCGCCCATAATAGAGGGAACGACAATCTTTCAGGCGTAATCCGTTTTAGGCCTGGACGGCAATCCTGATTGCGGGCTTTTAAAATTATCAAACTTTCCCTCTAAAAAAGTCAATAATTCATGCATATAGTGATATTTGTATCAAACGTTAATGTCCGCTGACAGGAGGTACCCGTCCTTGAGCGAGTGTGGAGCTCCCCGGATTCTGATTTTTGACTCCGGTGTTGGCGGGCTGAGCGTTGCGGCCTGTGTTCATGAAAAACTGCCGCACGCATCGATTGTGTACCTGGCTGATAACGCAGCTTTCCCCTACGGAGGCCAGCCAGAATCTGTCGTGGTTGAACGCTGTTGTGCGCTCATTACGAGTGCGCTTGAACAATACCCTTGTGATGCCATTGTGATTGCCTGTAATACCGCCAGCACCGTCGCTCTGCCGCACTTGCGAGCAATAACAAAGGTGCCGGTGGTTGGGGTGGTGCCAGCGGTGAAGCCAGCGGCTGCACAAACCCTGAACCATCGCATTGGTATTCTGGCCACACCCGCAACGGTGCGCAGGCATTATCTTGACGATCTGGTCCGGGAATTTGCGGCCGGCTGCCAGGTTGAGCGCGTGGGCCATCCGGGGCTTGTGCAGTGGGCGGAGGATCTGGTTCGGGGGGTGCCCGTGCCACAAGGCGAACTTGATAGTGCGGTTTCAGGACTGCGCGATGCCGGGGTTGATACCGTCGTTCTTGGGTGCACTCACTATCCGCTTTTGCTGCAAAGTCTTAAGCAGAGCCTGCCGGACGTAAAGTTCTGGGTGGATTCAGGAGACGCTATTGCCCGCCGTGTAGCTTGGCTGCTGGCGCAAGCAGGGCAATCTACAGAAGCGACTAAACACAGCAGCGTGCCTTGCACTCCAGTGGCAGCGGCGCTTTTCTCAGGTAGTGCGCCGGAGGGCGTTTCCGGCTTCATGACGGGTATGGGCCTGCAGCCGCGCGCAGTCACGGGGAACTGGCCCGGAGGATTATAGCAGCCGGGTCAGCTTGAACATGGCAAAAAACTCCAGGGCCGGAATGCTCCGCTTGTGGCAGCAGTAGGTTTTGAAGTTGTCGCCCCGGAACCGCGATTTGGTGAACTCCAGCCCCTTGAAGTTATAGAGGAAATTCCCCTTGTTGTAGAGGCCGTGCAGGAGCCGCTTCAGAAGCGGGCTTTCCTGATGTTCCGTGGCGGAATCAAGAGACAGTGGTATAAGGCCAAGGTCCAGGTAAGGAACGCCCTCGGCTTTGAACGCCTCCATGGCACGTGCCATCAGGGTGTAGAAAATGCCCTGGCGAAAGTCAGCGTTCGCACGGGAAATATTGGGCACGTAGCTGATGATTTCATTGTTGCGATAAATCGGGTCAAAGTAGATAAACCCCACGGCCCTGCCATCCTGATACGCATAGAAATGACGCTCGTTCTCCCGGTAATCCATCTCCATGGGACGTATCAGAAAACGGATCTCATTGCTTTTGCATTTCCGGGTGCGAATCCAAGCCTCTGAGATTTCACGGGTGTGGTCGTCACTGAAGCGTTCCTGCACGGTAATTCCCCTCTTTTCAGCCTGGTTCAGTGCCGTGCGCAGAATCTGTTTTTTCTTGCCGCTGAGAGACCACTTGCTCAGGTCGATGCGGGATTCACTGCCAAACTGCGTTCCATACAGGCCAAAACGCAGGTGCATGAAGTCGACCACCGGCTTGGAGACCTGGACATAAGATGCGTTGGGGTATTGCTTGTGGAAGCGTTCAAGAATCGCGCCGAAGTTTTCCGGGGCGCATACCGGGTCGGACAGAACAAATGTGCCGCCCCACTTGCGCATGTAGGCCACGTAACCGATACCCGGTACATCGTAGTACCGCATGCCCGGTTGCAGGGTGGAGAAGGACTGCGAGTGCCCGCCAAATTTCTTCAGGTAGCCTACCCTCTCGGAGAAGGTGAATGCAGCGCTTTCAAGTTCCCTGGCCTGTTCGAGTACAAGTATCTGATCCGACATGGTGATTCTCCCCGGTTGTTTTTATCTGGCAAGCGGCCTGTTACGCCTGCTTGCGGCCGAGAATTGACCAGTAGCAGTTCATGTTCATCAGCTTGAAGTGCTTTTTTTCGGTGACCTTAAGGCCCAGCCGCTGCATGTGCTCCGGGTAGTTGTAGATTTTGTGAAAGGCATTATTCGCAAACAACCAGAACGTGAAAACCGCCATGTACCAATACAGCTTCTTGAACATGCGCGAGAAAATATTGCCGGTCGGGTAGCAAAAATCACCCACAACAACGCTGGCGTCTGCCTTGCCAAGATGAATCAGGTGTTCCAGAACCCGCACCATCATGGCTTCGTCAAATACATTCAGGAAAAAATTGGCGACGACCATGTGGTACTGGCCGAACTCCTCCACCATCATGATGTCGCTGTGAATGCGGCGAATGTCCAGGTGAGGAGCTTCGCTTTCCTGGGCTTCTCCAAACTTCCGCAACATGGTTTCTGACAGGTCAACAACGGTAACGTCAGCCCCCAATTCAGCTGCGCGTATGGCATCACGGCCATGGCCAACACCGGCAAAAAGGATGCGGTCTCCGGGTTTTACCGTCTCCACCTCCAGCATGGCCGTTTTACAACGGTGGATGTTTTTGCCGCTGTAGAGGTTGCTCAGGAAATCGTATACGGGGCCAATGTAACGGTACTTGTCGCGCATGATGACTGCTGCCTGTTCTTGTTCGCTGGGATATTGCCACCGTTATTGTCATTTTTGCCCTGACGACATGCTTCGGGCATTTCGGTGGCCAATGTCTTGTGAATCCGAGCTTATTGAACGGGGTGAGGAAAATATGTGCAGCAATGCGCATTTCCGGATACACAAGGTAACGCAAAGCAATACTTTGCAAACAGGGTCAAGGTTTTGATTCGGAGTGTCGGACAATACTTGGCGGGGTGTAAGAGCAAAATTAGCCGGATACGACAGTGGGAGCCGTTGTTTGTGCCAGTAGTTTGCTGATATCTGTTGCGGGCTGTGCCGGGCCATAGAAGAAACCCTGTACCTGATGACACCCAAGGCTTCGCAGGTACTCAAGCTGGCTACTCGTCTCCACACCTTCGGCGATGATTTGCAGTTTCAGGCCGTGGGCCATGGCAACAATAGCGTTAACAATGCAGGCATCATCCACGCCGCCACGAATGGTTTTAACGAAAGACTGGTCTACCTTCAGGGTGTGAATAGGCAACCGGTGCAGATAGTTGAGTGATGAGTAGCCAGTGCCAAAGTCATCGATGGCAATACGGACGCCCAGATCGGCCAGCTCACGGAGCTTCTGGCTGATCTGCTCCAGGTCGGTCATGATCACGTTTTCGGTAATTTCGATTTCCAGGTTGCCGGGAGGGAACTGGTTGGCTTTAACCCGATCCATCAGGGTTTCCACGAATCGAGGGTGCTCTACCTCAACGGGAGAAAGGTTGACCGCCAGGCGTAAATCGCTGTGGCCGGAGCGAATCCACTGGCCGACATCCCGGCAGGCCTGATCCAGAACCTGCTCGCTCAATTGGCTGATCAGTTTGGTTTCTTCTGCCAGTGCCAGGAAATCCCGGGGGTAGAGTAAACCGCGTTCAGGGTGCTGCCAGCGCACCAACGCTTCAAGCCCCACGATCCGGCTTGTCGATGCGCAAACCTGGGGCTGGTAAAATACCCGCAGCTCACCTCTCTCAAGTGCCAGGCGCAGATCCCGCTCCAGGTTCAGTCGGTTCGCGCTGTCGATACTCATACTCTCTGAGAAAAAGCAGTAGCTGTCTTTACCCCTGGCCTTTACGTGGTACATGGCGATATCCGCATTCTGGATAAGCTGATCCATGCTGTCGCCTGCATCCGGGTATATCGAGATACCAATGCTGACGCCCACGAACACTTCATGTTCGCCTAGCAAAAAGGGCGCTTTGAGCGTCTTGATCAGTTTTCTGGCGATTCGACTGGCATCTTCGTTACTGTGAACAGATGGCAGCAGCAGCGTGAACTCGTCACCACCAAACCGCGACAGTGTATCGCCCTTGCGCAGGCAACTTTCGAGGCGCTGGGTTACGGCCTGAAGAAGCCGATCACCCATCGCGTGACCAAGGGTATCGTTGATAACCTTGAAGCGATCCAGGTCGAGAAACATCACTGCCAGCTTTTGGTGTCCTCGGCGGGCATGGGTGATTGCCAGTTCCAGACGATCTTTGAACAGGGCGCGGTTAGGTAAGCGTGTGAGTAGGTCGTGATAAGCCTGAAAGTTGATAAACGCCTCGGCTTCCTTGCGTTCGGTGACGTCCCGGGCGGTTCCGTAGTAGCAGGCGTTTTGGCCACTGCCGCCGCCCTGGGTGTTACTGCTGTGCGTCCATGTCTGGGGAGCGATGGGAAAGGCGGTTACCTCAAAATGCCGCGTGGCTCGTCGGCTGCCGCGGGTTTTAAGGCGGATTTCCAGGGTTCGGGGGTTGTCTGCGCTGATATCCGGTGCATTGAGCGCGTATATACCCCTGGCAACATCACGGTCGTCCAGAATGTGGCGAAAATGCTGACCACAGAGCTCAGTTGGCTTGTAACCGAGCATGCTTTCAATTTTGCTGTTAACAAAACAAAAACGGCCCTCTGCGTCCAGCATGAACACGATGTCGGGTGAACTGTTAACAATGTACCGGTGCAGAGCTTCAGACTTCTCAAGGCGCACTTGTATGTCGTCATGAGCTTTGAGTAACGACTGTTTGCCGACGACACCTTTTACAATGGTGATTAGTTCTTCGGGGTCAAAGGGCTTGCGGATGTAGTCCAGAGCACCGCGTCGGAGCGCCCGGCTGACAGCCGTAAACGAGCTTTCTCCACTGATTACGATGCTGCCGCATTCAGGCTGTTGATTCGCAAGATGGGCCATAACGGCGAAACCATCAACCTCTGGCATGCGCAAATCCAGCAGGGCAAGATCGAAACGCAGCGTATCTATCAGTTTACATGCGAGCGTTCCGCTATTGGCCTCGGTTACATCGTAACCGCAGCTGCGCAGCAGTGAGGCCAGCGCGCTTACCAGACGTGGCTCGTCATCAACCACCAGGATGCGTGCTGTTGCCTCCTGCGAGAAGAGCCTGCTGGTATGTTCAGTTGCCATTGGCTTCTATCCGTTCTTCTTCGTCAGTCGGATGTCGTATTTTTCTGGCTGGCCGCCGGCAGCAAAATCCGGAAGGTGGTGCCTTTCTGCCCCGTGTGACACGCGATGATGCCCTCCATGTCATCAACAAGTTGCTTCACAATACTCAGGCCCAGACCGCTGTGGCCTTCTCCTTTTGTGGATGTTCCCGGTGAAAACAGAGCTTCCCGGATTGTGTCGGGAATGCCAGCGCCGGTATCGGTAACTTCCATCTCTACCCAGTTACGGCGGCCTTGCCAAACAGGAGCTGATGTTTTTATCGTAACGGAACCACCGGTGTCTGGCAGACTTTCTGCAGCGTTTCTGATCAGGTTGATCAGAATCTGGCGGATAGCTGACGGGCCGGCAACAATAAACGTCGGTGTACTACACATTAGCACGTTAAAATGCAGGTTGCTGTCACTGAAAAGACTGTCTTCAAGCAACCGGGCAAGGCTTTGTAATTCTGCATTAAGATCGGACGTTTCTTCGTTTGTGTCGCCGACGGTGTTATGGCTCATCTGCAACAGCAGACTACCCGCGCGATCCAGTTCGTCCCGCACAACATCCAGTTCTTCCCGGGTGTCAGGATCATCAAGACGGTTTCGCAACTGATGAATATACTGCCGTATTATGGTCAGTGGGTTGCTAATCTCATGCACCTGTCTGCGTAGTTTTTCGATGGCAATTTCATGGTCTATCCCAGCGCTTTCTGTTTCGCTCTCGAAGGCAATATTTCTTTCCTGAAGAACGATGGACAGTTGATGGATAAACAGGTTTATAAGCTCAGTGGTTGTATCGGGTGTGTTGCCGTCGGTACCCAGGACAAATACGCCGGGGCATCGGTCGCCTGTGATGACTGGAATGGCTGTCAGTGAGGGAGTGCGCAACAGCGATAAAAGCTGGCGGTCGAGCACGGTAGACGTTTGCTCGTTGAGGCTGGCAGGCATTCGGGAGGTGAAGGCCTCTGTGAGCACGCTGCCGCCAGGCTGGGCGGTTACCGCCAGATGTGGCTGCGGCCCGATGGTGCCGGAGAGCAGAACAAGGCTGTCATCGTCGTACCCGAAACACAATGCAGGCAGCCCGGTGATCAGCGTCAGGCTGTTAACTGTTTCGGCAAGAATGGCGCCGCTCTTACCAGTGAGGTCGGCAAAGCCGATGGCTTGCTGGGCGATGGCCTGACGCAATACGATTTGGCGGAGCTCTTGTGACGCCGGCTCGGCACTGTAGATGTTGATCAGCGGTATTCCCAGGGTACTGGCCATCGCGGATACGTCGTGGCTGATTCGCCGGTTGATTTCACGGGTCAGCTCTTCACTGAGCCCGAACAGGGTGCCTGCCGCAGCAATGCCGGCCGAGTCGGAGAGCGCCAGACGAGTGGCAAGGCTGATGACCTTGACCAGATGCCCGGCATCCCGCAACTCTGAGGGCAGTGCCTGCTGATAACGCATAGCATCGGCTGCCAGAGGGCCCAGTCCCCAGGATGTAACCAACTCCGCGGCGATGTCTGATTGCCGGTTCATATACTGTTGCCTGGTTTCCGCATCCGGCGTTTTAATGGCAATCAGCTCCCCGATATTATGGAGCATGCCCAGCATAAAGGCTTCGTCGGCTTCCGGGTAACGAGTCAGGGTTGCCAGAGCCCGGGCAGTCAATGCGGTGGTCAGAGCGTGTCGCCAGAAATCCCGTAACTGTTGCCACGCGCCGCCGCCCAGTTCGAACAGGACCTGGCGCAGTGCGGCGGTGAGTATCAATGTTTTAAAGCGCCTGGTTCCAAGTCTCAGCAGAGCTTGATCTATTGAGCGAATGCCGGGCGTGGGGCCATACAGTGCAGAGTTGGCCAATGCCAGGATCCGAACCACGAGAGCCGCGTCCGAAGCTACGATCTCGCTGATCTCCCGATAATTTCCATCCTTTTTGCAAGCTTCAAGCGCGCGCAGCGTGACCTCCGGAAGGCTCGGGAGTTGAAGGTCGGGTAGTGGAATCATAATTTTCTGTCGCACTCTGAAAAAGATCAGTTTCTGAAGGTCTGTTCATCTTTTGTTTTAAGAGGTTGAGCTTAGCCAAAAACTCGTTGATTTCAAACAACCGCTGTTGTTTTTTTGATCAGCGTATTCACCGCAATGTGATGTGTGTACAATTTTTACATACTAGAGCACCTTTTGTTGTTGTTGCAAGGATGTAAAATCGCCCGCCATGAGTGCCCAGGAAACTCGCAACCACAAGATGAACCCGCCCAGGACTATTGCTGTAACCGGTGGTAAGGGGGGGGTGGGTAAAACATCGATAGCCCTAAATCTGGCGCTCACTCTGGCTCGCCAGCAAAAGCGGGTGCTTTTGCTGGACGGTGACACCGATCTTGCCAACGTCAGCATCATGCTGGGGCTCTATCCAGAGCGAACGCTTGCAAATGTGATGGCGGGTGAGTGTCGCCTCGAGGATATCCTGCTGGAGGCAGATTACGGCCTGCACATTGTTCCGGGTGCTTCCGGTGTTCAGGAATGTATGGACATGGACCCTGAAGAGAGTTTTCGTCTCCTGCGTGCCCTCTCAAAGCTTGAGAGCCGGTACGACTACGTCATAACGGACACGGCAGCCGGGCTTCAGCCTGCTGCTCTGCACATGATTGCGGCGGCTGAGCTGGCGTGTATTGTTGTTACTCCGGATCCGGCCTCGTTGACGGATGCGTTTTCCCTGATCAAAGTTCTGAAACGCCGTGGTTACCGGAGAACGCCCAGCGTGCTGATCAATATGGCGCAGGGTGCCAGTCAGGCTCGCTCTGTGTTCCAACGTCTTGATTCGGCGGCCCGGCGCCATTTGCAATGCTCTCTTCATTACATGGGAGGAATCTGGCGCGACGAGACCCTGCGGCAGTCGGTGCTGAATCAGAGGCCGGTTGCGCTGCTGCCGCCTTCCGATCCGTCTTGCCGTCAGTTCAACACGCTGGCAGACATGCTCGATGTGCGTTTGTCGCAATCGCCTGCTCGTAAAGCCGGCATAGCGGCTTACTGGCATTCAGTTTCAAAGCGGCAGCCTGAGCGAAAGCAAAAGGCTGATACGGCGGCACCTGTAGCGGCCAGCCCCCGCGAACGCTGCCTGCAGGCGGTTGGCGAACTGGAAGCCGTATTCGAGCAGACAGCGCAGGGCGCAATCGATTGGCAAGCCTTGGTGCCTGAACAGCGTGAGCATCTGGCAACTCATTTGCGGCACCTTGCAGATGAGATCTCGTTATCTTCTGACACCACAGAGAGTGAGCAGGAACCCTCGCAACCCGTGCTTCCCGAGCCCTTTTATGACCGTGTCAGCTTTGGAGATCAGGACAAGCTGGTCAGGGTGTTGAGAGAACAGCCGCCCGATATTTCTTTGAATGAGTTCCTCCGGTCGCTGGCTAACAAGTAAAATACCGACGGCTGAGGGTTCACGATCGAATACTGCTTCACAGACATGCCGGTTTATCCGTCATTTCATCAGCAGTCTTTGTGGCGTAGCGTTCTGGTCATAACGATGCAGTTTGTCACGGCACTTTCACAGAAATTGTGCAAGGATAAGGGACTGCAGGAGTCTGGGAAAAGGAGTTTTCGCGATGATAAAGCAGCAAAGGGGGGCGGGAGTGTCTTCGTCAAAGGTGCTCGAGCAGCTTCGTGGCAAGCATGTCCTGGTTACGGGCACCACGGGCTTTCTTGGCAAAGTCGTTCTGGAAAAGCTGATTCGTGCGGTGCCGGACATTGGCGGCGTACATCTGTTGATACGGGGCAATAAGCGGCACCCCGACGCCCGGAGTCGTTTTTTTGATGAAATTGCGACCTCGTCAGTGTTTGACCGTTTGCGTCAGGAGAATAGCGAGGCGTTCGAGGCCTTTCTGGAGGAGCGGCTGCATTGTGTCACGGGAGAGGTAACGCAGCCCGGTTATGGTCTGCAGCCCGAGGCATTGCGGAAGCTGGCGGGCAGTGTCGATGCCGTTATTAACTCTGCTGCCAGCGTTAATTTCCGTGAAGAATTGGATAAAGCATTATCCATCAACACCCAGTGCCTGGAAAATATTGCCAGGCTGGCCCGCGAGAACCCGGCGCTCGTGGTTGTTCAGGTTTCAACCTGCTATGTAAACGGAATTAATGCGGGGCAGATTACCGAATCGGTGATGAAACCTGCGGGCGAAGAGATCCCTCGCAGCCCGGCGGGTTATTATGAAATCGAAGAGTTGATCCGGTTGCTGCATGACAGTATTGCGGATGTTCGCTCGCGCTATACGGGCAAGATGCTGGAGCGCAAACTTGTGGATCTGGGCATTCGCGAAGCAAACCGCTACGGCTGGAGTGATACCTATACCTTCACAAAATGGCTGGGTGAGCAGTTGCTAATGAAGGCCCTGGAAGGTCGCGCTCTCACAATTGTGCGTCCGTCCATTATTGAAAGCGCTCTGGAAGAACCGACACCTGGCTGGATTGAAGGTGTGAAAGTGGCGGATGCGATTATTCTTGCCTACGCTAGAGAAAAAGTAACCGTATTCCCCGGCAAACGCTCCGGTATTATTGATGTTATTCCCGTCGACCTGGTGGCGAACTCGATTATCCTCGCAGTTGCTGAGGCTCTGGGTGAGCCTGGCCAGCCTCGGATTTACCAGTGTTGCAGCGGTAGCTCCAACCCGGTGTCTCTGGGTGAGTTCATCGACCATCTGATGGCGGAAGCCAAAACCAATTATGCTGCCTATGAGCGGCTTTTCTATCGTCGACCGGTCAAGCCCTTCATTGCGGTGAACCGGGCCCTGTTCGATGTCATGGTGGGTGGTGCCCGCATTCCGCTAAGTCTGGCCCACCGCACGATGCGCCTGCTGGGGCAGGATCGTGACCTTCGAGTATTGCGAAACCTTGACACCACGCGTTCGCTGGCAACCATTTTCGGCTTCTACACCGCGCCGGATTATATTTTCCGCAATGACGATTTGCTGGCCATGGCATCGCGCATGGGAACGGTAGACAAGGCCCTGTTTCCGGTGGATGCGCGCCAGATCGAGTGGTCTGTGTATCTGCGCAAGATTCATCTTGCAGGTTTGAACCGATACGCGCTCAGGGCGAAGAGTAAGCCTCGCTCTCGGTCCTCCAGAGCCCGAAAACAGGCGGCCTGATCATAAAGTTCAAGCATGTTAGGACGTTCGTCTAATTCATTGTTTGGTGGCACACATGGTGAACTACGGTTATGTGTCCGCAGGGCCGGTGTGCCTTATAGCTCTGAATTAACAAAAATCGATAATGACAACAAACTCTGATCAAGGGGGAGCACAATGACTGATAAAAAACTTTATCCGGTAAGCCCGGAAGTGGCCGAGCGCGCCTTCCTGAACCGGGAGCAGTATGACGAAATGTATCGTCAGTCAGTCGAGGATCCAGATACTTTCTGGGGCGAGCATGGCAAACGTCTCGAATGGATCAAGCCGTATTCCAAGGTCAAGAACACCACTTTCGATTACAATAATCTCTCCATCAAATGGTTTGAAGACGGGCAGCTGAACGCCTCTGCCAATTGTCTTGATCGTCACCTTGCAACGCGGGGCGACCAGACGGCGATTATTTTCGAAGGCGATGACCCGGCCGATTCTCGTCACGTTACCTACCGCGAACTGCACGAAGAAACCAGTAAGTTTGCCAACGTCCTGAAAGGTTTAGGCGTAAAGAAGGGTGATGTGGTTACTATCTACATGCCAATGATTGTGGAAACTGCTGTGGCCATGCTGGCCTGCACGCGTATTGGTGCGATCCACTCTGTTGTCTTCGGCGGCTTCTCGCCAGAAGCTCTGGGCGCTCGTGTTGCCAATGGCAAGTCCCGCTTTGTAATTACCTCCGATGAAGGTCTTCGCGGCGGCCGCAGGATTCCACTGAAAAAGAACGTGGATGCGGCCCTGAAGAATGAAGGATGTGCGAACGTTGAGAAAGTTGTCGTTGTCAGTCACACAGGAAACAAAGACGTTCCCTGGAACGACGGGCGGGATGAGCGCTATGAGGATCTGATGAAGTCTGCTTCTGCAGATTGCCCACCAGAGCCCATGAACGCAGAAGATCCTATGTTCATGCTCTATACCTCCGGTTCGACTGGTGCTCCCAAGGGTGTTCTGCATACGACGGGCGGCTACATGGTTTACGCCTCCATGACGCACGAGTATGTATTCGATTATCACGATGGTGATGTCTACTGGTGCACGGCAGATTTCGGCTGGGTAACCGGTCACAGTTACATTCTTTACGGCCCGTTGTGTAACGGAGCGGTCTCTTTGCTATTTGAGGGTGTGCCAAACTACCCTGACAGCTCTCGCATGGGCCAGATTGTCGACAAGCATCAGGTGAACATTCTTTACACAGCACCTACCGCAATCCGGGCCTTGATGGCCGAAGGCGAAGCATGCATGAACGGCACGACCCGTAAGAGCCTGAAGTTGCTCGGCTCGGTTGGTGAGCCGATCAACCCGGAAGCCTGGGAGTGGTACCACCGTGTGATCGGCAATGGAAAATGTCCCATTGTGGATACCTGGTGGCAAACAGAAACCGGCGGCATTCTGATTTCACCGCTGCCTGGTGCGGTGGATCTGAAACCGGGCTCTGCGACAGTGCCGTTCTTCGGTATTCAGCCTGGATTGGTCGATAGCGAAGGTACTCTTTTGGAAGGCAAGGCCGATGGCAACCTTGTGATTCTGGACAGTTGGCCTGGACAGATGCGTACGATTTACGGTGATCACGATCGTTTTATTCAAACCTACTTCAGCGCTTATAAAGGCATGTACTTTACCGGGGATGGTGCGCGCCGCGACGAAGACGGTGATTACTGGATAACCGGCCGCGTTGATGACGTACTCAACGTATCCGGGCACCGCCTTGGTACCGCTGAAGTTGAAAGCGCTCTGGTGGCCCACGATAAGGTTGCCGAGGCGGCTGTTGTTGGCTTTCCGCACGACATCAAGGGTCAGGGCATTTATGTCTATGTGACGCTGATGCAAGGCGTAGAGCCTTCTGATGAGCTCAAAAAGGAACTGGTACAGTGGGTTCGCAAGGAAATCGGCCCGATCGCGTCTCCGGATGTGATTCAGTGGGCGCCGGGCTTGCCTAAAACACGGTCAGGCAAGATTATGCGCAGGATTTTGCGTAAGATTGCAGCTAATGAACACGATCAGCTGGGAGACACCTCTACACTGGCAGATCCTGGTGTTGTGGACGAACTCATCGGCAGTCGCGAGTTCAAATAAGGTCTGAAAGCAGGCCGTAAACCTGTGAGGAATCGGTTTAATGACACAAACAATTATCGTCGCTGATGATCATCCGCTGTTTCGGGCCGCCCTGAAGCAGGCGGTCAATCAAGCGGTACCTGATGCACAAACCGTAGAAGTTGACAGCATCAAGGCACTTCAGGCGTCGGTAGACTCGCACCCGGATGCAGATCTGGTTCTGCTGGATCTCAATATGCCGGGCGCCCATGGTTTCTCAGGGCTTGTGTTCATGCGTGGACAGTATCCCGGGTTGCCGGTGGTGGTTGTGTCAGGCTCCGAGGAACTGCAGGTGATGCGGCGCTCAATTGACTATGGTGCATCCGGCTTTATTCCAAAGTCGGCGCCTCTGCCCACCATTACGGAGGCCATTCGAGCCGTTCTTGAAGGTGACGTCTGGCTGCCCGAAGGTGTGGCAGACAAGCTCGAACGCATGCATGGAGACACCACCGATTTCTCTGAAAAATTGGCGTCACTGACCCCCCAACAATTTCGGGTGCTCGGCATGTTGGCGGAAGGGCTATTGAACAAGCAGATTGCCTACGATTTGGAGGTGTCCGAGGCCACCATCAAAGCACACATTACTGCCGTATTCCGGAAGCTTGGTGTCCGTAATCGTACCCAAGCTGTGATCGCGATACAGCAGATGGAGATTGATCCTGCGGATCAGTCGTTATCCGGAAGCTGAATGCCCGCTCGCTCAATCCGGGCGGTTCACTTGCTTCCAGCGTACCCAAGTTCCTTGTTGACCAGATTGAACAGCTCATCACCCTTGTACCAGCGGTCAAAATTCTCAAGAAACTGGTCGGTAAGGGCCGGCTTCCAGCCGATAAAATCACCGGCCATGTGGGCCGTCATGATCACGTTTTCCATATCCCACAGAGGATGGTTCTCCGGTAATGGTTCCTCCTCAAATACATCCAGCCCTGCACCGGCAATCTCACCGCTTTTGAGCGCAGCAATCAGATCGTCGGTTTTAACAATCGGCCCACGCCCGATATTAATCAAGCGCGCCGTGTTTTTCATGGCTTTGAATGCCTTCTTGTCGAACAGGCCTTCCGTTTGTGGTGTAAGCGGAGCGGCGATAACGACATAATCGGCATGGCCCAACTGTTCATACAGATCATCATTGCCGTGCACTGCAACAAAGTCCGGATCGTCTGTGCGGGCTGTTCGAGCAATGCCGTGGGGCTTCAAACCGGCAGCTGCAACAAGGCGCCCGATCTGGCGACCGATGGAACCTGCACCTACGACCAGAACCTGCTTACCTTCGGCTCTTTCTGTATTCCTGTGCTTCCACTGATGCTTCATTTGCAAGCGGATAGAGCCCGGGAAGTCCTTGGCAAACATCAGGATGGTGCACAGCACGTATTCGGCGATCGTACGGTCGAATATTCCCCTGGCGTTGGTAACCACCACACTGCCTTCCGTCAGGGCGGGGAACATCAGGGCGTCCACCCCGGCACTGGTGGCGTGTATCCACTTCAGTTTGTCCGCGCAGCCCCAGGCGGCCTCAAGCGCCTCGGTGCGAAAATCCGTCACCATCATCACATCGGTACCCGGCAGACTGCTACGCAGAGTTGCTTCGTCACTGGCGAAGCGCACTTCTGCGCGAGCCCTTAGTGAATCCATACCCGGTGGCTCCTGTTCTCCGGGCGCTGTGAGAACGGTTACAACAGGGTTGCTGCGCTGATTCATTGAACCTCCGCCTAGTCAGATGGCTGCTTATCGTGTGAGTTCTGTAGTCTGGTAGGTCAATGCCATTGGGTCAACCTCGGCCCGGTTTGGTTGTTCCTGGCAGAAGCTGTTTTAACAGGTACTAATACTACGTAATGTTTGTCTGTTTTTGCCTTGTATGCCCTGACCTTACTGACTAACCTGCAATAGTAGTTCTTTTTTTGCCCCCGTTCCCGTTTCAGAGAGGTCGTTATGGCATACGCCACCAACAGAGACACCGGCCAGGATACACCGCGGAAAGTGAAGTACCGGAAAACCAAGGCCAGTTGGAATCCCGCCATGCAGGCAGTTCCGGTGCCGGGGATTCGGCGTATGGTTAATATGGCGGCCACCATGAAGGATGTTATCCATCTTTCTATCGGTCAGCCGGATCTGCCGACACCCAAGCATATTATTGATGCTTACATCGATGCCCTGAAAGCCGGGCAGACTGGCTACACCATGGACGCCGGGCTGCCCGAGTTACTGGTAGCGTTGAGGGATTACTACAGTAAGCGATACAACCGTAAGCTCACCAGAGACAACATCTTGGTCACCAGTGGTGCCACCGAGGCCATGTATCTCGCAATTTCAGCTACAGCAGCACCGGGGCGACAGTTCATTGTGACGGATCCCTCCTTCCTTCTGTATGCGCCTCTGATTCGCATGAACGGGGGCGAAGTAAAGTTCGTCCCAACCCAGGCGGAGAACAATCATCAGCTGGATCCCGACGAGGTGATCCGTGCGATGGGGCCGCGCACCTTTGCCCTGATACTCAATAACCCAAACAACCCGACCGGAGCGGTTTACCCCCGCAGTACGGTGGAAACCATTCTGGAAGAGTGCGCCTATAGGGGCATACAGGTTTATGCCGACGAGGTGTATGACCACCTGATTTTTGATGACGATGATTTTGCCAGTGTACTGAACTGTTCCATGGATCTGGACAACATCATGTGCATCAGCAGTTTTTCGAAAACCTACAGCATGGCGGGACTGCGTATCGGTTGGGTGATTGCCAGCCAGGCGGCGATTAAATCCTTGCGGCGATATCACATGTTTACCACCTCGGTTGCTAATACGCCTTCTCAGTTCGCCGGTGTAGCGGCGCTGACGGGTGACCAGCAGTGCGTAAAGGACATGCTGGGGATCTACAAGGAGCGCCGGGATAAAGTCGTGGAATTGATAGAGCAGACCCCATATATGACCGGGTACAAGCCCGGCGGCGCATTCTTCGCGTTCCCGGGCTTGCCGCCGCATGTTGATGGTTCGGATCTGGCGTTGCGCATGCTCAAGGAAACCGGGGTTTGCTTGGTGCCGGGGGATGCCTTTGGCGAAGGCTGTACCAACGCCGTTCGCATCAGTTTCTCCACGACCTGTGAAAAGCTTGATGCGGCGTTTGATCGCATCATTCCGTGGATGGCTAAACAGCAATTCTGAGGTGTGCCTATGTCGGCTCTGGATTCGGTGCTTGTCCAGTGCCCCTACTGCTGGGAGACGCTGGATATCAGCGTCGATCCGTCAGTGGCGGAACAGGAATACGTGGAAGACTGCCAGGTGTGCTGCCAGCCCATTCTCTTGCGGGTTGTTTTCGATGATAATCTCACCCCTCACGTAGAAGCCCGGGCCGAGAATGAATGAACGGTCTGCGCTGCCGCCGACAGACGCTCAATCCATGGAGAGTAAATGATGAATAAACTGCACCTGAGTGGCCTTTGGGGCATGGTGTTTCTGATGTTTGCTTTATCCAGCGGCTGCGCCAGCATTTCGCCCTATGCAATTTCGGAAGGAGAGCTGGAGCGCCACCTTCAGGATGTGGTTCGCGATTATGATCGGATGCAGCTGAAGAATGGCTCTCCATTGAGCCTTAGCCTTGATGGCGCCGATGTTACCCTGGGGCCAGATGGCCGCGATGTAGCGGTGATTGATCTGAAAGGACAAGTCGCACTGAACGCGTTTCTGGTCAAACTCCCGGTTGATATTGCCTTGAAAATTGAAGGCGCGCCGGTTTATGACAGCAAGGAAAAGGCCATCTATATTCGCAGAATAAAACTGCTTGAAAGCAGCATTGATTCGGGCTTTTTCAAGGGCGATCTAGCGCCGGTTACCGACAATGTGATGCGGGTTGTGGCTCAGATGCTGGAAACCATGCCGGTTTACCGACTGGATGACTCCAATCTCGCCCAGCGTATGTTCGGAATGGTGCCTTTGGATGTCCGTGTGGCGCCAGGTCGTCTCGAATTTGTGATGGCTGATAAATAGGCGCTGATGAATAGATCACGGCCAGAAAACGTTTTCTGGCCGTGTTTCTTCTGTCTCCGCCTTTCAGGCTGACAACCTTTGGCAGATCGCTTCGCCGATTTCCTGAGTTCCCCGCCGCGCACCAGAATTTTCCGCCAGATCCGCTGCCACAGCATCAAACAGCTCTTTGCCAGCCGCCGCCATGACAGGATCTTTCCGCCCCAGCCATTCCAGCATGCGGGCTGCGGTGAACAGCATGGCAGTAGGGTCCGCCAGGCCCTTGCCGGCAATATCTGGGGCACTGCCGTGGGTGGGCTCGAACATGGAAGGCATGTCCGGATCCGTAGGGTTCAGGTTGCAGGACGGGGCAACGCCCATACCGCCAGATAGCACGGCGGCAAGATCCGTAAGAATATCTCCCTGCAGGTTGCTGGCAACCACCACATCGAAGGCCCATGGGCTCTGCACGAACTTCATGCAGGCTGCATCCACCAGCTCGTGGTGTGTGGCAACATCCGGAAATTCCTTACTAATTGCATCGAAAGCTTCGGTGTACATGTCGCCCCAATAACGAAGCGCATTCCGCTTGGTGATCAGGCATACCTGACTTTCGCAGGTGCGACCATCGCGAGTGCCATCAAGAGCGCGGAAGGTTCTGGTGCGGCTTTCTCTAACACGATCTGCAGCCCGTGTGCGAGCCTGTTCGAAACCGTAGCGAATAATGCGGTTGGTTGCCTTGCGGGTAAACACTTCCATCTGCGTCGCAATCTCATCCTCAGTTCCTTTGCGCAGGCGGCCTCCCTGGCCCACATACTCACCCTCTGAGTTTTCCCGGATTACCAGCATATCTATGTCTTTCGCACGTTCATCGGCGAGATACTGGCGGGCACCGGGTAGCAGGCGGGCGGGGCGTTCGCATACCCACTGGTCAAAGCCTTTGCGCATATCGAGCAAAGGTGCCAGTGAGACGCTGTCGGATAAAAGGTAGCGGTCCGGGTCGTCCAGCGGGCCAGGATCACCCAGGGCACCGAGTAATATGGCGTCATAGGCTTTGAGCTGGGCCAGTGCGTCATCGGGCATGGATTCGCCGTGCTCCTGGTGCCAGGCATGGGAGGGCCAGGGAAAATGGGTCCACTCAAGAGCCAGGCTATGCTTGGTGCGCAGGGTTTCCAGACAACGTATGGCTTCCCCCACGACTTCCGGGCCAATGCCGTCACCCGGGGTTACTGCGATGCGAGTAGTTTGGGCCATTTTGGAGACTCCTTTTCAAATTGACGCGTAGAGATAACAAGCTCAGTTTAGCCACCTGAACACGGGATGCCACCGGCCAGGCAAATAAAGCGGTTTTACCCGCCTGCAGCCCGGCGCTATAGTGTGCTTCGTAACGGGCGTATTGGCGCCCAACACCGGCTTAATCTACTTACAGGACGGCACCGTTGCTTTATCGACTCATGACTATTATTGGCGGCCTGGTTTTTGTCGTTGCCTTGTTTGCTCTGGTCTGGTTCTTCTGCAAGAAGTTCCTGGAGCACCATGGGGTAACCGACCGGGTGTCAGACCGTGCCACCGAGCTTGCGACCTGGACGTTCGCAGGCATAAGTGTCGGCCTTGTATTTGCAGTGGTGGGGGCGTTTTTGCTCGGTCCCTGGGCGTTTTATCGTACTCTGCGCGGCCACGGGATGGCTATTTCTGATGGCGCAGCGGTCTGGTGGGGGTTCGGCATTGTGGTGGCCTCGCTTGGCATTACGGCCGTCGGATTTTTCGGCTTCCTTGCCGCTGTGGGCGCTTACTGAATGGCGTTGAGCTGTTCCCGAAACCAGATCAGAGCCGGCTCCTGACCATAGGCCTTGTGCCAGTATAGATGCACGTCGAGTGAGGGCAGGTCTGCCGGTGGGTTCATTATGGTAATGCTGGCTCGCTCCGCAATAATTCTGGCGTAAGTTTCCGGCATGGTCAGCAAAAGATCGGTTGCTTCCACGACCCGGCATGCAGCGTAGTAATGCTGACAGCGCAGGCGGATACTGCGCTGAACCCCTAGGCGCGACAGTTCAAAATCTTCAATTCCTGGGCCTTCCGTACGTGACGAAACCAGTACGTGACGCGCTGAAAGGTACCCGTTCATATCCAGTGTCTTTGCTGCCAGCGAGTGACCCTCCCGTGCCAGAACCACAAGCCTGTCCTGCCTCAGAAGTTCATGGGATGTCTGATTGCTCACCGGCAGAAGAACGTCAACCGCGAAGTCCAGCTTGCCCGCCGCCAATTGAGTTTCCATCTCTCGTCGCGGAATGCGTTTGCTGACAATCTCCAGCTCCGGGTAGGGTTCCAGCCGTTGCATAAGCTGGGGCAGAAACGTTGATTCCAGAACATCTCGCAGACCTAACGAGTAGGTTTTGCGCTGATTGGCCGGATCAAATGCATGAAACTGGTTAACCGCGCCCTGGATTTGGGTAAGCCCGGGCTTCATGGATTCAAGGAAGCGTCGGGCCAGAGGGGTCGGCACCATCTGATTGCCCTGACGCGTGAACAGCGGGTCGTCAAAATGATCCCGCATACGCGACAGGGAGTGGCTGACAGCCGGCTGGGTCAAATGTAATGCCTTTGCTGCGCGGGTGAGGCTGCCCTCCCGGTATATGGTGTCAAAAACATGCAGGAGGTTGAGATCCAGGCGAGTCCCGGCCATAGTCAGTAAGCTCTCGTTGAATAAGCAGTATTAATAGTAAACGATAAGTATAATTCAGTCGCGTAATAGTTGGTGCAACCTTAGACTGACCCCATTGTGTTTATATTCATCGCACCATTTAGTAGTAGTTCAATTTCTGTGAGGGTTCCGCAATGGATTTCAGTATCTCCGAGAAAGGTCAGGATTATCTCAAGCGTGTAAAAGCGTTCATGGCGGAAGAAATTTTTCCGATAGAGGCTCAGTATCATAAGGAACTGGCGTCTCTTGAAAATCGCTGGGTTGTGCTGCCAATCATCAAAGAGTTGAAGGAAAAGGCCAAGGCCCAGGGGCTCTGGAACATGTTTTTCCCGGATGAGAAGCATGGTTGTGGCCTTCTTAATTCCGATTACGCTTTAATTGCTGAAGAGACGGGCCGCAGCTTTATTGCGCCTGAGATCTTTAACTGCAATGCGCCGGATACCGGCAATATGGAAGTGCTTATCCACTATGGTTCTGAGGAACAGAAGGCTGAATGGCTCCCACGTTTGCTCAGTAGCGAAATCCGTTCTGCATTCTGCATGACCGAGCCTGCCGTAGCCTCATCTGATGCAACCACGATGGAAGCAACCGCGATCGTTGAATGTGACGAAGTGGTGCTGAATGGTCGCAAATGGTGGAGCACCGGTATTGGTCACCCTGACTGCAAGATCGGCATCTTTATGGGGCTGTCTGATCCGGATGCCCATAAACATCGTCGCCATTCTATGGTTCTGGTTCCGCTCGATGCACCGGGTGTGAAGATTGAACGTATGCTTCCGGTGTTTGGGGAGTATGACGAGCCTTACGGGCACGGCGAAGTCTTGTTTGATAACGTACGCCTACCCAAGAGTGCCTTTATTGCCGGCCCGGGTCGCGGTTTCGAGATCGCTCAGGGTCGTCTCGGGCCTGGGCGCGTGCACCACTGCATGCGTGCCATCGGGGCCGCCGAGCGTACGCTTGAGCTTTTGATCAAGCGGGCTACAAGCCGAGAGGCGTTTGGTCGCCCGCTGGCAAAGCTTGGTGGTAACCCGGATATCATTGCCAATGCGCGTATGTCGATTGAGCAGGCGCGTCTGCTGACACTCAAGTGTGCCTGGGCTCTCGATACCAAAGGTATTGCGGGTGCAATCCAGGAGGTCTCCATGATCAAAGCGGTTGTTCCTTCAATGCTGCAAACCATTGTTGATCAGGCGATTCAGATTCACGGCGGTGCCGGTGTGAGTGATGATGACTTCCCGCTGACCCAGTTGTTTGCCTATGCTCGGGTATTGCGGCTGGCGGACGGGCCGGATGAGGTGCATCGGGCTACGGTGGCTCGCATCGAATTGCGTAAATACAAAAACTGATGGAAAACACCATGGCACAAAGAGTATTCGTAACAGGCGGCGCTAGCGGCCTTGGCCGGGCCATTGCACTACGCTATGCCAGAGAGGGCGCGAAGGTCTGTATCGGTGACATCAATCCCGAGCAGGGCGTTGGCGTTGAGCGGGAAATTAACAATGCCGGTGGAGAAGGCTATTTTGTGGAGTGCGATGTCCGGCGGCTGACGGATCTGGAAAAGGTCTGTGCTGATCTCACAGACAAGTGGGGCGGTGTGGATGTGGTGGTTAATAACGCAGGAGTGGCGTCCGCCGGCTCCATTGAAGACACCACCATGGCGGATTGGGAGTGGATTCTTGATATCAACGTGCTGGGAGTCGTGCGCGGCTGTAAGGCGTTTACGCCACAGTTCAAAAAGCAGGGCTCCGGTACGTTTGTGAACATTGCTTCCATGGCGGGCTTGATGTTGGCGCCGCTTATGGATAGTTACAACGTGTCCAAGGCGGGGGTAATCGCATTGTCGGAGACCCTGAGCCAGGAATTGCGGGGTGACGGTATTCATGTCAGCTGTGTGTGCCCTGCGTTTTTCCAGACCAACCTTACCAACAGCATGCGTTCGGATATTCCCGGTATTCAGCAGAATGTGAACAAGCTAATGAAACGCTCGACTATTTCTGCAGATCATGTTGCTGAGGACATTGTGCGCTCGGTGAAGAATAAGGATTTCTGGGTGTTGCCCCATGTGAAAGAACGCCGCATGTGGATACTCAAACGCTACGCGCCTTGGGCTTTTGATAAGCTTATGTACGAAGAGAGCAAGCGCTGGATGAGCAAGATGGGCGGTAAGGCCAAGGCCTGATCGGCACACGAGAATAAAAGGAGAGCCATGAATGACCCAGATTGATCAGGCCACGGATATCCGCGCAGGCGAGGAGCTGGATCTTTCGGCCGTAGACCGATTTATGAAGAGTGCTATGCCGGATTTGACCGGTGAGCCAGTTATCCGGCAGTACCCCGGCGGCGCTTCCAACCTGACGTATCAGGTGGACTACGGCGACCGCTCGTATGTGTTGCGCCGGCCGCCTTTCGGAAAGATCGCAAAGTCCGCGCACGACATGTTGCGTGAAGCGAAGGTGATGCAGGCGCTAAAGCCGGTCTATCCCTACGTGCCCGATATCATCGCCAGTTGCGACGATCACGAGGTGTTGGGGTGTGATTTTTATGTGATGGAGCGTGTGAAGGGCGTCATCTTGCGCCAGGATTTTCCCAAGGATCTGGAGCTGAATGAGGCCGATACGCGCAAGCTGTGCCTGAATGTGATCGACAAGCTGGTGGAGCTTCACCGCGTCGACGCCAAAGCGGCGGGGCTTGATGAGCTGGGCAAGGGCGAAGGTTATGTTCAGCGCCAGATTGGGGGCTGGAGTGATCGCTTTCGCAAGTCCCACACAGATGATGTCGGCGATTTTGAGGCAGTTATGTCCTGGCTTAGCGACAAGATGCCGGAAGATATTGCCCAGGTTGTTATTCACAACGACTTCCGCTTTGACAACGTCGTGCTGAACCCGGACAACCCCTTTGAAGTGATCGGGGTGCTGGATTGGGAAATGGCGACGATCGGTGATCCTCTGATGGATCTCGGCAACACGCTTGCCTATTGGATTGAGGCAGACGACGAAGGCCCTTTCCAGATGCTGCGCCGCCAGCCCACGCACCGCCCCGGCATGCTTATGCGCAAGGAAGTGGTGGAGTACTACATGGAGAGGTCCGGCTTCCGGGCGGATAACTTTGATTTTTATGAGATCTACGGGCTGTTCCGGTTGGCGGTGATTGTTCAGCAGATCTATTATCGCTTCTATCACGGCCAGACCAGTGACAAGCGTTTTGCCGCATTCGGCCATGCTGCCAACTATCTCGAGAAGCGCTGCCGGCGCCTGATCTCAGAGAGCTCCTTGTAATGGCTACGGTGTATCTTGTGCGCCACGGTCAGGCCAGTTTTGGTAAAGAAAACTACGATCAGCTTTCATCCAGGGGGTGGGAACAAGGCAAGGTTCTGGGCCGCTGGATGATCGATAAAATAAAGCCGGCTGCGATTTTTGGCGGTGATCTGCAGCGCCATCGGGAAACCGTTGAAGCCATTGCGACCGGGTATGGTGCGCAGCTGCCAGATATGCAGGTAGCGCCCGGCTTCAACGAATTCGACCATATCGCGGTTGTTAACTGTTACCGGCCCGAGTGGAGCGATCGGCAGATTATGGCGAGAGACCTTGCGGCGTTTCCGAAACCTGCGGCAGCCTTTCAGCAAGTCTTCGTCAACGCGTTACGCCGGTGGGCATCCGGAGACTATGACTCGGAATACGACGAGGCCTGGGCGGATTTCAAAACCCGGGTTCTTGCAGCATTTGATGAAATGATCGAGTACGCAGACGGCGGTGATGTTCTGGTTTCAACGTCTGGTGGCCCCATCGCGGTTATGTGCCAGCACCTTCTGGGCCTTGAAGACGAGCGGGCACTGGCGTTGAACGAAGTAATCGCCAATACCAGCGTTACCCGGGTTCTTTATTCCGCTGGCCGCCGCAGCCTGTCTGTTTTCAATAATTACAGCCACCTGGAAGCGGAAGACCCCGCCCTGGTGACGTTCCGATAACACATTGAGGTGAACGAATGAGCAAAAAAGACTTGTTTGATTTGACCGGCAAGATTGCCCTGATTACCGGTGCCAGTCGTGGTATTGGCGAGAGCATTGCACGCACTCTGGCGGACTATGGCGCTCATGTGATCGTTACCAGTCGCAAGATTGAAGCTTGTGAAGCCGTGGCCAGCAGCATCCGCGATGCCGGTGGCAGCGCCGAGGCCTATGCCTGCCACATTGGCGAAATGGAGCAGATCGAAGCTATCTGGGCCCATATCGAAAAAGTGCACGGCAAACTGGATATCCTGGTTAACAACGCCGCAGCCAACCCGTATTTCGGCCCGATTGAGGATACAGATCTCGGTGCTTTCCAGAAAACCGTAGACGTGAACATTCGCGGTTACTTCTTCATGTGTGCCCGTGGTGCACAATTGATGAAGAAAAACGGCGGTGGTTCGATCGTCAACGTCGCATCGGTTAACGGCGTAAACCCGGGGCACTTTCAGGGCATCTACTCGGTAACCAAAGCCGCTGTTATCTCCATGACCAAATCCTTCGCCATGGAGCTGGGCCAGCAGAATGTTCGTGTGAACGCTCTGCTACCGGGGCTTACGGACACCAAGTTCGCCAGCGCTCTGACCTCTAACGAAGCCATCAAGAAACAGGCTATGGCGCACATTCCGATGAAGCGTGTGGCCGATCCGAGTGAAATGGCCGGCACAGTACTGTATCTGGCGTCGGATGCATCCAGCTACACCACGGGTGCCTGCATCAATGTGGACGGCGGCTACCTTACGATCTGATTACTCGTAAACCCGCGACGCGACTTCGAAGCCCGGCTCATTGCGGCTTTGAAGGGCGTCCAAAAGGGCTTTTTGCCAGGTTCGGCGCCCCTCCAGCCAGATCCTGATTTGCCCGACGCGGTTTTCTGACCAGTCATTGATGATGCTTTGTTGTTTGCCGTTCAGGCTTCCCAGCCAACGTTCCGCTCGCTCCGCGGTTCGTTCTGATCGGGCCGCTGCAATCTCTCCAGCGTTTCCAACAAGAAACTTTTCTTCCAATTCCCGGTGCTTCTTAGCCATGTTGTCTGCCAGCTCGCTTACCTGCTCATCGCTGAGGCTGGAGAGCAGATTAATAGCGGTGGGCGTTATTCAGGCTTTCAATATCAGCATTCAGTTGCTGCTTTTGGGGTTGTGTTAGCGTAACGAAGTCCTCAACCCACCAGACAATGCCCCAGTCGGCGTAACGGTATGCAAGCCGGGTTGAACTGCACCCAGTGACAAGAAAAGCTAAAATAAGCACGAGAGCGACCACTCGTCCGGTACTTGCCTTAAATGAACGTCCGCACTGATCCATATTGCGCCTGACTCGGTAAAAAATCTTATCGAAAAAAGGTTGCAAGCTCATTATCATGTGTCGTTTGTGTCTAAACAGTCTACGACATCCCGGGGTTTTCAGATGTGGCTATCCGCAGACCTGTATCCTGATGAGGAGAACTCATGAGCCGAATAAAACCCGCACGCTTACGTCAGCTCGTGTTCGGATTCTACATGTCTGGAATGATGTCACTGCTGATGTCTGGCGTTATTACCATCCTCAATACGGGCGTGGACAGTGAATTTATATATCGCTGGATACCGGCTTTTCTGGTTGCATGGGCTGTGGCTTTCCCGCTGGTAACCTTCATAGCGCCCATTGCGGTGAAGCTCACCGAAATGACCGTAGGGCTACCTGGTAAGGACAGTAAGAGTGCGTGAGGAAGCTACCCCGACTGAGCCGGAGTGTTCTGCTTTACTGGATGGAGGTCCCGGGCCTGCCTGCGTCAGCCCGGGAAAGCGCTGTGCCCGTAGGCGGTTGGAAATGCAGTGAGTAAAGAATCCGGTCCAACACAGCTTGGCCGTTCCAGGCCGGGTCATTATTCACCATGCCTACTACCGCCCAGGTCGTGTTGTTTTCATCCCGTGTAAAGCCAGCAATAGAGCGTACGTTTTCCAAATAGCCGGTTTTTATGCGGCCCTCGCCGTCCATTCCCGTGTTGCGCAGGCGTCGGGCCATGGTTCCATCCATGGCAATGATAGGCATGGAGGTCATAAGATCTGAGGAGTAGGGACTGTTCCAGGCGTGTTGCAGGATTTTTGTGCCTTGTCTGGCGGTGATCCTGCCGTGGCGTGTCAATCCGGCGCCGTTGTCGATGACCATGCCAGCGGTATCGACTCCTTTTTTCTCCAGCCATTCATAAATAACGCGTATGCCGGCAACCCGGTCGTCATTCTCGTTATCCAGCCGGTTTTGTGCGCCGATGGTCAGCAACAGCTGCCGCGCCATCACGTTACTGCTCCACTTGTTGATGTCGCGCACCATGGTAACCATATCTGGCGACGTGGTTTTCATAACCAGCCGCGCACTTTCCGGCGTTAAACCATTCAGATTCCCACCGGATACGATGATGCCCATCTCTCCAAGCAGGGAGCGAATCATTGAGGCGCTGTATTGCTCCTGAGGCAACAGAGACAGGTAGGTCGTGGTGCGACATCCTTGCGGCAGTTCACCGGTTACCTGCACAGTCACTCTTCCACCTTCCTGAAATATCGGCACCCAGTCGAAACTGCGGCGCGACGGGCAGGATCCTTCGGCCACTGCGGTTACCCGGTTGTCGATAACGATCTCGCCCAGAGCGGGTGTGCTCCAGGCCTGTGTGCCACGTTCGTCGGCACGCACCTGGAAGTGCATGAGATTGAGATTGGTCAGGTAGGCAGACGGCTCAACCAGGAATGGCGCGTATGGGTTGTCGCCATTGTCCTCAAAAGCAGGAAAACCACCGTCGATTTCAAAATAGCTGCCATCAAGCACCAGGTTGCCATCGATGCGGGTAATCCCCATGTCGCGGAGTTCCCGCAAGGTTGTCCAGAGTCGTTCGAAGGTGAGTTTCGGATCGCCACCAAAACGAACGTAGAGGTTGCCTTTGAGCGTATCACCAATCATTTCTCCATCAGTCAGAAAGTCCGTATCCCAGTGATAGGTGGGGCCAAGAATTTCCAGAGCTGCGTAGGTGGTGATCACCTTCATTATGGAGCCGGGGCTCATGGGGACATCAGCATTGATGTTCTGATCCAGCCCCGGGCCGTTCAGGGGCACCGCGGCCATGCTCAGTGCTTCTTCACTTTTAAGGGATTTCGTGGCGTAGTCTCGCATCTGGCTGGCCCAGAGACGGTTGCCGCCGTAGCCCACGCCGTCACCGTCAGCAGCCAGTGCCGATGGCAGGTTTGCCAGAGCAGGAGCCAAGGCAAGAGCAGCGGCTAAAGCCAGCGCTGGGCGCCTTTGTCGAAGACTGATTTTTCCTGCGCTGTTTGAATGCGGCATACCCGGAATCACCATGATGGCTGCTTGGTTAGATGTGCAGAGAAACTCTCTTGATGAACAATAGCCCATCTTTGCGAGTTGTACTATGCAGAAAACCTCTACATGACGTTAAAAAATGCCAGTAGCCTGCTTGTTTGTAATGGGATTTTGTGACTGAGTGTAAGTCAGTTTGCGCGACGCGGGGAAACATGTATCAACGGGATACTGACTGATACACTGCTGCCGGCCCTCCCTGTGATTGTAAGCCAATGGAACGTCGCTTTATTTGGTGATAATGATCGAGTTATCAATTGAGGATTTGATTATGTTTAATAGACTCGCTCACCACGCGAACGTGCTGGGTTCCGTCGCAACCTCATCGTTGACCGCCTGGCGTGGATGTCTTGTGGTAAGCGACGTGCCGCAACCGGAACAGCCTCTTGTGCTGTACGACATGGAGGGGTGCCCATACTGCAGACGGGTTCGCGAAGCGCTCACCGCTCTCAATCTTGATGTGCAGATCCGGCCCTGTCCCAAGGGCGGTCGTGTGTTCCGGAAACAGGCAGAGGCGATAGGGGGCAAACAGCAGTTCCCTCTGCTGATCGACCGGAACACCGATGAAGTGATGTATGAGTCGGAAGCGATCATCAAGTATCTGTTCCGCCAGTACGCGGGGCGATCGGTGCCCGGCTACTATCGTGAGCGGGTCTGGCAACCGGTTCTGGGTTCACTCGCGTCTGTTACCAGCGCCATGAGAGGACTGCGTGCCGATTCAGGAAAGCAGCCGGAGAAGCCGATGCATTTATGGAGTTTTGAGGGTAGCCCCTTCTCTCGCCTGGTTCGAGAGAAACTGTGTGAGCTGGAGATCCCTTACACCCTGCATAATCTGGGCAAGGAGCGCTGGACTGAAATCGGCCCTGCAAAGCAGCGCATCAAGCCCGGGCCCTACACGCCAGCACCCGGCGGTAAGCGCGACGCCTTCTTCAAGACGCACGGCCGGGTTCAGGTGCCTTATCTTGAAGATCCGAATACGGGGGAGGGCTTGTTCGAATCTGACCGCATACTGGATTACCTGAATGCACAGTACGGTTAGAAACAATCGCCGGTTGCGCTGTTTCACGGGCACCCTGGCGGGTATCATAAACGGTCATTGAGAATGTTTTTGAACGCTCGGGAAATGTTAACCAGGAAACCTATGTATACCGGCCAGTGCCTGTGTGGCGATATTACGTTTGAATACGAAGGCCCCCTGGGGCCGGTCTCTCTGTGCCATTGCAGCCAATGCCGCCGAGCTCACGGCAGCGCATTTTCTGCCAGCTCTCCTGTGCAGAAGGTGCGCTTCCGGTTTTTGTCCGGGCAAGAACAACTGACCGAGTATGAGTCGCGACCGGGTAAATACCGGGCCTTCTGCAGCCGCTGTGGAAGTCATCTTTACAGTCGCGTGGATGCGATCCCTGGGATTCTCCGCCTGCGGGTGGGCGTTATTAACGAGCCCTTGGAAAAGGGGCCGGCGCAGCATGTCTATACCGGTTCAAAGTCAGACTGGTTTGAAATAACGGACGATCTGCCCCAGTTCGAAAAAACCGAGCGCACCGGCGATCCTCACTGAACCGGCACAACCCGGTAGACTTTCCCTTGTGGTGAATCTGTCAGTAGCCACAAGCTGCCGCCTGGGCTGGTTCTGACGTCGCGAATCCGTTCTCCCAGACTGGCGAGTAAATCTTCTTCAGCGGTCAGTCGTCCGTTCTCGATTTCCAGTCGAACCAGCTTGCGCATTTTGAGCGCTCCTACGAACAAACTGCCTTGCCATTGGGGGAACTCGGGTCCGGTGTAAAACGTCATGCCTGAAGGCGCAATGGACGGGTCCCAATAGTGGAGAGGCTGAGCCATACCTTCCTTTTCGGTATTCAAAGTGATCGGAATCCCTGAGTAATCAATACCGTAGGTTATTTCAGGCCAACCGTAATTAGTGCCAGCTTTTAAAACATTTATTTCGTCGCCACCTCGGGGCCCGTGTTCATGGGTCCAGATATCACCGGACACGGGATGAACGGTCATACCCTGAATATTGCGATTTCCCCAAGTGAACAAGGTGTTGTTAATGCCTGGGTCATCAAACCCTGGATTGCCCGGTGCCGGGTCGCCATTAACGGTAATGCGGTGGACGCCTCCGGCATCGTCTTCAGTGTCCTGAGCTCGGTCCATATCACCACGATCACCCACAGAAATATAAAGGTAACCGAAGGTATCGAATGCCATTCGACCACCGAAGTGCCGCGAAGCACCGGAACGCGGGAGCGCTTCAAAGATGATGTTTACGTCTTTTAGTCTTCTTTCCTCAAAAATCGCGCGAGCTACCCGCGTTGTCATTCCTTCACTGGAACGGTGCGCATAGCTAAGGAAAAGAGTCCGGTTTTCTGCAAAATCCGGATGCAGAACGACATCGAACAACCCACCCTGACCTGATACAGCGGGTGTTGGAAGCCCCTGAACGGGCTGGGGTAACAGCTCTCCGCGCTGAATAACGCGTAGCCTGCCGGCTCTCTCCGTAACGAGCATAGAGCCATTGGGGAGAAAGGCCAGGCTCCATGGATGTTCGAGTCCACTCGCAACGGTTTCCAGCCTGAAGCGAGCGTCTTTGGAGGTCAAGGTCTGGCTTGCTGCAGCCAGGGGAAATCCCAGGAGAAACAAGCAGCTGAGCATAATCAGAGATCGGGAAGGGAGCATGTGTGCCTCCTTTTATCGTTGCAAATGATAATCAATATCATTAATATGTTTGTGTGCCTGCTCAAAGCAGCACAGGAGTTGTTCATAGGATCTGTTTTTACATCATAAGCTAAGGGAGATACAGCCATGACAGCAGAACAGGAAATGATGGAAGGGCTGAAGATTGCGGCTGGTGCCGGTCTTTTTGTTGCGCTAGTTGTTGTCGGGCTTGTGGTTGCGCTGTAACCAACGATCCAGCTTGTCAGCGAATTCTTTTTTGTCGGTCTGGCTGAACGGGGCCTGGCCGCCGGTAACCTGTCCGGCATTACGCATCTCTTCCATGAAGTTTCTCATAGCGAGGCGCTGGCGGATGTTTTCCTTGGTGAATGCCTGGCCCCTCGGGTTGAACACATCGGCACCTTTCTCAATGGCTTCGGCCGCCAATGGAATGTCCTGGGTGATAACGAGATCGCCGGCGCTTAGCTGGTCCATTATTTCGTTATCCGCCACGTCAAAACCCTGCATCACCTGTCTGGCTTTAATATAAGGGCTGGGCGGCAGCTTGATCACATGGTTGGCAATGAAGGTCGTCTGAACGTGCCAGCGAGTGGCGGCGCGGCAGAGAATTTCCCGGATGGGTACAGGGCAGGCGTCGGCATCGACCCAGATCGGCATAACAGGTTCCTTAAACAGTTTGGTTCTGGTGAGGAGTTTACCTGTTGTTGCTGTGAGCCTGGTAGTCAGCCCAGCAGCCACCGCCGGATTTGCCGGGGTGTTGGTGCTATAATCCCGTGTAAATTCGATTATCAGGAAACGTCAATGTCCCAACTTCCTCCTTGCCCCCAATGCGGTTCTGAATACACCTATGAAGATGGTGTTCAGCTTGTTTGCCCTGAGTGTGCCCACGAATGGACGGAAGCTGAGGCGGCAGCGGCAGCAGCGGACAAAGTGGTGCGTGATGCAAACGGCAACGAACTTCAGGATGGTGATACTGTCACTGTGATCAAGGACCTTAAGGTCAAAGGTTCCAGTTCTGTCGTGAAGGTAGGCACCAAAGTAAAGAGTATTCGTCTGGTGGAAGGCGATCACGATATCGATTGCAAGATTGATGGCATTGGTGCCATGAAGCTCAAATCCGAGTTTGTTAAAAAAGTCTGATATTCCAAACACCAAAATCTAGCTGGCTCGCTGCGACTATTCGACGCACCCCGTTACTTGCGTTGAGCTGATCTGAACGCAACACTGTAGGCATTACGGCCTCAAAACGTGGCATTAATCATTATCCGTTCAACTGTAGCGACGCGAGGCACCATGAAAAAACTAATGACACTGCTGTTTGCCAGTAGCGCCCTGATCATATCTGGCTTTGCCAATGTTGTAATGGCCCATGAGTACTCTCAAGGAGGGGTTGATATCGAACACCCATGGAGCCGGCCAACACCACCGGGCACACCCATGGGCGTGGGCTATCTGGTTATCAGAAATCATAGCGACCGGGATGTCACACTGGTTGGCGCAAGTACGCCCAGGGCGGATCGTGTTTCAATTCATGAAACGCTTATGAAAGACGGAGTCATGCGCATGCAGCCGCTTAAAAGAGGTCTTGCTGTACCGGCGGGTGGGACTGCAGAGCTCAAGCCTCACAGCTACCATTTAATGTTGGAAAAGCTCGCAGAACCGCTGAAGGAGGGAGAGAGCATTCCCCTGACTTTGGAGTTTGAGGGCGCAGAAGCTATTGAGGTTGGGCTAAGCGTGCAGTCCCTGGACGCTGATATGAATGAGTCGGAAATGGGTCATTCTGAACACCAGATGGATCATTGATCCCCTCCGGTTTGAACGACCAGTGGCGCTTCCAGATTGCAGAATGAGCGGTGGAAAGGTCACTGGTAACACCATTTAATCAAGACCGCTCTCAAGAACAGCCGCCGCAGCAGACGCCAGGATCTCCGTGTTTACCCTTCTTTACAGTTTCCTTCTCAGAGCTTTCGGGGGCTTGGGTATTTTGCTCGGTAGCGCCTCCTTTGAGTTTCTCAGCTTCCATTTTTTCGACGCCTTTCGGGCTGGTCACTTCTTTAAATAACTGCATCATAAGAGATTTCCTGTGTTGCTTTCGTTAAGGTTCATTTTAAATGTATCTTATTGCGTATTTAAAGGGTAGTCAACGGATGTTTTCATTTTTCGAATAGTTGATGTGGGTGGCCCGCGCAAGCTTTCTGCAAAAGCTTCTCGATTGTGCTTTTGTGCTAAAGTCATTGGCAGATATACTTATTGCCCGGGTATTTGTGGGCTCTTAGTGCGTACTGCGCCTTTTTGGTCCGGATTTTCGTGACAATACTTGAGGTCGCTCAGGTCGCTCAGGTCGCTCAGGTCGCTCTGTAGTAGGGGATTTTGCAGTATATGGATAACGACAATAGTACTGTGAATCCTGCGTCACGGCGTGAGCGAGGATCGCAATTCTGGCAGGTTGCCCGCCGGACGTGTCAGCTTGCCGCGGCTGTCGATATTTCCTTTTTCTTCCTGTTTCATATTCTCGGATCGCCCATCCTTGCGTGGATAAACGTTGGCAGTGTCGCGATTTATGCGGCCGCTTATTATGCACTTGAGCGCAGGCAAAATCGCCGCGCTATCGCGCTGATCTGGCTGGAGGTTATTATTCACTCGGCGCTCGGGACCATAATGATCGGATGGGGCAGCGGCTTTCACTATTATCTGCTGATGTTCATCCCGGCCCTGTGTGTCAGCACGGTGCGCCGTGGCGCGATTCTGTCTTTGGTCGTGGGGCTCTGGGGCTATTACATAGCCCTTGATATTCTCATGTGGTTCATTGAGCCTGTTCAGCCGATCTCGTCCCAAGCTTTGCTCGGCGTTCATCTGTTCAATCTGAGCATTGTATTTGCAATGTTCAGCTACCTGTCATTTTTTTATATGAATACGGTGGTTTCGGGCCAACGCAAACTTCGCCGGCTGGCTACTGTTGATTCACTGACAGGACTGTTCAATCGACGCCATGGCAGCTATCTGGCGGAGAAGGAAATCGCGCGTTTCCAGCGAGCCGCACACCCAGTGGCATTTATGCTGCTCGATGTGGATCATTTCAAATTGATCAATGATCAATATGGGCATGAGATGGGCGACAGAGTCCTGGCTGAGATTGGGCGGTTAATCCCGGCAGAGTTACGAACCCAGGATTTTGTTGCTCGTTGGGGTGGTGAGGAGTTTCTGGTCATTCTTCCAGGTACCGAAATCAATAGCGCCTTGGCAAGTGCGGAGAGAGTAAGAGATGCACTTCGCAGCCACGACTGGAAAGCTGTTGCTGGCAAAGCAATGGAGATCACCATCAGTGTGGGTGTCAGCGAACTTTGCGCAAGTGATGATATGGCGTCTGTGATCAGGCGCGCCGATCAGGCGCTTTATCGTGGCAAGGCCGGGGGCAGAAATCGGGTTGAGCAGGAAGTGGTTCTTGGGTAATAAAATTCGGGCAATAAAAAGGCAGCCTAGGCTGCCTTTTTAGCGTTGTCTGTTAATTAAACAGCAACTACGTTCTCAGCCTGAGGACCTTTCTGGCCCTGAGTCACGGTGAAATCAACCTGCTGGCCTTCAGCCAGAGTCTTGAAACCGCCACCTTGGATAGCGCTGTAGTGAACAAATACGTCCGGGCCGCCTTCACGAGTGATAAAGCCAAAGCCTTTTGCTTCGTTGAAGAACTTAACAGTACCGGTAACAGTTGACATAATAATTAATCCTGAATTCAATCTTTTAAGTGCCACCAGATCATCATGTAGATGGCTGGTCAGCGATATGCGGAAACAAAAAACGGGCGTGATCAAAAACAGGACGATGCACTACTTACGGGTACAAAAATGCGTCTTATTGATGAAGTGCTTTGCTAAATCTTTCCAGCGAGGATCACTGTAACCGCTGTCAGATGAAAAGCAAAGCACTTTCTTATAGGCATAAACCCGACATTTTCAGTAGCATGAGGTATGTTTGCCTTAGAATTTCAGAATTCTTGTGAATCAATTAAGGAGCCTTGTCTTGTCTGAGTTATCCACTTACGAAAGTTTTTTTGTCAGCGTTGAAAACAAAATTGCCCATGTGCAGTTCAGCCGCCCCGAAACGCTGAATACCATGACCAAGGCCTTCTGGCTTGAGTTGCCCAAGTGCATGCAGGAAATCGAATCAAACACAGATGCGCGGGTAATTGTCGTGTCATCCACGGGTAAGCATTTCTCAGCGGGCATGGATCTTGGTGTCTTCACAGACGCCAAGGCGGTGCCCATGAGTGGTGATCCCGGCCGCATGGCGGAAAACCTTCGTCGGGTTGTTTTACAGCTGCAGGACACTTTGACGTCGCTGGAGAACATTCGCCTGCCAGTGCTGGCGGCCATCCACGGAGGCTGCATTGGTGGTGCTCTGGACCTGGTATGTGCGGCCGATAGCCGTTACTGCACGGAAGAGGCCTACTTCACTATCAAGGAAACCGAGCTCGGCATGACGGCGGATGTGGGTACTCTTCAGCGTTTGCCCAAGCTGATGCCGGAAGGCGTCGTGCGTGAGCTGGCTTACACTGGTCGTAAGCTTTCTGCGCAGGAAGCGAAGGGCCTGGGCTTTGTGAATGCGCTTTACGCAGATCAGGACGCGTTGATAGCCGGTGTTATGAACATTGCCGCTCAGATTGCAGCCAATTCACCGCTTGCGGTCACCGGTTGTAAGGAAATGCTGAATTACAGCCGTGATCACAGTGTAGCCGATAGTCTGAAATACATGGCGACCTGGCAAGCTGGTATGTTTCGCCCTACGGATATGATGAAAACCTTCCAGGCCAAAGCACAGAAGCAGGCGCCCAAGTATGACGACCTGTTCGCCGTGAAAGGCCTTTTTGAATAGTAGATGGCAGTGAACAACCGGAACAGATCAAAAGTTTCCCCGGTTACCGCTCTGGTGTTCCAGGGCGGGATCGGCGTGGTTGGGCTCTTGGTGATTCTGGCTGCGGATATTCCTGTGCAGGTCTTCGGAGCCGGGCTTCTGCCAAGTGTGCTCTTTGGTCTTCTGGGTGCGTTGTGCACTTACGGTGCGCTGTTACTGCTCACCCAGATACCTCGACTGTTCCCGGATAACCTCGACCGGCAAATGCGTGGGCTATACAGGTTTGCATCCGGTTATTCCTGGCCGGTCCTTTTACTTCTTTCAGTTTTCGCCGGTGTAGGCGAAGAACTCTTGTTCCGGGGGGCAGTGCAGGGCTGGCTTGCCGTGCATACAGATGCCACTACCGCTCTGTTGGCAGCCTCCGTGCTTTTCGGCTTGGTGCACTACGCTTCCTTTACTTACTTTGTGATCGCTACATGCCTTGGTTTGGTGTTTGGGCTGGCTTATGCGATAACCGACAGCATCCTTCTGGTTATGATCTGGCACGGTGTTTACGACATGATAGCGCTGTTCTGTCTGCTTCGGTTTCCTGAATGGTTTGGCATCAGCGTGCGGACGAAAGAGTAAGCGTCAACCGCTCCATAACATTCCCGCTGTGGCGCCAGAAATGCCAGTAAAGCTCAACATCAAGGGATTGGCCGGGAGCAATGCTGACAAGTTGCCCTGCCTCGATTTCTCGCCACGCCTGAATCTCGGGGATCATTCCGTAACCCATGCCGGCCAACGCCAGCTTTACAAAGCCTTCAGAAGAGGGGCACAGATGATAGGGGAAGGGGCCGTGGTAGCCACTCTGAGCCAGGAACCGGTGCTGCAACTGGTCATTTGGCCCGAATATAACCGCAGGTGCTGCCTGTAGGCTTTGTTCATTAAAGCCCTGGCTGAAGTGTCTTTCTTTGTATGCGGGTGTGGCCAGCGGCAGGTAGGTCATGGTGCCAAGCGGAATGCAGCGAGCCCCGGCTACGGGCTGTGGGTTGCTACACAGGCAGGCGGCCACATCACCTTCACGCATCCTGCGCAGTGCGATGTCCTGATCTTCGATCACCATATCCAGCAAAAGTGTTTCCTCTCGACAGAATCCACCTATGGCATCTGCCCACCAGGTCGCGATGCTGTCGGCATTGAGGGCGATGCGTAACCGTGCGGCAGGCTCGGAAAGCGTTGGAAGTGATTTCGCCAGATCGCGTTCAAGAAGCTGAACTTGCTGAACATGGTTTAGCAGTTGCTGCCCGACCGGTGTTGCTCTGGGGACGGGGCTGCGTATCAGCACCGGTTGCCCGATGCGAACCTCCAGGGTGCGGATGCGCTGAGAAATAGCGGATTGACTCAGGCCAAGCACAACACCTGCGCGCTCAAAACCACCGGTCTCGATAACGGTGGCAAGGGCTTCCAGCAATTTGTAATCGATCATAAGAAAAACTGATGCATCATTATGAGTATGAATTTCAAGTATAGCCGTAAGCCGCTATTCTTGCGGCATCAAAAATGGAGCGAAACGCCGTGCTTGAAAGTTACCTGACGGGTTTGATTGTCTGCGGCGGTCTTATCGTCGCTATAGGAGCGCAGAATGCCTATGTGCTGAGCCAGGCGATCCGGCGTGAGCACCACTGGTGGGCGGCCGGTCTGTGCATGGCATCGGATATTACTCTTTTCACTCTTGGCATGTTCGGAGTCAGTGCAGCCCTGATGGCGATGCCACAGGCGCTGGAAATTTTGCGCTGGCTCGGGGTGGCTTTCCTCGGGTGGCTGGCTATCCAGGCGTTTGTTCGAGCCGGCCGGGGCAGGGCTGCACTTGAAACGGGTGAGGTATCGCGCCGCAGTCTGAAAGGCGTTCTCTTTACGACGCTGGCCGTTACCTTGCTGAACCCTCAGGTCTATCTCGATACCTTGCTGTTGATTCCGGCGGTGGGCGCACAACAGAAAAGCGCAACGACCTTCGTGGCGGGCGCCAGTAGCGCGTCTGTTCTGTGGTTCGGTTTACTGGCCTGGAGTGGGTCTGCACTGGCGCCCGTTCTGTCAAGACCTTTGGCCTGGAGGATCATCGACGGCGTTATTGGTGTGATGATGGCCGCTATAGCGCTTCATCTTGCGCTCAATGGCAGTTTGTAGCGTTAATAAAGCAGCCTGGAGCGTCAATAAAGAGCGTTAATCGAACCGCCTTGCGCCGGAGAAACGGTCTTTCCAGTAGTAACCGTTCAGTTCCGACATGATGACACCTGAAGAGGTTGATGCGTGGATAAAGCGGTTGTCGCCCATATAAATCCCAGCGTGCTGGTCTTTCCCTGCAATTCTGAAGAACACGATATCGCCGGGTTTAACGTCTTCGGGCTGAACCACATCTCCGTATCGCAACATTTGCGACGTTGTGCGTGGCAGTTGCTGCCCCAGGCCCTCACGATAGGCCGTAGTGATAAAACCTGAGCAGTCGAAGCCGCGGGCTGTCGTGCCGCCGTACTGATAAGGCGTGCCTTGATAGCGCTCAAAGGCCTGCCACAGTTTTTCAGCCTTAGCGGAGCCAGGTGCAGACTCGACCGGGGAATATTGCAGTGCGGCAGGGCCGGACTGCAGATGCTGATTGCTGGCGCAGCCCCCCATCACAAGGGAGGAGAACGCCAAAATGATGACATACCTGAAAGCCTGAGCCATGCAAATTCCCGAGACACTGTTCTTTGCCACCACTGTATTATCGAATTGCCAGGATGTCAGGTTACGGTTTGCGGGATTTGTTATCCTTATACCATGCTAAAAATATCCAATGCTGTTGAAATCGCTGACTGGGAACTGGAAATTACCCAGATTCGGGCCCAGGGTGCCGGAGGCCAGAATGTGAATAAAGTGGCCTCGGCCGTGCACCTGCGCTTCGATGTGTTGAATTCCGCCCTGCCTCCGTTCTATAAGGAGCGCCTTATGGCGCTTCAAGATCAGCGCATAAGTAAGGAAGGCGTTATTATTATCAAGGCCCAGTCGTTTCGTACGCTGGAGCTGAACAAAGAGGATGCTTTTGAACGCCTGAAAGAATTGATACAAGAGGCTGGCAAAGTGCAGAAGGCGCGTCGCGCTACCCGACCCTCAAAATCCGCCCGGCGCAAAAGGGTTGATCGCAAAACACAGAAAGGCAAAACCAAATCCCTGCGGGGCAAGGTTCAGGTCTGAGCCACCTCTGGTTCGCGTTTGTGGGATTCGATTTCCCTGATAAATACTTCTATATCGGCGAATGCTTCCTCGGCCTCCGGCAATATGGGCGTGAAAATCTGCCAGACGTGAACCATTCCTGGCCAGGTGTGAAGTTCTACTCTTGAACCCTCGGCTTTTGCTTTGGCCGCGTATCTTCGCGCGTTATCCAGAAGCATCTCGGAGTCACTGGCCTGGATCAGCGTAGGGGGCAGGTTGGCAAGACTACCCCGGAGCGGCGATGCGACAGGACTGGTCGGAGAAATACGGAATGCGGCAAGCGTTGCCCACCAGATAACCGGGCGGGGGATTCTCGACAGACCGCCAAACATCGGGCCTAGCATAGCATCCGTTGCGATATTGCTGCGGTTGCTCGGTGCGGTAAGCGTGAGGTCGGTGGAGGGTGAAAACGCAACGGCACCGTCAGCCTGACGCAGGCCGCTTTCCCGAATCCAGGCCAGCAGTCCTAGGGTATGACTGCCACCGGCAGAATCTCCCGCCACCAGAATAAACGTAGCTTCCCCCAGGCCGTCCGGGCCATTTTCTATCAGCCAGGTGTAGGCTTTACGACAATCACGCACGCCGTCCATAAACCGGTGCTCCGGCATAAGGCGATAGTCCACGGCAAAGACGGCTGCATTGGCAATGTGAGATAAGCGATCCGTGATGGCGCGATGGCTGCGCGGGCTGCCGGCGGCCCAGGCGCCGCCATGAATGTAGAGAATCCGCCGCTGGGTGTCTGCACCCGGAGCGATGACCCACTCACCATTCGGGCTATCGCAGTGCCGGAACTCTGACCGCAAATTCAGGCCGTCACTCAGGCTGTCCATGTGCTTTCGCATCGCCACCAGCCTCGCTTTTCCACGAAGCCCCTTGGAGACTTGGCCCATTTCCCGGATGCGCTCCAGAACTTTCAGGTTCTCTTCACTGGGGGGGGCCTCCCTCACGGAATACTCTGCCTCATCCAGATGGGACAAATCCTCAATGCGAAACAGAAGCAAAGTCAATGCAACGATGAATAGAACAACGGCAGCGATAATCCAGAACATGAGTCATCTGTATCCTGAGAGTTGGCCCTGATGGCCGGGGCACACTATGCTTTTGGTAGAAAGCATCGCAGATTTTTGCGGTTTCTGCGCTCAAATGTCACAAAAGGAGAAGTGCGTTGCAAATTGCCTATCGGGCCAAGGACATCACTGAAGCGCATATTGTTGCCGGGTTACTAAACGCCAACGGTATTGAAACTCACGTGGGTGGTCATTATCTACAGGGTGCAATGGGCGAAATTGGCGCAGCCGGGTTCAGTAATGTTCACGTAGAGGATGAAGATCTCTACCCGGCCCGACAGTTGGTTGCAGAGTATGAGGCGAGTGGCCGTGTTGCCCCAGCCGCGGAAGGCGACGATGGCAAACCGGATTCTTATGCCCGCTGGTTTTTATTGTTTATCGCAGTGCTGGCGCTGATCTTGCTGAACCTTTGATGCGCGCAAATACATGAAATTTAGCTGATAAATGGAGCGTAAAGCTTATGGCAGATAATCCCGTTATGTTGATTACCGGTGCGTCGTCCGGCATTGGTGCAGCAACAGCCCGGGCGGCGGCCGAAGAAGGTTATCGCCTTGTTCTTGCAGCCCGCTCTGCAGGCAAGCTGCAAGCCCTGCAGGCCGAACTCGGTGGTGACAGCGAAGTGTTGATTGTCGAATGCGATGTGCAGAAGGGTGACGATCAGAAAGCGATGGTTGAGCAGGCCCTGAAAACCTTTGGGCGTATCGATGCTGTATTTGCTAATGCCGGTCGGGGAGGGGAGCCGGGAGGCTTTAGCGAAGCTGATCCAGAAGTCTGGAAAGATATGATCCTTACCAACATTTACGGGGTTGGTCTGACCATTCAGCATTGCCTGCCTGCCCTTCGGGAAAGTAAAGGGCACTTGTTGCTGACAGGCTCTGCGGCAGGCAGGGTTACTATTCCCGGTTCGATGTACAGCGCGACCAAGTGGGCTGTTTCCGCAATCGGCTATGGTGTGCGGGAAGAGTTGCGAGGCTCCGGAGTGCGGGTAACCTTGATAGAGCCCGGTATGGTTGATACGCCGTTTTTCGATAAACCACCAGCTCATGCATTGATGCCAGAAGACATCGCCCGCGCTGTCATCTACGCGGTATCCCAGCCTTCCCACGTGGATGTAAATGAAATTCTGGTTCGGCCAACGCCGGCAGAGTAGCAGAAGCAGCCCGCTCAGCTTTGCCTATCGTTTAACGCTGCGCTGCCTTGGTTTTCCGGATTTGGGGCGCTTTGACGATTTGGGTTTTTTGCCTGCTTCGGCTGCGGCGCGAGCACCAGGCGCTTTAGGGCCAGTTCTAGGCCCGGCTTTGTGCCCGGTGCCGGGCGGTTTTGGCGAGTACTTGGGCTTGCCGATGGGTTTCTTTTTTACGGCTGCAGGTTTGTCCGGAGCGCTATCGGACGATGAATCACGAATCGCATCAAACAAGCCCGCCAACTCTTTCTCCGTAAGATCGCGCCATTGGCCTACAGCCAGTCCTTTTAAGTTGACGTTCATGATGCGGACGCGTTCAAGCCGGGTGACTTCAAACCCGAAATGCTCACTCATTCTGCGAATCTGACGGTTCAGCCCTTGCACCAGCGTGATGCGGAATATAAAAAGACTTTCCTGAACCACTTTGCACTTTTTGGTCATGGTGCCGAGGATGGGCACGCCTCCGGCCATGCCCTGAATAAACGATTTGGAAATGGGCTTATCGACTGTCACAACGTATTCTTTTTCATGATTGTTGCCGGCACGCAAGATTTTATTCACCAAGTCGCCGTTGCTGGTCATGAAGATCAGCCCCTGAGAATCTTTGTCCAGGCGCCCGATCGGGAAAATGCGCGCACCGTGGCCAACAAAACGCTGAATGTTGTGCTTCTCTGCATCGTCGGTGGTGCTAACGATGCCCACCGGCTTGTTAAGAGCGATAAATACCAGATCTTCTTCCGCTCGGGGTTCGATAACCTGGCCGTTTACCCTAACGGTATCGGTGGGTAAAACCTGGTCGCCTACACTGGCCCGCTTGCCATTGATAAAGACATTGCCCTGCTCAATGTATCGATCCGCCTCCCGGCGGGAACACATACCGCTTTCGCTGATGTATTTGTTAAGACGGGTGGAGTGATTGCTGGTCATCGATTGTCCGGTTGCGTATCTGAGTCGGGCCATCATAGCAGGCGGCTGTAAGTCTCGCAGCCCGTCGATTCGCGCTTCGGCGTCGAGTCTGCCATCCTTTTCCAATGTATCTGTCCGTTTTAAGGTTGTCTGAACCATGAATCCTCCTCGATTTTTTCACGCGGTGCGCTGGGTGAGTTTCCGCAAAGTGTGTGCTGGCCTGTTTCTGCTGTTTGCATTACCTGTCCCGGCGCAGACGCTACACTTGGTAACCGAGGAGTGGCCCGGGCTGATTAACAATACGCCGCAAGGGCCTGATGGTGTGCTCTGGGAAATATCAAGAGACGTGATCGAGAGCATGGGGTATGACTTAACACTGGAGTTTGTACCCTGGAAGCGGGCTCAACGTCTGGTGCTCACGAATGAGCGTGACGGTATCATTGGCATAGGCCTTACCGCCAAACGAGAGACAATGTTTCGTTTTCCGGGGGGCGCTCTTTTGGTTAGCGAAACAGCTGTATACACAACACAGGAGCGGGCTTTTCAGTATGAAGATCTGGACTCTCTGAAAGGTATGAGAGTCGGCGTCTCTCCTGGCTACACCTATTCATCCGAAATCAAGGCTGCAATCCATTTCGAGCACGTAAACATGCCCTCTATTGATTCGGGGTTGCAGATGCTATTGCTCGGCCGGATCGATGCGATGCTGGCCAACCGATATGTTGCCGGGATTCAGGCGGAACGACTGGGTGTTGCAGACCGCATCAAGGCTTCTGAGAAGCCAGTCAGCGGCGGGCCGGTTTATCTGGCTTTTAGCCCTGAAACGTCCGGAGAGTTTCTGGAGGCATTCTCCAGCGCCCTGGAACGCTATAAAAACGCTGAAGATTAAAGGGTCAGGAATGCCGGTAGTAACAGAGATCAACGTTTATGAAGGCGCCGCCTGCAATGTTTGCGGGCAGGGTGCGCTGGCCGGCTTTCGGGTAGTAGGCGAGCAGCAATACCTGCGTTGCACGCACTGCGAAGCAACAATTATGGCCCAGGCAAGCTGGCTTGCTCCGGATGAGGAACGGGCGATTTACGATCTTCATAATAATGATCCGGGCGACCCGGGTTATCGGGTTTTTCTCGAGAAGCTTGTCTTGCCCTTGCTTGACCGTATTCAGCCGGGCGCTCTGGGGCTGGACTTCGGCTGTGGGCCCGGCCCGGCGCTTGCAGCAATGCTGCGTGAAGCGGGAATGGAAATGGTGCTTTACGATCCCTTTTTCTACCCGGCGCAGTCAGCGCTGAACTACCAGTACGATTTCATTACCTGCACAGAGGTGGTGGAGCATCTGCATCACCCGGCAGCGGTGTTCAGTCAACTGGATGGTTTACTAAAGCCCGGAGGTTGGGTTGGCATAATGACGTGCTTTCAGACCTGCGATGACCTGTTCGATAATTGGCATTACCGGCGGGATCCCACGCACGTTGTGTTCTATCGCGAGGAGACACTGGCCCTTATTGCCGACCGCCTGGGCTGGACAATGTCCGTGCCACGAAAGGATGTGGCGATTTTTTATAAGCCTGTAATTCCTCACCGCACAGACAGCCTTTAGCCGATAGTATTCTCAGTGAATTTGGTCAAGGCTGGCACAGCCATCAGGTTGAGCTCAGAATGTCGAAAGCCCGGTTGCTTCCATAAAGCGGTAACGCCAGTAGCGCAGCATCGAGTCGTCGGCCCAGTGTTCATAGGGAAGGCTCATAACAGGGTCGCCGCCGGGGCCGGACTGCCATTGCTGTTCAAAGAAACCAACTGCTTTTGTGGCCACTGCAGAGTCTGACGGAACTGAAATCCAGACATCGGTTTCCAGGTTCAGATCATCGAGATTGCGCCGTGTGAAGTTGGCTGAGCCCAACAACAGCTGGGCTTGGCTGTCCAGCTGACGCAGGATCAGCAACTTACTGTGGCACTGCTCGCCAAAGGTGTTGCACCAACGTACAGGAATGCCGGCTTTGTGAAGTTCCAGGGCAACCTGTCGGTTGGGAATGCCACTCTTCTGGTGGCCGAAAGCCTCGTTGTTGGCGTCGAGAAGCACGCGCACGTTCGCGCCGCGTTCATGAGCGTCGAGCAAGGCTGTAACAATCTCCCGGTGAGAGAGATAGAAAAACGCAAGATCCAGCCCGCTTCCGCTCTGCGCTTCTGCGATCATCTGAAGTGCCGAATCCAGAATGGCGGATTCTGTTTTTACCGCGATCATACCGGCGGCATGCTGACCCGTTGTCTGACGGGTATTCGCCTCGCTGATCAGCCTGTCCAGCATCGGGTTGGACTGGCCAGACATGGTCAGAACCGCTTGCTCGCTTTTCAGAACATCGGCGACCGCCGGGCCGGTAAAGCTGATGGCTATATTGCTGTGCCGGCTACTGCCATCGTGAGGGTTCGCGGAGGTTACAAGAGCGCGCAGCTTTTCCCCTTCATCGGCCACCAGAATTTTACGATGGTTTGCCTTGAAGTTGGGTAGCGCAAGGTAGCTGCGTATGGTGACAGGTTGCGATCCCAGAGCGTTCGGCAACCAGCCACCTTCGGAGTCATTACCGAACCACTGACAGCAGAGCCGCCAGATTGCCGACCAGGCGGGGTTGCTGTCACGAAGTGGTTGTAGGTTGGTTTCCGTTACCGAAATGCCTGACTGGCGGAGCGCCTGAAACCAGGGCGAAACCGAGCCCCCATAAAGAGTGTTCAACGGATCAGAGATAACAACAATCTCCAGCCCCGGCTGCTCAGCCTTTCGGTTAATCAATGCCTCGGTAAGCTGTTCTGAAAGATGTCGGTGCTCCAAGTCTTCAGGGCCGCTGCTGAAGAGGAACATGTCGACAAGAACGAAGGATCTGGCCTGGCTGATGAGGCGCAGTATTTCGTCGAAGATTTCATGGTCGCGCGTTTCTGAACCATCGTTATGATGAAGGGTCGCATCCACTAGCAATGCCGCGTCGCTCAGGGGCAGTGCGTCACCACTGTGACTGATGCCGGGAGGCAGGGGCTTGTAGGTATGGTAAAAGCCTACGCCGACCAGAGTCAGAACAAAGAGTGCAAGCAATAGCTTCAGAGTCATAAGTGGCCCAGTGCTGTTTCAGCCCTTTTTGTTCTCTGTTACCAGAGCGGAAAAGCGCTCAAGCAATCCTGATCCTTCCGGAGCATCGGTAACCGAGTCGATCATTGTTTGCGAGTCAAACCCTTCGCGTTCCAGATCCGGTGCCTGCACGCCCAGGTAGGCTCTCATGATGGCTTCAGAGAACTCAGGGTGGAATTGCACGCCCCAGGCGCACTTGCCTACTCTGAATGCCTGGTGCGGTTCAAATTCGTTGCGGCCAAGCAGAACAGCATCCGAGGGCAGGCGTAATACGGACTGCCTGTGGGTGAGCTGTGCGCTGAAGCTGCCGGGCATGCCGCAGAGTAGCGGGTCATCCTGGGCACTGGCCAGCAGTTCGACGCGTTGTGTTCCACTTTCCCGACCGTGGGGATGGTAGCCCACCTCACCGCCCAACGCGTGGGCCAGAAGCTGGTGTCCGTAGCATACGCCGAGCAGTGGGACGGCCTTATCCACAGCCTGCGCCAGCCATGCTGCGGCCTTTTCGCTCCAGGGCTCGCGGTCACTGACCATGGCGGGGGAACCTGTCATGACAATGCCGTCCCAGTCAGCAGGGTCTCCGGGCAACTCTCCGGCTTCCGTATTGAGCACGGTAATGTCGAGCCCGGGTGACAGCCCGCGCACAAACCATTCGTCGAAGTCACCGAACTGTTCTTTGATGCCCGGGTAGGTGCTACCTGTTTTCAGGATCACCACGCTTGGATTTGGCTGACTCACTGCTCTGACAATTCCGCGTTGTGGAAGATGTTTTGCACATCGTCCAGCTCGTTAAGCATGTCGCAAAACTTCTCGAACATGGGGATGTCATCGCCTTCCACAGGTGTGGTGGTTTTTGGCAGAAACTGGATTTCGTCCACTTCGAAGTCAATGTCGGCAAAGGCGTCGATCAGTGCCTGACGGGCTTTGGCGTATTCGGTGTTTGGCGTGAAAACGGTGATCTGCCCGTTTTCATTCTCGATATCGGTAACGTCGACATCAGCTTCCATCAGCGCTTCAAGTGCAGCTTCTTCTTCGCCCTTGAACACAAAAATCGCGCTGTGATCAAACATGTGGGCTACCGTACCCGGTGTGCCAATTCTGGCCTTGGTCTTGGTGAAGGCCTGGCGAACATCGCCGAAGGTACGGTTGGGGTTATCCGTCAGGCAGTCGACGATGACCATGCAGTTGCCGGGGCCATAGCCTTCGTAGCGGGCGGGCGAATAGTCTTCACCGGCACCACCGCGCGCCTTGTCTATGGCTTTTTCGATAACATGAGACGGCACTTGATCTTTCTTCGCGCGCTCAATCAGTCCTCGCAATGACAGGTTGCCATCCGGGTCTGTTCCGCCAGACTTGGCACTCATATAGATTTCGCGCCCGTACTTGCTGTAGACCTTGGTTTTGGCCTCCGCTGTCTTGGCCATGGATTGTTTGCGGTTCTGGTAGGCTCTGCCCATTTTTGCGGTGCCTCATGCTTGCTGGAGAAAAGGCCGGATTTTACGCGTGAATAGCGATTTGGGACAGGCCTATTTGACGGGCTGCCCGCCAGCACTCAGATGTAATCGACCGGCACCCCGGGTTAGGCCAGTCGCGGTACCTGTTTGATTCCACGTCGAATGGCCCGCTCCAGGCCGGCACTGACCAGTTTGCCAGTAAACGGCACAATATCGTCAAATGTAATGCGGTAGCGCACGCGAGTGTGCCCTTCAGGCGTGACCTCAAAGCGAATGCGGCCCAAGTGATTTCGGATCGGGCTGAAACTGGTGATGGTGTATTCAATCAGTGAATCCGGTTCGAAACTGGTTATGGTTTCTTCGAGGCCAATGGGGCCGATGCCAAGCCAACGTACCGAGCCGAGACCGTTGGGGTCGGCCTGATTACTGTCTTTTATCCGCTTCACGGGCGCCCCGAGAAGTTTTCCGAATCTTCGGTGGTCGGCAAACAGAGCAAAAACTTTGTTGCGGGGTACGTCGAAGGTTTCGTCAATTTCAAAGGTATGTGTAGCCATCAGGATGCCCATGTTGTTGTCTTTCCTGTAAAGACTAACGGTTTAGTCTTTACAACAAAAGTCGTAGTTGGCGGCGGGTTAATGGCTGGCCCGTTGTGCCGGATTGGTGCCGGGCTAGTGCCTTGGAGTGTGCCGGTAGTCCCTTGGTGGTTGCCCCATGACTTTTTTGAACAGTCGGGAGAAATAGTAGGCGTCGTCATAGCCCAGGCGATGGCTTATTTCTGTAAAACTCAGGCTCGTGGCATCCAGCATCTGACAAGCTCTTTCTACTTTCAGATGAAGAAAGTGCTGGATGGGTGAGGTGCCGGTCTGTTCTCTGTAGCGTGTGGCAAAGTGGGCTGGGGAGAGCCCGGCGAGATCAGCAAGTTGTTCCAACGTAATGCGCTCATCAAGGTGCTCACGCATATAGTTGTTGATGGTATCCAGTTCGGTTTGCCGTTCGTGGCTGGTTTCATCGACGCTGATCGGGACGGCCGCCAGCAGTTGTCGCAGTCGGTTGGCCGCGTGAATCAGGCCACGGGCGCGAAACCCTGTCTGTCGAACAGAGAGCAAACCGTTAAAGTCCACCAACAATCTGGGTTGCCGTCCTAAATGGCGAATCGGTGTGGCATCATCGAAACCCATATAACTGCGAAATTCGCCCGCCAATGGCCCGGTGAAATGTACCCAGTGAATAGTCCAGGGGTTCTCCGGGTCAGCCGTGTAACGATGGCTGGCTCCAGCTGGCAACAACAAAAGATCCCCTGCTTCCATCGTGTGAGGCTCGCCATTTACGTTCAGAAAGGCTTTGCCTTCTGTGCAGTAAATCAAAAGATTGTCGCGATGGTGTTCCCGGTGCATGTGATGGCCAGTTGCACGGCGGTAGTGGCCGAAAGCCAGCGGATAGAGATCGCGAGTTAGGGGATGTTCAGACAAAAGCCTGATGATGGGGGCTGGTACCACATAGCGTATGCTGTCCTTGGGAACCGGCCACAGAGAGGTCTGGGTCATATTTTTCGCTATTGTTAATTTTTGTCGTTCGAAAGATAGTCCATCAAGTGCGAAATTTAGTCAATCTTCAAGTGCCAGGGAGCGTGCTATGGTCTTACCATACTTTGCTAAAGCCCTTGGCATACACTGTTAAGGCCACAGCGCTTTGGCCCGTCTCTCGCTCAACAACAAACAGGGATATCGCGATGAAAAACGTTCCACTTTACCTAGCCGGTGAATTCGTTCAGAGCCAGACCAACGAATGGATTGATGTTACCAACCCTGCCACCAACGAAGTGATCGCCCGAGCGCCGTGTACCACCGATGCCGAGATGCGCAAAGCTATTGATACCGCCGGGGAGGTATTCAAAACATGGAAAGAAGTTCCGGTTTCAGAGCGTGCCCGTGTCATGCTGCGTTATCAGGCGCTGCTGAAAGAGCACCACGACGAAATTGCTGAAATCCTGTCACAGGAAACGGGCAAAACGTTTGACGATGCCAAAGGCGACGTGTGGCGTGGTATTGAAGTGGTTGAGCATGCGGCCAACGTCGCCTCCATGATGATGGGCGAGACCGTTGGGAACGTTGCGCGGGGAGTGGATACCCACTCATGGATTCAGCCGTTGGGTGTGTGTACGGGTATTACGCCGTTCAACTTCCCGGCGATGATTCCGCTGTGGATGTTCCCCCTGGCGATTGCCTGCGGTAACACCTTTATACTCAAACCCTCCGAGCAGGATCCGCTCACCCCCATGCGTCTTGCCGAGCTGTTTGAAGAAGCGGGTGCGCTCAAGGGTGTGCTTCAGGTGGTACATGGCGGCAAGGAACAGGTGGATATACTGCTCACCGATCCCGCCGTTAAGGCAATCTCCTTTGTGGGATCCGTGCCGGTTGGCCGTTATATCTACGAAACCGGCACCCGCAACATGAAGCGTGTTCAGAGCTTTGCCGGTGCCAAGAACCACATGGTTATCATGCCCGATGCCGATAAGCAGCACGTAATCAATGCTCTGGTCGGTGCTTCTGTAGGCGCCGCTGGCCAGCGTTGTATGGCTATTTCCGTCGCTGTGTTTGTAGGTGAAGCTCAGGCCTGGATTCCGGAACTGAAAGACGCCATGGCGAAAGTTCGCCCGGGTGCCTGGAACGATTCTGGTGCCAGCTATGGCCCGGTGATCTCTGGCAAAGCCAAAAATCGTGTTGAATCCCTCATTGCCACCGGAGAGTCCCAAGGCGCTAAGCTTCTCCTGGACGGCCGCGGCTGTACCGTCGATGATTTGCCCGATGGACATTGGATTGGTCCTACCTTGTTCTCGGGTGTGACCACCGAAATGGATATCTACAACGAAGAAGTCTTTGGCCCTGTGCTTGCCTGTATGGAAGAGGAAAGCCTGGGGGATGCCATCGCTCTGGTCAACAAGAGCCCATACGGTAACGGTGTATCGATCTTTACCAGCTCTGGTGGCGCGGCTCGTCGCTTCCAGCATGAGATTGAAGTCGGCCAGGTGGGTGTGAACATTCCCATTCCTGTGCCCCTGCCGTTCTTCTCGTTCACCGGCTGGAAGGGTTCGTTCTACGGTGATCAGCACGCTTACGGCAAGCAGGCAGTGCGCTTCTATACCGAGACCAAGACGGTTACGTCGCGCTGGTTCACCAGTGAAGCGACTGCGGAAGCAAACTTCTCTATCCAGTTGCGTTAATTGTATCGAAGGCAGGGCGATTGGGGCCGGAATCTGTTTCCGGCCCCTTGTTTATCCCGCGCGACCCAAGACTCTTGAATCTGGAGCCTGACGATGGACTTTAACCTGACTGAAGACCAACTGGCGTTCCGTGAAGCGGCCCGCACGTTTGCTGAGAAATCCATGGCGCCCCATGCGGCCAAGTGGGACAACGAGCACATCTTTCCGGTAGACACGCTGAGAGAAGCCGGCGAAATGGGGTTTATGGGGATTTATACCCCGGAAGCGCTCGGCGGTATGGGCCTTTCCCGGCTGGACACGTCTGTCATCGTTGAGGAGCTGGCGGCTGCTTGTCCCTCAACGGCTGCGTTTATAACCATTCATAATATGGCGACCTGGATGGTTGCGAGCTTTGCGTCCGATGGCCTTAAACAGGAAGTCGTTCCGAAGCTGGCCAGTGGTGAGTGGCTTGCGTCTTACTGCCTGACTGAACCCGGTGCAGGCTCCGACGCGGCCAGCCTGCGGACCAAAGCGGTTCGGGATGGCGACAGCTACGTCATCAACGGCAGTAAAGTATTCATATCCGGTGCCGGTGATACCGATATCCTCGTGCTGATGGCGCGCACGGGTGCGGCGGACTCGGGCGCCAAAGGTATCTCCACGTTCGTGATTCCCGCAGATGCCGAAGGCGTTTCCTACGGCAAAAACGAAGAGAAAATGGGCTGGCACAGCCAACCCACCCGCACGATCAATCTTGAGAACGTTCGCATTCCCGTAACCAGTCGTGTGGGTGAAGAAGGCGGCGGCTTTGCCATTGCCATGAAAGGCCTTGATGGCGGTCGTCTTAATATTGCCACCTGTTCTCTGGGCGGAGCACAAGCCGCGTTGCTGAGAGCTCGTAATTACATGCACGAGCGGGAACAGTTCGGTAAGCCCCTGGCGGCTTTCCAGGCTTTGCAGTTCAAGCTGGCGGATATGGCGACCAACCTGGTGGCTGCCCGGCAGATGGTTCGCCTTGGTGCTTTCAAGCTGGATAGCGGCGATACAGAAGCCACACTGCATTGTGCCATGGCCAAACGTTTCGCAACCGATGCCTGCTTTGATGTGGTGAATGACGCACTGCAGTTGCACGGCGGCTACGGGTATATCCGGGAATATCCTCTGGAACGTTATTTGCGCGACCTACGGGTGCATCAGATTCTGGAAGGTACCAACGAAATCATGCGTCTGATTATTGCCCGTCGCCTGCTGGATGACGGTGTGGCCGAGGCCATTCAATAAATCGCAAAAATAACAGGAGAACGATGATGAGCGATCTTATTAAGCTCGAAAAACGCGGACACATTGCGATACTGACCATCAATAATCCGCCGGCCAATACTTGGACAGCGGACTCTCTGCCCGTACTGTCAAAAACCGTTCGTGAGCTCAACGAAGACACGAACATTTTTGCGCTGGTTCTGACCGGGCAGGGCGAGAAATTCTTTTCCGCAGGCGCCGATCTTAAAACCTTTGCCGATGGCGATAAGGCCTGGGCCAACGAAATGGCTCAGCTCTTCGGTGAAGCCTTTGCCGCATTAACGGCGTTCCGTGGCGTATCCATCGCCGCAATAAACGGTTACGCCATGGGCGGTGGCCTTGAGTGCGCATTGGCTTGTGATATCCGCATTGCGGAAGAGCATGCCCAGATGGCATTACCGGAGGCGTCGGTTGGCCTTCTGCCCTGTGCGGGTGGTACGCAGAACCTGCCCTGGATAGTGGGAGAGGGCTGGGCCAAGCGCATGATTCTATGTGGCGAGCGGGTCAAGGCTGATAAGGCGTTGCAAATCGGCCTGGTTGAAGAAGTTGTTGCTAGTGGCAAGGGGCTGGAAAAAGCGCTGGAGTTGGCTGAAATGGCCTGCAAGCAAAGTCCGTCGTCGGTCGCCCGCTGCAAAACTCTGGTGATGAGTTCCCGTGATGGTCGCAGCCACTCCGATAGCTGGCGCATGGAGCGTGAACTGTTTGTTGAGCTGTTCTCAACCGAAGACCAGAAAGAAGGCGTGAATGCCTTCCTGGAAAAACGTAAGCCGGAATGGAAAAACCGCTGAAACCCGCAGACATACCGGTTTAAGGATTTGATATGAGTCATCAACCTGTTAAAAGCCATCAACCGATTGTTTTTGAAGAGTGGAAAACCGCTGACGGCGCACTGATTGCCGTAGCCCGGCTGAATACGCCCAAGGCACTCAACTCACTCTCTCTTGAGATGATTCGGATGCTGACACCTCAGCTTAAAAGCTGGGCTGAGGATGACCGCGTTCGTGCCGTCTGGATCGAGGCCGAAGGCGACAGGGCATTTTGTGCCGGCGGTGACATTGTAGCGCTTTACAGGAGCATGACCGAGCCACAGAGCGACAGCGGTGTCAGCGAAGGTGTAGCCTTTTTTACGGAAGAATACGAGATGGATTATCTGATTCACTCGTTTCCAAAACCGGTGGTGTGCTGGGGCCACGGCCTTGCTATGGGTGGTGGCGTTGGCATTATGGCCGGCGCTTCTCATCGGGTGGTTACCGAAACATCCAAGCTGGCTATGCCTGAGAGCAGTATCGGGCTATACCCGGATGTAGCCGCTGGCTGGTTCCTGAACCGTGCCCCCGGGCGCACCGGGCTGTTTCTGGGGTTGACCGGTGCCCGTATGAATGCGGCCGACGCGATATTCGTGGGCCTTGCCGATCGCTTTATCAAGCATGAACTGAAGGCTGCAGTAGTCGCCGATCTGACCGCGCGTAACTGGCAGGGTGAAGACGCGTTCGCCGTAGTGGGTAGCGTGCTCAGGCAGCATGAAAATCAAAGCGCGGATGTGTTACCGGAATCCCCGGTACGAACTCATTTCGATGAGATCAACCGTGTAACCGATGCCGACAGCCTGACCGATATGGTCGCGCAGATGAGGGAACTTTCGAGCGGCGACGGCTGGCTTGCCAAATCAACCCAACCGTTGAAAGCCGCCTCGCCAACGTCATTGACACTGTGCTGGCAGCACCTGCGTAACTGCCGTCAAGACAGCCTCAGCGAAGTTCTCGCCAAAGAGCTGACACTGTCCAAAAACTGCCTGAGCAAAGGGGAGTTTGCGGAGGGTGTACGTGCGCTTCTGATCGACAAAGACAAGCAGCCGCGCTGGCGTTACGCATCGCTGGCGGAAATGGACAGCAAGTGGATCGACAGCTTTTTCGAAAACTAGCCAAAAAGGCCGGCTAGCCAACTAAGGTGGGCGGCCTACTCAACCGAATACAAGAACAAGGGGATGATTATGGCAACGATTACCTTTATTGGTCTGGGCAACATGGGCGGCCCGATGGCCAGCAACCTTGTAAAAGCCGGGCACGACGTAACCGTTTTTGACCTGTCAAAAGAGGCGGTAGAGGCACTGGTCTCCGAGGGCGCAAAATCTGCCGCCACGGCACATGACGCCGCCAAGGGCGCAGAATGTGTGATCACCATGCTGCCGGCCGGCAAGCACGTTGAAGCTGTGTACCTGGGTGAAGATGGTTTGCTGGCGGCTCTGTCTGAGGGCACTCTGGTAATTGATTCATCCACTATATCGCCGGAAACAGCTCGCGGTGTGGCGGAGCAGGCCGAAGCCAGAAATATTCCATTCCTTGATGCTCCGGTCTCAGGCGGTGTGGGTGGGGCCAAAGCCGGCACTCTGAGTTTCATTTGCGGCGGAGCTGAAGATACGTTTAATAGAGCGAAGCCGATTCTGGAAGACATGGGAAAGAACATCTTCCATGCCGGCGAGCACGGCGCGGGTCAGGTTGCCAAAATCTGCAACAACATGTTGCTCGCCATTTTGATGGCAGGTACCAGCGAAGCTCTGGCTCTGGGTGTGAAGAACGGGCTGGATCCGGCAGTTCTATCGGAAATCATGAAGCAGAGCTCGGGCGGCAACTGGGCGTTAAATGTATACAACCCGTGGCCTGGGGTCATGGAAGCGGCGCCCGCTTCACGGGACTATGAAGGTGGCTTCCTGGTCAACTTGATGAACAAGGATCTTGGTCTGGCTTTCGATAACGCAGTCAAGAATCATGCAGCGATTCCCATGGGATCTCTCGCTCGCAACCTGTTTGAGCTCCATGCAGGCCAGGGCAACGGGACATTGGACTTCTCCAGTATTCAGCGCCTTTACAAGCCTGAATAATAGATTCCGGGGCACGGAACCTCCGTGCCCCGGAATCCGTTCTCGCAACGAATACTTCCCGCCTTTTGTATCCATGTCAGCCGGCACAAAACTGTTGAGCAAGGTAACTATAAGGAGGAGAATGAATCTCCTTAATATTGGATCGGTAGCGAATATAGCGTAGCCGGTTTTTGGCCACGGTTGCAGGCTTCTCTACCTATGCTGACGAATACCTTTGTACTTTACTTATCGACGGTGTTGATCTGGGGATCGACATTTATTGCGATACCCCTGCAGTTGGGCGAAGTCCCCGGTGATGTGTCCATTGCTTACCGGTTTGGATTGGCTGCGCTGGTACTGATGGTCTGGTGTCGCCTGACCAGTAGGAATATGAAATTCGGCTTTCGTCAGCATCTCTGGATGGCAGGCCAGGGCCTGATGTTGTTCGGGTTCAACTATTTGCTGGTATATCAGGCCGCTGCCAATATCACCAGTGGATTAATTGCGGTGGTGTTCTCCACCATCATCGTGATGAATATCATCAATGGCGCCCTGTTTTTTGGCAACCGCGTGCCCCGTGCCGTTATTGGGGGAGCCGCTCTGGGACTTGTGGGTATCTGCCTGGTGTTCCTGCCGGAAGTCCGGGCGCTGGACGCAGACGGCGCCACCTTGCGTGGCATCATCCTGAGTTTGGTTGGAACCTTCATCACCTCATTCGGGAACATGATCTCCGCCCGTAATCAGTCAGCAAAGTTACCCATCATGCAGAGCAACGCCTATGGCATGGCTTATGGCGCCCTAACGCTGGCGCTCATTGCCTGGGGCCGGGGTGAGCCGTTTGTTTTCGAAGCTACGTGGACTTACACAGGCTCTCTGGTTTATCTGGCCCTGATCGGTTCGGTGCTCGGGTTCGGAAGTTTTCTCACGCTGCTTGGGCGAATCGGGCCGGAGCGTGCGGCCTACTGCATGGTGCTCTTCCCGATAGTTGCACTTGCGCTTTCAACCGTGTTCGAAAACTACCGCTGGACGGCTGAGGCTGTTGCAGGTGTGTCTCTGGTGCTTGCCGGTAACCTGCTGGTGATTGTGCCCAAAGAAAAGCTGCAGCGGGTGCTGCGGATTTTTCGCCCAGCCGTAAGTCGTTCTGTAGAGAGCACGCGGCGCGACGGTCAGTGAACCTTACGGGGTACGCGTGTTGCGATGTTAAGTCTATAATGGCCGCAACGCGTGGCCGCGGCGCGCCAAATTCTACAAATCGGTACCCTCGCAATGGAAATCAACGTCAATTTTCTCGACAACCTCCGAATTGAAGCCAAGTTTGACGACTTCACGGTGATTGCCGACCAACCCATACGTTACAAAGGCGACGGTTCGGCGCCCGGCCCTTTCGACTACTTTTTGGCATCATCGGCGTTGTGTGCAGCCTATTTTGTGCGGGTTTATTGCATAGCACGCAACATTCCGACCGACAACATCCGCCTGTCGCAGAACAATATTGTTGATCCTGAAAACCGCTATAACCAGATTTTCAAGATTCAGGTTGAGTTGCCAGAAGATATTTCTGACAAAGACCGACAGGGCATTGTGCGTTCAATCGACCGCTGTACGGTCAAAAAGGTGGTGCAAACCGGCCCTGATTTCCAGATTGAAATCGTAGACAGCCTGGATGAAGACGCCCAGGCGCTGCTGATGACCAAGCCCGAGGGGGACGCCAGCACCTACATTGTGGGGAAAGACCTGCCGCTGGAGCAGACCATCGCTAATATGACTGCCATGCTGGCGGATCTGGGCATGAAGATTGAGATCGCGTCCTGGCGCAATATCGTGCCTCACGTGTGGTCACTGCACGCGCGCGATGCAGCCTCGCCCATGTGTTTCACCAACGGTAAGGGTTCCACGAAAGAAAGCGCTCTGTGTTCAGCTTTGGGCGAGTTCATTGAGCGCCTGAACTGTAACTTCTTCTATAACGACCAGTTTTTTGGTGAAGAAATCGCCAACAGTGAGTTTGTTCATTACCCGAGAGAACGGTGGTTCAAACCAGGGCCCAATGACGAACTGCCGCCGGGTATTCTGGATGACCACTGCCTGGCCATCTATAACCCGGAGGATGAGCTGGGCGGCTCTAACCTGATCGACACTAACTCCGGCAATGCAGAGCGCGGTATTTGCTCCTTGCCCTTTGTGCGCCATTCAGACGGTGAGGTGGTTTATTTCCCCACCAACCTGATTGAGAACCTGTTCCTGAGCAATGGCATGAGTGCGGGCAATACCCTGTTTGAGGCGCAAGTACAGTGCCTGTCAGAAATCTTTGAGCGGGCGGTAAAAAAACAGATCATCCAGGACGAAATTGCGCTACCAGACGTGCCCCTGCATGTATTGGAAAAATACCCGAATATTCTGGAGGGCATTCGAGCGCTGGAAGCACAGGGTTACCCGGTGTTGGTCAAAGACGCCTCTCTCGGTGGGCAGTTCCCGGTAGCCTGTGTCACCTTGATGAACCCGAAAACCTGCGGCGTTTTTGCCTCCTTCGGAGCGCATCCGACCCTGGAGGTGGCACTGGAACGCAGCCTCACCGAGTTGATGCAAGGCCGCAGCTTTGAAGGCCTGAAGGATTTGCCGCCGCCGACCTTCAACAGCTTCGCGGTCGCTGAGCCTAACAACTATGTGGAACACTTTATTGATTCCAGTGGGGTGGTTTCCTGGCGCTTCTTCAGTGCCCAGCCGGATTACGAGTTTAGTGAATGGGATTTCTCGGGTACCAACGAAGAGGAAGCGGCTTGCTTGTTCAACATCCTCAAGGGCATGGGCAAAGAAGTGTATACCGCCGTTTATGACGATCTGGGAGCCCCTGTCTGTCGCATGCTGGTGCCCGGCTATTCCGAGGTATATCAGGTAGAAGATCTGATTTGGGATAACACCAACCGGGCTCTGGACTACCGTGAAGATATCCTCAACCTGCACTCCCTGAGTGATGAGCAACTTGCCGCTCTGGGGGAGCGCCTGGAAGAAAGCCAGATTGATGATTACACGGATATTATTACGCTGATCGGTATTGAGTTCGATGAAAATACGGTTTGGGGGCAGCTCACCATTCTTGAGTTAAAGTTGCTGATCAACCTCGCACTGCAGCAGCACGAAGAAGCCCTTGAACGGGTCGAAACGTTCATCCAGTTCAATGACAACACTGTTGAACGCGGATTGTTTTACCGTGCAATGAGTGCGGCACTGGAAGTCACCCTCGATGATGAACTTGAACTGAGTGACTATCTGGTGAATCTCCGGCGCATGTTTGGTGAGCAGACCATGGATGCCGTGGTGGGCTCGGTGAATGGCAGTGTGCGCTTCTATGGCCTTACCCCCACCAATATGCAATTGGAAGGCCTGGACAAACATCTGCGCCTGATTGAAAGCTATAAGAAATTGCATGCGGCGCGTGCAGCGAAAGTAGGACACAGCTAGTCCAAACCCATGATTGAATGTTTCGAAAAGAATTGAAACGTGGGCGTTTGGTGGGTGTGAAAACGGTATTCGATAGAGCTCCGGGTAAAACGACATGAACTTTCCTCTTGTTACAACGGACTGGCTGGCGGAAAACCTGACCAGAAAAAACCTTGTTCTTCTCGATGCCAGCATGGCCAGGGTGATCGGCAGAGAGCCCATTGTGTATGACGAGCCTGTGTTTATCCCGGGCGCCAGAAAGTTCGATCTGGAAGCGGATTTTTGTGATCTTGACTCCCCGATGGTTCATGCTTTTCCAACGGAAGAGCAGTTCACGCGGGAAGCTCAGAAGCTTGGGATAAACGCCGACAGCATCGTCATTATTTATGACAATCAGGGCGTCTATTCTTCACCAAGGGCTTGGTGGATGTTTCAGTCTATGGGGCATGAAAACACATTTGTTTTGGACGGCGGCTTACCCAAATGGCTGGTGGAGCAAAGAAAGACGGTTTCCAGCCTGGCGAAGGAATCGGCCCAGTCAGGAAATATCAGAGGCATGTTGCACCCCGGCACTGTGTGCGATTCCAGCTATCTTGTGCGAGAACTGGAAGCAGATCAGGTGACCATTGTTGACGCGCGCTCCTCTGAGCGCTTTTTTGGAACCGCGCCAGAGCCAAGAGAAGGTGTTCGCAGCGGACATATTCCCGGCTCACGAAATCTGCCGTTCCCACAAGTGCTGGATGAACACACCTTTAAAAGTGCAGAGCAGTTAAAGGTGGTCTTTGCGCCAACCTTGCCGGCAGTTAGTGAGCAAACGGTTTTTTCTTGCGGCTCGGGCATAACCGCCTGCATTATATTGATGGCTGCCGTTATTGCGGGCCACAAAAATAATGTGCTGTACGACGGCTCCTGGGCTGAATGGGGGAGTAATCCGTCGTTGCCGGTTGCCACATCATAGTGACCTGGCTTAACAGTAATTTTCTGAAAAACGCGTCTGAAAAAGTGTGCATAAGCGAATGATGATAGATGCGATAACCGTTCCAGACCCCAGCATTAGCTGCACAAGTTGCCAGGCGTGCTGCTGCCGTCTGGAAGTGATGCTGATCACGGAGACGGGCGTGCCTGAGCGGTTTGTTGAGACGGATCGGTGGGGCGGCCTAACCATGGCGCGATCAGAAGATGGTTGGTGCGCAGCGCTGGACCGTAACACCATGTCATGTTCAATTTACGAGAGGCGACCGTTGATCTGCCGGGAGTTTGAAATGGGCGGCTACGAGTGTAAAGCTGAACGCGCCGCCAATGTTCCAATAGCGTAAAACACCGCTTTCATTAAAGTCGGTTACGACTCCGGGGCGAATTTCACTCGTATTTTGTTTTTACTGATACGGGCGTCGTTCAAGCGCGCCTTGGCCATCTTGGCTTCCTTTGGATCAGGCATTTCCACGAAGCCAAAACCCTTTGATGTACCCGTTTCTTTATCTAAAACGAGGGTGCACTCGGTGACGGTGCCGTGAGCAGAAAACAGCTCACGGATTTCCTGTTCTGTTATCGTGCGCGCGAGATTACGGACTAATAGTTTCATGATGGGCCATATAAAAAGGTAATTATGATCTCAATTGTTTCAGTGTGGGTTAGTAAGAACAAGCTGTTTTGTATGCCTGATGAGATCTGATGCGTTTTTGACGCAGCGAGAGTTTGATTAACCGCCGTTTTTGCGACAGAATCTCCGCCCGGATTCATACAGAACCATACCTTCAAGGATTGAAGATATGTCCCAAGCAAACGGACTGCAGTTTACCGCCCGTGTTGGCGAACTCCCCTCTGATCTATTTTCCGTTGTCGGCTTTACGCTGACCGAACGGCTATCCAGACTGTTTCACGGCCGCATTGAGCTGGCCAGCACAGATCCTGATATTGATGCTGCAGATGCTCTGGAGCAACCGGTGGATTTGGTGGTTTGGCAGGATGGTATGGCCCTTCGCCGCTTTACCGGCGTGGTGAACGAGTTTGCCCGTGGTGATAGCGGCCACCGCCGCACTCGCTACGAGCTCATCATTCAGCCGCCTTTATGGCGCTTGGGGTTGATGCACAACAGCCGTATATTTCAAACCCAGACCACCGACACCATCGTGCGCACCTTGCTGGAAGAGCGGGGTATTGTGAACTCGGTGTTTGATTTAAAGCGCGCTCCCCAAGAACGGGAATACTGCGTTCAACACCGGGAAAGTGATCTGGCGTTCATGGAACGAATGGCTGCGGAGGAAGGTTGGCATTATCGTTACCAACACGGCAGCGTGGATGCGAGTGAACAGCCCGGCCTGATCATAGCCGACCATCACGGCGATGCGCCCCGGCTGGAAGCTGCCGAATATAACGGCAAAGCAGGCGGAAGCACCAAACAGCCTGCCGTTTTCCGCTTCCGCTACGAAGAACGGGTTCGCGTCGCCTCCGCAGCCACGAAAGACTACACCTTCAAGAATCCTGCCTACGCCCTGATGCACGAACGGAGCGCCGCCAGTCCCAGCCAGCGCCAAGACTATCAGCACTTCGACTACCCGGGCCGCTTCAAAGCTGACGCCAGCGGCCAGCCGTTTACCGACGCCCGGCTGGATGCCCTCAGAAACGACGCCAGCACCGCCAACGGTGAAAGCAACCGCGCAGACTTTACCTGTGGTGCCAAAGCCGAACTGACCGAGCACGACAACCTCAGCCTGAACCGAGATTGGCTACTTACCGCTGTTACTCACACCGGCAAACAGCCCCAGGCAATGGAAGAAGAGGGCGGTTCTGGCCCGACCACCTATCACAACACGTTCAGCGCCATTTCCGCCGACAAAACCTGGCGGCCGTTGTGCGACCACCGCCCGTTGATGGACGGCCCCCAGATTGCCATGGTCACCGGCCCAGAAGGTGAAGAAATTCACTGCGACGAATTTGGCCGGGTAAAAGTACGGTTTCCCTGGGACAGATACAGTAAAAACGATGAACACAGCAGCGCTTGGCTTCGAGTCAGCCAAGGCTGGGCGGGCGGTCAATACGGCTTCATGGCCTTACCTCGAATCGGCAACGAGGTGATCGTCTCCTTTCTGGACGGCGACCCGGATCAGCCCATCATTACCGGCCGAACCTACCACGCTACCAACACACCGCCTTACGCGCTGCCGGAACACAAAACCCGCACCACCCTGAAAACTCAGACCCACAAGGGTGAAGGCAGTAATGAACTGCGCTTTGAGGATGAGGCAGACAAGCAACAGGTCTACATCCACGCCCAGAAAGACCTGGACCTGCTCACCGAAAACAACCGCACCGAAGTCATCAACAACGACAGCCATCTGACCGTTGAGAACGACCGCTTCAGCCACGTAAAAGGCGCCAAACACCAAACCACCGACGGCGAAAAACGCGAACAGACCGGCAAAGACCACAGCTTCAACGTAACCGGCACCCTGCACCTGAAAGCCGGCATAGCATGGCTCAGCGACTCCGGCACCGAACTGTACATTAAAGCCGGGCAAAAAGTCGTCATCGAAGCCGGTGCCGAAATCACCCTGAAAGCCGGCGGTAGCTTCGTGAAGATTGATCCCAGTGGCGTATCCATGAGTGGCGCGGCGATTAAATTGAACGCCGGTAGCGCTGCGGGCAGAGGGAGTGGGCAGAAGGTGATGGTGCCGGAAATGCCAGGACTGGTGGAAAAGGCCGGCACTGTTAGCTCTGCGCCTGAACAGTTGCCAGAGGCGCCTCAACGACCGATGGCCAAGCCAGATCAGATTCGCGCAATTAAAAATGCAGCTAATCAGGGCAAGGGAATATGTCAGGTCTGCTCACCAGAATCCCAAGGTGCGATTTGATGGGTAATCTGGCTGGATTTTCTGATGTGGGGAAGACGTTCATTCTTATTGACGGCGCAAAAGTGAACAACTTGTCCCGGTTCATATATCGAGAAGAAGAGTCCCCTCGGTGTGATGCGTTATACCGGGAAACTGAATTCGCAGACCTATCCGAAATATCGCCATGGCTGGTCGAAACAGGCATCAATAGCACGCTGGCCCTGAAATGTTTCGATGAATGGAAACAACAGGGCGCCGCCATCGTGGTGCAGGCCGATTGCGATTTTGAACAGGTTATGACCCACGTGCGTGGATTGCTTAAAGCTTTGTTAGTCACTGGTGATGAAGTAATTTTTCGGTTTTACGACCCTGAAATCACGCGGGGTTTGTTGAAACAGGATCCGACGGGCGAGGATCTGAGACGCCTTATGGGACCCTGCAGCGTGTTTGCCATTCAGGATCGCCGCACGGGTGAGTGGGAGTATTTTCACAATGACCAACCGTCGTGTGAAGGGCGGAAGGAAGCGTTCAATATCCGGGAGGAGCATCAAGTTGCCATGGAAGAGGCGGCGGAACGGACAGCCCTCCGGAAACTGGAGCTTCACACTGCGGAATTTTTCCCCCATTTACTGCAGCCGGCAGGCGCAAACGAGCGTAATTGGGGTGAGGTTTCTGCGCTGGTCGACGCGGCAAAAGAAAGAGGGCTGCACAGTGCGCGCGATATCGCCCTGTATATCAACATCATTGGCTGGCTTGGGCCTCAGGCGTTTGAAGGCCGTGATGTCCAGAATCTGTGGAACAGGAATTCCGCAGCACCCGGCAAAGCCATAACGCAAATAGCAGAATTGGCCGAGAACAAGTCAACGGAGGGACTGGCTCATGGGTAGCGCTAACAGCTCAGCGTTTTTACAGGGCACTGACGACATCGATTCCGCGGCGCAGGTGTGCCCGCTTCAACTTAAAACAGTCGCCTTGTACCCGGTGCGCTGGGCGATAAGCCAGGAAGAAACGGCTCTGCCCAACAACTTTCAGCCACCAACCGTTGCACTTGAAAACACCCATTACTGTGTACGCAAGCTGAGCCTTGGTTGGGTTTATATGTTCTCCGAAACGTTTGCGACGCTCCATGAGTACAGAGTCAATGAGCAAGGTGTGATATCGCAAGTACAGCCGGGAGTGAACTCGGTTCTACTCCCGGATATCGATGCGGAAAGTGCTTTGCCCTGCATCCACCACCCTGCGCAAGGGAGGGTGTTTTTGAAATTCGTCCATCATCGATGGACTGCTCGTTTGCAAGAACTTGCACGAACGGATGCGCAAGTCCGGGAAGAGCATATGCAGCCATTTGATTTAAATGGGCTCCCCGAAAAAGGCAAAGGAGTAAACATTGGCGAAACCGAAGCTGTAAATGGAGTAGTTGAGGATTTTCGTCCCGAGCCTATAGATTTCGAGTGGAGCCTGACAGATTTCGTGCAAGGGCTCAGTGAGCCGGATTTGCAGGGCCAGTGCAAAAAGGAAACCGAGTTCTCGTATTGTGTTGCTCTTCTGGATGAAATTGGTATCGCCTCTGAATTAGGGCAACTGCATGCTCTGCATGTAAACCTGATCATGAACTACGCCGAGGAGAACGCTTACGCTTATACAACCTCGCAAATGGTGGATGCGCTTATAGCTCGTGAGGCCGGAAAAAGAGAAACGGAAGGTGAGCGGGACAAGGTAACCGGTGAACTGAAAGAGCGCATCCGTGCAGCAGACAAGGATGCTTTTGTAGAGGGCTATCACAAACAGATTCAAGAATACGACCAGGCACGCAGCTGCGTATTTGATGATTGGAAACGATGGATTGATTCCAATCAGATGGCGAGGAAGCTGGAGCTCAACGACATCTATTGTGCAGCTGGGTTTAAGGCGGTTGAAAAAGAGCTTGCGGATATTCTTGATGGGTACGTCGGGGCGGAAAAAGGTAAGCAAGACGCAGAGAAGTGGATGGCGGCGGAAGAAGGCGATGCGGGTGCCGTCGGAGGCTTACTGAAGTCTGTCGTGTTTCTGGCATCGGCAACCAACAAAATCACGCAAAAGATCAAAGATCTTCCCGGTTTCGACTATGGCAGTCTCAAGGTGGTGGATCGTATTTTTGATATGCCGGCATATGTGCAGGTGAGCTTGGCTACTGACACGCTGATGCTGGAGTTTGCCGCGCCCGCAGCAGTTATGGGGGCGTGGGCTAAAAATAAGAAAACTCGCCCCCTATGGAAAAAGTGGATCAAGAACGTCTCGAAACGCTATGGCATCGAAATCCACGAGCACGGCATAACACTCGACACGGCGACGGAGTTGCTTCTGGAAGCCAACCGGAAATCAATTGAAGCGGCCTCGGGCCAAAACTTCTCTGGACTTGCAATGACGCCTTTGGCCGCTGGAATGGCGGATGCAAGAATCAGGAACTATCTACAAGCAACCCTGATTGAAGTGTTTCATCTGGATCCAGACTTTAAAGACAACCCGTTTGGCTGGCTCCATACGCGTCTTGACCCGGTGGTTGAAAGCATTAAGGAGAACCGGGGTAAGTTCATTGGAGCGGTGACCTTTTTTCAGGCGTTTAACATGGTGAGTCTGTTTTCGGGTTTGAGGCAGACTCAGGAGGACATCATGTTGGGCGGCCGTTCCGTTGCCGATAAATGGTTGCCTTTTGCGGATAGCCTTTGGAGTGTGGCTGAGGGTGTTGTCAACCTCAGCGGGCTTCTGGTCCGATCAGAGTATGCTAAATCCCTCGGTGTGGATTTGTCGGCTGCGGGCGCGAGGGTATCGGTAGTTTTCAGGGGGACGAGAGCAATTCAGGCGCTGACTAAGGGTACGTCAATTATTACGAAAGTAGTTGTAAAGTACCTTCTGCTTGTTGGGCCGGTTTTGTCGATGATGATGGAGGTAAAGTCTGTCTGGCGCGCCTGGAGCAACGGCCAAAACGCAGCGGTTGCCTTGGCTGGTGTCCAGATTGGACTGACTTTGGGTATCGGTTACCTGACTATTTTGGCCGTGGCAGGGACGACTTCCATAGTGGGAGCACCTATTGTTCTTGTCGGTGCTATGTTGGTCGTGATCACTGTTGTGGTCAGCGCTGTGCAGTTGTATATCGCACGCTCCCGGATTGAGGACTTCCTGTCACAAAGCTTCTGGGGCGAAGCGCCCACGCTTCGATACTGGGGTGGCCAATCCAGGCCTTCTAATGAAGAGCTCTTGGAGACGAGCAGAACTATCACGACCAGGGAGGAGGGGGGTGCAGTCCGGCAGTATTTCGACGCAGAACTGGACGCGTTCTACTACATATTGTTTTCTCCTAATGTTCGAATTACTGAGCATATGTCCAAGCACTGGGCTATCACTCGACAGGGCGAGCACAAGGTGCTGTCAGAGTTGACGGCTTTCGCGGTCTATTTCCCAGGGTTTGAGCAGGGCACGTGTACCTTTTCTATCAAGTTATTCGAAGCAGACAGGAATTGGCTTTTTAACGATCAATGGAACGACATCACTGATCTGTTTGACCGTGGAAAGGATGGCAGCTTTTCCGCTCATGGGGCGACACACCAGTTTACCCATTACAACCACAGCAACCGGGAACAGCTTGAATTGTTAATCGAGTACGTTAAAGACGGTCGAAAAATAACGGGGGATGAGGGGCTGCGAATCATCCTTGACGGAAACCACGTAGAGGAGTTGGGAGTTGATGAGCGACTCACCTTTGAGCTGTAATTTCCCAGAAACAGACATCGAACAACAGTTGGAAAAGCGACTGTACCGCACTCACGGCGAGCGGTTGGCCAGCCCTCCAGCCCGAAAAGTTGCAGGGGTATCTGACTCGTCGGAAGAGATGGACTACGGTGTCGCTTACATCAGCGAACGATTCATGGATATACGAACGGCCTTTTTGATTTTTAGAAGGTTCCAGTTGGTTGTTATAAATCTGTTCATGATAGCTGTGCTATTCGTGATGTGGATTATTGGCCAGTTTTACGATGGTGTGTTTTTAGCATCAGTGGCTCTGTTTGTACCCTTGTGGATTGCGGTGTATCTGTTCGAAATTTTCTTTCCGCTCACGCTGCCGGTTCGAATCGACCGGCAAGAAGGATTCGTGTACGTGGGGCACAGAGGCACCTACTACCGGATTCCGTGGCATGAGCTAGAGGTGAGCTTTTCCCATAACTTGCAGTACCTGGGTTCTGGTGTTGTTTGGGAGCGGCAGTATTACTCCCATCTTTACCTGCGAGATAAGTACTATTTTTGCGGAAAAGTCCCTCGAAGGGCGCTGCAGCGCAAAAAGATTTCCTCGGGGTTTAAGGAAGAAGATATGTATCGGAAATGGAATTTCATCGTCAGATATTATAACGAAGGACTTATTGAAGAGGACAATGAAAATCTTGCCACGTCCAACTATGACGCATATATAAAGCACGTTGGCTTTAAGTCTTTAAGGATTTTTCTTATCGATCACTTTTTCTTTGTTTTTTTCATGCCTACTTTTATTTGGTGGAAGTTTTCTCCTTTAAAGTTTCGATGGCCTAAAGAAATTGAAGAGATATTTGGAGAGGTTAACTACTACTGATTTTTTAGCTGCCCTGGCTATTTGCTGTCTTCCTCCCGGCCCAAGTCGTTCTATAATGTGGTAAAGCCTTACCAGGGGTAGACTGTCCGGCGCGGTGCGCCAGTCAAAACCTTGGGTGGCATACCAAATTATCCGTGCAGCGTCTATTAATCGCTGCCCGGCTGACAGGCTAGGGATTTCCTATGGATGACGAACAGCATTCGAGCCAACAACTCCGGCCCGAAACCGGAAAAACTCTGGCCGATCTTTCCACGCCTATCTACGGTCTCTTTATCCTGGGTGTGCTGTACACCTTGTATCTTGCTCATCAGATCATTTTGCCGATGGTGCTGGCGCTGCTGACAAGCCTGCTATTGTCGCCTCTCGTTTCGCGCATGTGTACCGGGTTGCGTATTCCCAGGATGATCAGCTCGCTAATTCTGGTGTTGTCATTGCTCGCCGCTATCGCCGGTGTTTTCGTGGCAGTTGCCACGCCGGCACTGGAATGGGCGGGTAAGGCTCCCGTGGGTATTTCACGTTTGCTGGTCGGGGAAAGTGAGCTGAAGCGGCAGATTCGTAGGGTCACTGAGTCTGCTCAGAAAGTGGAGGAGTCTGTAAGCGAGCTCTCGGAGGGGAATGGCAAAAAGACTGCTCCAGAGCCTACGACAGTGGTTCTGCAAACCGAATCCTGGCGTGCCCAGCTTATGAACAAAGCCCGTGATGGTGTTGCGGGCCTTGCACTTGCCATGGCGCTCACATACTTCCTGCTGGTCAGCGGCGACAGGCTGGTGCTTAACTTTGTACGTCAGCTGCCCAGAAACCACCGCAGAACCGTGCTGCGCATTACCCGGGATTCCCAGCACCAGATTGCCCAGTATCTCGGGGTTTTGGGCGTCAGCAACACGTCTGTTGGCGTGGCTACGGGGCTGATGGCCTGGGCGGTCGGCCTGCCAGACCCGGCGGTCTGGGGGCTGGTAGCTGGTCTGGCGCGCTTTATCCCTTATCTGGGGGTTATTCTTACCATTCTGATGCTGGCAGTTGTCTCTGCCGTAAGCTTGGACACCGTCTGGATGATGGCCATCGCGCCGTTCGGTTATCTTGCCCTGACCACGATGGTGGGTTTCTTCATCGAGCCGTGGATACACGGTTTTCGCATGGCGATTAATCCCGTCATTATTTTCGTTTCCATTTTTTTCTGGGGCTGGCTCTGGGGCCCTGTTGGCGTGTTGCTGGCGGTGCCGTTGATGACCGTTATTCAAGTTGTTCTGAAGCAGATTCCCAAGCTGCGCCCGGTTTACAAGGTGATTGCTCGTTAGTGCGGTGTCCTACGAATATTGAATACTCGAAACACTTCCTGACACATGTGTGAATGTCACCTATCCTGAGGGGATACCTTACATTCCGCAGGCAAGGAGGATCATTTACTTATGATCCCGAACACCATGAAAGCCATGGTTCTTACCGGCCATGGCGATATCGATAAGCTTGAGTATAAAGAAGTGCCCACGCCGTCTCCGGCGCAGGGTGAGGTTTTGGTTCAGGTAACCGCTACCGCCAAGAACAATACAGATCGCAAAGCCCGGGAAGGGCTGTATCCCACCAAAAAGGGCGAAACCACCTCGTTTCAGATGGGTGGCAAGCCCACTCTGATTTTTCCCCGTATTCAGGGCGCTGACGTTGCAGGCCGCGTCGTGGCTGTGGGCGATGGGGTTGCCAGTAACCGTGTTGGCGAGCGCGGCCTGCTGGATTTCAATATCTATGCCAGTAACCGCCGGGACATCAACCTGACTCCGGATTATTTCGGCCATGGTGCAGACGGCGGTTATGCGGAATACGTTGCCGTTCCATCAGATCAGTTCCACGTTGTGCCGAAGGAGAATCTGACGGATGCGCAGCTTGCCGCAATGGGGATGTGTTCGTACCAGACGGCCCTGCATATGCTCACTTCCGCTCAGGTGACGGCTGGGGAGCGTGTCCTGGTGACAGGCGCAAGCGGCGGCGTGGGCACAGCCCTGATCCAGCTTTGCCGGATTATGGGTGCCATACCTTATGCCCTGAGTACATCAGATAAAGCAGCAGCTCTCTCGGAGTTAGGGGCAGAGGCGGTGCTTGATCGTTCTGATATGGACAGCTTCGTGGAGCGAGTGAAGGCGAAGACTGGTGGCAAACCGTTTGATGCGGTTATGGATCTGGTGGGCGGTGATATGACCGATCGCTTCATCGATGCCATGATTTTTGATATGAACGCCCGCGAGACCTATCCACGCCTGAGTATTGCCGGCGCCAGTGGCGGGAATGTCAGTGAAATCCTGTGGACACGCATTTACCTGTATCAGGTGCAAATCTTTGGCGTCTCTCATGGTACCCGGGAGGAGGCGGAGCAGCTTGTGGAGTGGATTCGCAGCGGGCAGCTCAAGCCGGTGCTTCATGGGGCTTTCCGGCTTTCGGAACTGCATCAGGCGGAGCGCTACTTCATGAACCGTGGCAGCAATTATCTCGGCAAAATTGTCATTGTTCCCGATTCGCAGTGGGAAGAGCACGGCAAGCCTTGGTCTTTGGAGAGCAACGCATGAAGCAGGAACTGACGATTCAGCTTATCGACACCCACGCCGGAGGTGATGTCAGCCGCATCGTGACAGGTGGCATCGATCCCCTGCCGGGCGACAGTGTGCGGGCACAGATGGAGTACTTGCGTGATGACGCCGACGGGCTGAGGAAACTGTTGTTGGAGGAGCCCTACGGCATCCCCGAGATGTCTGTTGATTTGCTGGTTCCTCCATCCGATCCCCGTGCAGCGGCCGGGTACATCATCATGGAAGTGATGGGGTATCCGATTTATTCCGGTTCCAACACCATATGTACTGCGACTGCAGTGCTCGAAGCAGGGATAGTACCCAAGAAGGAGGGCAAGCAGAGCTTCTTCCTGGAATCTCCGGCGGGCCTGGTTCGCATCGAAGCACTGGTTGAAAATGGTGTGGTTGAAGCGATCACCTGCGAAGGCCTTCCAAGCTACATAGATACCCATCGGGCCACTATCGAAGTGCCGTCAATCGGCACCGTCACGTACAGCGTGGCCTACAGCGGAGGGTTCTATGCACTGGTGGATGCAGAGTCTCTGGGGTTCGATCTGACCCTGGATGAAGAACGCAAGCTCGCGCGCGCTGCCCATGCGATTGTCGAGGCGATCCAGGCCGAACGAAGCTTTTCCCACTATACCTTGGGCGATGTGGGGCCTCTGCCGTTTCTGCACTTTATGGGGCCGGTAGAGCATGTGGCTGAGGGCTATTATCGCTCCCGTTCAGCGACGTATGTACACCCTGGTGTTATTTGCCGGAGCACGACCGGAACAGGCACCTCGGCACGGTTGGCCCTGATGAATTATGAAGGGCTTATTCGCCCCGGAGACAAGCTCGAAACCGTGTCGCTCCGGGAAACGAGCTTTATCGGTGAGTTTTCTGCCATAGAGCAGGAGGGTGATTATCAGGCTGTGAAAAATAACATAACCGGGAAGGGTTATGTCATAGCTCGTTCGGATATTGTGGTGAATTGCGAGGACCCGCTGGTGGACTGCGATAGGCTTCATCATATCCTCAGCAATCGCTTATCCTCCTGACGCTTGTTCGCCTAAAGTTTACCTTTACGTAAAGTGAAGGCTGTGCTAAATCTTCACCTATGCTTTCAATGATAAAAATAGCAGGAGTTGATCATGAGCCTTCCGGAATACGCCGACGTCTATAAAAACTTCGATCCCGCCGCCCTGGAAGCGGAAATTTTGGATGGAAGTCTGGAAAGTGGGCTAAATGTCTGTCACGAAATTTGTGATAAGTGGGCGGCCGATCCAAAGAAAGTCGCGCTATATTACGAAAAAGACGGTGGTGGCGATGGTGTGCTCACCTTTGCTGAGCTGAAAGAACAGTCCGCCCGTTTTGCTAACTATCTGACCTCTCAAGGTATCGGCAAAGGTGATCGGGTAGCAGCCCTGCTGCCAAGGGGACCGGAGTTGCTGATGGTTATTGCTGGCACACTGCGCGCGGGTGCGGTCTACCAGCCGCTGTTTACGGCATTTGGTTCCGGCGCTATCGAATACCGTCTTGAGCGTGCGGGCACAAAACTGGTCGTTACTGACCCGACAAACTATCCCAAACTCAATGATGTGAAGGATTGCTCGCCAGTACTGTGTGTTGATGCAGAAAAAACGGGCGCCGATATTCCGGATTTCCGACGCACTCTTGACGCGCAGAAGCCGACCTTTGAACCGGTCATGATCAAGGGCTCAGATCCATTCCTGCAGATGTTTACCTCCGGCACCGTGGGCAAGTCCAAGGGCGTGGCCGTGCCCGCCCGTGCGTTAATGGGCTTTTATGTCTACATGAAGTACGCCATTGATCTGCGGGATGACGATGCGTTCTGGAACGTTGCGGACCCGGGCTGGGCTTATGGCCTTTATTATGCCGTGGTTGGGCCATTGTTGATGGGGCACGCCACTCACTTCAATCCGGGCGCGTTTACCCCCGAATCCACCTACGACATGATTCGCAAGTACAAGATTACCAACCTCGCCGCTGCGCCAACCGCCTATCGCTTGCTGAAAGCCAATGACCATGTTCTTCCAGAAGGTGAGAACCTTGGGCTGCGTGTCGCCAGTAGTGCAGGCGAGCCCTTGAACCCGGAAGTAGTGACCTGGATCAAGAATCGCCATTACTGCCCGGTTACAGATCACTATGGCCAGACTGAAACCGGCATGACCTGCTGCAATTTCTTGGCGCTTGAGCACCCGCAACGCCCAGGCTCAATGGGCTACTCGTCCCCAGGCCATAGAGTGGTTGCCCTGAACGAGAAAAACGAAGAGGTGGGCGAGGGTGACGTGGGGCAGATTGCCGTGGATGTGAAAGCGTCTCCGCTGTTCCATTTTGATGGCTATACATGGGGCGAAAAAGATCCCTTCGTGAATGGCTACTACCTAACCGGTGATATGGCGGTCTGCCACGGCGATGGCAGTTTCTCATTCAGTGGTCGTGACGACGATATTATCACCACGGCCGGTTACCGGGTTGGTCCGGCAGATGTTGAAAGCACACTGCTGGAGCATGCCGCAGTTGCGGAGTCCGGAGTGGTTGCAAAGCCTGATGAGAAGCGCGGTTCCATTATCAAGGCCTACGTGGTCATCAAAGGGGACCAGCAGCCTGCGGATGATCAGGCGCTTCGGGATGAGTTGCAGGAGCTGGTTCGCCGGCGCCTTTCCACTCACGCATTCCCCCGTGAGATTGAATTTGTGGATGAGCTTCCGAAAACGCCCAGCGGTAAGATTCAGCGCTTTGTGTTGCGTAATCGGGCCCAGGACGAGCCCAATTCATGAAGATTACGTTTGAGGAGCTGGACAGGTTTCTCCAAGAGCAGTTTCCTCAGGGCGCCGCCTACGGCAGCCTGAGAAAACTCGGCGATGGCTGGGCAGAGATGAGCCTGGACGTCGACGACGGGCACCTCAGGCCGGGTGGAACCGTATCTGGCCCGGTGATGATGGGGCTGGCGGATGTAACCCTTTATGCAGCGTTGCTGAGCAGAATCGGGTTGGTACCTCTGGCGGTAACCACCAACCTGAATATCAACTTTTTGCGCAAGCCTGCAGCACATACGCCAATCTGGGCGAGAGCGACTATGCTTAAAGTGGGGCGCACGATGGGGGTGGGGGAAGTTTTTGTCTATTCCGAAGGTGCGGAAGATCCTGTCGCCCATTCAACGATGACCTACTCGATTCCACCGAAAAAACATGAGAATTAGATTGACGTCTACGTAAACGTCAATCTAATCTGTACACAAGTACAAATGTACAACAATAACAAAAGGTAGATTGGCTCATGAGTGACCAGTACGTGCTGGAGACCCGAAACCTTGTAAAAGAGTTTAAGGGCTTTGTTGCGGTCGACGACGTGAATCTGAAGATTCAGAAAGGCCATATACACGCTCTGATCGGCCCAAACGGTGCAGGCAAGACGACCGTGTTCAACCTGCTCACAAAGTTTCTCATCCCGACACGCGGACAGATTCTCTTCAAAGGCGATGACATTACGTCTATGAAGTCAGCGGCGATTGCCCGCAAGGGCGTAGTGCGTTCCTTTCAGATTTCTGCGGTGTTCCCGCACATGACCGCTCTGGAGAACATCCGGGTGGCACTGCAAGGCTTTGAAGGCACCTCGTTCAGTTTTTGGAAGTCCGGAAGTTCTCTGAACAAGCTCAACGGGCGTTGCATGGAACTGCTGGATTCTGTTGGCCTTGCAGAATACGCCAACACGACAACCGTTGAGCTGGCCTATGGCCGCAAACGGGCTCTGGAGCTGGCTACGACTCTGGCCATGGAGCCGGAACTCCTGTTGCTGGATGAGCCTACTCAGGGTATGGGCGCGGAAGATGTGGACCGAGTCGTGGAGCTGGTCCGCAAGGCGGCGCAAGGTCGGACAGTCCTGATGGTTGAACATAACCTGAGTGTCGTGAGCAAGTTATGTGATCGAATCACAGTACTGGCGCAGGGCGCTGTGCTCACTGAGGGTGATTATGAGGCCGTGTCTGCAGACCCACGTGTCCGTGAGGTATATATGGGCACCGCTTCCAGCGGAGAGCGCGGTTCGCCCTCCGAGGAAAGCGAAACGGAGACCGCCCGATGAGTCAGCGCTCGGACAAAAAGTATGAACAGCTGCGCATTTCCGGCCTGCATGCCTTTTATGGTGAGTCCCATGTCCTGCACGGCATCGATATGGTGGTTCATCGGGGCGAGCTGGTCACGTTGCTGGGACGTAACGGGGCTGGTCGCAGTACCACGCTGAAATCGATCATGAACATGGTGGGGCGCCGTACCGGCTCGATCATGATCAACGGCGAAGAAACCATGGCCTGCGCGCCACATCATATTGCCAGGCTGGGTGTCGGGTATTGCCCCGAACATCGGGGCATTTTTTCTGCACTCAGCGTCCAGGAAAACCTCACGCTTCCGCCTGTAGTGCGGAGTGGCGGAATGAGCCTGGAAGAAATCTACTCCATGTTTCCCAACCTCTATGAACGCAGGTTCAGCCAAGGTACCAAGCTTTCGGGCGGTGAACAGCAAATGCTGGCTGTGGCCCGTATCCTTCGCACCGGCGCCAACATGCTATTGCTGGATGAAATTACCGAGGGCCTCGCCCCGGTCATCGTCGAGATGTTGGGCCACGTGCTGATCAAGCTTAAGGAAAAGGGGCTGACCATCGTCCTTGTTGAGCAGAATTTCCACTTCGCTGCGCCTCTGGCCGACCGGCATTATGTCGTCGAACACGGGCAGATTGTGGAAGAGGTCAGTGCCGATGAGTTGAGTGCTAAACAGTCGGTGCTGAACAGCTATTTGGGCGTTTGATCCCGGATAGGAAAGAGCGAAAAGTAAAACAATAGCAACAATAAACCCGAACCAACGCAAAACAGTCGCGGAGATATAATAATGACAATGATGAAAAAGCTTCTGACTTCAGCCGTTGCCTCAGCCATGATGGCCAGTGGTGCCCAGGCTGCGATTTCAAACGATACCGTCAAAATCGGCTATCTGGCGGACATGTCTGGTACCTACCGTGATCTTGCGGGCCCGAATGGCTTGAAAGCCCTGGAAATGGCGGTTGCCGACTTTGGCGGCAAGGTCAAGGGTGCCAAAATCGAGATTGTGAGTGCTGATGACCGAAACAGCCCGGACGTTGCATCCAGCACCGTTCGTCGCTGGGTTGAAAACGAGAACGTCGACCTGGTTGCGGGGCTTGTGGCCTCGTCTGTCTCCATCGCCGTCAGTAACATCCTCGAAGAGAACGACAAACTGGGCATCATTTCCGGTTCCGCTGCTTCGAGCATCACCAACGAGCACTGTACCCCGAACCACATTCACTACGTGTACGACACCTACCCGCTGGCCAACGGCACCGCAAGTGCTGTCGTCAAAGAGGGTGGCAAGACCTGGTATATCCTGACTGCAGATTATGCATTTGGCCACTCCCTGGAAGCTGACGTAACCCGTGTGGTGGAAGCCAACGGCGGGGAAGTGATCGGTAAGTTGCGTCATCCGTTCCCGACGCCTGATTTCTCTTCCTTTATTCTTCAGGCCCAGGCTTCGGGTGCTGACGTGGTCGCTCTGGCGAACGCCGGCTCAGATACCACCAACGCCATCAACACGGCCAGCGAGTTTGGTGTGACCCAGTCCGGTCAGACCCTCGCCGCGTTGTTGTTGTTCCTGACCGATGTTCACGCACTGGGTACTGAAGCGGCCCAGGGTATCCAGCTGACAACTGGCTGGTACTGGGATATGAACGATGAGGCCCGTGCCTGGTCGGACCGTTTCATGGAAGAGACCGGTGTACGTCCAACCATGGTTCATGCCGGCATCTACTCCAGCACCATGCAGTATCTGAAAGCGGTTGACGCTACCGATTCAGACGATGCCCAGACCGTGCGCAAGCAAATGATGGACACCCCGATCAACGACATGTTTGCCAAGAACGGTAAGATCCGTGTCGATGGCCGGATGGTGCATGATATGTACCTGGCGGAAGTGAAGACCCCGGACGAGTCCACGGGTGAGTGGGATCTGTACAAGATTCTTCGTACTATCCCGGCAGACGAAGCCTACCGTCCGCTCTCCGAGAGCAAATGCTCGCTGGTAACCGGCAAGTAAGAGCGTAACCCTTCGGGCTCCCGCACCTGACTGACGGGTGCGGGAGTTCCGGAGAATCCCAACGATGATTCCGGGTATCACGTTTGCGCTGCTTTTGGAGTAAGCAACATGTCCATGATTTTTGGTGTCCCCCTTGCTGTCCTTGCTGGTCAGCTTTTGATCGGGGTCATTAACGGCGCCTTCTATGCGCTGTTGAGTCTCGGGTTGGCCGTTATTTTTGGTCTGCTCAAGATTATTAACTTTGCCCATGGGGCAATGTACATGCTCGGCGCCATGGCCACCGTCATTCTGTTCGACACTCTGGGCGTCAACTATTGGGTCGCTCTTTTCCTGGCACCACTGCTTGTCGGCGCTGTAGGCGTGCTGATCGAGTACTTCCTGCTCAGGCGCATCGCTGGCCAGGACCATATTTACAGCCTCCTGCTGACCTTCGGTACCGCCCTGCTGATTCAGGGGGTTCTGACAAACATCTACGGGGTATCCGGGCTCCGTTATTCCATGCCAGATCTCTTCAAGGGCGGGATGAATCTAGGATTCATGTTCCTGCCGTATTACCGGGCCTGGGTTATCGTGATGGCACTGGTGGTGTGTTTCGGCACCTGGTTCATGATTGAAAAGACAAAACTTGGTGCTTACTTGCGTGCCGGTACAGAAGATTCTCAGCTCATGCAGGGCTTCGGCATTAACGTGCCTTTGCTGATCAGCCTCACTTATGGATTTGGCATTATGCTCGCCGCTTTTGCCGGCGTTTTGGCGGCGCCAATCTATTCTGTAACGCCCGTAATGGGCTCTCACATTTTGATAACGGTGTTTGCGGTGGTGGTTATCGGTGGCATGGGTTCCATTGGTGGCGCGATCATTACCGGTATCCTGATGGGCGTAATTGAAGGGCTTACCAAAACGTTCTACCCGCCTGCGTCAACCGCGGTGATCTTTCTGGTCATGGTGGTGGTTTTGATGTTCCGGCCTGCGGGTCTCTTTGGTAAGGAAGCATAACCATGAACCAGCCCTTTAATCAGGCCGACATTCATAAAGCCATCCTGGAGCAGCAGAAGGCGGAAGGCCGAAAGAAAATGATAATTAACGGTGTCCTGCTTCTGCTCCTGTTGGCGGCGCCGTTTGTCATGTATCCGGTCTTCCTGATGAAGATCCTTTGCTTCGCGCTTTTTGCGGTCGCTTTTAACCTACTGTTCGGTTTTACCGGCTTGTTGTCTTTCGGTCATGCGGCTTTTCTGGCTACGGGCGGATACACCACGGGTTACTTGCTCAGCAACTTCAGCGGCCTCACAACGGAGATGGGCATAATCGCGGGAACGGCGCTGGCGACCCTGTTGGGATTTGCCTTTGCCCTGTTGTCGATTCGTCGTCAGGGCATCTACTTCGCCATGGTAACCCTGGCGCTGGCTCAGCTTGTTTTCTTCTTCTTTGTCCAGTCTTCATTCACGGGCGGGGAAGACGGTATGCACGGCATTCCCAGAGGAGAGCTGTTCGGGCTAATCAGTCTGGAAAACAACCTGAACATGTACTACTTCGTGCTGGCTGTATTTATCGCCTGTTACCTGCTGGTGCAGCGGATCGTCAGTAGCCCCTACGGCCAGGTGCTCAAGTCCATCAAGCAGAACGAGCCCCGGGCGGTGTCTCTGGGTTACAACGTGCATCGCTACAAGATTCTGGCCTTCGTGATTTCCGCTGCGCTGGCGGGCCTGGCGGGCTCCATGAAGTCGGTGGTATTCCAGCTGGCTTCCCTGAACGATGCGCACTGGCACATGTCCGGTGAAGTTATCCTGATGACCCTCGTGGGTGGTATGGGCACCTTGCTCGGCCCGGTGATCGGCGCCACCTTTGTGGTCAACCTCGAGTACCAGCTTTCACAGGGCCCACTCCGGGACTGGGTAGATCCGATCCTGGGTGGCGTCTTTGTGCTTACAGTGCTGGCGTTTCGCAGCGGTATTGTGGGGGAGATCCAGAAGTTCTTTCGGAAAAACATGGGGTAGCGTTGGAAGCCCCGAATAGAGAAAGTAAAGGGTCACTTTTCGGAGTGACCCTTTTTAACATCTACTTCGCCTCGAGTAATTTTTGCACACTCATAGCAGCGGATTTTGCTTCGTCATAATCGTCTGTGTCGAGCCCACTGTTTGCTTTATCAACCGCGTTCTCCAGTTTTCCCTTCATATCGTCGTCTTTAGTGTCAGAAATGGCGCCCTTGCCCATGTCACCACATGGATTCATCTCATCACTGTCAAAGCCGTCCCCATCTGGTCCAACAAGACAGTTCAATGTGTGATGCAAATGGGTATGCACGCCTTTAACATTTTCCGCTTTGGCAGCAAGGCCTGCGTGTACCGCGGCCGTCTTCACTTCAGGGGCGGTGTCTGCGGCCAGGGCAGAAGATGAGATAAGCAGTGCCAGAGCCGTTCCAGACACTGTAGAGATGAGCCGTACAGCAAAACCGGGGCGAAAGGTAAAGCCAGGATGAATGTTCATTTGCGCTTCTCCTTAGTCTAATAAACCCGAAATCGCCGGGCTAACGTTTTTGCTACCCGGATAGTAAGCGTAGCAGTTTTTTTGAGTTCGTTATTCACTCCGAAGATGAGCATGCTTATAATACTCCAGCTCATAAAAACCTGATGAGCCTTCAATGCTTCGTATTTTCAGGAACCAGAACACTATGCGCGATACAACGAAACGCTTACCCGGTAATCAGTCCGGTTTGGTGAGTGGCAGATTCATACTTCTCACGATGATGCCCCTGGCTATCATTCTTATTGCCGTTGGCGTCTATCTTCTGGGCGGTCGTTATGTGGAAACCGAGAATGCTTACGTCCGTGCGGATGTGGTGTCTGTGGTTCCTGAGGTATCCGGCACCGTTCTGAATGTTGCCGTAAAAGAAAACCAGAAAGTGAAAGCTGGCGATCTGCTCTTTGAGATAGACCCTGAGCGTTATCGGATTGCCCTTGATGCCGCCGTATCTGAGCTGGCAGAGGTGAAGACCCAGATTGAAACGATGAAAGCCAGTTACCGGGAAAAGCAACAAGAGCTGGCGGTAGCCAAGAGCAATCAGGCTTTTGCCAAGCGTGAATACGAGCGACAGGGTGAGCTGGCGAGAAAACGTGCGGTTTCTGACTCGATACTGGATAGCTACCGGCACAAAATGGAGCTTGCCGAGGAGCAGGTTCAGCAGGTTCGCACAGGCCTTGAGCGCATTAAAGTGGGCCTTATTGGCGATCCTGATGTTGCGGTGGAGAAGCATCCCCTATACCGGAAAGCGCAGTCAGCGCTCGATGTAGCGCGGATGGATCTTGAAGACACTCGAGTGATAGCCCGCTTTGATGGGATTGCGTCCAAAACCCCGGTAGAAGGGCAGTATGCCAACCCCAGCCGCGCAGCCATGAGCCTGGTATCCGTTACGAATGTTTGGGTGGATGCCAACTTGAAAGAAACTCAGCTGACCCATATTCAGCCGGGCCAGAAAGTCGAAATTGAAGTGGATGCCTACCCCGACGATATCTGGGAAGGTCACGTAAGCAGCATTGCCGGCGCCGCGGGCTCCGAGTTTTCGATTTTGCCCGCCCAGAACGCGACTGGCAACTGGGTGAAGGTCGTACAACGTATTCCCGTGCGCATCGAATTGGAGAATACGGTCGACGGGCGGAATTTGCTCTCAGGTATGAGCGTGGCTATCTCGATTGATATTGGTCATCAGAATCGCGGCCCTGCTTTTATGCAGCCGCTTACGTCTTGGCTCCAGGGCGTTTTTTTTGCCGCCCCAGAACCCGCCGGGGATTCTGAGTGAGTGAGCAGGCCACCCACTCCGGTGCTACTCATCGAGGGTTGATTACGGTTTCAATCATGCTTGCGACAATCATGCAGGCAGTCGATACCACCATTGCCAACGTGGCTTTGCCTAATATGCAAGGCAGTATGTCAGCCACCTCAGAGCAGATTGCCTGGGTGCTGACGTCCTATATTGTGGCAGCTGCGATCATGACACCCATGACCGGCTTCCTGGCCGCTCGTATGGGCCGAAAAAAGCTGTTTGTAACGGCGGTTATCGGGTTTACCTTAACATCGATGCTTTGCGGTATTGCTACGTCACTGGAAGAAATGGTGTTGTTCCGTCTGTTGCAAGGCGTGTTTGGCGCCGGTCTGGTGCCGCTGTCCCAGTCTGTTCTGCTGGACACGTATCCGAAGGAGAAGCACGGCTCTGCCATGGCCATGTGGGGCGTGGGCGTTATGGTTGGCCCAATCCTTGGTCCCACGCTGGGGGGCTACCTGACGGAGTATTACAACTGGCGTTGGGTGTTTCTGATTAACCTGCCGTTCGGCGTTCTCGCTCTGATTGGCATTCTTATGTTTGTGGAAGAAACCGAGAAGGTGTCACGGCGTTTCGATATGTTTGGGTTTGCGCTGCTTGCCCTGGCTATCGGTTCCCTGCAGTTAATGCTGGATCGGGGGCAAAGCCTGGACTGGTTTTCTTCAACGGAAATCATTATCGAATCGTTGGTCGCTGCGGTGTGTCTGTATATGTTTGTCGCACACATGATGACCGCAAAGGCGCCCTTCCTGGAGCCGGGCTTGTTCAAGGATCGAAACCTGGTTTTAGGTTTGGTATTTATCTTTATTGTTGGCGTGGTGCTGCTGGCCACTCTGGCGTTGCTACCGCCATTTCTTCAGAATTTGATGGGTTTTCCGGTGATCACTACGGGTGAGGTGTTGGCTCCAAGAGGTATAGGTAGCATGGTTGCTATGCTTGTTGTCGGGCGCTTGGTGAATATCGTGGATATCCGTTTGCTGATTGGCGCCGGCCTCATGCTGGTCTCGCTATCGCTTTTCCAGATGGCGGAATTTAATCTGAATGTGAGCCCCTGGGCCGTGGTGCAGACCGGTCTGATTCAGGGTGCCGGCCTTGGACTGGTTTTTGTGCCCCTGAGCACCATTACCTTCTCCACACTGGAGATTCGTTATCGCACCGATGGAACGTCTATGTTCAGCCTGATGAGGAACATAGGCAGCAGCATTGGCATTTCGGTGATGGTTGCGCTTGCCGCCCGGAGCGCCCAGACCAATCATGCGGTTCTGGGAGAACAGCTCACGCCCTATCGTGATCCGGTTCAGAGATTACTTGAAGAGGGCGGTGGCCTGGGCTCCACGGATCAGGCGCTTGCCATTCTCAATGGTGAGCTCAGCCGGCAGGCCGCCGCCATTGGTTACCTTAACGATTTTCAGCTTATGGCGTGGATGACGCTGTTAGCGATACCACTGCTTCTGCTGTTCCGGAAGCCTTGATGAAAAGCGTCAAGGTAGGTTGTTGCTCCACCCCCCCACTCTCTATCTCAAGGCAAGCTCAACTGCCTGGGCTGCGTGGATCTCTGTCGTGTCGTATAGCGCAACATGCGTATCGGAGCTTTGGATCAGCAAGCCGATCTCAGTGCATCCCAGAATAACGGCCTGAGCTCCCTGCGCAGCCAGCGAATCTACCGTATTAATCCGATGGTTTTCATAAAGCCTCAATAATCAGAAGACGTGCTCAGTTTTCGGCGTCACCATCACTGTATTGACGCCGGGATCACTGATGTGGTTTAGCCCATAAACATCTTCTTCGCAAGCGGGAGTCCCTTGAACCCGCTGACGGCTACGGTGGTCAGCAGGCCACCGAGCATTGCGCCTACTACGCCGCAGGTCATGATGTCCTGGCCTGTCAGGTACAACCCGGGGATTCGGGTTTTGGGCTTCAGCCAATCCAGCTCAAAGCGATCAGGGGTGTGATCTAGACCGTAGATTTCACCTTTGCTGTAGCGGCAGAAGTAGTCGGTGGAAAGTGGGGTGGATAACTCGTAGTAATCCACTTTGCCTTCCAGGTGCGGGAATTTCTCGTACAGTTTTGTCAGCAGGCGTTGGGCGTATTCTTCTTTCTTTGCTTCGTAATCGTCGCCGCGCTTGCCCCAGGTTTTGTCCGCCCATTCTTCGTACCACTCAAACGGGCCAGGCGCCACGATCTCGATGGTGGCGCGGCCGGGGTAGCGCTCGGAAAAGCTGGGGTCTTTGGCGGAAGGGAACGAAATATAGGTCAGCGGTATGTCGTTGGTCTCCGGATCGTCCATGAAGTCCTGAACCTGTTTTTCGTAATTCGGGCCGGGGTAAATCCAGTAGTTGGTTTTCGGCAGGCCCAGGTTCTCGGCGGTGTCCTGCAGGCCGATATACAGGCAGTTGCTGGCCATGGAACGTTTCACGGTGGTCAGCTTGTCCTGGTAGTAGTCCCAGTTTGGCGCGTCTTTTGGTAACAGTGTATTGAAGGTATTGAACACGCCGGCGTTGCTGATGACCAGTGGCGAACGTATCTCCGCGCCGTCTGCCATGTGAACACCCACGGCCTTGCCTTTCTCGATCAGAATGCTGGTAACGTCGGCGTAGGTGAAGACTTCACCACCGCTTTGCTGAACCACCGGGATGATGGTTTTCGCCATTTCGGAAGCACCGCCGATGGGGTAGTAGCCACCGTGCAGGTAATGGCGCGCAATCAGTGAGTGAATGATGAAGCTGGATTCCGCCGGCGGCAGACCGTTGTCGCCCCACTGGCCGGTGAGTACGGCAATCAGTTCCTGGTTGCTGGTAATGCCCTCCAGCACCTCGCGGGTGGGCTTATTGAGAAAGTTCGGAGCCCGGCGCTTGGTGAGCATGCTCAGCGGGCCGGCGGCCAGATCTGGCAGAATTTTGCCCAGAACAATGCCCGGCATGGCCTTGGATACCTTACGCAGATACTCCAGGTAGGTGTCGATGGCGTTTTCTTCTTCCGGGAATGCCTTGATCAGTTCTGCGCGGAAGGCGTCCGGGCCGGCGACCAGGTCCACGTGCTTGTCGCCGAGGAAAATGCGGTCGTAATGAGCGCCCATCGGCGCCCAGTGAAGCTTGCCGTCGGTGATGTGGTCGAACAGCCGCTTGCCCATGGTGTGGTCTGCGCCCATGTCGCCGATATAGTGCACGCCCACGTCCCACTCATAGCCATTACGGTCGTAGCTGTGGGTAAAGCCGCCGGCGGTGTAGTGCTGCTCAAGGACCAAAACCTTTTTGCCCATCTTGCTCATGCAGGCTGCAGCAGTCAGGCCGCCAATACCGGAGCCAATGATAATGGCATCGTAGGGGCCGTTAAGGCGGTTTTCCCGATAGCGTCGGCCAACGCGGATGGTACTGGCTTTGGGGCTGCTCATAGGGTTACGTCCTGTTGTGATTGTTGTTTAGGGTCAGACCGGGAGCCGTCCAGCAGCAAGCTGAGAACACCTTCGGTCAACATGGGTTCGGCCTTTGCACCGGGCAAATGGCCGTCGATTGTGAGCTGCGACAGCCCGTGTACCAGAGACCAAGCAGCGGCTGTGATCAGCGAAACGGGTAAGGGCTTGAGATAGCCAAGCTGGCGGGCGCGGGCCACGGTGTTTTCCAGAACCTGAAACGTACGCTTGCCGGCAGCATCCAGTCGCGGATGAGAGCCTTTGGCCAGAACGCGGCCGCCGAACATCAGGCGGTACAGGTTGGGTTCGTCCTGCGCGAAGGCTACGTACACCAGCCCGATCTCGATCAGCGCTTTGCGCGGTATCTTCTGGTCTACCGCGCGCAGACGATCACGCAGGGCCTCGAAGCCGCCGATGGCCAGTTCAGCCAGCAGAGTATCGCGGTCTGAAAAATGCCGGTACAGCGCGGGTGCACTGACGCCGAGTTGTTTGGCAAGAGCGCGCAGGCTGATGGCGGCATCGCCTTGGGCTCTGAGCGTGTCGAGTGCCAGATGTTGGGCTTGCAGCGGCAGGTCGCCGTGATGGTAGGCCGGTTTTGCCATGGGCTGTTTGGGCTCATTCTATGTTATCAGTGAAAACAATGTTAACTATGATAACATCACGAAACTGTGCGGCAGTCAAACGACTTTTCAAAGTCAAAAAAAAGCCCCGGGGTTGCCGGGGCAGAAGCTGTTCAGGTTTTTACTTCAGTCCCATTTCCTCAATAGAAATTTCCCGCATTTTGAATTTCTGGATCTTGCCAGTAACCGTCATCGGGAACTCATCCACGAACTTGTAGTTCCGGGGGATCTTGAAGTGGGCAATCTTGCCTTTGCAGAAGGCAATCAGGCCGTCGGCATCCACCGGCTCTGCGTCGGGGCGCAGTTTTACCCAGGCGACCAGCTCTTCACCGTACTTGTCGTGGGGAATACCGGTTACCTGCACTTCCTCGATGGAAGGGTGGGTGTAAAGGAATTCCTCGACCTCTTTCGGGTAGATGTTCTCACCACCACGAATCACCATATCCTTGATGCGGCCGACAATCTGGACATAGCCTTCTTCGTCCATCGTTGCCAGGTCCTCGGTGTGCATCCAGCCGGCGTCGTCGATCGCTTCGCGGGTTTTCTCCTCGTTGTTCCAGTATTTCAGCATCACGCTATAGCCGCGAGTGCACAGCTCCCCAATCTCGCCTCGGGGCAGGACGTTGCCGGTTGCCGGGTCGACGATTTTGGTTTCCAGGTGCGGCTGGGTGCGGCCTACGGTGGTTACCTGCTTCTCGAACGGGTCGAGGGAGCTGGTCTGGGTAGACACCGGGCTGGTTTCGGTCATGCCATAGGCAATCTGAACTTCTTTCATGTTCATCTTGCCGTTGACCTTTTTCATCACTTCTGCCGGGCAGATGGACCCGGCCATGATGCCTGTGCGCAGGGTTGAAAGATCGTAGGATTCGAACTCTGGCTCGGCGAGCTCCGCGATGAACATGGTGGGTACGCCGTAGAGTGCCGTAGCCTTTTCCTGATGAACCGCCTGTAAGACTGCCTTGGGCTCAAAGCCTTCCCCAGGGTAGATCATGGTTGAGCCGTGGGTGATGCAGCCGAGGTTGCCCATTACCATGCCGAAGCAGTGGTACAGAGGTACTGGAATAACCAGTCGATCTTTCTCAGTCAGAGCCTGGCTTTCACCCACAAAGAAACCGTTGTTCAGAAGGTTGTGGTGGGTGAGGGTAGCGCCCTTGGGGCTGCCAGTTGTGCCCGAAGTAAACTGGATGTTGATAGGGTCGTCGAACTGCAGCTGGTTCTGAATCTTGTTCACTTCGTCCTGGCTGACGTCACCTGCAAAGCCGGTAAACTCGTTCCAGCTCCACATGCCTGCGTGCTTTTCGGTATCCAGATTGATCACCGCGCGCAGGTCAGAAACCCGCTGTGCCTTGATCTTGCCCGGTGTGCTGGCTTTCAGCTCGGGCGCCAGCTCATAGAGTGTTTTTCGATAGTCAGAAGCTTTAAAGCTGTCGGCTGTAACCAGCACGCTGATGCCCGCCAGGTTCATGGCGTATTCCAGTTCATGCATGCCATAGGCCGGGTTGATGTTGACCAGAATGGCGCCCACTTTGGCGGTGGCAAGCTGGGTAACCGTCCACTCATAGCGGTTGGGGGCCCATATGCCCACGCGGTCGCCGCGCTTGACGCCAATGGCCAGGAAGGCCCGTGCAGCTTCATTGACCTTGGCGACAAACTCTTTGTAGGTCCAGCGAATGTCCTGGTGCAGACACACCAGGGCTTCGGTGTCGGGATACTTGTCGGCAGTGCGGTCGAGCATTTCACCGATGGTCATGCCCAGCAGTGGTTTTTTGGAGGTACCGCTGGTGTAGCTTGGAAGAGTCTGGTGCATTGTTTGCCTCCGGTTGTTTTTTTCGTTGAGGTCTAACAGGGTGATAAAAGGAATGCTGAGCCTGTTAGCGGCTCTGGCTGTGGTATTCAGGATTCGGACGCATGTCGCTGGCAATCGCCACTCGGTTAGACATGTTGTAAAAGCCGATTACGTTGCTCAGATCCCAGATTCCGCTGTCGCTGAAGCCTGCATCCCGAAGCGCCTGCACCTCGTCTTCTGCAACCGTTGCCGGGGAGCGAGTGAGATGGGATGCGAAATCAAGCATGGCGCGCTGGCGCTTATCCAGTTTGGCCGACCGGTAATTCATCACCAGGTGCTCGCCCAACGCCGGATCGCCGCTCATAACGCGTACCGCTGCGCCGTGGGCTACGAGGCAGTAGAAGCATTTGTTTTCTGAGGAAACCACCACGGCAACCATCTCCCGCTCCAGTTTACTGAGCTCACTTTCGCCCATCATCAGCTCGTTGTAGAAGCTGGTGAAGCCATTCAGCTGTTTCAGATTCTGGCTGAAGGCAGTGAGCACATTGGGAACCATCCCCAGCTTTTCCATGCAGATATCAAAATACTTCCTGACATCCTCGGGCAGGTCTTCCATGTCGGGAACAGGAAGGTCGAGGGCGACAACATTTTTGTTCTTGGTCATGTCAGATCCTTAGGGTTGAAGAGCCTGGCCCACTTTCGAGCCGTTATGTCGTTTGAGTTGACTGCTGATCCACTCGCCGGTGGTGACCAGTTTGTTCAGATCCACACCCGTGCTGATGCCCAGGCCGTTGAGCATGAAAAGCACGTCTTCGGTGGCGACGTTACCGGAAGCGCCTTTGGCATAAGGGCAGCCGCCCAAGCCTGCGACCGATGCATCAATAACGGCAATACCTTCTTCCAGTACCGCGTAGAGATTGGCCAGAGCCTGGCCATAGGTGTCGTGGAAATGTGCGGCCAGGCGCTCCACGGACACATGTTTTGCCACGGCTTCCAGCATACGCTTGGCTTTCAGCGGCGTACCTACGCCAATAGTGTCGCCCAGAGAAATTTCATAGCAGCCCATGTCGGCAAGGTCTTTGGCGACTTTCGCCACCTGCTCCGGTGCAATATCGCCTTCATAGGGGCACCCCAGCACGGTAGAAACATAGCCGCGCACCGGGATGTTGTTCTTTTTTGCAGCTTCCATCACGGGCAGGAAGCGTTCCAGGCTTTCTGCGATGGAGCAGTTGATGTTCTTCTGGCTGAAGGATTCAGAAGCCGCACCAAATACCGCCACTTCGTCCACGCCCGCCGCCAGAGCATTTTCGAAGCCTCTGAGGTTGGGAGTCAGAACCGAATAGCGCACGCCGGTCTTGCGATTAATGCCTGCCATCACGTCAGCGGCATCGCCCATTTGCGGCACCCACCTGGGTGAGACAAAACTGGCCGATTCGATATGGATGAGGCCGCAGTCGGCAAGCCGGTCAATCAGCCCGGTTTTGATGTCAGTGGCAATTACCGGCCCCGCCTCGTTTTGCAGGCCGTCCCGGGGGCTCATCTCAACCAGTCGCACCTGTCTTGGAAAGGCCATTAGCCCGCCTCCTCTGTATTCTGTTCGGTGCTCTGTTCAGTAATCTCAATGGCAATCAGCTCCGCGCCATCGGACACCTGCTCGCCCTCGGCGAAGAAGATCTCAGTGACGATGCCCGCCGAAGGAGCCTTAATGGCGTGCTCCATTTTCATGGCTTCCATGATCACAAGCGTCTGGCCAGCAGTAACCGCATCGCCCACTTTGGTTTGTACCGCCACAATAACACCGTTCATGGGTGCACTCAGGCCGCCTTCGGGCGCCATGTCTTCGGAAACGTAGTTTTCCCGGTACACTGTGCACTGGAAGGTATCACCTTCGTAGAAGAGCACCAGCTGGTCGTTGTGCAGGTTGCCATGGATGCTGATCCGGTGGCCATTGACCACAGCCTGAAGGTAATCGTCATCAAGCTTTGCCGTAAGGCTGTATACGCTGTCGTTTACGAATACCTGATAGTGATCGTCCTTCTCGAGGATTTTCAGTTCGTGTATTTCATCGCCTACCTGTAACTGCAGGGGCTGGGCGTATTCCGAGTTCAGGCGCCAGCTATTGCGACGACCGAACGGCGACCAAGGGTCTGTGCTCACGGATACTGCGGATTTACGCTCTTCCAGCACAAAGCCTGCGGCCAGAACCAGCGCCTTGTGAGTGTCCATTTTTGATTTCGGGAACAGCAAATCCCGGTGGCTGTCGATAAAGCCGGTTGTGAGGTCGGCTTCACGGAACGGCTGTGAATCGGCCAGGGCGTGCAGAAATCGAATGTTGGTTTTTACACCGGCGATCCGGTAGTGCTCCAGAGCCTGAACCATGCGATTGATGGCCTGATCACGGGTTTCGTCCCATACGATCAGTTTGGCAATCATCGGGTCGTAGTGAATACTGATGTCATCGCCTTCGATCACGCCGGTATCTACGCGAACATGGGCACTTTCATCGGGCGTGCTCAGGTAGCGCAGGTTGCCGGTGGCGGGCAGGAAGTCCTGGTCCGGGTCTTCGGCATAAATACGGGCTTCCAGAGCGTGGCCACGGGTTTTCACCTGTGATTGCTCCAGCGGCAGGGGCTCACCCCACGCCACTTTAAGTTGCCACTCCACCAGATCCTGACCGGTGACCATTTCTGTAACCGGGTGCTCTACCTGCAGGCGAGTGTTCATTTCCATGAAGAAGAATGAGCCGTCGACATCGTAGAGAAACTCTACGGTGCCGGCGCCTACATAATTGATGGCCTGGGCCGCTTTAACGGCGGTTTCGCCCATGGCTTTGCGGGTTTCTTCGCTCAGCCCCGGCGCCGGGGCCTCCTCCAGAACTTTCTGGTGACGACGCTGAACCGAACAGTCACGCTCTGCCAGATATACGCCGCTGCCGCTCTGATCACAGAATACCTGGATTTCAACGTGACGCGGTTGGGTCAGGTAGCGCTCTATCAGCATGTCCGGGTTACCGAACGCGTTCTTTGCTTCGCGCTTTGCAGCAGCGAGCGCCTCATCAAACTCGCCGATGTTCTCAACCACGCGCATGCCTTTACCGCCGCCACCGGCGACCGCTTTCAGCAGCAGTGGGAAGCCACATTTTTCGGCTTCAATGCGCAGGGTCTCCGGAGACTGATCGTCGCCGTGGTATCCGGGCACCAGCGGCACGCCCGCTTTCTCCATGATGACTTTGGCGGCCGATTTGGAGCCCATAGCCGCAATGGCGGAAGAGGGCGGCCCGATAAATACCAGATTGTTGGCTTCGCAGGCTTCGGCAAATCCGGTGTTCTCGGAAAGAAAACCATAGCCCGGATGGATAGCCTGGGCGCCGCACTGTTTGGCGATCTCGATGATTTTATTACCGCGCAGGTAGCTTTCGGAGCTGGGAGCGGGGCCGATGTTGAAGGCTTCGTCTGCCATGGCTACGTGGTGGGCGTTGGCGTCTGCATCGGAATACACCGCGACGCAGCGGATACCCATGCGGTGTGCGGTCTGGATAATCCGGCAGGCGATTTCGCCCCGGTTGGCAATGAGGATTTTGCTGAACATGTTAGTTGCTCTCCGGAATCCAGTGGGCGCGACGTTTGTTCAGGAAGGCACTTAACCCCTCCTGACCTTCTTTGCCTACGCGGATATCAGCGATGCGGTGCGCGGTGTCGTCAATCACAGTGCCGTCGATGGGCTTGTGGCTGACAGCAAATACCAGGCTCTTGGCGGCTTCCATGGCTTCCGGGCCATTCTGTGCAAGCTGTTGCAGCATCTCGTCACAGCGGGCGTTCATGGCGTCAACATCGTCGCAGACGATATGCACAAGGCCGAATTGTTCGGCCTCCCTGGCGCTGAACACTTCAGCGGATATAAAGAAGCGGCGGGCTTGGCGCTCGCCAATGGCACGCACAACGTAAGGGCTTATCACGGCGGGAATCAGGCCCAGCTTTACCTCACTCAGGCAGAAGCTGGACGTTTCCGTTGCAATGACAATGTCGCAGCAAGCCGCCAGGCCAACGGCACCGCCGTAGGCCGCGCCCTGAACAAGGCCGATGACCGGCTTGCTCAGGTGGTTCAGGCATTCCATCAGGCGCGCAAGCTGGCGGGCATCGTCCAGGTTTTCCTGGTGGCCGTTGTCTGCCATGCGGCGCATCCAGCCGAGATCCGCTCCGGCAGAAAAGTGTTTGCCTTCAGAGCGCAGGATGACCACTTTGGTCTCGCGATCTGCGTCTACGTCTGTCAGCGCGCTGATCAGTTGCTGGATAATCACGTCATCAAACGCGTTGCGCTTGTCCGGCCGGTTCAGCACGACTTCGGTCACGCCTTGGGCGCGGCGCCTGAGCAGAACCGCCGATTCGTGTCCTGCCTGTTCTGACGGTGCGTTGGTATCTGTCATGGTCATTTTCCCCGATTACATCCGGAACACGCCGAAGCGCGTAGGCTTCGCCGGCCGGTTGAGGGTGGCAGAGAGGCTGAGGGCAACCACTTCCCGGGTTTGGGCCGGATCAATCACGCCGTCATCCCACAGGCGGGCGCTTGCGTAATAAGGGTGGCCCTGCTGTTCGTAGGTATCGGTAATCGGCTTTTTGAACGCGGCTTCTTCTTCCGCGCTCCACTCCTGGCCTTTGCGTTCCATACCGTCGCGGCGAACCTGAGCCAACACACCGGCGGCCTGCTCGCCACCCATAACGGAGATGCGGGCATTTGGCCACATCCACAAAAAGTCCGGGCTGTAGGCGCGGCCACACATGCCATAGTTGCCGGCACCGTAGCTGCCACCGATCAATACGGTGATCTTGGGTACGCTGGCGCAGGCGACAGCCATGACCATTTTGGCGCCGTGCTTGGCAATGCCTTCGGCTTCGTACTTCTTGCCCACCATGAAGCCGGTAATGTTCTGCAGGAACAGCAGAGGGATGTTGCGCTGGCAGCACAGTTCGATGAAGTGCGCGCCTTTCTGGGCCGACTCACTGAACAGGATGCCGTTGTTGGCGATGATGCCCACGGGGTAGCCGTGTATGTGGGCAAAGCCGGTGACCAGGGTTTGGCCGTAATAGCGTTTGAATTCGTCGAATTCGGAGCCGTCGGCGATGCGTGCAATGACGTCGCGCACGTCGAACTGTTTGCGCAGGTCGGTGCCGACGATGCCGTAGACTTCGCCGGGATCGTAAAGGGGTGCTTTGGGTTTGCGGATTTCTACGTCAACCGGTTTACGGCGGTTGAGATTGGAGACGCAACGTCGGGCAATGTCGAGAGCGTGGGCGTCGTTCTCGGCGTAATGATCTGCGACACCAGAGGTTTTGCAGTGTACGTCGGCGCCGCCCAGGTCTTCTGCGGTAACGACTTCGCCGGTGGCGGCTTTTACCAGCGGCGGACCGGCCAGGAAGATGGTGCCCTGGTTGCGCACGATGATGGATTCGTCGGCCATGGCGGGTACGTAGGCGCCACCGGCGGTGCACAGGCCCATAACGACGGCAATCTGGGGAATGGCGTCGGCAGACATGCGCGCCTGGTTGTAGAAAATACGGCCGAAGTGGTCACGATCGGGGAAGACTTCGTCCTGCAGGGGCAGGTTGGCGCCGCCGGAATCCACCAGGTAGATGCAGGGCAGGCGGTTTTCCAGCGCGATTTCCTGGGCGCGTAGGTGTTTTTTGACGGTCAGCGGGTAGTAGCTGCCGCCTTTTACGGTGGCGTCGTTGGCGATGATCATGCATTCGGTGCCGGAGACGCGGCCTACGCCGGCGATAACACCGGCTGCCGGTACGGCTTCATCGTAGACGTTGTAGGCGGCAAACTGGCCGATTTCGAGAAACGGCGAGCCGTCGTCCAGCAGGCGGTTGATGCGTTCCCTCGGCAGGAGTTTGCCACGGGCGATATGGCGTTCCTGGTAGGAGGGGCCGCCGCCTTGCTGGATGGTAGATACTTTATCCCGCAGATCCGCGACGACTTCCGCCATGGAGGCCTGGTTGGCCTGAAACTCTTCAGACCTTGGGTTTATTTTGCTCTGGAGTATCGTCATAAGGCTTCTGGTCCGTGCATCGGTGGTGACTGTCTGGCTTTCGTTACTTGTTCAGGAACAGCTCTCGGCCGATTAACATGCGCCGGATTTCGGATGTACCTGCACCGATTTCATAAAGCTTGGCATCACGCAACAGGCGACCAGTAGGGTAGTCGTTGATGTAGCCGTTGCCGCCCAGCAGCTGGATGGCATCCAGGGCCAGTTTGGTAGCCATTTCGGCGGAGTAGAGGATCGCGCCGGCGGAATCTTTGCGGGTGGTTTCGCCGCGGTCTGCGGATTGCGCCACCATGTAAACGTAAGACTTGGCGGTGTTCATGAAGGTATACATGTCCGCTACTTTGCCCTGAACCAGTTCAAACTCGCCAATGGCCTGGCCGAACTGTTTGCGCTCGCGGATGTAAGGAACAACAACGTCCATAGCTGCCTGCATGATACCCAACGGGCCGCCGGAGAGTACGAGGCGTTCGTAATCAAGGCCGCTCATCAGTACGCGGGCGCCGCTTCCCACGCCGGCAAGGACGTTTTCTTTGGGTACTTTGCAGTCCTGGAACACCAGCTCACAGGTGTTGGAGCCGCGCATGCCGAGTTTGTCCAGTTTCTGGTGTCGGCTGAAGCCTTCGTAGTCGCGTTCTACGATGAAGGCGGTGATGCCTTTTGAGCCGGCTTTTACGTCGGTTTTTGCGTAGATAACGTAAACGTGGGCGTCGGGGCCGTTGGTGATCCACATTTTGTTGCCATTCAGCACGTAGTGGTCACCGGCGTCTTTGGCGCTCAGCTTCATGGAGATAACGTCAGAGCCAGCGTTAGGCTCGGACATGGCCAAGGCACCGATGTGTTCGCCGCTGACGAGTTTGGGCAGGTATTTCTGCTTTTGCTCTTCGGTTCCGTTCCGGTGAATCTGGTTTACGCAGAGGTTGGAGTGAGCGCCATAGGACAAGCCAACAGAAGCGGATGCGCGGCTGATTTCTTCCACGGCAATCACATGCGCCAAATAACCCATGCCTGAACCGCCATAGGCTTCGTCCACGGTAATACCCAGCAGACCCATATCGCCGAACTTTTTCCACAGGTCCATGGGGAACTCGTTGCTACGGTCGATTTCTTCGGCACGGGGGGCGATCTCAGTGGCGGCAAAACCGTTGACCTGCTCGCGCAGCATGTCGAGGGTTTCGCCAAGGCCGAAGTTGAGTTCTGAGTATTGTGATTTCATGTTTGGTTGCCTTTTGTTCTGCCAGATACGTGTTTTAAAACGGCTTGCCGGTTCAGGCGTTAGTTGCTGTCAGTTCTGCTCAGCAACACTTCTGCGCTCGTCATTGGCCGGGGCCTGGTGTTTTTTCTTTTTTTGCAGTTCGTAGAGAGCTTCCTGACACCGTGACTCTGCCATGTCGATTTCCATTTCTGCCATGGCTATGTCGCTTTTCTGCTGTTCCATGTGAACGCGCTTGTTGTTCAAAATGGCCAGCATTTTCAGCAGCTGTTTTTCGTTACCAGTGGGTGTTTCGTCCCACAGATCGAAAAGCTCTTTGGTTTCAGCGAGCGAAAAGCCCATGCGCTTGCCCCGGAGGATCAACTTCAGGCGCACTTTGTCCTTGGTGCTGAAGATTCGCGTCTGTCCGCGCCGAGCCGGCTTCAGCAGGCCCTGATCTTCGTAGAAGCGGATGCTACGGGTTGTGACGTCAAACTCATTGGAGAGCTCGCTGATACTGAACGTTTTCTTTTCGATCATGGCGATATCCTTTTTAGAGTTAGGTTAGATAAAGTTTACGTAAACGTAAAGTATTTTCAGAGGGAAAATCGGTGGCAACTGGCTCATGAGAAAAATAAGCCAGTCTACTTATCAGGTTGCGCGGGATTGTAACCGAAGGGTTTAAGCGAGATCTTCTCTGAGCTTTCGTTTTAGCAACTTGCCGGCAGTATTCTTTGGCAGCTGTTCCGCAAAGTGGATATGTTTTGGCAATTTAAAACTCGCCAGTCTGGTGCGGGCGTGGCTCATCAAGGCTTCTGCATCCTCCGGATAGCCTTCTTTGACGACCACCACGGCGCAGATGGCCTCAATCCATTTTTCATCTGGAACACCGATAACAGCAACTTCCGCGACGGATTCGTGCTGGTAAAGGGCTTCTTCCACGTCGCGGCTGGCCACGAGTACACCACCGGTGTTCACCACATCCTTGATGCGATCAACAATGTAGATGTAGCCCTCTTCGTCCTGGTAGCCCAAATCACCGGAGTGGAACCAGCCGTCTTTGAATGCTTCTTCAGTCGCCTCCGGTTTGGCCCAATAACCCACCATCAGTTGCGGTGAGCGGTGAACCAGCTCTCCCTGTTCCCCGGGCTTGCAGTCTTTGCCGGTAATCGGGTCCACAATGCGGGTCATAACAGTTTGCATGGGGCGGCCGGCAGAAGAGGGCCTGTCTGCGTGCTCTTCCGGGAGTAGAACGGTTGCCAACGGTGCGATTTCGCTTTGGCCATAACAGTTGTAAAGGCCAGCACCGGGTAGTTTCTCACCAAGCTCTTTCACGATCTGGACGGGCATGATAGATGCGCCGTAGTAGAGTTTGTCCATGTGCCGCAGTTTGTCAGGGTTGAATTCCGGGTGATGCAGCAGCGCAATCCACACGGTAGGCGGCGCAAAAAAAGCGTTGAGCTGATCGCTGGCCAGCAGCCCGAGTATCGCGACCGGTGTCGGCGTGTTGATCATTCGGCTGTACCCGCCGCTCAGCAGCATGGGCATGGTGAATACATGCATCTGGGCAGAGTGGTATAGGGGCAACGCAGCGAGTGAGCGGTCGCTTGCGCGGATGTTCAGATGGTATTGGCAGGCTCCGTAGTGCGTCATCAGTGAACGATGCGTATGCATGGCGCCTTTTGGGTCGGAGGTGGTGCCGGAGGTATACAGAATCTGCACCACGTCTGTGTCGGAAAGCTCCAGTTCCGGTGCTGTGTCTTCGCCGGCCTCCAGCGCGAGCTGCAGCGCATCTGGGTTGCTGCCGCCAAGAGCGCTGCCGCCATGAATGCTGCCGTGAATGGCAACCTCCGTTATGTCCTGAACCGCATCGACCTGGGGTTGCAAATCCAGGTCGGAGAACAGGGCCTTGCAGCCAGACTGGTTGAGCGCGTAGGTAAGCTCGTGGCCGATCAGGGCGTAGTTGAGTGGCACATGAATCAGCCCGGTTTTTGTGCAGGCGAGCCAGAGCAGGACGTAGGCATCCGAGTTTTTGCCATAGGCACCAACGCGGTCGCCTTTTTCAAGTCCCAGCTCCATCAAACGGTGGGCCAGCCGGTTCGAGGCCGCGTGAATCTCTGAAAACGTCCAGGTGCGGTCGTTAAACGTCAGTGCAGTGCGCCCTCCGTGGGTGCTCGCGGAGCGGGCAATGGCGTCTCCAATGGTGTTGCGCAGAGCCCGCTGGATCACCGCCGATACGGAGGAAGAAGCGGATGTACGGGAGTTGTTCATGCATATACCCTTTTAACGGTTGTTATTTCGTGCGTGCCGGCATTAACTCAGAGGAATAAACCTCGCGGGAATGATCGGTTCACCCTGGCCACTGTGACGGGGATTTGCCAGTCCAGCGTTTGAAAGCCCGGCAAAACGAGGCGGTTTCCGAAAAGCCAACACGCTCGCTGACGTCGGCAACGCTGAGGTTTTCCGTGCTCATGAGTTTAATCGCGTACTCCCGCCGCAAAGATGTTTTGATCTTGCGCAGGGAGGTGCCTTCTTCCTGAAGCTTGCGCCCAATGCTTCGGGGTGTCATGTGCAGAAGCTGCGCAAGCTCACCCAGGCTCGGCATATCACTGATGTTTTGCTGCGCCAGCATGGCACGAACCCTGTTGCGCAGGCTGTCGTCATGATCTGGGCGGTGCAGGATATAGGCAGGCGCTTCTCTAAGGAAAATCATCAGCTCAGCCTCACTCCGCGTAATGGGCAACTGCAGATATTTTTCGTGCAGGTAAAAACCGCAAACAGGTTCATCAAACTGCAGCTCGGTTGGGAACATGGCCCGATATTCAGCAACGTGAGGCGGCGATGGGTAATTGAACTGCGTGGTTGCAAACGGAATCTGCTGGTCCACCAGCCAGCATGCGAACCTTTGCCACATAAGCAGCAGGAACTCTTGCAGCATGTGGTCAGTATCCTGGCGGGCGTCTTCAAGGCTCAGGCGGAAAAACACCAGTTTGTTGCGGCTGCGTTCACTCAGGCCGATGTCGAGGTTGTCGCTGGCAATGTTGAAAAAGCGTGCGCTTTTTCTTAGCACGGCGCCGAGCGTCGCAGAGCCGAGACAGTAATCTGTCATCAGAGCGAACGTACCGTTCTTGCAGCGGCTGGTGGATAGCCCCATGAACTCGTCGCGTGTTGCTCGCCATACCGTCTTTATAAGCCGGGTAAGCTGTTCTTCGGTGATCAGCTGTTCCGGCTTCTCAAACCACGCCGATGGCACGCCAGCGCCTGCCAGCAGTGCTTCGCGCTGAAACCCCTGTCGTTCAGCACCGCGAATGGATGCGTGAAGATAGTGGTTTGCAATATGGGGTTTGGGCTGGGAATCAGGCATGGCTGTGGCGGTTCTGATGCGTAATGTGTCAATTTTTTCGGCTTGTACGGCTATTCTTTGTTAACAGGATAACCCTTTAAATAGGCGGCTGCCTGATTTATCAGGTCAACAACGGTGTTATGTAAGGGTTATGTAAGGGGTTATGTATGTCCGGACATCAAGAAGATATCGATCTGTTTCACTCCATGATCAACCGGGTTCTCGACAAGGAAATCGCGCCCTTCTACGAGCAGTGGGAGGAGCAAGCCGCCATCCCGCGTGAGCTGTGGCGGACTCTGGGGCATGCGGGAATGCTCGGTATTGATATGCCGGAAGAATACGGCGGGGCGGCGGCGAGTTTTGAAATTTCGCAGCTGGCCATTGAGGAGATGGCCCGCAAGGGCTTTGGTGGCCTTGCCTCCGGGTACAATATTCACGCCAATATTGTGATGCCCTATATTCTGCATCTTGGCTCTGAAGCCCAGAAGCAGAGGTACTTGCCGGACATGATCCGCGGCGATGTGCTCAGTGCGATTGCCATGACGGAACCAGGTGCCGGGAGTGATTTGGCCGCTATGCGCACCACGGCCCAGCGCACCGATAAAGGCTATGTGATCAACGGCGCTAAAGTGTTTATTACCAATGGCTTGCAGGCAGAATTGGTAATTGTGTGTGCAAAAACCGATCCTGGGGCCGGCGCCAAGGGCGTATCCTTGTTCCTGGTGGATGCCAATCTGCCCGGGTTTTCCCGGGGCAAAGGTATCCGCAAAATTGGCCAGCACGCCAGCGATACCGCCGAACTGTTCTTCTCGGATCTCGTGGTTCCACACGATGCGCTGCTGGGTGAAGAAGGGCGAGGATTCGCTTACTTGATGCAGGAGCTGCCCCGTGAGCGTCTGGGCGTTGGTGCGCAGGCGGTGGGGGCAACCGAGGGAGTTTTGGCGATTACGCTGGATTATGTGCAGCAACGCCAGGCCTTTGGTCAGAGGATTGCTGATTTTCAGAATACCCGGTTCAAGCTTGCAGAAGCCTGCGCACGGTTGGAGATGGCTAAGGCCTATTTGAATCAATGCATTGCCAAATATCTCAAAGGCGAAATGGGGCCAACAGACGCCGCTATTCTGAAGCTGATGCTTACGGAAATGCAGTGCGATATAGCCAATGATTGTCTGCAACTGTTTGGCGGCTACGGCTATACCATTGAGTATCCCGTATCGCGCTTTTTTGTGGATGCCCGGGTACAAACCATCTATGCCGGGACGTCCGAAATCATGAAAGAAGTGATTGCCCGTTCCATGCTGGGTAAATAAATTACCGGCTGTCCGGACTTTTACTGATTTGAAACTTGAGGAAGCAAATGATGAAACTGACCGATGTAGTCATTCTTGACGGTGCCCGCACAGCAATCGGTAGCTTTGGCGGCAGTCTTAGCTCGCTGGGCCCCGCCGAACTGGGCACTTGTGCTGCAAAAGAGGCGATCACCCGTTCAGGTGTACCCCCAGAAGACATCGACCATTCCGTTTTTGGCCATATTATTCCGACCGGCCCGGAAGATGCCTACGTAGCGCGCCACATCGGCCTGAATGCTGGCCTGCAAAAAGGTTCTGCTGCGCTCAATGTGAATCGTCTCTGTGGTTCCGCAGTGCAGTCGGTTATCAGTGCCGCGCAGATGATTATTATGGGTGACAGCCAGGTTGCACTGGCCGGCGGTGCCGAAAGCATGAGCCGGGGTGCCTATGTTCTTCCTAATGTCCGCAAGGGCCTGAGGATGGGCGACGGTAAAGTGGTAGATATGACACTGGGCACTCTCACTGATCCGTTTGGCAGTGGCCACATGGGCATGACGGCCGAGCGTATTGCCCAAAAGTATGGCCTCAGCCGTAAAGACCTGGATGTGTTCTCGGCGGAAAGCCATCGCCGTGCCAGCCACGCCATTGAGAGTGGCTACTTTAAAGAGCAGATTGTACCGGTGACCGTAAAACAGGGTCGCAAGGAATTCATCTTCGAGCAGGACGAGCATGTGCGTGCCGGGACTACTGCCGAAAGCCTTGCTGGTCTGAAACCGGCCTTTGCCAAAGATGGCATCGTGACACCAGGCAATGCTTCCGGCCTTAACGACGGTGCTGCCGCCATGGTACTGACCAGCGCAGCAGAAGCCGAAAAGCGAGGCCTCAAGGCGCGCGCACGCTTGGTGGGCTATGCCTTTGCAGGGGTAGATCCCAGCTTAATGGGCCTTGGCCCGATCCCGGCTGTGCGTCGAGTGCTGGAGCGGACCGGCCTCAGTGTGGCAGATCTGGATGTGATTGAATCCAATGAAGCGTTTGCGGCGCAGGCGCTTGCGGTCAGCAAGGAGCTTGGCTTGCCGGCAGACAAGGTGAACCCGAACGGTGGTGCTGTTGCGCTGGGCCACCCGGTAGGTGCTACAGGCTCTATCCTCATCATCAAAACCCTCGCGGAGCTTGAGCGCACAGGCGGTCGTTATGGCCTCATTACCATGTGTATTGGTGGCGGTCAGGGCATTGCTCTTATTGTTGAAAGCACCAGCTAATGCTCGAAGTTTGATTTCTTTTTGAGGCTGAATTGGATAAAGTTTACGTTAACGTAAAGGTTGATATGGTTCTGGCTCAGACACTAACATTTGATGCGAAGGGAGAAGATGATGGAATTCAAAAACGTACCGGCCATTGTAACAGGTGGCGCGTCCGGGCTTGGCGAAGGCGCAGCTCGCGCGCTGGCTGCGGCCGGCTGTAAAGTTGCCATCCTTGATCTTCAAAAAGAGCAGGGCGAGAAAGTTGCTGCAGACATTGGCGGCATCTTCGTGCACTGCGATGTGAGCTCGGCTGAAAGCGCGGAGGCGGCGCTGGCTGCCGCCCGCGAAGCCCATGGGCTTTGTGGTATTGCGGTCAGCTGCGCGGGTATTGGCCCGGCGGCCAAAATTCTGGGCCGAAACGGCGTTATGCCGCTGGAGAGCTTCAGCAAGGTAATCCAGGTCAACCTGATCGGAACTTTCAATATTCTGAGGCTTGCGGCTGCTGATATGGCGCAGCGTGAACCCAACGCAGACGGTGAGCGCGGCGTGATTATCAACACCGCTTCCGTAGCCGCTTACGAAGGGCAGATCGGACAGGCGGCTTACAGCGCGTCCAAGGGCGGCGTCGTTGCTCTGACCATACAATCTGCTCGGGAGCTGGCCCGCGAAGGCATCCGTGTGAATACCATCGCACCTGGGCTGTTCATGACACCGATGATGTCTGGCATGCCGCAAGAAGTGCAGGATAGCCTGGCGGCAACGCTGCCGTTCCCCAAGCGCCTGGGTAAGCCCGAGGAGTTTGGCATGATGGTGGATCAGATGGTGCGCAACCCGGTCCTGAACGGAGAAACTATCCGGCTGGACAGTGCCTTGCGCATGGCGCCTAAATGAATTCAAGCACACGCAGGAGACTGCAATGGAGCGCACAATGACCAGCACTGTGGATCAAGAAGAACTCGCACTGTTCCGGGCGTCTGTCATAAAGGCTCTGGAAACCGAAGTCGCACCGCATTACGAGGCTTGGGAGAAAGCAGGCCTTGTACCCCGTGAACTTTGGAACACGCTCGGCGATGCCGGCATGTTGTGTGTTGATGTTCCAGAAGATTGCGGCGGATGTGACGCACCCTTCCAGTACTCCGTGGTTGTCGGTGAGGAACTGGCACGCATGGGATTTGGCGCGCTCTCAACCAATGTGATGGTGCATTCGGACATTGTAGCTCCGTACATCAGCCACCTGTGCAACGAAGCTCAGAAGCAGCAGTGGCTGCCGAAAATGGTGTCTGGAGAAGTGGTTGGCGCGATTGCGATGACTGAGCCGGGTGCCGGCAGCGATTTGCAAGCGATGCGCACCAGCGCGGTGCGGGATGGTGACGACTATATCCTGAACGGTTCAAAGACCTTCATTACCAATGGCCAGCATGCCGGCATGGTGATCGTTGCGGCGAAAACCGATCCTTCTGCGGGTGCCAAAGGCATAAGCCTGTTTCTGGTGGACACCACGCTGGAGGGCTATAGCAAGGGGCGGAATCTCGACAAGATAGGCCAGCACAGCGGTGATACCTCCGAGCTGTTCTTTTCGGATATGCGTGTACCGGCATCGGCGCTGATAGGTGAAGAAGGTAAAGGCTTTATCTACCTGATGCAGGAGTTGCCACGGGAGCGGCTGGTTATTGGCGCCCTGGGTGTGGCTGCTGCCAGAGGCGCGCTGGACCTGACTATTGCTTACACCCAGGAGAGGGTGTTGTTCGGCCAGAAACTGGCTCAAATCCAGAACACCCGTTTTGAAATTGCCCGAATGGAAACCGAGTACCAGGTTAACAAGGCCTTTGTGGCCCAGTGCATAAGCCAGTACGAAGCCGGTAAACTGGATGCGCCTACGGCGTCTATGGCCAAGTACAGTGCGACCGAAATGCAATGCCGCGTGGCAGATGGCTGCCTGCAACTGTTCGGCGGTTATGGCTACACCTCGGAATATCCCATTTCCCGCGCCTTTATGGATGCCCGTGTTCAACGTATTTATGGCGGCACGTCGGAAATCATGAAAGAAATCATCGCCCGCTCCGTTCTGGGTAGAGTCTGAAATCAGTGAGGTTTGAGTATGAGCGATAACAGCGTTGTGATTGCGGGTTCCGCGCGAACTCCTATGGGCGGCATGATGGGTGCCCTGAGTACCGTACGCTCTCCGGAGCTGGGTGCTACTTCTATCAAGGCTGCCATTGAGCGCAGCGGGCTGAAGCCTGAGGACATCCAGGAAGTGGTTATGGGGTGCGTGTTGCCGGCCGGTCTGGGTCAGGCTCCTGCACGCCAGGCATCCCGCGCCTCCGGTATTCCGGACAGCTCCGGCTGCACTACCGTGAACAAGATGTGCGGTTCTGGAATGCAGGCGGTTATCCTGGCTCACGATCAGATCAAGGCTGGCACCAACAGCATTATGATTGCCGGTGGCATGGAGAACATGAGCCAGGCGCCTTATCTGTTACCAAAAGCTCGCGGCGGCATGCGCATGGGCCACGCACAGGTGATGGACAGCATGTTTCTTGACGGCCTTGAGGATGCCTACGAAGGTGATCTGATGGGTGCGTTTGCCCAACGCTCGGCAGATAAATACAAGATCACCCGGGAAGCGATGGATGAGTTTGCCATCGGCTCCCTGAATAAATCACTGGCGGCGATCGAGAACGGCTGGTTCAAGCCCGAAATTGCCGCAGTGACCGTTGCCGGCCGTCGTGGTGACACCCTGGTGGACACCGATGAGCAGCCGAGCAACGCCAGGCCGGACAAAATTCCCACGCTCAAACCTGCTTTTGCCAAAGACGGCACGGTAACCGCCGCCAACTCCAGCTCTATTAGCGATGGTGCTTCTGCTCTGGTACTGGCTTCGGCAGCTGAAGCCAGGGCCCGTGGCCTGACTCCTCAGGCCCGTATTGTGGCCCATGCCACTCACGCTGGCTTGCCCGCCGAGTTCACTGTGGCGCCTATTGGCGCTATCGAGAAGGTGCTGAAAAAGGCAGGCTGGAGCAAGGAAGACGTGGATTTATTCGAAATCAACGAGGCCTTTGCAGTTGTTGCTCTGCTGGCAATCAATGAGATGAAATTGCCAGCTGAAAAAGTCAACGTTTATGGCGGTGCCTGCGCGCTTGGGCACCCGATTGGCTCATCCGGTTCCCGGATTATAGTGACACTCATCAACGCCCTGAAGCAGAAAGGGCTGAAGCGTGGAATCGCTGCCCTGTGCATCGGCGGTGGTGAGGCAACTGCGGTCGCTATTGAGCTGATCTGATTTTGATAGAGACACGCAGGGCAAGTTCACCCTTGCCCTGCGTGTCTCTATCAGGCTATGCGACTTGCTCCATGGGTTAACACAGGCGCAGCAAGTTTGACCTCCGCTACAGTGTGCAGCTTTTCCAGCTGTGACTGAAGCATGGCTACCGGCCGCACTCCCTGAATAGTCAGGGCGATATTCAACGTTTGGTCTGCACCCTCCAATACACTCTCCACCGCCATCTTTGCAATCCGGAAACCACGGATACGAACCACTTGGCAAAGGCGCTCAAGCGCGGCCGCTTCGTGGTTCATGCGGCAGGTAATCGTATAGCTGGGTGCATTACTGCTGCTCTTAGGGGTCATGCAACCTTCTCCTTTTTATCCGCTGCTGGGCGGCGGGGTTCATTAATCATGTCTTTGTTGCTTCCACCTGGCTTTACGATCGGCCAGACGTTTTCTTCCCTGGCAATGGCCACATGCAGCAGCATCGGGCCGTTAAAAGCGAGTATGGTTTCGATCCCCCGCCGAACCTGATCGGTGCGCTCAATTTTCAGGGCAGGGATGTCAAATGCGCGAGCCATGGCAACAAAATCAGGGTTGTCGTCCAGATCAATCTGGCTTTCCCGATTGTTGTAAAACAACTCCTGCTGCTGGCGCACCATGCCCAGGCACTGGTTATCCATGATGATCAGCTTCAATGGCAGGTTGTACCGGCGAACGGTGGCCAACTCCTGGGCGTTCATCATGAAGGAACCGTCGCCGGTTACATTGATAACAGTGCTTTGGCGGTTGGCAAACTGGGCGCCAATAGCCGCCGGCAAGCCAAAACCCATGGTGCCGAGGCCGCCGCTGGTAAGGTGATGGCGTGGGTGATCAAACTCGTAATGCTGGGCTACCCACATCTGGTGCTGGCCAACGTCGCACGCAATAATCGTGTCGTCCGGAGCAATGCGGGACAGTTGGCGAATGAACGCTGGGCCGGTAATTGGCGCCAGCGGCTCTTCGTTATCTGCGGCCTGAAATCCGCCTGTCGCGCGCCAGGTCTGGCACTGTTTTCGCCAGTCGTTGATCTCCAGAGATGTTTCTCTGAGCCCCCGTGTCAATTCGCCGAGGATGGTGTTCAGGTCACCGCGAACTGCTAACTCTGCGTGTCTGAGCTTGTTGATTTCGGCGGCATCGGCGTCGATATGGATCAGGCGGGCATTGGGCGCGAATCCGTCCAGCTTGCCGGTAGCCCGGTCGTCCAGGCGAGCACCGATAACCAGCATAAGGTCGCACTCGTCTACCGCACGGTTAGCCGCGCGGGAGCCGTGCATGCCCAGCATGCCGAGGTTGTGAGTGCTGTGTTTGCCAGGGTTTCCGATGCCCTTGAGAGTCACGACCGCCGGCAGCGCTGAGCATTCGGCAAACTCACGAAAACTGTCTTCCGCATGAGCCAGGCTGATGCCCCCGCCACTGTAAAGCAGTGGTTTCCGGGCAGCGCGCAGCAAGGCTGTCGCGCTCGTCAGGTCGGGGCAGGCTGTTTTCGGCTGCGCTGAAGTGTTGATCTGCGCAACGGCCGTTTCAGCCAGTAATACATCCTTGGGGATATCGATCCAAACCGGCCCGGGCCGCCCGCTTTGAGCAAGCTCCAGGGCTTCTTCCAGAATGATGGGCAGTTCGTCTGCACTCTCAACCAGATAGCTGTGCTTCACGATTCCAAGGGTCATCCCCAGAACATCGATTTCCTGAAAAGCGTCGGTGCCGATCAGCCCGGAGGGAACCTGGCCCGTAATGACCAACATGGGAATGGAGTCCCGATGCGCGTTGGCAACGCCGGTAATCAGGTTGGTCGCGCCAGGGCCGGAGGTTGCAATGCAAACCCCCAGCCTGCCGCTGGCACGGGCATAGCCGTCGGCGGCCAAGGCACAGCCTTGTTCGTGGCGGCACAGCACATGCTCCACGCGCACATCATCCACCAAGGCATCGTATAGCGGCATGATGCAGCCACCCGGGTAGCCAAAAACCGTCTGAATGTTGTGGCGGTGGAACGCTTCAAGAATGTGCTGTGCGCCGTTCATTGTCGTACTTCCTGTTTTTTCTTCCGCAAAAAAGAAACCCCCGGGACCTTGCGGTGCCGGGGGTTTCTGGTGTCTTGTCAGGTTTGTCTCTATCTCACCCGCTTATCCACGCAAAATCCCCCGGAAGGTATCACTACCACGAGGACTAGCACTGCAAGGATAATCACGGAGTTGAGATTCATATAATGGACAATATGCTCTGAATTCGTAAAAGGATTCTGTGTAGAATCTACCCCACGTTTTAAACCGGTTGCAACCGTTTAATCCTTTATTTTTCAAACAATGTCTTTTTTTGCGGTCGCCATTCATCGATTTCATGCTGTGTAGGAACTTAATGAGCAAAGTAAAATGGAGTTCGCTGGGCCTGTCTCTGGTGATCGTAGTAGCTCTGGTTATCTGGATGGCGACAGGCGAGATCAAGGTCGCCAGTACCAAGCCGCCCGCACAGCAGGAAGTTGCGCAACAGGAACGAACACGGGTTCAGGTTACAACCCTCAACGCGCGGTTATACGAGCCGGGGCTTCTGCTTCAGGGCCAGCTTGAACCCTGGAGTGCCGTATCAGTGAGCGCCCGGGTTGATGGCACCGTCGAAAGCATGGAGGCGGGTCTCGGTGATTCCGTAAAAACCGGAGAGGTACTTTTAACCCTGTCTGAAGATGGCCGTGGCGCAGGGGTGGCACGCTGGCAGGCGCGAGCTAAAAAGCTTGAAGCGGATCTGGCGGCAGCGCGTAAATTGCGCTCCAAAAACCTGGCGTCGCAATCAGAAATTCTCAATGTGGAAAGCGAACTGGCAGCCGCCCGGGCGGAATTGAAGGGTGCTCAGCTTGCGGTTTCTCATCTCAGGCCCAAGGCTCCGTTTGAGGGTGTAATTAACAACAAAAGCGTTGAGGTCGGCAGCCTGGTTCAGGTTGGCTCACCTTTGTATGAGCTGGTTCGCATAGATCGGCTCAAAGCCAGAGGGCAGGTGCCTCAGCAATCCGTTGCGCAAGTGACGCCGGGCCAGAAGGTGCGGGTACGCCCTCTGGATGGAGAATCGCTGAACGGAGTAGTCACTTTTGTAGCCAGTGCTGCGAACCCTGAAACCCGGAGTTTTGCGGTAGAGGTCGCCGTTGAAAATCCGGAGCAGAAACGTATAGCCGGAGGCAGTGTAAACCTCCGTGTTGCTCTGGCTGATGTTCAAGCCACATTTATTTCCCCGGCTTACCTGTCTCTGGGAGACGATGGCCGCCCCGGTGTGAAGTATGTGGATGAGCAGAACCAGGTCGTTTTTCGCACGGTGAAGTTACTCAGTGTTTCCACCGAGGGCGCTTGGGTTACTGGCTTGCCAGATGAAATTCGCCTGATTACTCGTGGCGGTGGTTTTGTCAGTGAGGGTGAGCAAGTTGAGCCTGTTGATGCCTCCGACGAGCGGGGCTGAGTACTATGCGCGCACTTATCTTTGCCGCTATAGATCGCAGCCGCACCACATTGCTCACGCTGTTGTTCCTGACACTGGGTGGTATTGCTGCATTCCAGGCCATCCCCCGGGAGGCGAACCCAGACGTTACCATTCCCATGATTTATATCTCCATGACACTGGAGGGTATAAGCCCGGAAGATGCAGAGCGGTTGTTGGTTCGCCCCATGGAGCAGGAACTGCGCTCGCTTGAAGGCGTCAAGGAAATGCGGGGAACGGCGTCCGAAGGGCATGCCTCGGTGATGCTGGAATTTGATGCCGGTTTTGACCCGGACACAGCCATGCAGGATGTCCGGGAAAAGGTTGACACAGCTCGCAGCAAGCTTCCCCGGGAAGCCGATGAGCCGCGAGTGAATGAAATTAATGTTTCCCTGTTCCCTGTGCTTTCTATCGGTCTTTCCGGGCCGCTGTCGGAGCGCGAGCTGATAACGATTGCCCGCGGCCTTCAGGATGCCATCGAAGCTATTCCCGAGGTGTTGGAGGTCGAAATTGGCGGCGACCGGGAAGATCTGTTGGAAATTGTTGTGGACCCCCAGGTGCTGGAAAGCTACGGCATAGACTTCGACCAGCTCAGTTCTCTGGTTACCCGCAATAACCAGCTGGTGGCAGCCGGGTCGCTGGATACTGGCAATGGCCGTATGACGCTCAAAGTGCCCGGCGTTATCGAGAATGTTGAAGACGTCATGTCCATGCCGATCAAGGTTGATGGCGACACAGTGGTGATCTTCGGCGACGTCGCCATGTTACAGCGCACCTTCAAAGATCCTACCGGGTTCGCGCGCATCAACGGCGAGCCGGCTCTTGTCCTGGAAGTGTCCAAGCGCAGTGGCGCCAACATTATCGAAACCGTGGGCCAGGTGCGCGAGCTGATTGCCCGGGCACAACCGCAACTGCCCGATGCCCTGGATATACGCTATATCATGGATCAGTCCGACGAAGTCCGCGACCTGCTGAGCGATCTGCTCAACAACGTGCTGACCGCCATTGTACTGGTCATCATCGTTATCATTGCCGCCATGGGGCCGCGCTCTGCCATGCTCGTGGGGCTTACCATTCCCGGCGCGTTTCTTACCGGTATTCTGGTTCTCTGGAGTATGGGCTTCACGCTCAATATTGTTGTGCTGTTCAGCCTCATTTTAGTCGCCGGGATGCTGGTAGACGGTGCCATTGTGGTCTCAGAGCTGGCAGACCGTAATTTGTCTGACGGACAAACTGTGAAAGGTGCCTGGGCGGAGGCAGCAAGCCGCATGGCCTGGCCGATCATCGCGTCTACGGCGACCACTCTGGTGGTGTTTGTGCCCCTTCTGTTCTGGCCCGGTGTGGTGGGCCAATTCATGAAGTTCCTGCCCATCACCGTGATTATCTGCCTAGTCGCGTCTCTGGCGATGGCCTTGGTGTTTCTGCCGGTTCTGGGAGGTGTCAGCGGCGGCCGTCGTGCCCGAATGGTCAGTGAAAACGGGCGAATGATGCAGGGGTACCGCCGGCTGTTATCCGCACTTCTGTCCTATCCTGGCTTCACGCTGGTGGGGGTGCTGGCGGTGGTTTTGGTGGTCTACGCAGCTTATGGCAAGTTCAACCATGGTATTGAGTTCTTCCCCAGTGTGGAGCCGGACTCTGCTCAGGTTCAGGTTCGAGCGCGGGGAGACCTTTCGGTTCTTGAGCGGGATGCCATTGTGCGGCAGGTAGAGGATCGTTTGCAGGGAATGCCTGAAGTAAAAGCCCTGTATGCACGGTCCATGCTGAATGTCAGCACGCAGCTGGCACCGGATGTGATCGGGGTCCTCCAGTTCCAGTTTACCGACTGGTTTACCCGCCGCCCGGCCAGCGCCATTCTTGATGACTTCCTGTCCCGCACTGAGGACATTCCGGGCATTGAGCTGGAATTCCGGAAGCAAGAGAACGGCCCTGCTGGCGGCAAACCGATCGAGCTGCAGATCAGTAGTCGCGACAGCAGCAAGCTTGATGGTTATGTGGATCAGATCGAGAGCCAGATGCGCGCCCAGGGCGGTTTTCTGGATATTGAAGATGACCGCAGCCTGCCGGGCATTGAATGGCGCCTGGAAGTAGATCGTGAAGCTGCCGCCCGTTTCGGAACGGATGTGCTCAGTATTGGCAGTGCGGTTCGCTTGGTCACCAACGGGCTTGTGCTGGCAACTTATCGGCCGGAAGACGTGCGTGACGAGGTGGATATTGCTGTGCGGGTTCCGAGCAACTGGCGCGAGCTGGATCACCTGCAACGCCAGACGATTAACACATCGCGGGGGCAGGTTCCGCTGTCACAGTTTCTTGACCTGCAACCGGGAAACAAGACCGGCAGCATTGCCCGGGTAGATGGCCAGCGAACGGTGACCATCAAATCCGATATTCAGCCTGGCGAGCAGGTGGGCAGCTTGCTGAAAGCGTTGCAGGCCGGGCTCCCGGAATCGCCCGACGGTGTCTCGGTTAAATTTGCCGGCGAAAACGAAGATCAGCAGCAGGCTTCCAGTTTTCTTGCAACAGCGTTTCTGATCGCGATTGCCATGATGCTGCTCATTCTGGTGACGCAGTTCAATTCGCTGTATCAGAGCTTCCTGATCCTCTCTGCGATTGTTCTTTCCACCGCAGGTGTTCTTCTGGGATTGCTGCTGAACGGTCAGTCCTTCGGGATTGTCATGGTGGGCATGGGCATTATTGCGCTGGCAGGCATTGTGGTGAACAACAACATCATTCTGATCGATACCTACAATGAGATGAAAAAAGAGGGAATGGCGGCCTATGAGGCGGCTCTGGAGACCAGTTGTCTGCGTTTGCGTCCTGTGCTGCTGACCGCCGTTACCACCGTGCTGGGCCTGATGCCGATGGTGCTAAGTATCAACGTCGACCTGCTCACGCCATCTCTCGGGCTGGGCGCCCCGTCAACACAGTGGTGGGCGCAGCTTTCCAGTGCCATTGCTGGAGGCCTGGCTTTCGCCACCATACTGACATTGCTGCTGACGCCGGCCATGCTTGTGCTGGGTGAGCGGGTTGGACAGGCTATTCGCAGGAAGGTCCGCCGTATCAGGCCAGCAGAGTAGTGTACAAAGCTGCATGATCTATGCAGTTTTGTAGCTTTTCTTGTCGATTTGCGCCAATCAGATGGAGTTGTCCCGCTACGTTGACTACTGGCAAGAACCAGCCGAAACCGCAGAAATTTCCGACGTTACTCGTTTGGACAGCAAGGCCTGGACTCGCAATGGCAGTGAAACCAACACCTTCCTTGAAATAGGCTACCCGGTTCTCGACCAGATCGAGATCTATATCAACCCGGAACAGCGGGGCGCCGAGTCGCTGGTGCTGGGCGATAAACAACCGTTTTACGACCGGCCAATCCTTCACCGTAATTTTGTTGTGCCCATTACGCTTACTCCCGATCAGAAAGCTGTGGTTTACCTTCGTGTAGAAACCACCAGTGCTATGCAGGTTCCACTGACTTTGTGGAATCAGGATGCCTTTTACTCAGTAGGCCAGTCCCGGAGTATGTTCGAGGGGCTGTACTACGGTATTGTGCTGGCGATGATTCTGTACAATCTGTTTGTTTTTATGGCCGTTGGCGAGCGGAGTTTTCTGCATTATGTGGGTTTCATTGTTGCTATGCCGCTGTTCCTTGCAAGCCTCCACGGAGTGGCGTTTCAGTACTTGTGGCCGGAAGCAACCTGGTGGAATGATCAGTCTATTATCGTATTTCTCAGCCTCGTGGTGCTGCTTGGTGGGACGTTCAGCATCACGTTCATAAATGTTAGCCGAGAGAATCATCCGCTACTGAACCGGTGGACAGTTGGTGTCGTTATCGCCGCTGGGCTGATGGCAGCGGCCGGCTTACTGGTGCCGTATAAGTATATGATTCTGCCAACAATTCTGTTGGTTGTTACCGGCTGTTCGACCATGCTAATGCTGAGCATTGTCCGGTGGGTTAAAAAAGATCCGGCAGCCAGGTACTACACCTTCGCGTGGGGTTTCATGATGTTCGGCGGCATTGTTATGGCAATGAGCAAGTTCACGATGTTGCCCCGTAATCTGCTGACAGAGAATGCCGCTCAAGTTGGCTCTGCCCTTGGTGTTATTTTACTGTCAATCGCGCTGGCGGACCGGCTCAATAAAGACAAGAAGCGGGTTTTTGAGGCCCAGCAGCGGCTTTTGCAAGAGGAGCGTAAGGCAAGGATCGCTCAGATGAAAACCCTGGACATACAACGCGAAGCCAATGTGCTGCTTGAAGAAAGAGTTCGGGAACGCACACGCGATCTTGAGCACCTGAACGAGCAGTTGCTTGAATTAAGCGCTACAGATGCGCTGACCGAACTTAAAAACCGTGGTCACTTTGACCGAGTATTCCAGTCGGCGGTGGTGCACGCTTATCGGTACCAGGAGCCTCTTTCACTTCTGATGCTGGATATCGACCACTTCAAGCAGTTTAACGATACAAAGGGGCCATTGGTGTTTGCACAGTACTGCCCGCTAGGGCCGATGCCATAGAAGAGCTTTTCAGCAGAGCCGATGACGCTTTGTATCAGGCTAAGGCAAACGGGTGTAACTGTGTTGTAGCGTGGGCGTCGCCCAGTCAGGTCTCGACGCCGGCCACTGCACCCGTTTGATTGTATTTCCCGGCACCGTCCAGAAATGCCCAGGGGGAATAATCGGATTCCAGTGCAAACGCAAGCTGCAGCAGGGTACGCTCGGCCAGAGCGGTGCCATCGTCGGTGCCTAAGGCATCGTTGGTAACGCGTTGGCGGTTTGCGGGGCATCAGAAGCGGACATCCTGAACATCTCCGTCATTATTTTCAGGCGCTGTTTTTCCGTGACTCCTTAATGACGTCGTAAGCGTGGGTGATTTCCTGTGTGCGCTCTTCTGCCATTTCGCGCATGCTTTCTGGAAGGCCACGCCCGGCAAGCTTGTCGGGGTGGTTCTCGCTCATCAGTTTGCGATACACCTTCTTGAGCTCCGCATCGCTTATTGAAGGAGATACCCCCAGAATCTTGTAAGCATCGTCATTTTGCTGAGCGGTAGACCGTTGGCTGCCAGCCTGGCCGGCGTGCGATCCGCGCAACATGGCTTCCAGTTGATCCACCTGGCTTTCAGGCAGGCCCAGACCACGGGCAATACGCACCAGCATATCGTGCTCAGCCGGGTGCACTACACCATCTGCCGCAACCGCTGAGACCTGCACCTGCAGAAACATCTGCAGGAAGGCCGGCTGGCGCCCGCTGATGCGCAGGAAGTGATCCAGCTCTGCGTCCAGATCAAAGCCTGAGTCCTTGCCACGGCTAAACGCGGCTTTGGCGGTCTCTCTTTGGGCTTCGTTAAGGCGGAAGCGCACAAACATGGCTTCGGCCACTTGTATTTCATCTTCCGAAACGACGCCATCTGCCTTGCACAGGGCGCCCATAACCGCAAATACAGATTCAATAAAGCCGGATTGAATGTTCTGGAGTTTGCCAAGCAGGCGGCTTTTCGCCCGGTTAAGCAAAAATGCGCCAAGGGCGGCCCCAGCGAGAAAGCCGGGGAACTTGCCAAAGGCGTAACCAATCAAACCACCAATGATGATTGCAAACAGCATTAAAACGTCCTTACCGGAGAATGGATCAGACCACAGAATATACGTGTTTTTCAGTGGATCTTCATGAACAGGCTTTCATTCTACCTATCTGTTTTTCTGCGAGCGTGGGAGCTGAGCGCTTTTTCATGCTAAAAGTACCGCTTATGACTCCCGATCTGTTTGCCGACCAGCCCGTTGAAATGACTACTGAGATTCTCTCGGAGGGTGCGCTTTTGCTCCGGCAATTTGCGTCTGTGCAGGAACAGGATCTGCTGAGTGAGATCAGGAAGGTAACGGCAGTAGCGCCTCTGAGGCGCATGAAAACACCCGGCGGACACAGCATGTCTGTCGCCATGAGCTGTTGCGGAAGCTGGGGTTGGGTGACTGATGCGCGAGGCTACCGCTATCAGGCTGAAGATCCCTGTTCTGGCGACCCCTGGCCGGCGATGCCTTCCGTTTTCGCCGGTTTGGCTAGGTCGGCTGCACTCGCCGCGGGGTATTCGAATTTCACCCCGGATGCCTGCCTCATCAACCGTTATGAGCCCGGCGCAAAAATGGGGCTGCATCAGGATAAAAACGAGAGGGATCTTTCGCAGCCGATTGTGTCGGTATCTCTTGGGTTGCCTCAGGTGTTCCAGTTTGGCGGACTGACGCGGAGCGAGCGGCCATTGAACATCCCTGTGGGCCACGGCGATGTGGCGGTCTGGGGTGGGCCTTCACGATTACGCTACCACGGGGTGCTCACACTGAAGGCTGGAACGCATCCGGTGACCGGCCCTTGCCGTTACAACCTGACCTTTCGTTGCGCCCGCTGATGCCGGTCTGACTGCGAAAATCCCGCAGCCGGAAAAGAAGCACTCTTACGTCGGCACCCGTATTTTGATAGAATATGCGCCCTTTATTTTGCCGTCATTCCAGTCTCGGCAATCCGATGTTCATTAAACAGCGCAGCCACCCGGGTACCCGAAACTATGGTAAATACTCTGAAAGCCAACTGGTTTTCCAACACCAAAGGCGACTTGCTCGCTGGAATTGTGGTTGCCCTCGCTTTGATTCCGGAAGCGATCGCTTTCTCGATAATCGCCGGAGTCGATCCCAAAGTGGGGCTTTACGCGTCATTCTGTATCGCCGTGATCATTGCATTTGTGGGCGGTCGCCCGGGCATGATTTCTGCGGCAACCGGCGCCATGGCGCTGCTGATGGTGACGTTGGTAAAGGAACACGGCCTGGAGTACCTGTTGGCAGCCACGCTGTTAACCGGTGTGATTCAGATTCTGGCGGGCTGGCTGAAGATGGGGAGCCTGATGCGGTTTGTATCGCGCTCAGTGGTGACCGGCTTCGTGAATGCTCTGGCAATCCTGATCTTTATGGCTCAGTTGCCCGAGCTCACTAACGTAACCTGGCACGTTTACGCAATGACCGCCGCGGGGCTGGGCATTATCTACCTGTTCCCCTACGTGCCAGTGCTGGGAAAACTGCTGCCATCGCCGCTGATTTGCATCGTGGCGCTGACTATTGTGGCCGTGCTGTTCAATATTGACGTGCGCACTGTGGGCGACATGGGTGAACTGCCCGACACACTGCCGATCTTTCTCTGGCCAGAGGTGCCGCTGAACCTCGAAACCCTGATGATTATCCTGCCGTATTCCATTCCGCTGGCCATGGTCGGTTTGCTGGAATCCATGATGACCGCCACCATCGTAGACGATCTGACCGACACGGAAAGTGACCGCAACCGCGAGTGCCGGGGGCAGGGGATCGCCAACATCGGGTCTGGCCTGCTTGGAGGTATGGCCGGTTGCGCAATGATTGGTCAGTCGATTATCAACATCAAGTCAGGTGGCCGCACCCGGCTTTCCACGCTCATGGCCGGCGTGTTCCTGCTGGTGATGATACTGGTACTCGACGATATTCTGGTGCGCATTCCCATGGCCGCTCTGGTGGCGGTGATGATTATGGTGTCCATTGGCACCTTCTCTTGGGAATCCATTCGCAACCTGAAAACCCATCCGCTTTCTACCAACATTGTCATGCTGGTAACTGTGTGCGTGGTGGTTGTAACCCATAACCTGGCGCTGGGTGTGTTTGCCGGCGTGCTGCTTGCGGCGCTTTTCTTCGCCAACAAGATCGGGCACTTTATGGAAGTGCAGGCAACGCTGGATGAATCATCGGGCACACGCACCTACACCGTGATGGGGCAGGTATTTTTCAGCTCATCAGAAAAATTCGTCGCCGCCTTTGATTTCCGCGAGGTGGTCGATAGAGTGGTTATAGACGTCAGCCGCGCCCACTTCTGGGACATTACTGCCGTGGGTGCGCTGGACAAGGTGGTGATCAAGTTCCGCCGTGAGGGTGCGGAGGTGGAAGTGATTGGCATGAACCAGGCCAGTGCCACCATCGTTGACCGTTTTGGAGTGCACGACAAGCCGGAAGGCGTTGACCAGTTGATGGGCCATTAATATGCAAGACACGACAGAGAATCCCCAAGACACTCTCCAATCCAATCCTCAATCCAATCCTCAATCCAATCGGCAGGATACACTGCACGTTGTGGCCTGTGTTGACGGTTCCCGCGCTGCGCCGGCGGTATGTGATTACGCCGCCTGGGCCAGCAAGCATATGGATTCACCGCTGACCCTGTTGCACGTGCTCGACGAAGAGCGCTATCCGTCTGAGCCCGACCTGGCCGGGAATATTGGGCTGGGTAGTCGCGAGCATCTGTTGGATGAGCTGGCCCAACTGGACCGCAAACGGGCCAAGCTGGCTCTGGAACATGGTAATCATATGCTGGACGAGGCGGCGCAAAGGATACAGGCAGCCGGTATCAGCGAGATCAAAAAGCGCCAGCGCCACGGTGATCTGACCGAATCACTGCTGGGCATGCAGGAACAGATCCGTCTGCTGGTGATGGGGTTGCACGGTGAAAGCAGTTCAGACGGTGAGCAACACATTGGCAGCCAACTGGAAACCGTTATCCGCAGTATGAGCCGCCCGATCCTGCTGGTACCGAATGAGTTTTCCACGCCCGAAAGCGCCATGCTGGCGTTTGATGGCAGCGCAACGGCGTTCCGCGGAGTTGAGCACCTGGCTGCCAGCCCGGTACTCAAAGGCATGCCGTTGCACTTGGTGATGGTGGGTAATGAAACGCCTGAAGCCATGGCCCAGCTGCGCAAGGCCGAGGCTATGTTGGCGCCTTTGGAGTCCGACATTACACTGGCCATTCGTAGCGGTGATGTAGAGTCGGTGCTGCGTGGTTATCAGGATGAGTTCAATATCGATATTCTGGTGATGGGCGCTTATGGCCACTCGAAAATACGCCGCTTTTTGTTGGGTAGCACGACCACCAGCATGCTGACGTCGGCTACAAAACCGCTGGTGATTCTGCGCTAGGCTGAGGAAGGCGTTTACAGCCCCAGTCTTTCGGCCACATAGTCAGCGTCTTTATCCCCGCGGCCCGAAAGGTTGATCAGAATGGACTGCTCCTGCGATAGCTTTGGTGCCTCGCGTATGGCCCAGGCCACCGCGTGAGCGCTTTCCAGCGCGGGAATGATTCCTTCTACCCGCGACAGCATCATAAACGCATCCAGGCATTCGTTGTCATCAGCGCAGGCATACTCCACTCGGCCCAGGTCTTTCAGGTAGCTGTGCTGCGGGCCGCTGCCCGGGTAGTCCAGCCCGGAAGCGATGGAGTGAACCGGCATTGGATTACCTTCGCTGTCTTCGAGCACATAACAGGCCATACCGTGTAACTGACCGGGTTTGCCCAATGTCATGGTTGCCGCGTGGCGACCTGTATCAAGGCCTTCACCGGCCGGTTCGACGCCTACCAACTTGACGCTTTCATCATTCAGGAACGCCGTGAAAATGCCCATGGCGTTGGAGCCGCCACCCACGCAGGCAGCTACGTAATCCGGCAGCTTCTTGTAACGCTCCATAAACTGCGCGCGGGCCTCGCGACCAACAACAGACTGGAAGTCGCGAACCATACCCGGGAACGGGTGAGGGCCAACAACAGAACCAATGGCGTATAGAGAGTTGTGGGGGTCTTTCAGATATTCGTCGAAGGCGCTGTCTACTGCATCTTTAAGGGTAGCGGTACCGCGAGTAACAGGGATCAGCGTGGCGCCAAGAATTTTCATCTTGGTCACGTTCGGGTGTTCTTTGGCGATATCCACCGTACCCATATGGATTTCGCAGGGAATGCCCACCAGAGCGCAAGCCGTTGCCAAGGCGACACCGTGCTGGCCTGCGCCAGTCTCCGCAATCACTTTGGTTTTGCCCATGAACTTCGCCAGCAAGGCTTCACCCAGGCAGTGATTGATCTTGTGAGCACCGGTGTGGTTGAGATCTTCCCGTTTCAGATAAATGCGCGCACCACCGAGTTTTTCGGATAGTCGTCGTGCGTAGAAAATTGGGCTCGGACGGCCTACATAATCCGCCAATAGGTAAGCCAGCTCATCCTGAAAATCCTTACGCTGTCGGATTTCCTGATAAGCGGCGCTGATTTCATCCATTACCTGCTTCATTTCCGGCGGCACAAACTGCCCACCAAATTCACCAAAAAAACCCTGTGCGTCGGGTAGGTTGTCATAGGGGGAAAGTGTGCTCATAAAACGGTGTCTCGCTCGAAATTGTGGAGTAATGATAGCGCTCCGTTCGGGGTCTCTCAATGGCGGTGGAATCCGGGAGAACACTTGCTGCCTTTCTGGTCAGGCTGCCTGTCCGGCCGCCACCCCCGAAGCCCAGGCCCAATTGAAATTGTGCCCGCCCAAGTGGCCAGTAACATCCACAACTTCGCCAATAAAGTACAGGTTCGGATGATCGAGCGCTGCCATGGATTTTGATGAAAGCTGACGGGTGTCTACCCCGCCCAGCGTGACTTCGGCGGTACGGTATCCTTCGGTTCCCGCCGGCCTCACAGACCACTGGCCCAGTGTGTCTGCGACCTGTTCAAGATCGCTGTTCCGATAGCCTTGAAGGGGGCCTTGCCAGCCGTATAGCTCGTTGAAGGCCTGCGCAAAGCGCTTGGGCAGGTGCTGGGTGAGGTACTGGGCAACAGTTGATTGCGGCTTTTCTTTGCGCAGGGACGTCAGATCTTCACGGATATTGCGTTCCGGGAGCAGGTTGATGGTGAGGGGGTCGCCGGGCTGCCAGAAGCTGGAGATTTGCAGCATCGACGGCCCGCTCAGGCCCCGGTGCGTGACCAGCATGGGTTCAAGGAAATGCTGTTTGTTGCAGGCTGCATCTACAGGGCAACTCACGCCTGAGAGAGGTGCAAGCTGCTGTTTCAACTCCGGGTGCAGCGTGAAGGGCACAAGCCCGGCCCGGGTGGGCAGAACCGTGAGGCCGAACTGCCGGGCAATATCGTAACCGAACCCTGTGGCGCCCATGGTCGGGATGGACAGGCCTCCGCAGGCGATGACCAGAGACTCACAGGTCAGGGTGCCTGAACGGGTGTTTACACGGTATTGCCCGGCATTTTGCGCGATGCTTTTTACGCTGGTTTCCATGCGGATTTCAGCACCGGCCCATTCGCATTCAGTTAACAGCATGGCGACTATGTCTTTTGCGCTGTCCTTGCAGAACAGTTGGCCGGCGGCTTTCTCTTCGTGCTCAATGCCGTGACGCTCAACAAGGTCCAGAAAATTCTGGGGGGTATAGCGCTTCAGGGCAGAAATGCAGAAGCGTGGATTGTCCGATAGAAAGTTGGCAGGCGAGCTGTTGAGATTGGTGAAGTTACAGCGCCCTCCACCGGACATGAGAATTTTTTTCCCGGGCTTGTTGGCGTGATCGATTACTAGTACCTTGCGCCCGCGATAGCCGGCAGTGGCCGCGCACATAAGGCCTGCGGCGCCGGCACCAATAATAATCACATCGTACTGGTTGCTGGAACTTGCCGTCATTGCTGCCCGTCGGTTGGTTTATGTGGTGCGCAGTATACCAGCCTCAGGGCAAGGTTACGGTTCAATCCATATGAACAGTTCCTTCCATATAGAACGCAGCCTGTCCCGCAATGGCGACACGATCACCCTTCACTTCACAGCGTAATAAACCGCCCCGGGTTGAGAGCTGCCGGGCTTCAAGCCTAATCTTGCCAAGCCTCTCTGCCCAGTAAGGCACCAGAACACTGTGGATGGAGCCGGTAACCGGATCTTCATCAAGGCCCATGCCGGGGGCGAAGTAACGGCTGACAAAGTCGGCAGTCTCACCAGGTGCGGTGATGATCAAGCCCAGATTGTCGAGTTCTTTTAGCAGTCGCATATCCGGTTGCGCTGCTTTCACGGCGGTCTCGTTTTCCAGAACAACCATGTAATTGGAGTCGCTGGGTACGTAGAAGGCAGTCGCGGGTGCGCCTTCAAGGGCGCCACTGATAATCGCCGGTGTTTCCCGCTCCTCGATAGGAAGGTTGGGGAAATCCAGAATCAGCCAGTCGTCCGGGGCTTTGTGGACACCCAGTGGGCCGCTTTTGGAGTGAAAACGAATGTGCTCCGCAGACCAATTCAACTTGTTGAAAATAACCCAGGCGCTGGCCAGAGTGGCATGCCCGCAAAGAGGCACCTCGATACTTGGAGTGAACCAGCGGATGTGAAAGTCCGACTCATCCGCGCCGGGCTCGCGTACAAAAAATGCCGTCTCCGACAGGTTGTTCTCGGCGGCCAGTGCCTGCAATGTCTCGTCTGGAAGCCATGTTTCCAGCGGCATGACGGCGGCCGGATTACCCTTGAAAATCTCGCTGGTGAAGGCGTCTACCTGATAGATTGGATAACTCATGTTCTGTTCTCCGAAAGTAAACGCTTAGCGTAGTGTTGAGCCTTATAGCTGGCAAATTGTGCGAGCTCACGCTCACTGTAAAAATGCAGCTCGGGCAGGGGGTTGTGGTATTTTACCACCCAGTGTTCCTGATCGGGCTGGCTGACAGAAAATCCGAGATCTTCCAGCCACTGGCGGCTGATGTTTACTCCCTCCCCATATAGGGAAGGAGCGCTGGACTGAAGGCCAAAAAGATTGTTCCTGGTTGCTGCCAGAGCGTGACTGTTTGCTATGCCCATGATGAAACTCCTTCTTCTGTTTGCGATGTTGTTATTGTCCTCCAGTGCTGACAGCCATAACAGATTCAGATAATCTGTTTTTGAACCGGTACAGAGTGAAAGAATCACCATCTGTACCGGTGGTTTTTCCCTGTATCTGTACTGTTCCGGTCTGATGCCGATCTGTTGCAATAGAGGCGTTGGCTGTTCAGGTGGGCAAAGATTTTCTTGATTTGGCGAGGCAGACAGGATGGGTGTTCTTTACAACCAAGTGGCAGACAGACTTCAGGCACTGATCCAGGACGGCGTTTATCGGGACGGAGACCGCCTGCCGGGAGTGCGGGTGCTGAGCAAGCAATTCTCAGTCAGCATTTCAACCGTGCTGCAAGCGCACCAGACGCTTGAAGCCCGCGGTTATCTTCAGGCCCGGGAGCGCAGCGGCTATTTCGCGCGCTTGCCCGCTGTCGATGCTCCTGAGCCGGTTATGCACAGGCACCGGAGCCGTCCGGTTCCGGTCACTGCCCGCGAGATGACTCTGGAATTGTGTGCCGACGAGCAAAAGCGCATGGTGCCGCTGGCCACTGCCATCCCCCATGCGGACTACCTGCCATTGCGGCAAATTCAGCAGAGCACGCTCTGGGCTGCGCGGCGTGGTCTCGAGACGCTGGATTATGCCTTCCCCGGCAAGGAATCGTTCCGCAGGCAGATTGCACAGCGCATGGCGTCAGTGGGCGTTCCGGTTACGCCAGATGATGTGCTCGTTACCAACGGCGCCCAGGAAGCCATTATTCTGGGTTTGCGCGCGGTTACCCAGCCTGGGGACATAGTGGCGGTTGAGTCACCTTCGTTTCCCGGCATTCTTCAGGCTCTGGAAGTGGTCGGGCTGCGGGCGATGGAAATCCCGACTCATCCATCCGATGGCCTTAGCCTTGAAGGCTTGCAATTGGCCCTGGAGCAGTGGCCCCTGAAAGCCTGTGTGGTGGTGACCAACCACAGCAACCCCATGGGGGCCAGAATGCCGGATGAGCGTAAGAAGCAACTGGTGTCTATGCTTGCCGCCGCCGGAGTGCCCCTGATTGAAGACGATATTTATGGGGATCTATATCACACCGGTGAAAGGCCGAGGCCCGCAAAAGCCTTTGATCGCACGGACAACGTGATCTACTGCAACTCCTTTTCAAAAACCATTTCCCCTGGCCTGAGACTGGGCTGGATGCTGCCCGGGCGTTACATGGCCAGCGCCCGACAGCAAAAGTACTTTTCCAATCTGGCTACGGCGTCCATTCCGCAACTGGCGGTTGCGCATTTTCTTGAGCAGGGTGGCTATGATCGATATCTGCGTTCGGCGCGACAGAATTACCGGGAAGCGACGGAGCGCATGCGGGCTGCTGTGGCACGCTCATTTCCTGTGGGTACGGCGGTGAGCCGACCCCAGGGTGGTTTCGTGCTCTGGGTGCAATTGCCTGCTGGCGTTTCGGGAACCCGGGTTTACCAACGCGCCCGGGCAGAAAATATCAACGTGGCACCTGGCCTGATGTTCTCGATTTCAGACAAGTTCGAGTCTTGCTTGCGGCTGAACGGCGGCAATCCGTGGAGCGAGCGTATCGACCAGGCAATCGCCAGGCTTGGGGCGCTTGCTCATGAGGAGCTGGCTCAGAGCGGTTAAGGGAGTTTCTCTCAGGTTGCTCAGGATTCAGTGCGAAGGTTCAGCGGGTCAATCAACCCAGCGGTGATTGCAATACCTGTAATATCAGGCAGTCGCTCCGCACCGAGTCGCTTCATTACACGGGCTCTGTAGAGGTCAATGGTCTTGACGCTGACGCCCAGTTGATCGGCAATTTCCCGGCTGGTGTAGCCTTGCGCCATAGGTAGAAAAACATCCCGCTCCCGGCGTGTGAGCGTTGTAATAAGGGCGTCCGTCTGCTCGTCACCCAGTTGCATGTGGCTGGACTGTTGATGAGCCTCCAGCGCCTGCTGCACGCTGTCCAGAAGTAGCTGTTCGTTGAACGGTTTCTCGATGAAATCAAAGGCGCCAGATTTGAACGCGCGCACCACAATGGGCACATCTGCGTGGCCGGATACAAAGATGATTGGCAACTCAATGCCGCGCTTTTGCAGCTCTTCCTGGACGTTAAGCCCACCAAGGCCCGGCATTCGCACATCCAGCACCACGCAGCCGCCCCGGCTGTCTCCCAGAGCATCAAGAAACTTGCGGCCGTCGCTGTACGCCTTCACATTTAACCCGACGGATTCCAGCAGCCACTGGGTTGATTCCAGCATGCCGGCATCGTCGTCAACAATGTACACGGTGGTCGTTTCCGGGGCAGCTTGGTCACTCATCGGGTGCAGTCTCCGTGCTTGATATGCGTTTGTTTGTTGATGCTGCCGGGAAACGGCAGGTTAGTGTAAGGCCGCCCGTTGCAGCAGGTTGTGCATCCAGAAATCCGCCAAACCCTTCAACGATGGAGCGGCTCATGGAAAGCCCAAGCCCAAGTCCCTGAGGTTTGCTGGTATAGAACGGCTGAAACATTTGCCTGATCCCCTGATCATCAAGACCGGGGCCTTCATCCGTGACATCTATCAGCGTCTCGCCCTCGGTATTTATGGAGGTTGAGATCACCAGGCGGGAACGTAAGCCGTCCCGTTGAGAATTCCACGCTTCCACGTTTGCTTCGATGCCATTACGGATCAGATTGATCAGCACCTGCTCCAGCAATACAGGATCTGCGATGATGCTCGGCTCGCAGGTGGCAGGTGCACAGATAATGTCCACGTTGTTATTGTCGGCGTCCCACTGACACAACCGGGCGACATTAGTGAGAGTGTGGTTCAGCAAAACCGCTGCGGTGCGCTTCTGGCCTTTGCGGAGAAAGGCGCGCAGGCGCTTTATGACCTCGGATGCGCGATTGGCATGGTGGATGATTTTCTGAAGGCCATCGTCTACACGCTCAAGGTGTTCAGGATGTGTACCGGCGCTTTTAAGGTAGCGCTGGCTGGCACTGGCAAAGTTGACGATGGTTGCCAGAGGCTGGTTCATTTCGTGGGCAATGCTTGAAGCCAGTTCGCCGAGAGTTGCCAGTCGTGCCGTGTGGGCAAGCTCATCTGCCAGCTTGCGGCTGTTTTCCTCCGACTCGACCCGAGCTGTGATATCCCTCGATACGCTGACTACCTCAACAACCGCACCCGTGTATGTTTCCCGTATGGCGCGGCTCGCAATCTCGAGCCAGCGTTTGCTGCCATCGCGATGGGTTATGTCCAGAGTCATGGTGGCATAGCCGTCATCCCTCAGCAGTCTGTGACTTTCCATCAGTTGCTGGGCCGTGCTGTCAATACGAAAGATATCCTCCAGCGTCTTGCCCCGGAGCTCTTCCGGCCAGTAACCGAGCAGGCGCCATGATGCAGGGGTTGCATCGATGAAGCGTCCATCCGGAGCGTGACGTGAAATCAGGTCGGTCGTGTTTTCGGTGATTAGCCGGTAAAGGCGGTTCGATCGAATGGCTTGCTCGTGGGTTCGGACATCGTCTGTGGCATTTCTGCCACGGGCAAGCACCTCGCCTGTTTGCGGGCAGGGAATAAACGTCCACATGAGAATGATGTCGTTGAACCGGGCCTCCGCATTCTCGATCGACCGGGTTTGCTGCAGGGCAGCTTTCACCAGTGCCTGTACATTCGATGGGAGCAGGGCGGCGAGGCTGGGCAGGTTGTTCTCCGCCCGCAATGTTTCCGCAGCCCTGTTGCCGTGCACGAGGGTGGCGCCGGCATTCAGAATCAGGCCAGGTTGCGGATCTGCGTCTGACAAACTAAAACCCATAGTAGTAACAGAGCCGCTCGTTAGAAGTTAAGTATAGTATTAATACTATAATACGTTGGTGTGATTTCTATATTTTGAACTATTAAATATTATATCGCTCTATGAAAGTATAACGACTCCCGGCGATTTTGCTGAATACACCACAAGAACAATAGGCTTATACAGAGGACCACACAATGACCTCGATCTTTGATCAGGACCTTGCGCCCGTTAGTGCCAATTACGCTGTTCAATCTCCCATCGATTTTATTGAACGTACTGCCAGTGTGTATCCGGATTTCACCTCCATTATTCATGGAGCTATCCGGTATAACTGGTCGCAGACCTACGATCGCTCCCGACGGCTGGCGTCGGCGCTGGAAGGTCGGGGCATTGGCCGGGGCGATACGGTCGCCGTGATGTTGCCTAATATTCCCGCGATGGTTGAGTGCCATTTTGGCGTGCCCATGATGGGTGCGGTGCTGAACACCCTGAACGTGCGCCTGGATGCCGAAGCTATTGCTTTCATGCTCGGGCATGGCGAAGCAAAGGTTGTAATTGCTGATCGCGAATTTGGCGAAGTGATACGCGATGCGGTCAGCCGTTTGGAAGACAAACCACTGATCATTGATGTGGACGATCCGGAATACGGTGAGGGTGTTCAGGTAAGCGATCTGGACTACGAAGCGTTTCTGAAGGAAGGTGATCCGCAGTTTCAGTGGAGTTTTCCGGACAACGAATGGGATGCAATATCGCTGAACTACACCTCCGGAACCACGGGTAACCCCAAGGGTGTGGTTTATCACCATCGCGGCGCTTATATCAACGCTCTGGGTAACCAGGCTGTGTGGTCGATGGGTATGCACCCGGTATATCTCTGGACGCTGCCCATGTTCCACTGCAACGGCTGGTGCTTCCCCTGGACGATTACGGCCATGGCAGGCACTCACGTATGCCTGCGCCGGGTTGATCCGGAAAAAATCCTGCAATTGATCCGGGATCATCAGGTTACGCACATGTGCGGCGCGCCCATTGTGCTGAATGCCTTGCTGAATGTGCCGGCCGAATCCAAGGCCGGTATTGATCACGAAGTCCGCTCGATGACGGCGGGCGCCGCGCCTCCGGCTCAGGTAATTGGTGCCGTTGAGGAAATGGGCATCAAAGTGACTCACGTATACGGTCTTACGGAAGTGTATGGCCCGGTAACTGTCTGTGCGTGGAAGTCCGAGTGGGACGATCTGCCGCTGCACGATCGTGCCAAGATAAAAGCCCGTCAGGGTGTGCGTTATCACACCCTTGCCGGCACCATGGTGGGTGACATCAATACGATGGAGCCTGTTCCCAAAGATGGCAAAACCATCGGTGAGATCTTTTTGCGCGGTAACACCGTTATGAAAGGCTATCTGAAGAATCCGAAAGCTACTGAGGAAGCGTTCCGGGGCGGCTGGTTCCACACGGGTGATCTGGCGGTGTGGCACGAGGATGGCTACATGGAAATTAAAGATCGCCTGAAGGACATCATTATTTCCGGCGGCGAGAACATTTCCACCATTGAGGTAGAGGATACGCTTTACCGTCACCCGGCTATCCTTGAGGCCGCTGTGGTGGCTCGTCCGGATGAAAAGTGGGGCGAGACTCCCTGTGCTTTTGTAACCCTCAAGCCGGAAGCGGGGGAGGTGAGCGAGGAGGATATTATTAACTTCTGCCGCGAACACCTGGCTCGCTTCAAGGTACCTAAAACCGTTGTTTTCTCTGAATTGCCCAAGACCTCTACGGGTAAGATCCAGAAGTTCGTACTAAGGGATCAAGCCAAAGAACTGGACTGATCTCCTGACCGACAGCGCCAGTCCTGGCGCTGTCGGATATCACCCCAAAAAAATATGATCAGGCACACGCTGCGCGCGCGTGCCAGGAGACTTTGTTATGCAAATTTTTCATCGTAAGAATGGAGAAGAGCAGCCGTATTGGCCTGCAGGCCCCTTCAAGATTCGCCTTCCGTTTGTTCATTACCGCTGGGAATTTGCGGAAATGGTTCAGGCCCTGATCATGTTTGTGGTTAGTCTGGCTATGATCCCCCTGCTGCAAAAATACCTCGGCGTGCCTTATGACGTAGCGCTTGCCTATGCGGTTATATGTGGCATTGGTTTTATGCTACCAGCCTTGTTGGGTGTCCCATTGGTTCCGGGCTGGATAACGCCAGGTATCCCGGTGGTGCTGCTTTTTCTGAGTGATTTTGAGCCGGGCCCTGAGGCCATTCAGGCGATGTTTGCACTGCAGTTTCTGGTGTTTATCATTTTCCTTTTTCTCGGCGTCAGTCGCTTGGGGAGCAAACTGGTTGATCTGATTCCCCGGTCCATGAAGGGCGGAATTATTATCGGTGCCGGTATTGCGGCGCTGATGGGTGAAATTGAAGTGGGCGGTCGCGTGGCTAATACGCCTATATCGCTGATTGTTGGCGGACTGGTTTGCCTGTATCTGATGTTCTCTGTGTCTTTCAAGGGCTTTGTTGAGAGCAACTCCTTTGCTCGCAAAATCGCCAACTACGGCATGGTTCCGGGCATGATTGTGGCTATTCTCGTGGGCTTCGCCACTGGCGAATACGATGTGCCAAATGTTGAGTGGGGCATAACCAAACCGGCTTTTGACAAGTTGTGGAACTACCTGCCGTTTACGGTTGGATTCCCCAAACCCGAAGTATTCCTCTACGCCATTCCAACGGCGGTCATCGCCTACATTATCGCTTTCGGGGATATCGTAGTGGGTCAGTCCCTCATGAATCGTGTGGACCATCTTCGTAAGGACGAAGATATCGACAACAGTATCGACCGCGTGCACCTGGTAACGGCCATCCGGAACGGCGGGCATGCGTTCTTTGCTCCGTACCCTGGGCTTGCTGGCCCAATCTGGACCGCTGTAACCGCTACTATGGCTGAGCGTTACAAGTATGGCCGCAACGCCATGGACTCTATCTATAGCGGTGGTGGCACATTCTGGATTACCGGCTTCATTGCCCTGTTTATCCTGCCGCTGGTGAGTTTTTTCCAGCCGGTACTGCCCATTGCGTTGTCTCTGACTCTTTTGTTGACGGGCTACATCTGTTTGATGGTCGGTTTGGAACAGCTTGAGAATAACACTGAGCGGGGCATCGCCGGCACCATGGGCGTGGTATTGGCGGTCTATGGCGCCGGCTGGGGCCTTGCGACGGGTGTGGTTCTTTACCTGCTGATTGAGCGAACCAAGCTGCTTGGCTTTACCCCAGACCCCGAAGCACCGGGTAAAGACGGGGCAGACAAGCACTGAATTGGCGGCCTCCGGTTCAGGTCGGAGGCAGTTCAGGCCAGTGTGTCATTTTGTGACAATCTGTCCGTTTTCCTCGCTACCCCCTTCCGGACAGGATTCTTCAATGCGTTATCGCTTCAGTTTCCGCATGGTGAACAGCAGGTTATTGATGCGGTGCACCTCTGCCAGAGCAAGATTGAAGACCCGAAACTGAAAGCCGAGATTTGCGGCCTGATCTGCCAGTCTTCATGTTAGCCTCTTGGTATTGAATGCAATTATAACGATACGTCATCACATTAACGGGGCCGCCAATACCATGACCACGGATAAGATCGATCCAGCCAGTCAACTGCTTGAACTGCATGTGAAGCACGAGGTTGCCTCGCTGAAGGGTGCAAAGCTTCGCAAGTTTCTTAAGCAGGAAGTCAGTGAGCTTCTGGATCATGCGGGTGATATCACGCTGAACCGCATCGCCTCGGAAAACCAGGTAATGGAGACCATTCAGCGTGTCGTTGTGAATATGGAGCTGGACGCGGGCATTCCGGAGCTGGCGGGAGAGATGGCCACCGAGGTACTGAATGCGCCGATTCAGGCAAAGACGGCGCTGGGGGACATTATCACCCGGGAACAAGCCACCGGCTTTGTGGAAGAAATGCTAGAGCTGAGGCAGCAGCGCGAGCGGGTCATCAGCGAACTCATGGCGCACCCCGTTTATCAGGAGCTGGTTTCGAATGTGGTGTATCAGGGGGTGGTCAATTACCTTTATGAAGACAACCTGATTACCAAGTCGGTTCCCGGCGTTGGTTCCATGATGAAGTTTGGCAAGCGCATGGCCAACAAGGCGATGCCCGGGCTGGACGAGACGTTTGAGCGCCGGCTGAAAGCCTGGCTTTCAGACAGCCTGCCAGGGCTGATCAACCGCAGTGAGCAGTTCCTGCAACGGGCGCTTTGCGATGATGAAGTAAGGGATACGGTTATGGCGGCCTGGGTCGCAATGGAGGATCAAACACTTGCGGATCTGCAGGAAGGGATGGGCGACGTACAGCTGCAGGAGTTCGTGGTGCTGGGCTATGAGTTCTGGCTGCAGTTTCGGAAAACGGCTTACTTTGAAGGTTGCGCCCGGGCTGTGGTTGCACACCTGTTCGTGAAATATGGCGATCGGCCGCTAACGGACCTGCTCGGCGACGTTGGGGTTACCCGTGAGGTGATCATGGCAGAGGTAGACGCCTGGGCCATTCCGGTTATAGACGTGCTTCGGGAAGAGGGTTATGTTGAGGCTCTTGTGCGTCGGCGGCTGTCAGCTTTCTACAGCTCCGCAGCGGCACGCAAAATTCTTGAGCAGGAGTCATAACACCTTCAGTCTTCTGTATTAAAACATGTGGAGGGCTGTTTGTTTACTGATCTGTTCTGGGCCTATCTGATTGCCATAAGTTTGCTTACCGTAACGCCGGGAGTGGATACACTTCTGGTTATGCGCAACGCCGGTCGCGGGGGCTTCCGGGACGGCTGTGTGACCAGTATGGGTATTTGCAGCGGCCTGTTTATTCACGCCAGTCTTTCGGCGCTGGGTATCTCCCTCCTTTTACTGGAAACGGCTTGGGCATTCTCCGCGTTGAAGTGGGCCGGAGCCTGTTATCTGATCTGGCTCGGCCTGGGTTCGCTGAGGCAGGCTATAAAGCGCGAGCCCGTTACCAGCGCAGAATCGCCTTCGATTGCGCGCCGCTGTGTGCCGTTAGCGGTGTCGTTTCGTGAAGGCCTGCTCTCCAATGTGCTCAACCCGAAGACCGCTCTTTTCTATATGGCCCTGTTGCCTCAGTTTGTGGATCCATCGGGAAGTGCTTTCCAGCAGTCGCTGATGCTGGCCGGCGTGCATTTTCTGCTGGCGATGTTCTGGCAGTGCGGGTTGGCGTGGATGGTTGTGCGTTTCCGGGGCGTAGGTGTTGGCGTAAGGGTTAAGCGACTGCTCAATGGGCTGACCGGGGGATTCTTTATTGCAATGGGAGCCAAGCTTGCAGGCAATTGACCGAGTATTTCAGGATGAAGCATGCGAACAAAAAGGGAAGCCGGCACCGGCTTCCCTTTTTTGATTCAGACGGTAGCGTTCAACCGCGCTGGAATCATTTCTCCAGATATTGAAGCTTGCCAGGCTTGCCATCCCACTCTTCGGCGTCTGGAAGTGGATCTTTCTTCTCGGTAATGTTGGGCCATTTTCCCGCCAGATCTGCGTTGAGTTCAACAAACTGAGCCTGATCTGCTGGCAGCTCGTCTTCCGAGAAAATCGCTTCGGCCGGGCACTCCGGCTCACACAGCGCACAGTCGATACACTCGTCCGGGTCGATTACCAGAAAGTTCGGTCCTTCATAGAAACAGTCTACCGGGCATACTTCCACGCAGTCTGTGTATTTGCACTTGATGCAGTTATCGGTAACGATAAACGCCATAATCAGATCCCTGGTCCAGTGGTCAATCTCATCCGGAGCTTGATGTCAGCTCCGTGGTTATATTTTGATGGGCGATATTGTAGGGAGCCACCCTCACAGCCGCAAGCGTTTGGCTGCTATAACCTTATTACCCAGATCAACTCCCCGTCAGTTTTTCAGCAATCCCTTGAGTTCGTAAAGCCGGTTCATCGCTTCTCTGGGTGATAATCCGTCCAGATCAAGATCCTGGAGTGCCTCTTCCACGGCGCTGGGCTCTGCACTGGAAAACATATCACCTTGGTAGACAGCCTTGCTGGGCGCCGCCAGTTGCCTATGGCCAGCCTCAGCCACCGATGCAGGCTTGGTAGCTGCGGGCGCTGCGCTGCCTTCCAGCAGTTTTAGCTGTGCCTTGGCGTTGCCTATAACGCTCTGGGGTACGCCGGCCAGTTTGGCCACCTGCAGGCCGTAGCTCTGGCTGGCCGGGCCTTCGTGCACGTTGTGCAGGAACACAATGCTGTCGTCGTGCTCCGTTGCCGTAAGGTGCACGTTTACTGCGAGCTCAAGATCGTCCGCCAGTTGCGTGAGCTCAAAATAGTGCGTGGCAAACAGGGTATAGCAGCGAATCTCTTTTGCCAGATGCTCTGCCGTGGCCCACGCCAGCGACAAACCGTCGAACGTGCTGGTGCCGCGGCCTACTTCGTCCATCAGAACAAGGCTGAACTCGGTGGCGTTGTGCAGAATGTTGGCGGTCTCTGTCATTTCCACCATGAAGGTAGAACGCCCACCGGCGATGTCATCTGAGGAGCCCATGCGAGTGAAAATTCGATCCACCGGCCCCAGTACGGCGCGGTTGGCGGGCACGAAACTTCCCGTGTAGGCCAACAGGGCAATAAGAGCTGCCTGGCGCATATAGGTGGATTTACCGCCCATGTTCGGGCCGGTAATAACCAGCATCCGACGCTGGGTATCCATCAGCAGGTTGTTGGGCACGAAAGGTTCATCAAGAAGCTGCTCTACCACCGGATGGCGGCCACTCTCAATATCAAACCCCGGAGAATCCCGGAACTCAGGTGCGACAAAGCGCAAGGTGGTGGCTCGCTCGGCAAAGTTGCTGATGACATCCAGCTCTGCCAGCGCCTGTGCGGCATCCTGCAGGGGCGCGAGTTGTTCCGCTACGGCTTCCAGCACCTCATCGTAAAGTGCTTTTTCTCTGGCCAGTGCCCGGCTTTTGGCGCTCAGGGCTTTGTCTTCGAATACTTTCAGCTCCGGTGTGATAAACCGCTCTGCGTTCTTCAGCGTCTGGCGGCGAATATAATCAACCGGTGCCTGAGCAGACTGGGCCCGGCTGATTTCAATGTAGTAGCCGTGCACCCGATTATAGCCCACTTTCAAGGTGCTTATGCCGGTGCGTTTTCTTTCCCGGATCTCCACGTCCAGCAGGTACTGGCCGGCGTTTTCACTGATATTACGAAGCTCATCCAGCTCTGCGTCGAAGCCCTCACGAATGACGCCGCCTTCCCGGATCACAACCGGGGGGTTGTCAATAACCGCGCGCTCCAGCATGTCTGCCAGCTCGGGGTACTCGCCAATCACAGTGGCCAGCTTGACGATGTGGTGGGAATTAACCGGCTTCAGTGTTTCCTGCAGCTCCGGTAGGGCCAGGAAGGCATCCCGCAGGCGGGCCAGATCTCTGGGGCGAGCCGAACGCAAGGCCACGCGGGCCAGCACACGCTCAATGTCACCCACGGCTTTCAGCAGGGCGTGTACCGGTTCGTAATGGAAGCCCTCAAGCAGTGCGGAGACCGCTTGCTGGCGCTGCTGTACCACGTCCACATCCCGCAGCGGCCGGTTCAGCCAGCGCCGTAGCTCCCGGCCGCCCATGGACGTTGCGGTTCTGTCCATAACCCAGGCCAGAGTGTGCTGATGACCGCCCATGAGGTTGACATCAATTTCCAGATTCCGACGGCTGGTGGCGTCCAGAATAACCGCTTCGTCGCGGCGCTCCCGGGTCAGCTTGCGGATGTGGGGCAGGGCGGTGCGCTGGGTTTCTTTTGCGTACTGTAAAAGACAGCCGGCTGCACAAATGGCAAGGCCGAGGTCTTCGCAGCCAAAGCCGATAAGGTCGCGAACCTGTAATTGCTGAGTAATTACCCGGCGGGCTGTGTCGGATTCAAACAGCCAGGGCCCCTGACGGCGAACGCCGGTAAGGCCGGCAAGCACCTCCTGAAACGGGAAGTCCTCACTGATCAGTATTTCCGCGGGGCGCAAGCGCTGCAGCTCCCCTTGCAGGGCCTCCAGGTTATCCAGCTCTGAAACCACAAATCGACCGCTGGAAATATCCAGTGATGCAAAGCCGAACTGCTCGCGGTGGTGGAATATGGCGGCTAGCAGATTGTCGCGGCGATCTTCCAGATAGGCGTCATCACTCAAGGTGCCAGGGGTAACGATTCTGACTACCTGACGATCAACCAGCCCCTTGCTGGTTGCCGGGTCACCGATCTGTTCACAGATGGCGATGGATTGACCCGCTCTGACCAGCCGTGCAATGTATCCTTCTGATGCATGAAACGGAATACCCGCCATGGGAATCGGGTTACCGCCGGACTGGCCTCGGGCTGTGAGGGTAATATCCATCAGCTCTGCAGCTTTTTTGGCGTCGTCATAGAACAGCTCGTAAAAATCACCCATGCGGTAGAACACCAGCTCATCCGGGTGCTGGCCCTTGATCTTGAGGTACTGCTGCATCATGGGTGTGTGCTTGGGAAAATCGTTCTGAGCTGCTGACATGGACGAGTCCGGATAATCTTGCTTTGGGTGAAGCCACGGATTGTAAGAAAATAACGCCCGCGATGAAACGAAGGAGAGCATTATGCCTGCCAGCGACCACGAACTCGAACACGCAGGAAACCAATTGGCTGAACAGTTGTTAAACGCGGGCCTTAGTCTGGTGACTGCTGAAAGCTGCACCGGCGGCTGGGTTGCCAAGGTGCTGACAGATAAGGCGGGCTCCTCCGCCTACGTGGTTGGCGGTCTGGTTACCTACAGCAACGAGGCCAAACAGAAACTGCTCGGCGTTACCGATGCGTCTCTGGATAATCACGGCGCCGTCAGCGAGCCGGTTGTCCGGGAAATGGTTGCAGGCGCACTGGCGACAACTGGAGCCGGTGTTGCGGTGGCTATCAGCGGCGTAGCAGGGCCGGGAGGCGGTAGTAAAGAAAAACCCGTTGGAACCGTCTGGTTTGCCTGGGGTAGTAGTGTTGAGACCACCGAGGCGACGGTCCGGCATTTCAGCGGCGACCGGGATCAGGTGCGGCGACAGGCCGTTCTCGTTGCGCTGCAAGGTGTTAGCGAGCTTTTGACGCAAGCGCGAGTACTTTCACAATAACAGGGCTTGGTCTCTCTCTCGGGGTATGTTTTAATACTGTTCAAATATACAGGGAATTCACTGTTACCGCTTTACAGGTTCCCGCTTAATTATACCTCCACCGGCTTGCCAGATCTTGCTGGTGGCCAAGGCAACAGAGGATTTGCACTGATGGAAGACAACCGCAAAAAAGCATTGAGCGCAGCGCTGAGCCAGATCGAGCGCCAGTTCGGTAAAGGCGCAGTAATGAAAATGGGCGACCAGCCCCGCGAAGCCATGCCTGCGGTCTCCACCGGCTCTCTCGGGTTGGACGTTGCTCTGGGCATAGGCGGTCTGCCTTACGGGCGGATTGTTGAAGTGTACGGACCTGAAAGCTCCGGTAAAACAACACTGACTCTCCAGGTTATCGGGGAAGCACAGAAAGCGGGCAAAACCTGTGCTTTCATTGATGCCGAACACGCCCTGGATCCTATCTACGCAGAAAAAATCGGTGTTAACGTAGACGAACTTCTGGTTTCCCAGCCGGATACCGGGGAACAGGCTCTGGAGATTGTCGACATGCTCGTGCGCTCCAACGCGGTAGACGTCATCGTTGTTGACTCCGTTGCCGCCCTTACACCGAAAGCTGAAATTGAAGGCGAAATGGGTGACAGTCACGTCGGCTTGCAGGCCCGCCTGATGTCCCAGGCTCTGCGTAAGCTCACGGGTAACGTGAAGAACTCCAACTGCCTGCTGGTCTTTATCAACCAGATCCGTATGAAGATCGGTGTGATGTTCGGCAGTCCCGAAACCACCACCGGTGGTAACGCCCTGAAGTTCTATGCATCCGTACGCCTTGATATTCGCCGCATCGGCGCTGTAAAAGAGGGCGATGAAGTTGTTGGTAATGAAACCCGCGTTAAGGTCGTCAAGAACAAGGTAGCTCCGCCTTTCCGACAGGCCGAGTTCCAGATTCTTTACGGCAAGGGCATTTATCAATTGGCTGAAGTGCTCGACATGGGCGTTAAAGAAGGCTTTGTGGACAAAGCCGGTGCTTGGTATGCCTATAATGGTGACAAGATCGGCCAGGGTAAGGCCAACGCCTGCAAGTTCCTGGAAGAAAACATGGATATTGCCAAGGAAATCGAAGCCAAGGTACGTGAAAGACTGATGCCGAAGCCGGTTTCTAAAAAAGACGCCGCAGCGGTTGAAGCTCCGGCGGAAGCTGAGCTGCTCTAAGACATCTCTGAATACACTCACCCTGCGCGATGTCGTTGCGCAGGGTGCAGGCCATGAAGATATTGAAAATGTGGAAGTAACCACAAAGAAACTAATGATTATTGTCAACGCCGTTTCCTGTACGAGGTTTAGCATCAGGACTTCATGATCCTGGCGCAGACGATGCTTCTTCGGGCTTCTTTCTGCACCACTGACAGAGGAATATCTGATGCGGCTCAGTTTTAAGAGGTTCAAGCGTAACCAATTTACTGGACACTCTGCGCAAGCGGTGATTCCGCCTCTGGTAATGGTCGCGACACTGATTCTCATGCTCTTCTCTGTACCAACGAACGTTATCGCAGAAGTACTGACTTCTGACTCTGCAATCAACAAGGCCGGCATGCAACGGATGTTGACCCAACGTATCGTTAAGTCTTATCTGCTGATTGGTCAGGACGTGGCTGCCGAGAAGGCCCAGAAACAGCTGGACGCCAGTGTGGCTCTTTTCGAGGAACACCTCGGAGAGCTGGAAGGCTTTTCACCTACGCCAGAAATTACCGCATCTCTGCAGGACATCCGCCGGGAATGGAATAAATTCCGTCAGTTGGCAATTGCCAGGCCGGAGCATGGCCAAGCGCTTCATGTGATCGAAGACGGTTCCCGTTTGCTTGAGTTGTGTGAGGAAAATGTTCAGTTGTTCGAAACGCACTCGGGCGGAAAGAAGGGCGAACTGATTAATATCTCCGGGCGCCAGCGTATGCTGTCACAACGTATCGGCATGCTGTATGTTGCCAAGAGTTGGCGGGTCGCCGATGAGATGCTGGATAAAGCGTTTGAGCAGGCGCTGAGCGACTTTGATCAGGCACTGAAGCTACTGACTAAATCCTCCCTTAACACCGGCGAGATAAATCAAGCATTGAGTGAAGTGGCGGCCCAGTGGGAATTCTCCCGATCCGGTTTCGAACTGAGTGAAAGCGGACGCTATGTACCTTTCGTTATTCACGTGACTACCGAGTCCATGCTTAAAAAAATGGACAGAATCGCCAGTTTGTACGTGTCTATTTAGTCGTCCTGAAATACGAGTATCCGCAGGATGTAGGGCCGAGTTTTGTTCCTTGTAGCTAGTGCATCCATGACAAGGCTGAAGTGCCGACGGAAGTGAACGGTGAATTGCTTTAATACATCCCGGGAGGCGTGTTATGGATCGCATTAAAAAATTGCTTATTGTTTCCCATGCACCGTCCCCGAATACACTCACCCTGCGCGATGCCGTTGCGCAAGGTGCAGGCCATGAAGACATTGAAAACGTAGAAGTAACCGTGCTGGCGCCACTCGATGCCGGCCCTGATGATGTTCTTGCCTGTGACGCCATTATCCTTGGCACCACTGAAAATCTTGGTTATATGAGCGGCGCGCTCAAAGATTTTTTTGACCGCAGCTACTACCCCTGCCTGGAGAAAACCCAAGGCTTGCCGTTCGCCTTTTACGTTCGCGCCGGGCTTGACGGCACTGGCACCCGTAGGGCGATTGAGTCCATTACGACGGGGTTGCGCTGGCGCCTGGCTCAAGAACCACTTATCTGCAAAGGTGATTTTCAATCGGAATTCATCGTCCAATGTGAGGAGCTTGGTCTCTCGATGGCAGCCAGCTTGGATGCTGGAATAATCTGACCTAAAACTTGTTATTACCGCATTTCACCACTGGACGCTAATCGACTTAGAAACTGCGGGTTGTTAAAGTCCTCTAATGCACGTTCAATTTCCTCGGGCGTATTCATCACAAAAGGTCCGTATTGCACCATGGGCTCTTCAATAGGGCGGCCGCTGAGTACTAATATATCCGCGCCCGAGGAGCTGGCTTGAAGTTTCAATATGTTGCCTTTAGCGTAGACACCTAGCTGGCGCGATTCGATCAAATCTGTCGCGCCGTTATAGACATACACCAGTACGGGATTATCGGCATTGAAAGACAACTCAACGGTTTCATTGCCAGCCAATTGCGCATCGACAAAAACAGGCTGCGTCGAAATCTCTGGCAGCGGGCCTTGCTGTGAATGTTGATTGATTGTCACGGCACCTGCGATAACGCGAACCATCCCGCCGGTAGATAGCCGCTGCTCGGATACATCAGCGCTAGCAATTTCCTGATATGCCGCGGGCTTCATTTTCTCAGCGCCAGGCAAATTCAGCCAGATTTGAAAGCCGTGCAACAGGCCGTGCTCCTGCTCAGGCATTTCCGAGTGAAGTACGCCTGCGCCCGCTGTCATCCACTGCACATCACCGGCGCTAATAACGCCTTCATTGCCCATGTGGTCGCGGTGGCGCATGCGCCCTGCCTTCATGTAAGTAATGGTTTCAAAGCCGCGATGAGGGTGTTCAGGAAAGCCGCCAATATAGTCGGCAGCGTCGTCGGAGTTGATTTCATCAATCATCAGAAAAGGGTTGAGTACCTGATGCAGGCGCTGACCCGCAAGGCGATGAATCTTGACCCCGTCACCATCCTGGGCAGGGCGGGCGGTTATAACTTGAAGTAATTCTCTCATGGGTTTTCTCCAATCCCTTCTCGGCCATGGGCGGCGGTAAAATCCTGTACTGGACCCACGGGAATTATCCCGGTGGGATTGATCATCAAGTGGCTAGCATAATAGTGCGTCTTTATATGCTCAAAGCTGACTGTTTCATCCACGCCAGGTATCTGGTACAGCTCGCGTACATAAGCACTAATGGAAGGATAATCCGCCAGCAACTGACGATTGGTTTTAAAGTGACCGAAATACACGGCATCGAAACGAATCAAGGTGGTAAACAAACGCCAATCGGCTTCCGTCAACTGACCACCCGCCAGATAGCGCTGCCGTGCTAGCAAACCCTCGACCCAGTCCAACGAATCGAACAAGCTATGGTAGGCCTTTTCATAGGCCTCTTGGGTGGTGGCGAAACCGGCTCGATAGACGCCGTTGTTGATGGTGTCGTAGATACGGTCATTAAGGGAGTTGATCCGCTCGTGTAACGTATCAGGGTAGTAATCTGTGGAGTTGCCCGTTAAATGATTAAACGCAGTATTGAACATACGGATAATCTCTGAAGACTCATTGCTGACAATGGTCTGTGTTTGCGTGTCCCACAAGACCGGCACCGTGACGCGGCCTTCATAGCTGGAATCCGCCTTTAAATACAGTTGATACAGAAAATCCAGAGCGTAAAGCGGATCCTTCATTTCCCAACCATTTTTCAGCATCACCGGCTCGACCACGGTGACGTCAATATAATCCTGCAACTGCTTTATTTGGCGGAAAATCAGTGCGCGGTGTGCCCAAGGGCAGGCCAGGGACACATACAAATGGTAGCGGCCTTTCTCGGCCTTAAAGCCGGGCTCCCCGTTTGGGCCGGCTTTACCATCGGGTGTCAGCCAGTTTCTGAAGCGACTGTCCTGACGGCGAAATTCACCACCGCTATTGTCGGTGTCGTACCACTGGTCAACCCATTCACCCTTTTGTAATAAGCCCATTATGCGACTCCTGTAGACTCTTTGGCCGAAAATGCCGACATCAGAACGTCAACCTGTCGTTTGCCCTGCGAAATCACTTGCTCTGGCGTGCCTTTGGAGCCGCTGGCATCAATATGAAATACATCGCTAATACCGATAAATTTGCAGATATGCTCCAGATAGCGGCTGACAAAATTCATTTCGCTACCGACAGGTGTGCCACCGGAGGCGGTGATAATGAAAGCCCGTTTTGTACCGAGTAAACCTACTGGCCCCCGCTCGGTGTACTTAAAGCTAACACCTGCGCGACAGACGCTATCGATCCAGTGCTTCAATGTGGCCGGAATCCCAAAGTTGTACATCGGCGCAGCTAGCACTAGGGTATCGGCGTTTTTCAACTCATCAATCAATGTCTCTGACAAGTTAAAGTGAGCCTGTAAGCTGGCCCGATCACTATCGGATGAGCTGTGAAAATCCACTAGATCCTCGGCATTAATCGGTGGTAGGGGGTATTGCGCCAGGTCACGGCTAATGGTCGGTTCCCCTAACGCGCCCACAAGATATTGCCCAATGATGCGAGTATTTGAATTGCTCAATCGTGCACTGCTATTGATGTGTAATACGGTCATTTGATTGCTCCAGTCACGCTGATTGATGGGTGTATCGGTTACTGAGCCAGTTGCCTGTGCAGTAAACGATCCGCACTGAGGCTGCCAGCGCCTCTGAACACCAGGGCAACACTGATCGCCAGCAAGGCCAGACCAAATTCGTAACCGTTATTCGACATAAACAGCCCATTTTGCAAGTGAGCAGTGACGATCGCGACGAGCATTGTGATCGCCAGCATTAAAGCCGCCGGGCGAACCAATAAGCCCGCAATCAGCAACAAGCCCCCAAAGAATTCGGCACTACCGGCCATTGCCGCCATAAGCATGCCTGGCTCAAGCCCAATGGATGCCATCCAGCCTGCTGTACCCTCTAAACCATAACCGCCAAACCAGCCAAATAATTTTTGCGCGCCGTGGGCGGCAAATATGACGCCCGCACCGAGGCGAAGAGGTAGGGTATTCAGGCCAGTGTCTGTGGCGGTTATCTTGCTAATGAGTGCTTTCATATTATTTCCCCAAAACGGAAACTGCTGGTTTGTTTAACTGATGGAACCATTATAAGGGTTGAAAAAAATGCAATAAGAGCTAATATCCGTCCAGAACGTTCTAAATATCAGAACAGTGATTTTGGAGGCATAATGGCAAAGAACCCAATTACAATAGAGGTTCTGGAAACACTGGATGCCATAGACCGGCGTGGGAGTTTCGCGAAAGCGGCTGAAGAGCTGAACAAAGCGACGTCGGCCGTTTCCTATGCGGTGCAAAAACTGGAGGAGCAGCTAGGTATTGCTCTATTCCAGCGGCAGGGACGCCGTTCGGTGTTAACGTCAGCCGGGCGACTGATATTGATCGAGGGTAGGGAAATACTTCAAACCACCACGCGACTGGCGAACAAGGCAAAGGAAGTGGCCACGGGCTGGGAGCCACGCATTAGCATCGCTGTAGAGTCAATGCAGTCCTACCCGGCCTTTTTTGGCGTGTTGGGCGAATTTCTCAAGACGCATTCCACGGTTGAAATCGATGTCTGTGAGTCAGTGCTGAATGGCGGGTGGGAGGCTCTTGAGCAAGGCCGGGTAGATTTGATTGTCGGGTCACCCGGGCCAGTCCCACTGCAAAAAGGTTACCGAGCGGTGCCATTGGCCCGTGCCGAGCTGGTGCCGGTCGTGGCCTCTTGTCATGAACTGGCGAGCATAGCGGCTAACGCTGAGGCTTTACAGGGACGCCTGCCGGAAGTCCGGAGAGTTATTACACACGATACATCCATTGTTGATATTACCCGAAGCGCAGGATTAAGCAGCGACGGTAAACATTTCTACGTGCAAAACATAGATCAGAAAGTCGAGGCGATAGTGGCAGGAATAGGTGTAGGCCATCTACCGCGACAGCGTATTCAAAACCAGCTCAATAGTGGCGAACTTGTAGAGCTGGCGTTAAATAACAACTCTATTTTTGAGCATTATCTTGCATGGAAAGTCAGTCACAAAGGCAAGGGGTTGCAATTGCTAACCCAAAAATTGTCGGCCATATTTAGTTAGAAGTTTATATCACGCTAGCTGGCGAAGCGGTTGTAGAAACCTTCAATACGCGACAAAGCGTTATCCACCGCTCTGGAATACCCTTTTTTGTTGAGGCAATAGCTGAACTGGACGCTTACCCTGTAACCAGCCTGAAAGGGACGGCATTCTACGACCCGCGCGCAAACCCTCGACTCACTGATGTATTTGCCTTCAAAATCCATAAGCAGGCGCGTGCCCGGCTCTAGAGGCCGTGGGCACAGCACAGCCATGCCGTAACGGTTCAGGTCAATGCAGGTAACCGGGGCCGGGTTCTTTCCGCGACTGAACAGCCCACGCTCATGCACCTGCACTCTCAGGCAAGAGGCAGGGTAGCGATCCTTGATCCTGCGATCTGCGGAGTCACTCGTCATAATAAAGGGGCATCCATTGCGTTTTTTGTCGTTGTTATTGCCGTCCATAAGACTAAAGAACGCTGGACGGAGAACGTAAGTGTAGTGCCGGGATATAGATCAGGACAATGAGGGGCGACAAAAACGTGAATTTGATCACAAAGCGGCGCTTCCCGGGACGTTTATTACAATTCTTTCCCTTGGGCGCGACAGACCGGTCTGCAAAACCTACAATGACCGGCCAATGAGTCACCCGTTACAGGACCCAACCTTGAAGTCACTGTCTCTGCATCAGCTATACAAAGCCTGTGTTCTGAAAGATCTGCCGTTCAAGTCCACCAAGCAACTGGTGCCCCTGGCTGAAATCGTAGGCCAGAACCGGGCCCAGGAGGCGGTGCGCTTTGCTCTGGCCATGCCTCATGGCGGTTATAACGTGTATGCCGTAGGTCGTAACGGCCTGGGTAAGCGCACGATGATGTTGCGCTACCTTGAGCATCACCTGGATACCGAGCAGCAAAGCCATGACTGGTGTTACGTCGCCGATTTTGAAGAGCCTCGGGTTCCCAAGCTGCTTCAGTTGCCAGCAGGCAAGAGTGTGCGGCTGAAGCAGGACATGGAAAAACTCATGAGCCGGCTGGTTAAGGTTATTCCGCAGACCTTCGACAGTGACAGCTTTCTGGAGCGCTCCGAGCAGCTTAAGGAAGAGTACGGGAAGAAGCAGGAAGACGAGCTGGAGAAGGTAGCCGCGCAGGCGCGCCGGAAAAAAGTCAGTCTAAATATTACAACGCCCGGCGGGTACCGTCTGGTGGCGATGAAGGGGGATCAGCCCCATACCGCAGAGACATTCAAGGCGCTGACAGACACGCAAAGAGAGAAGTTTGAGGATTCAGTCAACAAACTTGAGAAAAAGCTCCGCCAGGCGTTGCGCAAACTGGCTGATTGGGAGCAGGAATACGCCGATAAACAGCAAGCCTTGAACAGGGAAACCCTGGAGGGTATATCTGGCCATCAGATTGACGAGCTGATTGAGCATTACAAGAGCCTTCCGGATGTCGTTGCCTACTTTGAAGCGGTGCGGGCGGATCTGGTTGAGAATCTGGAGATCTTTCTCGACGACAACGAAGAGCAGGCAGCCATTGCCTATGCGTCGTTGGATAAAAAAATGCCGCGCCGTTATCTCGTCAACGTCCTGGTGCACCAGAAAACCAACGAAGTTCCGATGGTGGTGGAAGACAACCCGACTTACCACAATCTGTTCGGGTACGTTGAGAACGTTACCTATAAGGGCACCGTGTTTACGGATTTTTCCCTGATTCGTGCAGGCAGCCTACATCGGGCCAACGGCGGCTATCTGCTGATGGACGCCATCAAGATGCTTGAGCAGCCCTTTGTCTGGGATGGCCTGAAGAGGGCCCTGCGAGCCCGGTCCATTCAGATCAACTCCCTTGAGCGGGAGTTAACGCTCTCCGGCACTATTTCAATCGAGCCCCAAGGTGTGCCGCTGGATGTAAAGCTTGTGCTTTTCGGCGATCGCGAAACCTGGATGTTGCTACAGGAGTACGATCCCGAGTTTGCGGAACTTTTCCGGGTAACCGCAGACTTTGAGAATGAAATGTACCGCTCGGACGACAGCCAGGTGATGTACGCAAAATTCATTGCCAGTGTGGTAAAAGAAAAAAACCTCCTGCATTGCACAAATAAGGCGGTTGCGCGAGTCATAGAATACAGTGCCCGGATGGCCGAGCATCAGGACAGGCTCTCGCTGCATGCAGCCAACATTGCCAACCTGCTCCGGGAGTCGGATTTCTGGGCACGTCAAGCCGACGCTAAACTGATTCAGGATGTTCATGTAGAGCGGGCTTTGGAGAGCGCCAAATACCGCAGCAGCCGGATTCGTGATCAGTTCTACGATTCAATTCGAGACGGCTCTACTTTGGTATCAACCCAGGGTGCGGTTGTCGGGCAGGTGAATGCGCTGTCTGTGCTGTCTACCGGTGGGTTCGAGTTCGGGCTGTCTAACCGTGTAACCGCCACCTGCTATTATGGGGATGGTGGAATCATGGATATTGAGCGAGATGTGAAGCTGGGTGGCAATATTCACTCCAAAGGCGTGATGATTCTCAGCTCCTGGCTTGCTTCCCACTTTGCCGTGACCGATCCGATGCACTTGTCTGCGAGCCTCACGTTTGAGCAGAATTATGGCGAAGTAGATGGTGATAGTGCTTCATTGGCAGAGCTCTGTGCGCTGATATCCTCGATTTCCGGTATTCCGGTGCGGCAGGATCTGGCGATTACCGGCTCGGTTAATCAGTTCGGTGAGGTGCAACCTATCGGTGGGGTTAATGAGAAAATTGAGGGTTTCTTTGCTACCTGCCAGCTTAAAAGCGGACTAACAGGTACTCAGGGCGCGATCGTACCGGCTAACAACGTGCAGAACCTCATGCTGGACAGCGAAGTGGTTCAGGCAGTTCGTGAAAGCCGGTTTGCTGTGTACGCTGTTTCGAATGTTGAAGAGGCCGTTACTTTGCTGCTCGACAAGCCCGCCGGGAAGGTGGACAGCAAAGGCAACTATCCGAAGCAGAGCGTTTTTGGCATTATCCAGCAGCGGCTTGAGAAAATGCGCGAACACGAACGTCAGGAGCACGCCCGGGACGATCAGAAAGATCCGTCAATTCACTGAGCGGCCATCATAATAAAACAGACAGGAGAGAACACGCCCATGACTGATACTCAGCAGACTGTATACGTGGTAGAGGACGACGAAGCCGTTCGTGACTCACTGGAGCTGTTGCTGAAATCCGATGACAAGCTGGTCAAAACTTATGAGAACGCGGCGGTGTTCCTCAAGGACTACTCCGAAAAGATGGCCGGGTGCATTGTGCTGGATATCCGCATGCCGGGTATGGACGGTATGGAGTTGCAGAAGAAGCTGAACGACAAGCACTCCATTCTGCCGATCATTTTTGTTACCGGGCATGGCGATGTGCCTATGGCAGTTGATGCCATGAAAGAAGGCGCTGTGGACTTTATCCAGAAACCCTACCGTGAAGAGGCGCTGCTTGAGAAAATCGAAGCTGCGCTGGAGCAGGATCTGGAACAGCGCAAAACGCTTGGTGAGAAACAGGAGATTGTTCGCCGGATCAAGAGCCTGACTCCTCGGGAGCACGAAATCATGGACCGGATGATAGAAGGTCAGGCCAACAAGGTAATCGCGATCGAACTGGAAATCAGTCAGCGCACAGTAGAGATTCACCGCTCCCGGGTAATGCACAAGATGGGCACCCATTCACTGGCACACCTGGTTCGTATGGTGCTGTCCGTAAAGAACCTTATCGACGCGCGGTAATACCACCGGCATTATACGGTTATCTTTTTGACCGGCCTTTTACTATATGACTGAAGTTGTCAGCGAAAATTCAGAGGTTACGGTTCTGCTCGTGGATGACAATCCACAGAACCTGAAAGTGCTCTATGAGACACTGAAAGACAAAGGCTATCGGCTGCTGATTGCCAATGAGGGTGAGAAAGCACTGGATCTTGCTCAACGCCATCAGCCTGAAGTCGTTCTGCTTGATATCATGATGCCTGAGATGGATGGTTATGAGGTGTGTCAGCGCCTCAAGGCCGACCCTGAAACGGCCGATTGTGCAGTGGTATTTCTCTCAGCTCTGGATGACCTGCAAGCAAAAGTAAAAGGCTTCTCTCTCGGCGGCGCCGATTATATTTCCAAGCCGTTTCAGTCTCAGGAAGTCATTGCCAGGGTTAAGACGCACGCCCGCGTTATCCGGCTTGAACGTGAGCTGCAAGCGCGCAATCGAGAACTTCAGGGCGACCAGGCCCGCATCCTCAATTCCATCAGTGAAGGCATTTACGGCCTTGATGAGCACGGCACAATTGAATTCGCTAACCCTGCGGCTGGTGTCATCATGCGGTGTCCGGTAGAGGATCTGATTGGCCGGAACTTTTTTGAAACTCATTTCTCAACGGCAGCTGAATGCCCAGCCGGCCTTCCGGTGCACGCCACCTGCCGCCAGGGTATCGCGGAAAATCAGCGCGATATCCGGATGCTGCGCACGGATGAAACGGGATTTCCTGCTGAATATCGCTCCACACCCAAACATGATGGCGAAGAGTTACATGGAGCGGTTGTTGTGTTCCGTGACATTACCACCGAATTGGAAAATGAGCGGGCGCTTGAGGAAGCGCGCGAGCTGGTTCAGGAGCAGCGTGACCAACTGGCTCACACGTCTCGTCTGACCACCATGGGTGAGATGGCTGCGGGTGTTGCCCATGAGGTAAACCAGCCGCTGACGGCGATTGCCAACTACGCTCGGGTCGCCAAGCGGGTTATGGCCAAAGAGAACCCAAGCCTGAGCCTGCTGCAGGAAACCCTCGACAAGATCGAGGCCCAGTCTCACCGCGCCAGTGAGATTATCCGCAGGATCCGGCGATTTATGAAAAAGCCGGCGACTGGTAAGGAAGTCCTGTCTGTATCAGCACTGCTGGAGGACACGCGTCAGTTTGCAGAAGTGGATGCGCGTAACAACGACGGTGCGATTGAGCTTGTTGTACCGGACGACCTGCCGGATATCCTGGCTGATCCGATTCAGGTGCAACAGGTTGCCTTAAACCTGATACGAAACGCGCTTGAGGCCACGCGCAGTGCACAATCTACATTGCCAGTGGAGGTGAGCGCGAGGGTTACAGGTGAGGGCTGTGTCCGGATTGAGGTTCGCGACTATGGTGTCGGGCTTGCGGAAGATGCGGAAGAAAAACTGTTTTTGCCTTTTTACACCACCAAAGATGAGGGTATGGGCATTGGCCTGCCTACCTGTCGCTCCCTGATTCAGGCCCAGGGAGGTGATATCGGTTTTGAGCGCCCCGAAGATGGCGGCGCTCGTTTCTTCTTTACGCTTCCTGTGGCTGGCGCATCGGGCACATCCTCTTGCCCGTCAGGCGCTGAGAGTTCTTCTGGCGCCGTTTAGAGCCATTCAATGCGCCCGCTGAGGTGCGGTGCATCGCCTCTTGCGTTCAGCAGTTGATAATCCCATCCGTTTTTTCCTGTTCGCCAGTTCAACTGCGCAGTGCCCGGTAAAAACAGGGGCTTCTTGAACTGGCAGCTCACTCTTACCGGCCCCGAGTGCCATCCATTCTGTTGTTCCATAATGGCTAGCGCATGTGCTTTGCTCCACATGCCGTGTGCTATCGCCCTTGGAAAACCAAAAACCCTGGCGCTCAGCGCGTGCATATGAATCGGGTTGCTGTCGCCGGAAATTTTTGCGTATTGTCGCCCGATGGATTCGGGCGCTTCAATCTCTGTTGTGTTCGGGTAATGCTCCAGAGGCGGCGGTGCCGATTTTGCGGCTGGGGCCGCGTGTTTTTCGGGTTGGCGGAAGAGCATGACGCTGGTCTCCTCCCATACGACTGTGCCTGCAGAGCTGGCGTTGGTGATCATGCTAAATTCTATGCCGCGACTGGTGTGTTCCTGATGGCCCAGGCAGACGTCCAGCTTCAGGGTTTCACCCATCCCGATTGGTCTGTGCTGGGTTATGGTATTGCGCAGGTGCACCAACCCCAGAAGTGGTAATGGGAAAGCTTTTTCGGTCAGCAGCTTCAGGTGAAGTGGAAATGCGAGAATGTGGGGCCAGGTAATGGGGGTGTGGTTACTGGGACTGAATCCGCAGACGCGTTCGTATTGACTCAGGTCATCGCTGGAGGTGTGAGCACAAAGCAGTTCAGCGGAGAGCGGTGGAAGTGTAATGCCTGCATCGGGTATGCCTTTTTTCGGCAAGAGAGCCCTGCCGTAGAGCGGAAGCAGTGCTGGTGGGGTGTCTCGGTAAACAAGCGTGTCTGGCATGATTTTCCTCCTGATATGCTCTAATATAAGACGATAGTATAAGGCAGTCTTTGGGAAAACCTCGCAAAACCAAAGTTCGCAGGGCTGGGTGATGAGCCTGCTGACAGTCTGGCAAACCCGTCCAGACGAAGCATTGACTTGGGTTGTTCCGGCGGGTGTCTGCCGGGCCAAGCAGTATCCAATAAATACAAAGCGGAACTTTATGCAGGAACTACGTGACGCGGGTGTGATGTTGCGCCTTATCTACGAGGCGATGAAAGCGAAGGGTATTGATACTGATCTCATTTTCAGCCGACTGGGTGTCAATGCGGATTACGTTTACACAGAACAGCTCCGTACACCTCACAGCGCCCAGACGTTTTTCTGGCAGGCCGTAGAGGAAGTCTCCGGAGACCCCGATATCGGGCTTCATCTTGGGCAACTTCTGCCTGTCTACAAAGGGCAGGTTCTGGAATATCTGTTTCTCAGTAGCTCCAACTTCGGCGATGGTCTGCGGCGGGCGCAGAATTACCAGCGTCTGCTCAGCGACGCTGCGAATACCGATTTCTTCATTGAAGGCGACGATGCCTGCATGGTGTTGGATGCTGCCTCGGACGATGTTCGGCGCCTCAGGCATTTTAACGAGTGTTTTGTGCAGGGCCTGATCACATTTTTTCGCTCCATTACCGATGGTCAGTTCCACCCTTCACGAATCGAGTTTGAGCATGAGCGAAACGAAGGGGGCGATCACGTTGAGGAAGTGCTGGGCTGTAACGTACTATTCGGTGCTGAAGAAAACCGGTTGTATTTTCCCGCCAGTCTGCTTTCCCATGTCTCGCCTCACGCAGAACCGGAGCTTCTGGATCTGCATGAGCGCTTTGCCAGCGAACAGGTTGCCCGTTTGGAAAAAAAGGATATTGTCGGGCAGGTAGAGCGCATTATTGCCGAGTTACTGGATAGTGGTGAAGTCACGCTGGATGCGGTGGCTACGCGGCTGGGCATAAAGCCACGCACTCTGCGCACCCGGCTCACTGAAGCAGAAACCAGTTTTAACCAGGTACTTGCGGATTTCCGCTATCGTCTCGCCCGGCGATTGCTGGCGACCACGGATGAGTCCATCGATGAGATTGTTTATCTGACGGGGTTTTCGGAGCCGAGTACTTTTTACCGTGCATTTAAACGCTGGTCCGGGATGACTCCCATTGAGTATCGGAAAACAGCGAAAGGTAAAACTGCGATGGTTGAAGCCATGTAATACGCTGGTTTTCTGAATTTTTTTAGAAAAGGCGTTGACATAATCAGGCACCTCTTTATAATGCGCCCTCGTTGTCACCGAGCAATCAGGCTAATGATTGCAAAGCCTTTTAAGGCAATCGGTTACGACTTTTGGAGCGGTAGTTCAGTTGGTTAGAATACCGGCCTGTCACGCCGGGGGTCGCGGGTTCGAGTCCCGTCCGCTCCGCCAATTTCGAAAATCCGTTAGCTATCTTATAGCTAACGGATTTTTTCGTTTGTCTGAAGAGATTCGCCCAGATAGTCCAACAGCATGCGTACCTTCGGCGATAAATGGCGATTATGGGGGTAAATGGCCCAGATGCCGTCATCGGCCTCCTGGTAATGCGCCAGAAGAGGAATCAGCTGTCCTGAATCCAGAGAAGGTTGCACGTAGTAATCTGGCAGTTGGACAATGCCGATGCCTTTCAAGGCCGCATCCAGCAAGCCCCAGCCGCTGTTGCACCTGATACTGCCTGTAATCCGGATATTGCGCGGTTTGCCTTGCTCCTGAAAGCGCCAGTAGTCGAGGTTGCCCTGCAGGCAGTTATGCTGCTCAAGCTCCGATAGTGAGTGAGGAACCCCGTAGGTCGATAGATAATCCGGTGAGGCGCAGACATACTGGGTTCTTGACGACAACCGCTTGGCCATCATGCTGGAGTCCTCCAGCTTGCCCAGTCGCACTGCCAGGTCATAGCCTTCTGCCACTAAATCCAGTTGTTGGTTGGTCAAATTCATCTGTACCTCAAGCTCTGGGTAGCGCAGCACGAAATCGTTAACCAGCGGTGCGATGGTTTTCTCCCCGAAGGTCACCGGCGCTGTCAGCCGCAACTTCCCCCTGGGAACAAGCTGAAGGTTGGTCATGGTGCGCTCCGCTTCTTCCAACCCGTCAAGGACCTGCCGACAGTGTTGATAGTAGGTCTGCCCGGCCTCGGTCACTGATACCTTGCGGGTGGTGCGGTAAAATAGTTTGGTCGATAGCCGGGCCTCCAGCGCGCTGACCTGCCGGCTAACCTGAGCGGTAGAAATGCCGAGATTTTTTGCCGCCTCCGTAAAGCTCTCTACTTCTGCCACTGCTACAAACTCACTTACCCCTTCCCAAATAAACATACCCGGATCCTTACGTCGCAGCCTGAACACTCATCGATATGGCGCATCACATTGGAAAATATACCAATGATTATTGCTCACTGGTAAAGGTTATTTGCAATATTAGGGGATTATCGATTCCGGTGATACGAATATAATGTCTCCATCAACAGGGCGGAACCCTCTGCCTAACTATTGCAACGACCGGAGAGTTTTATGACTCAGATAATCAAATCCAAAGCGGCCATTGCCTGGGGCCCGAAACAGCCTCTGTCCATTGAAGAAGTGGATGTGATGCCGCCCCAGGCCGGTGAAGTGCGAATACGCGTTGTTGCCAGTGGCGTATGCCATACCGATGCTTTCACCCTGTCCGGTGATGATCCGGAAGGCATCTTCCCGGTGATCCTTGGCCATGAGGGCGGCGGCATTGTGGAGTCAATAGGTGAAGGCGTGACCAGCGTAGAGGTAGGCGACCACGTGATCCCTCTGTATACCCCCGAGTGCGGCGAGTGCAAATTTTGCACATCTGGCAAAACTAACCTGTGCCAGAAAATTCGTGAAACTCAGGGTAGGGGCGTGATGCCAGACGGCACCAGCCGTTTCTTTAAAGACGGTCAGCCCATTTTCCATTACATGGGATGCTCGACCTTCTCCGAGTACACGGTACTGCCGGAAATTTCCCTGGCCAAGGTCAATAAAGAAGCGCCACTGGAAGAAGTGTGTCTGCTGGGTTGTGGCGTCACCACTGGTATGGGTGCGGTGATGAACACCGCCAAGGTAGAAGAGGGCGCCACCGTGGCCATCTTCGGCATGGGCGGCATCGGCCTATCGGCCATTATCGGTGCCACCATGGCCAAATCCAGTCGCATCATTGCCATTGACATTAACGAGAGCAAGTTTGAACTGGCCCGCAAGCTGGGCGCTACCGACTGCATCAATCCGAATGACTACGACAAACCGATTCAGGATGTGATTGTCGAACTGACCGATGGCGGTGTCGATTACTCTTTCGAATGTATTGGTAACGTCAATGTAATGCGTTCAGCCCTGGAATGCTGCCACAAAGGTTGGGGCGAGTCGGTGGTCATTGGTGTGGCCGGTGCCGGCCAGGAGATCTCTACCCGTCCGTTCCAGCTGGTAACCGGTCGGGTCTGGAAGGGCTCAGCCTTTGGTGGCGTCAAGGGGCGTTCCGAACTGCCCGGCATCGTCGACCGTTACATGCAGGGTGAGTTCAAGCTTAACGATTTCATTACTCACACCATGGGCCTGGAAGGTATCAACGAAGCCTTCGACCTGATGCATGAAGGCAAGAGCATTCGCTCCGTTATTCACTTCGACAAGTAATAGAAAGGTCGCCTGTGCAATGCGCAGGCGACCTTTTTTGTGAGAGGTTCCAATGAACATCGAAAACCTGAGCTGTAATAAAAGCTTCGATGGCTGGCACAAACAGTACAGCCACTATTCGGAAACGTTGAATTGCACCATGCGTTTTGCAATTTACCTGCCGCCGCAGGCTTCAAATGGCGACAAGGTGCCGGCCCTGTACTGGCTGTCCGGCCTGACCTGCACCGATGAAAACTTCATGCAAAAAGCCGGTGCCCAGCGCATGGCCGCCGAACTGGGCGTGGCCATTATTGCGCCGGATACCAGCCCTCGCGGCGATGAAGTAGCGGACGATGACGGCTACGACCTGGGCAAGGGTGCAGGTTTCTACGTCAATGCTACGCAGGCACCCTGGAGCCGGCACTACCGTATGTACGATTATGTGTTGAACGAACTGCCGGCGCTTATCGAGTCTATGTTCCCGGTCAGTGATCGGCGCTCCATTGCCGGTCATTCCATGGGTGGCCATGGTGCCTTGGTTATGGCGCTGCGCAATCCGGAGCGTTATCGCTCTGTGTCGGCCTTCAGCCCGATCAGTAATCCGGTTAATTGCCCTTGGGGCAAGAAGGCCTTTAGCGCTTACTTAGGTAAAGACACCTCCAGCTGGGCCGATTATGACGCCAGCTTGCTAATGCGCGAGGCCAGTTTGTTTGTGCCGGCGCTGGTAGATCAGGGCGAGGCCGACGATTTCCTGACCGAGCAGCTTAAGCCGGATACGCTGGTCGCGGCTGCCAGGCAGAGCGGCTATCCGCTGGAACTGAACCGGCGAGAAGGTTTTGATCATAGCTATTACTTTATTGCCAGCTTCATTGAGCAACACCTGCGTTTTCATGCCGGGCATCTGGGCTGCTGATGGCTTCAATAGCCTTCATCTGGCCATGGTACGGAATTGTTTCCGGTGCTCTCCCGGGCTGAGTTCAAACCAGCGGCGATAGGCTTTGTGCAAGGCCGCGGGATTGGAAAAGCCTAAAAGCCAGGCGATTTCTGATAATGACGTTTCAGTTTCCCGGATATAATCCCGTGCCAGCTGTTTTCTGGTGTCATCCATCAGCTCACGAAATCCGGTTTTCTCGACGGATAGCTGCCGCTGTAATGTCCAGGGCGTAACGCCGAGTTTTGATGCAATGGTTTCAAGGCTTGGCGTTTCTCCCCTGAACAGTGGCGTGAGCAGGCTCCTTACCCGGTCTCCGGTTGTCCAACCCCGCTGAATCTCCTGCAATTCCCTGTCGCAAAGCTGTATCAGTTTCTCGTGCATGGCGGGCTGTGCCTGCATCGACTCCTGATTCCACGCGTCTTGTCTGACGGTCACGCTGTTCATGGGTGCACCAAACTGAACCGGACAGCGAAACCAGGCCTCAAACAACTCATCCATACCAATTGAAGGGTATTCTATGGTTACTCTTTCCAGCACATCCCATTGGCCGGTAACGGTGCGCAGAAACTGGGTCCAGGCTCCCAATACTGAATCCACAACAAAATAATTGAAGGGGTTGTAGGGTCGGATGGAGTAGAACTGCAGCCGCCGTTTTTCCGGTTCTGCTTTTTGTGTTCCACGGCTGTTACGGCTGGTCAGCAAAGAATAGCGGATAAGTGTTTGTAAGGCGGCGCCAGCGGTGCCGGCGGATTCGCCCGCAAAACCTGCGATGCCGGCGTCGACAGGTCGTGACAAGGCCCCCATGCGCAATCCCAGGGCAGCATTGCCGCAGGCCTCAATGGCAGCGTGGCCCAGCCTCATGAAGCGTGGAATGCTGATTCGGGCAGCGGATGACGTGAGGGTCTGCTCGCTGAGCTGAAAGCGATGTGTCAGGTCCTGCACGTTTACGCCTTCCGCTTCCGCGGCCCGGAGGAGCACGCATACATAGAGCACGCTGATGTCACCGAGAGGGTTTCGGTTGGGGAAGGGCAGAAGATCGGATGGGTCCATGGTGGTTCGCTTCGGATCTGTTATCTGAGGATAGTAGAATGTTATTCAGGGATATTGTTGAAGGCAAGCCGTATCGGTAATTTAGGGGTCATTAAAGGAGTGGGGCTGAGAAGACCCCGCCAACGGTGATTTTGAGGAGACTAGTTATGACCACCAACGCTGCACCCGGCCTTGCCAAATATCCGCATTTGCTTGAACCGCTTGATTTGGGCTTTACCAAGCTGCGTAACCGCACGCTGATGGGGTCCATGCATACCGGGCTGGAAGAAGCAAAAAACGGCTTTGAACGCCTGGCTGAGTTTTACGCCGAGCGCGCTCGAGGCGGCGTTGGCCTGATTGTCACGGGTGGTATTGGGCCTAACCCTGAAGGCGGCGTTTTTCAGGGCGCGGCCAAAATGACCAATGATGAAGAAGTGGAAAAGCACAAGGTCATTACCAGTGCCGTGCACAAAGCCGATGGCAAGATCTGCATGCAGATTCTTCACGCGGGCCGTTATGCTTATTCTCCGGCGCTGGTTGCACCCTCTGCTATTCAGGCGCCCATCAACCCGTTCAAACCCAAAGAGCTGGATGAAGCCGGTATTGAAAAGCAGATTGAAGATTACGCCGTATGCGCGCAGCTTGCTCAGAAGGCCGGATATGACGGCGTTGAGATTATGGGTTCTGAAGGCTACTTCATTAACCAGTTTATTGTTGCTCACACCAACCACCGCACAGATCAGTGGGGCGGCAGCTATGAGAATCGCATCCGCTTGCCTATCGAAATTGTGCGTCGCGTTCGGGAGCGGGTCGGCGAAAACTTCATTCTGATTTACCGCCTTTCCATGCTGGACCTTATTGAGGACGGCAGTACCTGGGAAGAAGTGGTGCAACTGGCCAAGGAAATCGAAAAAGCCGGTGCCTCCATCATCAATACCGGCATTGGCTGGCATGAAGCCCGCGTACCCACCATTGCTACCTCAGTTCCTCGTGGCGCCTTCACCAAGGTAACTGCGCGCCTCAAAGGTGAAGTCAGTATTCCATTGGTCACCACAAATCGGATCAACATGCCGGGCGTTGCGGAGAAAATTCTGGCAGAAGGTGACGCGGATATGGTGTCTATGGCCCGCCCATTCCTGGCGGATGCGGAACTGGTGCTGAAAGCCGCTGAAGATCGGGCCGAAGAGATCAATACCTGCATTGGCTGCAATCAGGCGTGCCTTGATCACACCTTCGGTGGCAAGCTGACCTCGTGCCTGGTAAACCCGCGCGCCTGCCATGAAACCGAGCTCAGCTATGTGAAAACCGCATCACCCAAGTCAATTGCTGTGGTGGGTGCCGGGCCTGCAGGGATGGCTTTTGCATCGGTTGCGGCAGAGCGGGGCCATAAAGTGACGCTGTTTGATGCTGGTAAGGAGATTGGCGGCCAGTTCAACGTTGCCAAACGGATTCCGGGCAAAGAGGAGTTTTACGAAACTCTGCGCTACTACGGTGTGATGCTGGACAAGTTTGGCGTAGATGTGCGGCTCGAAACCCGCGTGAGTGTCGACGACCTGAAAGCCGGCAACTTCGATGAAGTTGTGCTGGCAACCGGCGTTGCGCCCCGGATACCGGATATTGAAGGTATTGATCACCCGAAAGTTATCGGCTATCTCGATGCTTTGCTGGAGCGCAAGCCTGTGGGTAAAAAGGTTGCGGTTGTGGGTGCTGGTGGTATCGGCTTTGATGTGTCCGAATTCATCGTGCACAAGGGCGCTTCCGCTGCGTTGGATACAGGCCACTTCATGCGCGAGTGGGGTGTGGATCTTACGGTGGCGCACCGTGGCGGCGTCAAGGGTGTAACGCCGGAAGTTCCGGAGCCTGCACGTGAGGTTTACCTGCTGCAACGGAAAGCCTCGAAGGTGGGCAAAAACCTGGGCAAGACCACCGGTTGGATTCACCGGACGTCGCTCAAGAACCGCAAGGTCCAGATGATGCCTGGTGTGACCTACCGCAAAATCGACGATGAGGGGCTGCACATCACCGTCACCCCCAAGGGAGCAGAGCAGGGTGAGGATCGGGTTTTGTCGGTCGATACCATTATTCTCTGTGCTGGCCAGGAGCCGTTGCGCGAGCTTCAGAGTGGGCTTGAAACGGCCGGGCTGCCCGTGCACCTGATCGGTGGGTCGGATGTAGCTGCAGAGCTGGATGCCAAGCGTGCTATTGATCAGGGCAGCCGACTGGCTGCCGGTATTTAATCAAAATAGCCTGATCACAAAACGTTGCAGTTTTTCTCTGTGCACCGGAAACTCTCTGGCTAGACTATAAACTTTGAGTCTATCAGAGAGTTTTTTGGATTTTAGGGAGTCTGCAATGGTTTCTGCCGGCCGGGCAACGGATGATTATTCGGCGGTATTCTTTATTGAAGGCAACGAGGTGGCTCGCCAGATGCGTGCCAGCGAGTTTGGAGCCTTCCTTGATGGATATACCGGATTGTCGGATCTTGCTGAAACCGATGTAAAGGCAGTATTGGTTGATCTGAGCGGTGACCTCCTGGTACGTGCTCTTGTTTTTTTCCGCATCTGGTTTGATGAGGAAGGCAGGGCTGACAGTAGCTGGAATGTGCCCATTGAAGAGCTTGCTGCCCGCGGAGCCAAAGGCCCGAATATGGGCGGTGGGGCTATCCGCCTTGTGTGTCGTAGCCAGTGCCCGGAACCCCAGTACGCGTCCGAGTTATGGGACCCGGATATGACGCCGGGCAATAACCATTTCCAGGCGATCCGCAAAGCCGTTAACGCCAACACCCTCAGATTTCGTCGTGTTCAGCCTGAAGAGGAGGAAAACATCCCAGTACTTCGTGCCGGGCAGGATGACTCCGCTTTGGCTGAGGAGTCTCGCCCTGATATCGATCGTTCACGCTTGGCTCAGCTGATCCGCGAACAGCGCTTACGCATTAAAACTCTGCAAAGCGTCCACCGGGATATGCTTTCCGAAGTGCAGCGTGAACACCGGCTTGAGATTAAAACCCTGCACAACGAGACTGCCGATATCAGCCAGAGGTATGAGCGCCATCGCCTCAGTAACGAACAGCTGAAACACCGGTTGGCTGAGCGTAACCAGCAGTATCTGACCATGCAGGAGCAGATGGCTTCCGGTGGCGCTGGCAAAGACCGTAATGATGCCAATGTGAATGCTGAACTGGTATTGCTCAGAGAGCAGCTCGATCGTAAACGGCGCGAATTGGAACACAGGGATGAGAAAATTGTCTCCCTGGAGCAGGAGGCATACGAGCTCAGACATCGGGAACCGCCAGAAAACTCCGTTATGGGTCATCTCAAGGGGCAGTCCGTTTTTCTGGTTGCCTATCATCCAGGCGTTGGCCATCTGACTCTGCCTTACGACGAAATTGAAACATACTTTCGTAACCCCACCGCCTATGCGTCAGAACGCTGTGGTATGAACGAGCCTTCGTATCTTCAATGGCTTGAGCACTACGAGAATCCGGTGTGTCAACACGTTAACGAGAATGGAGGCCTTTGTGATGAGCCCCTATTGCGGGTAAGCCAGCCCGGAGAGTTCCGGCCAGGCCTCGATGACCGCTGCGAGAAGCATCAGCCCTGAAAATAAGGGAGTTTTTCAGAGGCTCCGAAGAAGTTTTTTCAGTATCGGAGTGACTTTCGTTAAACTGTAGGTCAGATTGATATGGGCGTCGGCGGGCTCGTCCGCTTCCGTCGTATTCGGACACCACAGGAAGCTTCATGGATCAGTTCAGGAACATAGGCGTTATCGGCCGGATGGGCAGCGTTAAAGTGGTTGAATCACTGCGCCAGCTCAAACAGTATCTGGTCGCTAACCATTATCACGTTATCCTTGAGGAAGACACGGCCAGTATGTTGCCTGGCCACGGCTTGCAGGTTGCCAGCAAGAAACTGCTCGGCGAAATCTGCGATCTTGTTATTGTCGTTGGGGGTGATGGAAGCTTGTTGGGCGCGGCCCGGGAACTGGCAAAATCCAAGATTCCCCTGCTTGGTGTAAACCGCGGGCGGCTTGGTTTTCTTACGGATATTTCGCCCTCCGATCTGGAAGAGCGCCTGGGGAAGGTGCTTGGAGGCGAGTACATTGAGGAAACCCGATTTCTGCTTGACGGCAACGTCGAGCGCAATGGGCAGCCACTAGGCTTTGGTACCGCACTGAATGATGTGGTTCTGCATCCAGGCAAATCCACCCGTATGATCGGCTTTGATCTGTATATCGATGGCCACTTTGTATACAGCCAGCGATCAGATGGCCTGATTGTTTCCACTCCCACGGGCTCAACCGCCTACTCGCTTTCAGCGGGAGGGCCGATTATGCACCCGAAGCTGGATGCCATTGTTCTGGTGCCCATGTTCCCCCACACGCTCAGTAGCCGTCCGATTGTTGTGGATAGCAGGAGCGAGATAAAGCTGGTTATCGGGGAAACCAACGAAACTTATCCGCAGATCAGCTTCGATGGCCAGATGAACATTGCCTGCGCACCGGGTGATATTATTCGCATCGCTAAAAAGCCGTTCAAGATCCGGCTGATTCACCCCAAAGACCATAATTTCTATGCCACTTGCCGTAACAAGCTTGGCTGGGCCAGCGAAATAGCAGCGAGTTAATCATGGCCGGAAACAATCATACTGCAAGTCGTGGTTACGATATCATCGGCGACATCCACGGCTGCGCTAACACGCTTGCGCGACTGCTTGAGCAGATGGGCTACAGCAAGGTTAACGGGGTTTACCAGCATCGTCGCCGTCAGGCCGTGTTCATTGGTGATATCATCGACCGAGGCCCGAGAATCCGTGAAGCCCTTCATTTAGTGAGGAACATGGTTGAGCGGGGTTCCGCGCGGATAGTGATGGGAAATCACGAGTATAACGCTCTGGGCTATTGCACACGGGCTCGGGCGGGCAGTGGCAAAGCGTGGTTGCGCGAGCATAACCCCCGTCACGACCGGCTGATCCGGGAAACCCTCGAACAGTTTGAAGCTTACCCCCACGAATGGAATGACTTTCTTGAGTGGTTTTACACCATTCCGCTGTTTATCGAGCAAGATGATTTCCGTGCGGTACACGCGTGCTGGGATAGTGAACTCATCGAGAAATTCAAACAGGTGCAGGGAGGCGCCTGCATCGATGAAGACTTCCTTCATGCCTCTGCGGCAATCGATTCTTTTGCAGGGCAGGTAATGGATACACTGCTGCGAGGCACAGACCTGCGCCTTCCTCAGGGTATGAAAATCACCGGGCGTGATGGCTACGTTCGAGAGTTTTTCCGCACCAAATTCTGGGCGGATGACCCGAACACCTACGCGGATGTCGTGTTTCAGCCCGATCCATTACCAACGGAGGTGGCCAGCAGGGCGCTGGCCGAGCACGAACGCAAGCAACTTATCAGCTATCCGCTGGATGCGCCTCCGGTGTTCGTTGGTCATTACTGGATGGAGAGCGAACCGGCCCCGCTGAAATCCAACGTTGCGTGCATTGATTTCAGTGCCGTGAAATACGGCAGGTTGGTGGCGTACCGAATGGATGGTGAGCGGGTGCTCTCCCGCGACAAGTTTGTCTGGGTGAATGTGGCTCGGGATCATCGCGATTCCCCGGATTATCCCACCAGTGAAGACAGCGTCGCCCGCTAGTGCGACGGTGTGAGTTGTCAGTCCGAATACCCCACGAGGCAAGGTAGATTGTGTACCGAGTAAAGCAGTTAGAGACCAGTGTAGACCTTGGTGGGTTCAGCCAGTGGCTCAGAGGGCAGGGTGTTCCTCACAGGATCAGTGAAGAGGGCGATTTCCAGGTGTTGTGGCTGGAAAACCCTGACCATGCCGAGCCGGTTCTGGAGGCTTTGGATCGATTTCTTGCCGAGCCGGAAACCCGACAAGCGGTAGAGCATCAGAATCACTCGCCGGTGTTTGTAGCCGGGCGTTGGCAACCTTCTCCGCGCCACGCGCCGCTGGTGCTGGGGATTATTGTGCTGGGCGTCCTGATGGCCTGGTTCACCAGTCTGGGCAGTAACCAATTCACAGTTAACCTGCTCATTGTTGATCCCCGGACTTATGGCGGGGATAGCATGGCAGAGCGCCTTGATGCGCTATCTGCCACGCTCGCCAGCGGTCAGATCTGGCGGTTGTTCACCCCGGACTTCCTGCATTTTAGCTGGACTCACATCATTTTCAATTCTGTGATGCTGTGGTTTCTGGGCAGCCAGATTGAATGGTTTGACGGCCGCCGTCGGTTGATTCTGATTTTTGTATGCGCCAGCCTCTTGTCCAACGTCCTGCAGTACCTGATTTCCGGGCCTCTTTTTGGCGGTCTTTCGGGGGTTGTCTATGGCATTCTCGGATATTGTTGGCTGAGCCAGCGAACACTGCCCCGGTTCCAATTCCCGTCGGCGCTCGTAACCTTTGCTGTGGTTTGGATGGTGATCGGGTTTACGCCCTTGCCTGAAATGCTGGGCCTGGGGCGAATGGCAAACGAGGCGCACTTGGGTGGGTTCGTTGCGGGCCTGGCGCTGGCGGCCATATTGCCGGCCCGCAGAAAGCAGCAGGCATAAAAAAACCCCACCAAACGGTGGGGTATAAAAGAAGCGAATTGCTTCTGATGAGAGAGACCAAATGATACGACCGTCCTCATTTGGTATGGCAATGATAATCATTATCGTTTATATCTGTCAAACGATTCCTCTACTTTTTTATGAAGGTTTTTCAGGAGAACCGGATGACCTACGAAGAACTAATCGAGCGGCTGGACCCGAACGTCTATCAGAGCCTGCGCCAGTCTATTGAACTCGGGAAATGGCCTGATGGTCGCAAGATTACGCCGCAGCAGCGTGCGATCAGCCTGGAAGCTGTTATTTACTATGAAAACCTGCACAATATTCCGGAGCAGGAACGGGTCGGATATCTCGATCGGGGCAGTAAGGCCGGCACCGCATGTGATCCTTCCGTGCGCCGAGACGCGCCAGACAATAGTGACGTTGATCCAGACCAGTTTGTTGAGGTCAAATCTTGAGCAACCTTACTGATGTAACCGGACGGCTCAGGAAAATGCCGGCAGATGCCGGCGATCCCGTGTCCTACGTTTTGGCGGTGGGTGATACCCGGGTTCCGCTGAACGAGCTTATCGGCAAGCCTTTACGTTTCGATTTTGAGGGCGTGATCCGCTGTATTCACTGCGACCGGACAACGAAAAAGAGCTTTAGCCAGGGGTTTTGTTATCCCTGTTTCCGCAAGCTGGCGGCCTGCGACAGTTGCATCATGAGTCCTGAGAAGTGTCATTATCATCTGGGTACATGCCGGGAACCCGAGTGGGGCGAGACCCACTGCATGATTGAACATGTCGTCTATCTGGCTAACTCTTCAGGCCTGAAAGTAGGTATTACCCGGGGCTCTCAGGTGCCAACACGCTGGATTGACCAAGGCGCGGTTGATGCGATTCCCATGCTGAGAGTGGCTACCCGGTATCTTTCCGGCCTGGTCGAAGTGGCCTGCAAAGCACACGTGGCCGACCGTACTAACTGGCGCGCAATGCTCAAAGGGGATGTTCCGGAGCTGGATCTTGTTCATGAGCGCCAGCGAATACTCACACTGATCGCAGACGATATTGCCGCGCTGCGGGAAGAGCACGGCCCTGACGCCATTCGCGAAGTGGATGAGCAAGGTCTTGAACTGAGCTATCCCGTGCAGACATGGCCAGAAAAAATCAAAACCCACAATCTGGATAAAACCCCGGAAGTGGAGGGGGTTCTTGAGGGTATCAAGGGCCAGTATCTGATCCTCGACACCGGTGTGATCAATATTCGCAAATTCACCGGTTACGAAGTCCGTTTTCGGGTAATGAGTGACTAGCTCATTCGTTCCCGCCCGATCTGACAATGCCTGTGTAGCCTGCTTTAATCTGGCTGCAGGCTGAGAAATCTGGAGACAAACAATGCGCACTGACCAGCCAAAAACTATCTATCTGAGCGACTACAAAGTACCCGCGCACCTGGTGGATACTGTCGACCTTCGCTTCGAACTCTTTGACGACGGCGCGAGGGTGCACAGCACGCTGTCCGTGCGTCGCAATCCGGAATCGACCGAGGTGTCTGCGCCGCTAACGCTGGACGGAGACAGCCTGAAGCTGGAGCGTGTTGCACTGAATGGCGAAGAGCTCGCCGCGGGTGACTACGAAGAGACCGGTGTCCAGCTTGTTATTGCCAAGGTGCCGGCGCAGTTTGAACTGACCGTCGTTACCTGGATTGAACCCCAGAACAATACCCGCCTTGAGGGGCTTTATAAATCGTCCGGTATGTTCTGTACTCAGTGTGAAGCTGAGGGTTTTCGCTGCATCACCTATTTCCCGGATCGGCCGGATGTAATGGCTCGTTACCGCACCCGTATTGAGGCCGATAAGAGCACCTGCCCGGTGTTGTTGTCTAACGGCAACGATGTGGAGAAAGGCGACCTTGAGAATGGTCGCCATTTCGTCACCTGGGAAGATCCGTTTCCCAAGCCAAGCTATCTCTTTGCCTTGGTGGCGGGTGATCTGGTCGAAAAACGGGATACCTTTACAACATGTTCCGGCCGGGACATAGATTTGTGCATCTACGTTGAACCCCGTAATGCTGCCAAGTGCGAGCATGCCATGGATTCCCTCAAGCGCTCCATGCGCTGGGATGAAGAGGCCTACGGTCGTGAATACGATCTCGATATTTTCATGATCGTAGCGGTGGACGACTTCAACATGGGGGCCATGGAGAACAAGGGCCTGAATATTTTCAACTCTTCCTGCGTGCTGGCCAGTCAGGAAACGGCGACCGATCTCGCGTTTCAGCGCATCGAGTCCATTGTTGCCCATGAATACTTCCATAACTGGTCTGGCAACCGGGTAACTTGTCGCGACTGGTTTCAGTTGAGCCTGAAAGAAGGATTTACAGTATTCCGGGATTCCACCTTCTCGGCAGACGTGGGCTCACCAACGGTGAAGCGCATTGAAGACGTAACACTGCTTCGCACAGCGCAGTTTGCTGAAGATGCCGGCCCCATGGCTCATCCGATACGCCCGGCGTCATACATGGAGATTACCAACTTCTACACCCTGACCATCTATGAAAAAGGTGCAGAAGTTGTGCGCATGATTCACACACTGCTTGGGCCGGATATGTTCCGCAAAGGTAGTGATTTGTACTTCGAGCGTCATGACGGCCAGGCAGTAACCACCGATGACTTTGTAAAAGCGATGGAGGATGCCTCTGGCCGGGATCTGACGCAGTTCCGGTTGTGGTATGAACAGGCAGGCACGCCTGTGCTGAAGGTCTCGGATGACTACGATGCAGAGCCGGGAATCTATCGTCTGACGATTCAGCAGTCGATTCCAGACACCCCAGGGCAGACCAGCAAAAAGCCTCAGCATATTCCTTTTGCCCTGGGTCTGCTGGGCCCAGAGGGAGAAGCTTTGCCCCTCGGCCTCGGAGGCGCTCAAGGTGCCGCGAACGCGCCAACCGAGCGCGTTCTTGAGCTGACCGAAGCGACCCACACCTTCGAGTTTCACGGACTGGCTCAGAAGCCGGTACCTTCGTTGTTGCGTCACTTTTCAGCGCCCGTGCGAGTGGTTTATCCCTGGAGCCGTGAACAGCTGGTGTTTTTGATGAGCCACGATCCGGATGGCTTCAATCGCTGGGATGCCGGCCAGCGCCTCGCCGTTGATGTAATCCAATCGCTGGTTGGCCCCGCTAATGCCTCTGAAACTGAACCGCAACTAGTGGAGGCTTACCGCGCCTTGCTTGGTGATTCGACACTTGATCAGGCGCTGGTGGCAAAAATGCTGCAGCTGCCTTCTGAAGCCTATCTGATTGAGCTGGCGGATAGCCCTGATGTGGCGGCCATTCACCGTACCCGTGAGGAGGTATTAAACCACCTTGCCACGTCGTTGCGTGAGGAGCTCGTTGCCTGTTATCACCGCAACTCGGCGATCGGAACCTATGAGGTTACCCCAGAGTCCATTGCCCGCCGTAGCATGAGAAACACCGCGTTGGAGTGGCTGCTGATGATCAATGACGATGCTGGGCGCGATCTGGCTCTGCAGCAGCTCCGGGAAGCCGATAACATGACGGATCGCATGGGTGCACTGCGTGCTTTGGTCAATTCCAATTACGCGGCTGAACGGAGCAAGGCTCTGGCCGACTTCTATGAGCGATTCCAGGACGACCCTCAGGTAGTGGAACAGTGGTTCTCGGTTCAGTCGTCCAGCGACCGTGCAGGCCAGCTGCCACAGATCCGGGCTCTGCTCGATCACCCGGCATTTGACTGGAAAAACCCCAATAAAATACGTTCCGTTGTTGGTGTATTTGCGGGCCAGAACCTGGCGGCGTTCCATAATCCGGACGGCTCAGGCTATGCATTTCTGGCAGATCAGGTGTACCGCCTCGATGACAGTAATCCGCAAATTGCAGCCCGCCTGGTATCGCCGCTGACGCGCTGGAAAAAGTTTGCACCGGCTTACAGCTCGCTGATGCGGTCGGCGCTGGAGCGGATCCGGGATAAGCCCGGGCTTTCCGCTGATTTATATGAGGTGGTGCATAAGAGCCTTGAAGCCTGAAAGCGAGTAGAGGGTCCGGCTGTCATTGTAAGCCCGTGATTACAGCCGGATACAAAATCGCACTTTCGGTCGATAGACAACCTTGACAGATCGGCTAATCTGTCGGAAAGCGTGCCTTTCCATCAGGTAATAATAAAAGCCTTCAAACAGGCCTCCAGTCGAATTCAGGGTTATACAATGAACTATAAAAAGAGTGCGATACTCGGGGGCCTGCTCGCCCTCTCGGTGGCATCCTCTTCTTCCTGGGCCGCGGTTTCTTCAGGTGAAGCTTCACGTCTCGGCCGGGATCTCACACCGTTTGGTTCGGTCAAGGCCGGAAATGAAGCAGGTACTATTCCGGCCTGGACCGGGGGCCTGACAGAGCCGCCTGCCGGCTATGAGGGTGCGGGGCAGCACCATATCGATCCGTTCCCGACCGACGAAGTGCTGTTCACCATTAATGCGTCTAACAAGGATCAGTATGCCGAGCACCTCTCTGATGGTGTTCGTGCAATGCTTGAAACCTATCCCGCCAGCTTCCGTGTGCCGGTGTACACATCCCGTCGTACTCACGCGATACCTGACTGGGTTGCAGAGAACACCAAGGAAAATGCGGTAAGCGCAAAAATTGTCGGCAAGGGTGAAGGCCTCGAGGGCGCTTTTGGTGGCTATCCTTTCCCCATCCTTCACGGAAATAACGAACAGAAAGCCTGGCAAGTAATTTGGAACCATTTGACGCGCTGGCGTGGCGTTTCAGGCACCCGTCGCTCCAGTGAGGTTGCGGTTCAGAGTGATGGCGACTATTCGTTGGTTACCTCCCAGCAGGAAGTCTTTTTCAACTTTTACAACCCTGAGGGTGGTGAAGATGAGCTGGATAACATCATTTTCTATTACCTCTCGTTTACCCAGTCTCCGCCCCGCCTTGCGGGTGGTGCTATTCTTATCCATGAAACTCTGAACCAGATCATTAATCCGAGAAATGGCTGGGGTTATAACGCCGGGCAGCGCCGTGTACGCCGTGCTCCGAACCTGGGTTACGATTCGCCAATTGCGGCTGCTGAAAATCTCCGTACAGCGGATGATACGGATATGTTCAACGGCGCACTGGATCGTTATAACTGGACTTACGAAGGTTTGAAGGAAATCTATATTCCTTACAACAACTATCGCATCGGTGAAAAAGGCACACCTTATTCCGAAATACTCGGCATTTCTCACCTGAACCCGGATTTTACCCGCTGGGAACTTCAGCGCGTTCATGTGGTTGAGGCGACGCTGAAAGAGGGTGCACGTCATATTTACCAAAAGCGCCGTTTCTATGTAGACGCGGACAGCTGGAACACGGTTTTAATGGATCAGTATGACGGTCGTGGTGAGTTGTGGCGTGTGAGCATGGGTATCGCCAAAAATTATTATGAACTTCCGGGTGTGTGGACGGTTCTGGACGTCTATCATGACTTACAGGCCCGCCGTTATCATGTGCTTGGCCTGGATACGGAAGAGCCCAATACCCGGGTCTTCACTGAAGATGTACCGAACAAGCGCTATTTTTCTCCGGCCTCCCTGCGCCGCAGAAGTGTCCGCTGAGGCGGGCACTTTTCCCATTATTGCCGGCGTTGCCGGCCAGAGACATACAGTTAAAACAACATAATAGGCAATCTGAATGGCTAAAAGGTTGATGTGCAAAACTCTGGGGGCAGCTTGCCTTGGGCTTTCCATGGTCTGGTCTGCACCAGCGGCGTTTGCGCTTGCGGATATCATCGAAGCCCCGGCCCGCCAAACCGACCTGGCTCCCGTTAATCTCCTTAATGACGCCGAGCGGGCAGGTGCTCGCATCGTCGCTGTCGGGGAGAGAGGGCACATTATTTACTCCGATGATGACGGGCAAACCTGGGTGCAGGGCAATGTTCCTGTCTCTGTAACGCTGACTGCCGTGGATTTCGGTTCCGAGACTCGCGGCTGGGCCGTTGGCCACAGCGGGGTTGTGCTTCATACAGAGGATGCCGGAGAGAATTGGAGCCTGCAGTTAACCGGTGTTGGTGCTGCTGAACTGGCAATCGCCAGCAAGGAAGATCAGATTGCGGCGCTGGAAGAGCGCATTGAAGGGGCACCTGAATCGGAAAAAAGCGATCTGGAGTGGGCGCTGGATGATCTGTTTTTCACCATGGAAAACATGCAGTCAGATTTGGACATCGGCCCTGTAAACCCGCTGCTGGGTGTTTGGTTTGAAGATGATCAGCACGGATTTGTGGTGGGTGCCTACGGTATGATCCTGCGCACAGAAGACGGCGGTGAGAACTGGCGCGACTGGGCACCGAAAATTGATAATGATCGGAACTTCCACCTTAACAGTATTGCGCGCATAGCCGGCGGTGCGCTTGTGATTGTTGGCGAGGCTGGGCAGATCCATGTTTCCGTGAACGACGGGGACACTTGGGAACGGCGGGAAAGCCCTTACGAGGGTTCGCTATTCGGCGTGATCGGAACTGGTCAGGTCAACGAGATTCTAGCCTTTGGCTTGCGCGGGAATATGCTGTTTTCTACCGATCTGGGAAAAAGTTGGCGCATGGTTCCGAACAGTGCAGGCGCGACACTTAACGATGGGGCCGTTGCTGATGACGGTCGGATAACTCTGGTTGGCAATGGCGGCACGGTGCTTATGAGCGCCAATGGTGCAGATTCGTTCCGGGAATATTTCCGTAGTGACCGGGCTGGCGTCATGAGCGTGGTTCCGGTTTCAGGAACCAACCTTCTAATCGTAGGTGAAGGCGGCGTGAAAATTACAGACGCTCGCGGAAAGAACCTTCAATAACGCCCTGATGTGGCAACAACTGAAAAAATAATAGAGGGGCTTTTGAATGTCCAACCCGAATCATGACAAGGGTGAGCACTACCTGACAACGCCCAAAGCGGAGCCGTTTCTGGAACGCCTGATTTTCAACAACCGAGCCGTGATTCTTATCGGTTTTCTGCTGTTGACGGTGTTTCTGGGCTACAACGCGATAAAAATCCAGCCGGATGCAAGTTTTGAGCGAATGATCCCGCTTGAGCATCCTTACGTTATCAATATGCTGGATCATCGGAATGACCTGGAAAACCTTGGCAACTTTGTGCGCATTGCCGTGGAAACCAAAACCGGCGACATTTTCTCCGCAGAGTACATGGAGACGCTGAAGCAGATCACCGATGAGGTTTTTTATCTTGATGGTGTCGATCGTTCTGGCCTGAAAACCCTTTGGACATCAAACGTTCGCTGGGTGGAGGTAACCGAGCAGGGCTTTCAGGGTGGTACCGTCATTCCGGATGCCTACGATGGATCGCCTGCAAGTCTGGAGCAGTTGCGCCAGAACATTCTTCGTTCCAACGAAGTAGGGCGGCTGGTTTCTGACAACTTCCAGTCCACGATTGTGTATGCCCCGTTGTATGAAAAGAACCCGGAGACCGGCGAGCCGCTGGACTACGCAACGTTTTCCCGCCAGCTAGAAGAAAAGATCCGGGATAAGTACAAAGAGCAGAACCCCAATATCGATATTCATATTGTGGGTTTTGCCAAAAAAGTCGGTGATCTGATTGAGGGTATTGGCTCCATTGCCTGGTTTGCGGGTATCACGATCCTGCTGACGACCCTGTTGCTGTTCTGGTACTCCCGAAGCATTACCGGCACGCTGGTGCCTGTGTTTACCTCCATTGTTGCGGTATTTCTGCAGCTGGGCGCACTAAGGCTTCTGGGCTATGGTCTGGACCCATACTCTGTACTGGTGCCTTTCCTGGTCTTTGCTATTGGCATCAGCCACGGCGTACAGATTGTAAACGCGATGGCGGTCGAAGCCGCTAAAGGTTTCGATGCTGAGACCGCTGCGCGCCTCGCGTTCCGTGCGCTTTATATTCCCGGCATGCTGGCGCTGGTTTCCGATGCCTTCGGTTTCCTTACCCTGTTCTTTATCGAGATTGATGTTATCCGGGATCTGGCCATAGCGGCTGGTCTGGGTGTGGCTTTCGTTATCCTCACCAACCTGGTGCTTCATGTTCTGATCATGTCCTACGTGGGTATTTCCAAAGGTGGTATTCGCCACGTGCAGAATCACGGCGAAAAGCAGGATCGAAAATGGCGTCTGATGTCGTACTTCGCCCATCCCGGAGTTGCACCGATTTCGCTGTTAATTGCCGTGATCGGTTTGGGTCTTGGTCTTTACTACAAGCAGGGCCTGAAGGTAGGGGATCTCGACCAGGGCGCGCCGGAGCTTCGCGCTGACTCGCGATATAACGTAGATAACGCCTATATCATCGATAACTACTCCACCAGCGCCGATGTGTTGGTTGTGATGGTCAAGACGCCGGTAGAGCAATGTACCCAGTACAGTGTTCTACGGGCCATGGATGCCCTGCAGTGGGAATTGCAAAACACGCCGGGCGTTCAGTCCTCTGCCTCGCTTGCCGACGTTTCCAAGATTGTGACAAAGGCTCTGAACGAGGGTAACTGGAAGTGGTATGAGATCTCCCGCAACCAGACCATCATCAATGCTTCCATCCGTGAGGCGCCATCCGGTCTTATCAACACCAACTGCAGCCTGACACCGGTTCTGGTATTCCTTGAAGACCACAAGGCCGAAACGCTGGAAACCGTGGTTGAGCGGGTTGAGGTGTTCGCTGAGGCTAACAGCGATGAAAACCACACCTTCCTGCTGGCGGCTGGGAATGCCGGTGTCGAAGCGGCGACCAATGAGGTTATTGCCAATGCCAAGGATATGATGTTGATCCTGGTTTACGGCGTGGTGAGCCTGTTGTGCTTCGCGACTTTCCGCTCCATAAGGGCAGTGCTGTGTATTGTGGTTCCGCTGGGGCTGACTTCGGTTCTCTGTGAGGCGATCATGGCGGTATCGGGTATTGGCATTAAGGTAGCAACTCTGCCGGTTATTGCGCTCGGCGTTGGTATTGGTGTGGATTACGGCATCTATATCTACAGCAAGCTGGAGAAATATCTGCTGGAAGGTAAGACGCTTCAGGATGCCTATTTCGAGACCCTGCGCTCGACCGGTAAGGCCGTTATGTTTACCGGCGTTACGCTGGGGCTCGGTGTGGTGACCTGGATCTTCTCGCCAATCAAGTTCCAGGCGGATATGGGCTTTCTTCTGTTCTTCATGTTCCTGTGGAATATGGTTGGAGCAATCTGGCTGCTGCCGGCTCTCGCGCGGTTCTTGCTGCGACCGGATCAAATGATTGCCAAAGCACGCGCTGCAAAATAGAAATTGCAGTCAATTACAAAAAAGCCCGCGTTGCGGGCTTTTTTGTTGTTTACTCAATTGGTTAGCGACCTAACCCATACTTTATTTATCGTGTGAAGTGGTCTATGTTCTATTGTGAGCGCGATGCTTGCCCGCTTGCTCAGGCGGGCAGTTGATGACAACGATGACAATAAGGAATAATTCACATGACATTGAAACTTAAAGCCTCCGCATTTGCAGTTGCTGCGGTTTTCAGCTTGGGAGCTGCCTCTTCGGCTGTTTCCGCGCAGGAGCAACGTTTTGTAACTATCGGAACCGGTGGCGTTACCGGTGTTTATTATCCGGCAGGTGGTGCTATTTGCCGTCTGGTGAATATGGACCGTAAAGAACATGGTATTCGTTGCTCTGTAGAGAGTACGGGCGGCTCAGTTTACAACTTGAACGCGATCCGACAGGGAGAGCTTGATCTCGCAGTTGCCCAATCTGATTGGCAATATCACGCCTATAACGGCACCAGCCAGTTCAAGGACGATGGTCCTAATACAAAACTGCGCGCCGTATTCTCTCTGCATCCCGAGCCGTTTACCGTTGTGGCGAGCAAAGGCTCTGGCATCAAGAGCTTTGAAGATCTGGCCGGCAAGCGGGTCTCCGTGGGCAACCCGGGTTCTGGCCAGCGTGCTACAGCCGAAGTGCTCATGGATGAAATGGGCTGGACCATGGACAAGTTCTCTCTGGCTGCCGAGCTTAAGGCCGCTGAGCAGTCCCAAGCTCTGTGTGATGGCAATATTGATGCTTTCTTCTACACCGTGGGTCACCCGTCCGGAGCTATCAAGGAAGCAACCACTTCGTGTGACAGCGTTCTGGTGAACGTGGATAACAAAGCAGCCAAAAAACTGATTAATGATAATCCGTACTACCGGAAAGCGATCATTCCCGGCGGCATGTACCGTGGTTCTGATAACGACGTGACCACCTTTGGTGTGGCAGCAACGTTTGTATCGTCTACCGATGTGCCCGACGAAGTTGTGTACGAAGTGGTCAAGGCAGTGTTTGAGAACTTTGACAGCTTCAAGCGACTGCACCCTGCCTTCGCTAACCTGAAGAAGGAAGAGATGGTATCTGATGCCCTGAGTGCGCCTCTGCACCCCGGCGCAGCCAAGTACTACAAAGAAGCCGGTTTGATTAAGTAAGCCTTAATCCCGCCGCTGGCGCACCACTTCGGTGCCCGGCGGTCATTCCGCTTTCCCGATTACTCCTCAACAGGACCCTGCGATGACCGATAGCGAGCCGAAATCCGGGGGTGCCATCGACCAACAGAGCGTGGAGCAGTTCCTTCAAACCGAAACCGGAGGAAGGGCGGCCACCGGGCCTGCCGCCATTGTTCTGTTCACGTTGCCTTTGCTGTGGTCTCTTTTTCAGCTATGGATAGCCTCGCCACTGCCCTTTATTTTGGAATTCGGTGTATTTAACTCCACCGAAGCCCGTTCTATCCACCTGGCGTTTGCCTCGTTTCTAGCTTTTGCTGCCTTTCCTATGTTCAAAGGCCGGCACACCAACCACGTGCCCTTTTACGACTGGTTTCTGGCGCTGGGCGCGGCGTTTACCGCCTCTTATCTTTACGTTTTCTACGATCAACTCGCTACCCGTCCTGGCGCACCTGAAATTCAGGACTTGGTGGTTGCCCTGACCGGTTTGGTATTCCTGCTGGAAGCCACCCGCCGCTCACTGGGCCTGCCGCTGGCGGTAGTCGCCACGGTGTTTATCATTTACGCCCTGGGCGGGCCCTTTATGCCCGATGTTATTGCCCACAAGGGCGCGAGCCTGAGTAAGCTGGCTTCGCACATGTGGTTGGGTACCGAGGGTGTGTTCGGTGTGGCGCTGGGTGTGTCCACCAGCTTCGTGTTCTTGTTTGTGCTGTTTGGTGCACTGTTGGAGCGCGCTGGCGCCGGTAATTACTTCATAAAAGTCGCCTACGCCATGCTTGGCCATATGCGCGGTGGCCCTGCCAAAGCGGCGGTGGTGGCCAGTGGTCTTAGCGGTATTATTTCCGGCTCCTCCATCGCCAACGTGGTTACCACCGGCACCTTCACCATTCCTCTGATGAAGAAGGTGGGTTTTCCGGCGACAAAGGCCGGTGCCGTGGAAGTGGCGGCCTCGACCAATGGCCAGCTGACGCCGCCAATCATGGGCGCTGCCGCGTTTCTGATGGTGGAGTACGTGGGCATTTCTTACTTGGAAGTGATCAAACACGCCATTCTGCCGGCGATGATTTCCTACGTAGCGCTGATTTATATCGTGCACCTGGAAGCCTGCAAAATGAACATGAAGGGCGTCGAGCGGCTGGTAAAACCGACTCTGGCCCAGCGTATGCTGGCTTGGGTGATGATTCTGCTGGGGCTGAGCGCGCTTACCCTGGCGGTGTATTACGGTGTTGGCTGGACGAAAGACGTGTTCGGCAGCGCAGCCATGTGGGTGCTCACACCGCTGCTGGTGGCGATCTACATTGCGCTTGTGGGCTATGGCTCGCGCTTCCCGGATCTGGAAGAAGACGACCCGGATTCACTGATGGACAAGTTGCCACCGGTGGGGGATACGGTGAAAACCGGCCTGCACTTTCTGTTGCCGGTGGTGGTGTTGGTGTGGTGCCTGACGGTAGAGCGTTTCTCGCCGCAGCTGTCGGCCTTTTGGGCCACGGTGTTCATGGTGTTTATCATCATCACCCAGCGCCCGCTGAAAGCATTCTTTCAAAACAGCGGTCATTACCTGGACGGCCTGAAGCAGGGCGGCGCAGACCTGACACACTCGCTGGTCACCGGCGCGCGCAACATGGTGGGCATTGGTGTAGCCACGGCTGCCGCCGGCATTGTGGTGGGTACGGTCACGTTGACCGGCATTGGCCTGGTAATGACCCAGTTTGTGGAATTCATCTCCGGCGGTAACCTGCTGTTGATGCTGGGCTTCACTGCCATTATCAGCCTGATACTGGGTATGGGCCTGCCCACCACCGCCAACTACATTGTGGTGTCTACCCTGATGGCCCCGGTCATTGTCACCCTGGGCGCGGAAAACGGCCTGCTGGTGCCATTGATTGCGGTGCATCTGTTCGTGTTCTACTTCGGCATTCTTGCCGATGACACGCCGCCGGTGGGCCTTGCCGCCTATGCCGCGGCCGCCATATCGGGGGCGGATCCGATACGAACCGGTATACAAGGCTTCACCTACGACATACGAACCGCCATCCTGCCGTTCATGTTCATCTTCAACACCCAGTTGTTGCTGATCGGGCTGACCGGCTGGTTCGACCTGCTGGTAACAATATTCAGCGCGGTCACCGCTATGCTGGTGTTCTCCGCCGCTACCCAGGGGTTCTGGTTCACCAAGACTCGCTGGTGGGAAACCATTGGCCTATTGCTGATTACCTTCACCCTGTTTCGTCCGGGATTCTGGTGGGATGAAATTTATCCCCCTACCAACGACCGCCCCGGCGTGGAGCTGCTTCAGCACGTAGATGAAGTGGCGCCAGACCAGCCCATTATCCTCCGGGCCTCGGGTATGTCGCTGTCTGGCGACGATACATCGAAGTATCTTCAGTTACCGCTGCCGGCAGGGGATACGCCTGAACAGCGGTTGGCGGCAGCCGGGCTGGAAGTATCCCAATCGGGTGAGACAATGAACGTCGAGTTCGTCAATTTTGGCAGCGATGCGGAAAAAGCCGGGCTCAGTTTCGGCTGGACCATCGACGTCGTGCAGGTGGAAAACCCACGGCCGCCAAAAGAGCTGATGTTCATTCCGGCGCTGTTGTTGCTGGGCCTGTTGGCCTTCACACAATTGCGACGCAGAGCCGGCGAGGGCGAACGACCGGCCTTTGTGCCCTCTCGCTAATCCAGCGGGCACAGCGCGCAAGTCCCTAAGTAAAGCCCGGCATTAACCTGCCGGGTTTTTTTCTGTTAAACTTCGCGCCATTCTTGGCACCGCGGTTTGTATCGTGGCGGCCATTCACACAAGTGGTCTTTGGTATAGATCACCGCTGAGCATCTCCCCGGAGCGCACCATGCCCGTAGTAACCCTGCCTGATGGCAGTCATCGCAGTTTTTCCGAACCCGTCAGCGTACACGACGTGGCCGCTGATATCGGCGCAGGCCTGGCCAAGGCCGCATTGGCTGGTAAAGTCGACGGCAGCCTGGTGGATACTAGCTACCTGATCGAAAACGACACCGATCTGGCCATTATCACCGAGCGTGATGCAGACGGCCTAGAGGTTATTCGCCACTCTACCGCCCACCTGCTAGCCATGGCGGTAAAAGAGCTGTTCCCGGAAGCCCAGGTCACTATTGGCCCGGTTGTGGATGACGGTTTTTACTACGATTTCAAATACGATCGCCCGTTTACCAACGAAGACTTGGCGCGTATTGAAAAGCGCATGGCGGAACTGGCCAAGCAGGATTTGCCGGTTTCCCGTTCGGTGATGTCCCGCAGCGAAGCTGTTGCACTGTTCACCGACATGGGTGAAGAGTACAAAGTTCGCATTATTGAAGACATTCCCGGCGAAGAAGACCTGTCGTTCTATCGTCAGGGTGATTTCATCGACCTGTGCCGCGGTCCTCACGTGCCCAGCACCGGCAAAATGAAAGCCTTCAAGCTGACCAAAGTGGCGGGCGCCTACTGGCGTGGCGATACCAGCAACGAACAGTTGCAGCGCGTGTATGGCACCGCCTGGGCCAACAAGAAAGACCTGAAAGCGTACCTGCACCGCATTGAAGAAGCCGAAAAGCGTGACCACCGCAAAGTGGGCAAAAAACTGGGCCTGTTCCACATGCAGGAAGAAGCCCCGGGCATGGTGTTCTGGCATCCCGACGGCTGGACCATTTATCAGAAAATGGAACAGTACATGCGCGATATCCTGCGTCGCCGCGGCTACCAGGAAATAAAAACACCGCAGATCGTGTCCCGTGCACTGTGGGAAAAATCTGGCCACTGGGATAAGTTCAAAGAAGGCATGTTTACCACCGAGTCGGAAAAACACGACTTCGCCATCAAGCCGATGAATTGCCCGTGCCACATCCAGGTGTTCAACCAAGGCCTGAAAAGCTACAAGGACTTGCCGCTGCGCCTGGCGGAATTCGGTTCCTGCCATCGCAACGAAGCCTCCGGAGCGCTGCACGGTCTGATGCGGGTGCGTGGCTTTACCCAAGACGATGCTCACATCTTCTGTGAAGAAGACGCCATCCAGCACGAAGTGTCGAAGTTCATCGATCTGCTGCACGAAGTGTACAAAGACTTCGGCTTCACCGAGATTCTGTATAAGCTGTCCACCCGCCCGGAGCAACGCGTGGGGTCTGACGAAGTGTGGGACAAATCCGAAGCCGCACTGGAAGAAGCCCTGAACCGCGAAGGCGTTGAGTGGGAGCTTTTGCCCGGCGAAGGCGCGTTCTATGGCCCGAAAATCGAGTTTTCTCTCAAGGACTGTATCGGGCGGGTATGGCAGTGTGGCACTATTCAGGTAGACTTCTCGATGCCTGGACGCTTGGGCGCGCAATACGTTGCAGACAATTCAGAGCGTAAAACACCCGTGATGTTGCACCGTGCGGTGCTGGGCTCGTTTGAGAGATTTATCGGTATCCTGATTGAGGAATACGAGGGCGCGTTCCCCGCATGGCTCGCCCCGACTCAGGTGGCAATTCTTAATATTACCGATAACCAGCGTGATTATTGTCAAAATCTGGCAAAAAAGCTGGATTCTTTAGGCTTTAGGGTTAATGCGGACTTGAGAAACGAGAAGATCGGCTTTAAAATCCGCGAGCATACTATTAACAAAGTTCCTTACCTTGTCGTTGTCGGCGATAAAGAAGTCGAGAACAACACCGTTGCGGTGAGAACCCGCAAAGGTGAAGATTTGGGAACCCTATCGCTCGAAGCGTTTGAGCAGCTTCTGCAGGAAGATGTTGAACGCAAGGGCAGAATCAAGATGGAGAATTGACTATTAAACAGCGAGCGAATCGGGGTGGGCGTACTCCAAAGGCACCGATTAATGAGAATATTGATGCAACTGAAGTCCGCCTGATCGATGCCGAAGGCAATCAGGTTGGGGTGGTTTCGATGGAAGACGCCCTCAAGATGGCAGAGGAGGCGACCCTGGATCTAGTACAGGTTACAGATTCCGATCCGATCGTCTGTAAAATAATGGACTATGGCAAAAAAGTCTTCGACGAGAAAAAGGCGAAGGCTGCTGCCAAGAAAAAACAGAAGCAGACGCAAGTTAAAGAGCTTAAGTTCCGACCAGGAACTGAAGAAGGGGATTACCAGGTAAAACTACGCAACCTGGTACGTTTCCTTGAAGGCGGGGACCGCGGCAAAATCACTATCCGCTTCCGTGGCCGTGAGATGGCACACCAGGAAATTGGTATGAAACTCATGGAACGCATTGAAGCAGATATTGAAGTGCTGGCTCAGGTTGAAATGCGGCCCAAAATGGAAGGCCGCCAGATGACCATGATTGTGGCTCCCCGCAAAAAGAAGTGAATTTGATTCAATGATGCATCCCCTGCTGTAGGCGGGGGATTTGTCGTTCAGATTCACATTGATGTATCTAAAAACAGAATGCGGAGTTTTAAAACATGCCTAAGATGAAAACCAAAAGTGGAGCGGCCAAGCGGTTCAAGAAAACGGCTACCGGCTTCAAGCACAAGCAGTCCTTCACCAGTCATATCTTGACCAAGAAGAGCCCAAAGCGTAAGCGTCAGCTCCGTGGTACCAAGCTGATTGCCAAGTCTGATGTGGCTTCCGTCAAGCGTATGCTCGCGAAATAAACGCTCACCGTACCTGAAAAGGTCAAAATGGTAGAAGGATTTAAGTATGGCTCGTGTTAAGCGTGGCGTGGTTGCACGTCGTCGTCACAAGAAGATTTTAAAGCAGGCCAAGGGTTACTACGGTGCCCGTAGCCGTGTGTTCCGCGTTGCCAAGCAAGCGGTTATCAAAGCCGGTCAGTACGCATACCGCGACCGTCGTAACCGTAAGCGTTCATTCCGCGCACTGTGGATTGCCCGTATCAATGCCGGCGCCCGTGTTAACGGTCTGTCGTACAGCCGTTTGATCGCTGGTCTGAAAAAAGCAAACGTTGAGATTGATCGTAAGGTTCTGGCTGATCTGGCCATGAACGAGCAGCAGGCGTTTGCTGCTGTTGTTGAGACAGCCAAAGCATCTCTCTGATCGCTTAGCTCTTTCATCAATTACGAATCGAATCGGTGTCAGTCGCATATTTGCAAGCGCAACAGGCACCATTTAATAGGGGAAGGGCACGCTCTTCCCCTATTTTTGTTTCAAGATTTCAATTTTTGAAATCCTCACTTCTGGTTTGGAGCAGGGTCAATGGAAAACCTGGAGCAACTGGTTCAGGGCGGTTTGACGGCTGTAGAAAAAGCCGACAGCTTGCAGGCGCTTGATCAAATTCGTGTGGAATACCTCGGCAAGAAAGGCGTTATTACCCAGCAGGCGAAAACCCTGGGCAAACTCTCTGCAGAAGAGCGTCCCGCAGCCGGCCAGAAGATTAATGAGGCAAAAGGACAGGTTGAGCAAGCAATTAACGTGCGGCGCAGTGACCTTGAGCGAATCGCCATTGAGCTGAAACTCGCCAGTGAATCCATAGATGTGAGCTTGCCTGGTCGTGGCCAGGATCTTGGTGGGTTGCACCCGGTTACCCGAACTCTCCAGCGTATCGAAGACTTCTTTTCCCGCGCCGGCTACACCGTTGAGCAGGGGCCGGAAATTGAAGATGACTATCATAACTTTGAAGCACTCAATATTCCGGGCCACCATCCCGCCCGGGCTATGCACGATACCTTCTATTTTAATCCCGGTACTTTGCTGCGCACCCACACCTCTCCGGTACAGATCCGTACCATGGAAGCCGGAAAGCCCCCATTCCGCATGATCTGCCCGGGGCGGGTGTACCGCTGTGATTCGGATATAACTCATACCCCCATGTTCCACCAGGTTGAGGGGTTGCTGGTCGAGAAAAACGTCAGTTTTGCCGATTTGAAAAGTACGGTTGAAGAGTTTCTGCGGGTGTTTTTTGAGCGCGATCTTCAAGTTCGCTTTCGTCCATCCTACTTCCCGTTCACTGAGCCCTCCGCGGAGGTGGATATTGAATGGGGCCGGGAAGCCGATGGCAGCATAAAGTGGCTTGAGATCATGGGTTGCGGCATGGTTCACCCGAAGGTATTCGGGTGCTGCGGTATTGATGCCGAAGAGTATCGGGGTTTTGCGTTCGGTATGGGTGTAGAGCGTCTGGCAATGCTCCGTTATGGCGTAAATGACTTGCGTACGTTCTTCGATAACGATCTGCGTTTTCTGCGTCAGTTCCGTTAATACGGCGCTTTACGGCATCCAAATCAACAGTCGAAACCGTATCAGGATAAGGCAATAACCATGAAATTCAGTGAGCAGTGGCTGCGCGAGTGGGTTAACCCGGACATCAGCTCCCAGGAGTTGATGGATCAGATTACGATGGCAGGGCTGGAAGTTGATGGCTTCGAGCCTGTGGCCGGCAAGTTTCAAGGCGTAGTGGTAGGAGAGGTGCAGTCCGTTGAACCCCATCCTGACGCCGACAAACTACGTGTATGCCAGGTGAGCGATGGCAGCCAGACGGTTCAGGTTGTGTGTGGCGCTCCCAACGTGCGCAAGGGTATGAAGGTGCCCTTTGCAGTGGTTGGCGCAGTACTGCCCGGCGATTTTAAAATCAGCAAAGCCAAACTTCGCGGCCAGCCGTCTGAAGGAATGCTGTGCTCTGAATCGGAGCTGGGATTATCTGAAAACCACGACGGTCTTATGGAGTTGCCAGCCGATGCGCCGGTTGGGGTAGCAGTGAGTGATTATCTCAAGCTGAACGATGTTGCCATTGACGTGGATCTGACTCCCAACCGCAGTGATTGTCTCTCTATCAGAGGTATTGCTCGCGAAGTTGGCGTGCTGAACAGCCTGGTTCCTCAATTGCCGCAGATTGACCCGGTTGAAGCCCTGCACTCTGAGGTGCCGGATATACGCATTGATGCACCTGAGGGCTGCCCACGTTACCTGGGTCGTATTCTTCGTAACGTGAACCTGCAGGCTGAGACGCCCTTGTGGATGCAGGAAAAACTCCGCCGATCTGGCGTTCGTTCAATCGATGCAGCTGTAGATGTGACCAACTACGTGATGCTTGAGCTGGGACAGCCCATGCACGCATTTGACCGTGATGAGATCAGCGCAGGCATTGTAGTGCGCATGGCGCTTCCGGAAGAAAAGCTGGTCTTGCTGGATGGTCAGGAAGTTGAGCTGACGGATCAGACGCTCGTTATTGCGGATCACGAAAAACCCATTGCTATAGCTGGTATTATGGGTGGCGAGCACTCCGGTGTAGGCCCAAAAACCCGTGATCTTGTGCTTGAGGCTGCCTATTTCGACCCGATCACACTCGCGGGTAAGGCGCGCCATTATGGCTTGCACACAGATGCCTCACATCGATTCGAACGAGGTGTCGACTACGAGCTTGCCCGTGACGCTATGGAGCGTGCAACCCGTCTGCTGATGGATGTCGTAGGCGGCGAGCCTGGCGAGATTGTTGAGGTGGCCAGCGCAGAGCATCTGCCGAAAAAGCGCACAATTGATCTTCGTTCACAGCGGCTGGCCGATGTGTTGGGCCTTGAAATCAATCGCACAACGGTTGAGGAAATCCTGATTCGGCTCGGCCTGGGTATTGATAAATTGCTGAAGAACGGTTGGCGCATCACTGTGCCCAGCTTTCGTCCTGATATTTCGATCGAAGAGGACCTGATTGAAGAAGTGGGGCGCATCTACGGCTACAACAACCTCCCGGTTACCGAGCCGACGGGCTCCCTTGGCATGAGACTGAACGAGGAAGCAACGCGCCCGATATCGGCTATTCGTAACTTCTTTGTTTCCCATGGTTACCAGGAAGCGATTACTTATAGCTTCGTGGATCCGAAAGTACAGGCGCAGGTAGATCCTGATCACGAGGGCATCGCATTGGCAAACCCGATCTCGTCGGACTTGTCGGTCATGCGCACAACTCTCTGGAGCGGACTGCTGAAAACGGTTGCTTACAACCAGAACCGACAGCAGTCGCGCATCCGATTGTTCGAGACAGGTTTGCGTTTCATGCGGGACGATCAGCGTATTGATCAGCAGCCTATGCTGGCGGGCGTGGTTGTTGGTTCACAGTACCCTGAAAACTGGGTAAACGGTCGCAGAACTGCGGATTTCTTTGATGTAAAAGGGGAGCTGGAGGGACTGTTCTGTTTGCTGGGTATTGAAATCGGGTTTGTTGGTAGCCGGCATCCGGCTTTGCACCCGGGCCAGACGGCAGAGCTCCTGCGGGATGGTGTACATGTAGGGTGGCTGGGCACATTGCACCCACAAGTTCAGAAAAATCTTGAACTTAATGGCACGATTCTGATGTTTGAGCTATCCTTGAATTCGGTCGTTACCGGATATGTGCCTAATTTCAAAGAAATTTCGAAATTTCCGGAAGTTCGTCGGGATTTGGCTATTATTATCGGTGGTGAGATCGCGTTTGCCGATGTTGAGCGTTTAACCCGAAAACATGCTGGCGAGCGCCTGACGGCGTTGCGTGCGTTTGATGTCTACGAAGGAGAGAACCTGGGCGAGGGCAATCGGAGCCTGGCGTTGAGTCTGTTCTGGCAGCATCCGGAGCGTACGTTGAATGAAGATGAGGTGCATTCGCTCTTCAACGGTGTCATCGACGCATTGAAGGAAGAATTGGGGGCAATACTGAGGAGTTGAGAGATGGCGGCTTTGACGAAAGCGGAAATGGCCGAGCGCTTGTACGAGGAATTGGGCCTGAACAAACGTGAAGCCAAGGAAATGGTGGAAGCTTTCTTCGATGAGATCAGAGGCGCGCTCAGCCACAACGAACAGGTAAAACTGTCGGGCTTCGGTAACTTCGACCTGCGCGATAAAAAGCAGCGTCCGGGGCGAAATCCGAAAACCGGTGAAGAGATTCCTATAAGCGCACGACGTGTAGTTACGTTTCGCCCGGGACAGAAACTGAAACAGAAAGTAGAAGCGTATGTTGGAACCCAGTCATAACAACGAACTCCCCACTATTCCGGGTAAGCGTTATTTTACGATCGGCGAGGTGGCGGAGCTGTGCGCTGTGAAAGCCCACGTTCTGCGCTATTGGGAGCAGGAGTTCCCCCAGCTATCACCTGTAAAACGCCGGGGTAACCGTCGGTATTATCAGCGTGCTGATGTCATTACCATCCGCCAGATACGAAGCTTGCTGTATGAGCAGGGTTACACGATTGGTGGTGCCAAGCAGAAGCTTGGCAGCAACGAAGTGAAAGACGACACCACTCAGTACAAGCAGCTTATCCGGCAGATGATATCCGAGCTGGAAGAGGTACTGGACGTACTAAATGCGTCAGTAAAATAACCAGGCTCTTCAAACAAAAAAGCCGAAGCGATTTCCCGTCGCTTCGGCTTTTTTGTATCTGAATTAATTTACTGCTTTTTACAGGTTTTTATACCCAGTAGTGAATATGCGGGGCAGGTGCCCATCAGTGCAGTTGCCAGCGGCACGATACCAATCCAGCCCCAGGGTGTTTGTGGTCCGACAAACACCAGCGCCAGAAGTATAATGCCGACAAGGGCACGAATAATCCGGTCTGCAGAACCCATATTAACGCTCATGATTCGTTTTCCTGTGTTGGTATAAGGCTACAGTGCTCACTTTAGCCCCCTACGCTATTCGGTTCAGTGATAAAGTCACACTGGCGTTTTTTTGTATTTCAGGTTCAGGGAAGAATGTCATGCTACACCACAGTATTCTGGAAACATTGCCCCGAGAGCTTCAGGAAGAAGCTCTCGAAACCATTCAGGTAATGCGTTTTGCTCCAGGCAAAATTCTGTTCCGGGCGGGTGAGCATTGTAAGGGTTTGCCACTGATGCTTAGTGGGGCGGTTAAAGTCCAGATGACGGGCGTTTCGGGGAACAGTATCGTGCTGTACCGCATGGGTGCGGATGATATTTGTACGCTGTCTATAGGCTGCTTGATGACCGGTTATGGTTATCGCGCAGAAGCATTTGTCGAAGAGGAATCCGAGGCGGCCATGGTACCCCGGGGGCTGTTCGATCGTCTGATGGATCAGTCTGCTGCTTTTCGTCTAGGTATTATGGAGTCGTATGGGCGCCGACTTGATGACCTTATGCTGCTTGTAGAAGAAGTTGCCTTTCGCCGAATGGATGAGCGCCTGGAAGAATGGTTGCAGGCGCGGCGCAGTCCGATCCATATTACTCATCAGAAGTTAGCGGTCGAGCTGGGAACGGCCAGAGAGGTTGTCAGCCGGTTATTGAAAGAGCTTGAGCGCAAGGGCAGGGTGCAATTGTCACGAGGCAGGATTGACGTGGCTGGCTTGTAAGGCCTTCGCCCCGGGATTCCTTGCAGGAGCCCCGGGGCGCTTGGACAGCCTTGTAGTGATCGCGATTAAAGCGTTACCAGTCGGTGACGGATTTAACTTCCAGGAATTCTTCCAGACCCCAGACGCCGCCTTCGCGGCTGCCATTGCCGGACTGCTTCATACCGCCGAACGGGAAGCCCGCCGATCCGGATTTGCCGTTAACTTCTACCATGCCCGATCTGAGCTGCTTGGCGAGCCTACGTGCTTTTTCCTTATCAGAAGTCTGTATGTAGTTTGTGAGCCCGTAGAGAGTATCGTTAGCTAGCTCTACAGCCTCCTCTTCGGTTTCAAACGGTGTGATTGCAAGAACCGGACCGAAGATCTCCTCGCTCCAGATGGTCGTGCCGGGTGTAACATCCGCGAAAACGGTTGGTTTTACGAAATAGCCTTTCTCAAAACCTTCTGGTCGACCTTCACCGCCTGCCACCAGCGTGGCACCTTCCTCTACACCCTTTTTGATCAGCGCCTGAATTTTCAGGAACTGTTGCTCGGAGACCACCGGCCCGATATGTCGGCCTTCATTACCGGCTTGGCCCACGTCGGTTTTGCCAGCAATCATCGCTGCGGTTTCAACGGCCTGCTTGTAAACAGACTTTTCCACCAGCATTCGTGTAGGCGCGTTACAGGACTGGCCCGAGTTCGCAAAGCAGTGGCGCACGCCACGGGTCACGGCTTTTTCATCGGCATCGGCAAAGATGATATTGGCGCCTTTACCGCCCAGCTCCAGACCGACCCGCTTCATGGTGTCCGCTGCTGCAATTGTGATTGCTTTGCCGGCACGGGTTGAGCCGGTAAAGCTGACCAGATCAATATCCGGATGTTCGGAGAGTTGCGAACCAACGCCCGTACCATCGCCGTTAACAAGGTTGAAGACGCCTTCCGGGAAGCCCGCGCTATCAATCATTTCGGCAAGAAGCATCGCCGACAGGGGCGAGATCTCAGATGGTTTCAGAACCACCGTGCAGCCTGCGGCAAGCGCAGGGGCTACCTTCAGCATCACCTGGTTCATCGGCCAGTTCCAGGGTGTGATCAGCGCACAGACACCTACCGCCTCGTGCAGGATGATGTTGTCCGGTGCGTGGTCACCCAGGGGGTGTTCAAAGTTGAAAGACTTCAGGGCACGGATGGTGTTCTTCAGGTGTGCGGCACCGGCGCCAACCTGTGCGCTTCTCGCAAGATCAATGGGAGCTCCCATTTCCTGGCTGATGGTTTGAGCCATCTCTTCCGCACGCGCCTTGTAGGTTTCGAATAAGCGCTCAAGCAGCTCAACACGCTGCTCTTTGGTAGACGCCGACCAGGCCGGAAACGCTTTTTTTGCAGCACTGACAGCGTTGTCCGTATCAGCCTGTGAGCCCAGCGTTATCGTGGAGAACCCTTTCTCATCAGAAGGGTTTATAACTTCCAGGTGCTGGGTTCCCTCAGGTGTAATCCACTTCCCATTAATGTAAAACTTGGTTGCATCCATCATGTTTCAGCCTTTTTGAATTTGAGTCATGGTAACAGAGTCGTTGACTCTCAATCTGCCAGTGTCGTTGTCTGGGTACGGGCTGTTCATCAGGCTTTTTTAAGCTGATTTTTCACCTGCTCAACGACTTGTCCGGAATCTGTTCCCGTGACCGAGGGGCGCGCTATGTGCTGCAACGGCCACGATAATACATCTGCCGCCATCGTGATGCTGTTATGACTTTGGCTGAACTTGCACTGAGCATCAGCCGGGTAGGGGGTGTTTTCACTATCGCCTAATAAATGTCGCCTTCTCGTAATTTTTATTCGGAATTGAGCAATTAAGACAGCGTAAAACAGGTTAGAATATTTTTCAAATAGCTTTATCAACACCTGAAAATAAAGATAAAAGGGAGGGTGTATGAACAGCATTCTGAAAAGCACTGCGGTTGAAAATGCGCTGACTGCAACACTCACATTCCCGCGTACTTGCGGTATTTGAAGGCAAAATAACGTGGATTAACGGAGGCTGAGATTGCGTAGCAGGAGGGCATGTTGAATTGAGTGTGTGATGCACTGATCTATAGACTGTAGCCATCGGAAATAGCCAATCAGGAGATTCGCCATGCATGTGTTCATTGCAGGAGCCAACGGACAAATAGGGCAACACCTGTTGCGGGAAATGGCAAACAGCGATCACGAGGCACGGGCCCTGATCCGGCACCCGGAGCAGGGGCCGGAACTGCTGCAACTGGGCGCCACTGAAACCGTGCTGGGAGATCTGGAACAAGATTGTAGTGAAGCTATGAAGGGCTGCAATGCGGTCATTTTTACCGCTGGCTCAGGCCCTCACACCGGGCCGGACAAAACCACAGATGTGGATCAGGACGGTGCTATCCGCCTGATCGATACTGCCATGGCCAACGGTATAAAACGCTTTATCATCGTGAGCAGTATGCGTGCCGAGGAGCCGGAGAAGGGGCCTGAAAAACTCCGCCATTACCTGCAAGCCAAGCACAACGCCGATGAGCATCTGAAAAACAGCGGCCTGAATTACACCATTGTTCGTCCGGGTCAGCTGATTAATGACGAGGGTACGGGCAAGGTTTCGGTCAGTGCGAGGCAGGAGAACTTCGGTAAGATTTCACGGCAGGATGTTGCCCGAGTTCTGTTGGCAGCGCTGGATGCGGATACGACCGTTAACCGGGTTTTTGATGTGGTGTCTGGTGACACGCCAGTCGCTGAGGCATTGGCAAAACTGTAACTCGACCAGTTTATTCATCAGGTTCGCAAGCTGCACAAGCCGGGTGGAGAGCAGGACTATTCCAGCCGCAGCTCCCTGGAGGTCAAGCGTTTGACTCAATAGATCAGATAGCGCTTATTCCAATCAACCGGTGTGCCAATTGGCCCAGGGGGTTCTTGGCGCCATTTATATGAGAACTTTGCCCTGTTCTCTGGTCTGCGTTGTGTCCGAATCCAGGATCTAAACTATCATAGTTATCGAAGACAACTTTCCAGAAGACTCAATTTTAAAGCAACACAGGCATTTCTGGTTGGCCAAAGGATAGTTAAATGAGTGACGGGGAAGCCAATCGGAATAACTCCTCCGAAAAGAACGCCAAGGAAGCCGCGGACGAGCAAGAGTCTCGCGCCAAGGCTCAAGATCGCGAGTCCCGCGAACAGACACCGACGTCGAGCGAAAAGTCACTGACTCGGAAAGAGCGTGATTCCGTAGCCGAACATGGCAATCTATCGCCGCTGACTGTCTACTCCATCATCCTGCGCGAGGGCGAAGATGAGCTACAACGCCCGAAAATCTCGCTTTGGTGGTCCGGTGTGGCAGCGGGGGTCGGGATTTCGACCTCGGTCCTCGTCGAAGGAATTATCCGCTCCAATCTGGGCTCAGACCACCCCTACCTGACGTTGATTGAAAGCCTGGGCTACACGTTCGGGTTTGTCCTGGTCATTCTGTGCCGGCTTCAATTGTTTACTGAGAACACCATTACGGTTGTGTTGCCGGTGCTGGCAGAACCGACGCGCAACCGGTTCTATTGCAGCGCTCGCCTTTGGGGAATTGTGCTCGCAGCCAATTTTTGTGGCACGTTTCTTACCGCTGCCATCGCTGTCCACGGGGGCATACTTACCGCCGAAACCCTCGCGGCGATCCTGGAGATATCGCATCACTTGGCAACGCTGACCCCGGCCGAGACATTTTTACGCGGTATTCCATCAGGTTTTTTCATAGCGGCAATGGTGTGGATGCTGCCTTCGGCGAAAGGATCCGAAGTGTTGGTTATCGTGATGTTTACCTGGCTGATCGCGGCGGGTGATTTTACCCATGTGATTGCCGGGTCAAACGAAATTTTCACTCTGGTGCTCAATGGGGAAATGAACATCTTTACCGCCTTGATCTACCATATTGCCCCGGTACTCATCGGCAACATTCTCGGCGGTACAGGTTTGTTCGCGATGCTGGCCTATGGCCAGGTTCATGAAGAAATGTGATGTGGAGCTAAGGAGCCTCAGAACTCGCTTCCACCCGCGCCAGAAATTCTCCTATATGCTCGAACGCCTCTTCCGCCTCCGGTAACAGTGGCGTAAACAGGTGCCACACATGAACCATGTCGGGCCAGGTTTTCACTTCCACCGGTGAGCCAGCTGCCTGCGCCTTTTTTACATACCGTTGGGCGTTTTCCAGCAGTAGCTCCGATTCACTGACGTGAATCAGTGTTGGCGGGAGATTGTGGAGGTCTCCTCGAAGGGGTGAGACCGTTGGGCTGGTGGGCAATACCCGCATGCCCAGAATCGTTCCCCACCACAGCAGCGGCAGGGGTATGCGCGCCAGTTTCTCAACGGTTGGCCCCAGCATGGCATCGGTTTTCAGGTTGGCCCGCTTGCTTAGTGACGTGAGCATAAGCTCGGTAGAGGGGGACAGCGCAATAGCGGCATTCGGTGGTTGCAGACCCTGGTCTCGTATCCAGGCAATCAGCCCCAGGGTGTGACTGCCGCCGGCGGAATCCCCCGCGACCACTACAAAATCGGCCGGCGCCTTTTCGTCCGGGCCATTGTCAAGCATCCAGCGGTAAGCCTGCTGGCAGTCGATAATACCGTCCAGATAGCGATTTTCCGGCATTAGCCTGTAATCAATGGCGAATACGCAGGCGTGGGCCAATCTCGACAGCCGGTCCGTAATAGTGCGATGACTTTTGGGGCTGCCGGCGACCCAGGAGCCGCCGTGAATGTAGAGAATCCGGCGGTTGGGATCGGATCCGGGTGCAATCACCCATTCCCCCTTGGGTGCGCCGTTTGCAGCGGGGCGGATTTCCGAGACGAGTTCCAGGCCGTCGCTCATGCTATCCATGTGGCGTCGCAGGGCCTTTACCCGAGCCCGGCCATGGAGGCCTTCAACCGCTGAATGCATGCCCTTAACCTTTTCAAGCACTTGCTGGCGGGCCTCGCTTTGTTGCTGGGGGGTGGTCGTTTTGCGTTCATCACCGGCATCGTGTTTCCGGCGCACGACAAACACCACTGCAGCCACCAGTGCGACCATTATCAGGCCAAACCACATCATTGCGAACCAGGCGATTCCAAAAATCATGTGCAATCCTTACGTGGTTTTATTGCAGCTCGCAGGTGAGCTGTCATGTTTGGTTAACCAGCGTCTCAATATCTGTAAGGATAGCAGGGGCATCGGTAACCCGAGCCAGCCAGCTCAGAGGAATGCCGCGTTCCCCACCAACGCCGTGCAGGGCGGCCATCGCCGGCCCGATGATCCAGGCCCGCCCGCAGGAATCGCCTCCACAATAAATATTGGCGCGAACGGCTTCGCTAAAGCTGCGGGCATGGCTCAGGATATGAAAAATCACCGGCATGGCTTCGGCCAGATAACAGGTGCGTCCATAAGTGTCGCCAGCGCCCGGACCATCCAGGCGGGAACCGGAACGGGCGTGGACGAGATTTTCCGCGATTGGCGCTTCACGGGTAGCCGCTTCCAGAGCCGATGACAGAGGCTCGCCCCGGAACAGATGGTCCAGAAGTTGCGCCGCACAGCGAGCCCAGGCCACGGCTTCGTCGTTGTGATTGGTTACCCGGACAGCAGCTTCTGTTATCTCCATCAGATTGTTCTGGCCGCAATAGCTGGCCACCAGTGGTGGCAGTTTTGAGACTGCTGGTAGTTGCATGTCGTCGGCGCCGCTTTCCGGCAGTAGGTGGCGGTCGATGGTTTCAGCGAGGTGAACGCCCGCCTCCTGAATATCCGGCTCCTGATACGTGAGATTGATGGCCTTGCGGACCGGTTCCGCTAGCTGACTGCCGCTCAGGTAACGAGTGTAGGGCAAAACTTTCTGAACCAGCACGCGCTTCTGTTTATCAGTCAGGTCAGTGGTGGTTGTCGACCTGGCCTGTTCAATGGCTTTCTGTTCGATGGTATTCAGGTTTTCCAGGGTGACCCTGGTCGGGTTGTCGATGTAACCCTGCCAGAGACCCCCAGGACCAAAAAAAGAGCGAAAACGCCGCTGATAATCCCGGATATCCAGAGTCCCCTTACTGGCTAGTAAGCTGTCTGTCAGCACCCGTGTGGCGGCGCCATAATGGCTGGCCTCACCGGACTGCTTGCCCTCATGGGCAAAATATCCAAACCCACCTTTGAAATAATCGGCGCGGGGCGTCAGGAACTCCGGTGATTGCCCGCCAACCTCATGGATGCGTTGACTGTCGTATAGCCAGTGCAAGCCAAGACTGGCCGAGTCTGCGACCCAGCCACCGGCAAGGGCGTTGATGATACGTGAGCGTTCCTCTGATTTTGATTCATGACTCATGGGATGCCTCCTGGCGGCCTGATCTTTGTATGCAAGTATAAACCGTCTCAGAACTAAGCATTCATAAGATTGCTTTGTGCGTCCCAACTTCTACCCAGCCAGAAACGAAAAAGGGCACACCCGAAGATGTGCCCTTTTTCGTTGATATATGGTCGGGACGGTAGGATTTGAACCTACGACCCCTTGCACCCCATGCAAGTGCGCTACCAAGCTGCGCTACGCCCCGAGTTGCTAATTACTGCCTTTTCAAAGTCTCGCTTTGATGGCGTGTGCCAAAGAGACTTAAAGAGGAATCTCAGTGGCTTAGCGGGAGCGAAGTCTACACTAGCCCGGATCAAAAATAAACAGGAATTGTGAGATTCGCTCCCGGATTTTTAGCGGAGTTTGGTTTCTCGGAGTTGCTGAACGAACTTTGGCGGATCAAAATTATCCGGTTGCGATTCAGCCCAGTATTTATCAAAAACTGCCAGGCCCGTTTTGCCCTCTAGCAGAGCGCCGGGAGCCAGAAATGGGAACAGATCAATGTATGAGTGCACTTCTGTTTTCGATACCCGGCGTACGATGTGCTCAGGCCCTAGCTCGCCAGGGTGGCGCAGGCCTGAGGCTTCCAGCATGTTTTGTAGGGCATCCAACGTGTTTTTATGGAAGTTATATACCCGCTGGCTTTTGTCTTCCACGTCGAGTTTGCTGCTTCTTCTGGGATCCTGAGTCGCAACACCGCTAGGGCAGCGGCCAGTATGGCAGTTCAGGGCCTGAATGCAGCCCAGTGAAAACATGTAGCCGCGGGCCGCGTTACACCAGTCAGCACCCAGAGCCAGCGTGCGCGCGATGTTAAAGGCAGAGGTGATTTTTCCGGCTGCACCAATGGCGATATCTTCCCTGAGATTGGTGCCCACCAGAGTGTTGTGTACAAGCAGAAGCGCTTCTGTCATTGGGGTGCCAATACGATTGATGAACTCCAGTGGCGCGGCGCCAGTGCCACCTTCACCACCATCTATAACAATAAAGTCCGGCTTGAGGCCGGTTTTAAGCATCGCTTTGACAATGGCAAACCACTCCCAAGGATGGCCGATAGCCAGCTTGAAACCTACTGGTTTGCCTCCGGATAGCTCGCGGAGTTGGTCCAGAAACTCAAGCAATTCAATTGGCGTTGAAAAGGCTGAGTGCTGAGCGGGGGAAACACACTCTTCGCCTACGGAGACGCCCCGCGCTTCGGCAATTTCCGGTGTTACTTTGGCACCGGGGAGAATGCCGCCATGGCCGGGTTTTGCTCCCTGAGATAGTTTGACCTCTATCATTTTTACCTGATCGAGCGTGGCGTTTTCCGCAAACTGTTCAGGGCTGAATGAGCCGTCTTTGTTCCGGCAGCCGAAGTAGCCAGAGCCGATCTCCCAGACCAGGTCGCCACCGGGTTGTTTATGGTAGCGGGAGATAGAGCCTTCGCCTGTATCGTGATAGAAGCCGCCCATTTTGGCGCCGGTGTTCAAACTCAGGATGGCGTTAGCAGAAAGCGAACCGAAGCTCATTGCGGAGATGTTGAAAACGCTTGCGCTATATGGCTTGGCGCAGCGTGAGCCAATCTGAATGCGAAAGTTGCTATTGGGGATTGTTGAAGGTTTTAGGGAGTGATTTATCCACTCGAATCCTTCTTCGTACATTTTTAGTTGTGAGCCAAATGGGCGTTTGTCCAACACATTTTTAGCGCGCTGGTAGATGATGGTGCGCTGATCCCTGGAGAAGGGCTGCTCGTCGTTATCAGACTGAATAAAGTACTGGCGAATCTCGGGCCCTATGGATTCGAACAGATAACGGAAGTGCACCATGATGGGATAGTTGCGGCTGATCGTATGGTTCTTTTGTAGCGCATCGTAGGTGCCAAGAATGACTAGCGCGCCGAACATGCCTGGGAAAAGATACCCCGCCTCAAAGTGCAGGCTGAGCGCCAGCGAAACAATAAAGCCTGTAATGCTTATAACGTAGGCTGAGTAGCGCACCGGGAAAGTGGTTGTTTTCTCCATGAATATCTCGTTTGGCTCCGTAAATTCTATGGGTGGCGGTCATAATTCTATTGCTGCTCAGTATATAGTTACGACAGCTAACTGATATCCGATTGATCGGTTTTTTGTCTTTCAGCGCTTTGATTTTGGTCTATTCTGGATATTGAAACCCCAAAAACATAGTGTCTTTGATGTTTTGAGTTCAAAACATTATTATGGCGGCCCTGTAACGTTTGAATCCAGATCATGAAGGGTTTTCGGTACTAAATTCAGAACTAGGAGGCGCCAACACGTGGGCGACGTAGTTAAAGACGAGTATCAAACGGATTACGTAGCCGGACAGGATAATATCAAACCGTTCGGGTTGGATCTGCACGCACCGGTATTTCCGATCACCGCGATACTGGTAATTTTGTTTGTCGTAGGAACGCTGATGTTCCCTGCAGAGGCGAAATCGTTTCTGGACGGGGCGAAGTTGGATATTATTGCTACATTTGACTGGTTTTTCATGCTCAGTGCGAATATTTTTGTGGTGGTTTGCCTGGCATTGATCGTCATGCCTGTTGGTAAGATTCGCCTTGGCGGTATGGATGCCAAGCCGGACTTCTCCACTATTTCCTGGTTCTCCATGCTGTTCGCAGCGGGTATGGGGATTGGTCTGATGTTCTGGGCTGTTGCGGAGCCGACTGCGTATTTCACCGGTTGGTACGAAACGCCGTTCAACGTTGAGGCAAATACCCCGGCGGCAGCCGATCTCGCGATGGGTGCGACCATGTACCACTGGGGTCTTCATCCCTGGGCGATCTACGCAATTGTTGCCCTTTCCCTGGCGTTTTTCTCGTTCAACAAGAACATGCCGTTGACTATTCGTTCGGCTTTCTTCCCGTTGCTCAAGGATAAAGTCTGGGGCTGGCCTGGACATATCATTGATATTCTTGCGGTGATTGCGACTATTTTCGGTCTGGCGACATCCCTCGGTTTCGGTGCTCAACAGGCGGCCGCTGGCATGAATTACCTGTTTGGTACGGGCGCTGGAATCAATGTACAGATGGCAATCATTGTTGGTGTGAGTGCTGTTGCTCTGATATCGGTGCTCCGTGGCCTGGACGGCGGCGTGAAGGTGCTGAGTAACATCAACATGGCACTGGCTGGCATTCTGCTGCTCTTTATTATTTTCGCCGGTCCGACTATGAAGATTCTGGAAACCATCTGGATTACTTCATCCAGCTATGTCGGCAACATCATTCCCTTGAGCAACCCGTTTGGTCGTGAAGATGAGGCCTGGTTCCAAGGCTGGACTGTATTCTACTGGGCATGGTGGATCTCTTGGTCACCGTTCGTAGGCATGTTTATCGCTCGTGTGTCCAGGGGGCGTACCGTTCGGGAATTCGTGACAGCGGTTCTGATTGTCCCCACCGTGATTAGCGTGGTTTGGATGAGTGCCTTTGGTGGCTCAGCACTCGAGCAGATTCAGAATGGTATTGGCGAGCTGGCCGAGAATGGCCTCACAGATGTGTCACTGGCCATGTTCCAGATGTTCGCCAATCTGCCGATGACAGGGATTGTTTCGTTCGTTGGTATCGTTCTGGTGCTGGTGTTCTTCGTAACCTCCTCGGATTCCGGGTCGTTGGTTATCGATAGCATCACCGCTGGTGGTAAGACGGATGCGCCCACTGCCCAGCGTGTTTTCTGGGTTGTCATGGAAGGCGCGATTGCCGCAGCTCTGATCTTTGGTGGCGGTGCGGACGCCCTCGGCGCGATTCAGGCAGCTTCGATCATAGCGGGTTTGCCCTTTACGGCTATTCTTCTGGTTATGACTTGGGGTTTGCTGAAAGGCTTGACCCGTGAGCGTAAGTTGCTGATCTCGAGGGGCGAGATGACATAAGTTACGACGCATAAAAAAACCGGAGCTTTGGCTCCGGTTTTTTTATGCTCATCATTCATACAAGCAGCATACTCAAAGAGAGTCGTGTGCTTGCCGATCAAAGACCGGGGAAGGTTTTCATCGCGTAATTTGCTCGCTCTATAGGCGTAAAGTGAGGGCGCTTCAGGCTTTCAACCGCGCGTAATCTTGGCAACAGGCCGCGGCCATTTGCCATCTGAATTGCCAAACCGGGCCGTGCGTTGAGCTCAAGCAGCAACGGACCCTCGTTGGCATCTACCACGAGATCAACACCCATATAGCCCAGCCCTGTTGCCTCATAACAGCGTGAGGCCATTTCAAGCATCTCATCCCAGGCATCAATGTTGATGTTTTCCAGCGCCAGGCCGGTATCGGGGTGAAGCGTAATAGGCCGGTTGAATTGCACCGCATTCAGGCTTTTACCGGTACCTATATCCAGACCTACGCCTACAGCGCCCTGGTGCAGGTTGGCTTTGCCATCAGATGCGGTGGTTGCAAGCCGCAGCATGGCCATGACCGGATAGCCTCGAAATACGATTATTCGTATGTCCGGCACGCCTTGGTGGGAGTACCGGGCAAGTGAAGGATCTGATACCACCAGGTTTTCAACAATGGCGACATCCGGTGTGCCTGCCAGCGAATACAGACCTGCCAGAATGTTTGTCAGGTGTCGCTCCAGCACAGGTGCGCCCACACGGGCCCCGGATGCTTTCACAAAATAATCTTCATCCCGGCCGGTGATCACGGTAATGCCTTTGCCTCCAGACCCCTTTGCAGGTTTGATGGCAAAGCCGACCAGGTCCTTGGCCATTTCCCGAAATTTGGAAATCTCATGTTGCTGTTTTACAACCTGCAGGAGTTTCGGTGTTTTTACACCATACTCTGCAACAACCAGTTTCGTTTTGAGCTTGTTGTCTACCAGCGGATAGGACGAGCGCTCATTGTAACGCGCGATATAATCCACATTACGCTGGTTCATGTTCAACATTCCCAGCCTTTTCAGTGCGCGCGGAGAGATCCAGTCCATATCAGTCGTAGGCCTTCATCGGCGTAAAGCGTTTTAGCTCGGTGAGTTTGTAGCCTGTGTACTGGCCCATCAGAAGAATCAGACCGAGAACAACAAAATGCAGCTCCGGGAAGTTGAACGTCAGGTGGCCTGCCAAAGGTGCGCTCATCAGTAAGTAGGCGCAGATAGCAACGAACAGACTGCCTGAGCCCTGAATCAGAACTTCCTGACCACTTTCCTCTTCCCAGAGAATGGACATGCGCTCAATCGTCCAGGCAATGATGACCATGGGGAAGAAGGTGACGGTCATACCTGTATTGAAGCCCATCTGATAACCGAAGATGCTCAAACCTGCTGTAATGAAAATGACCAGAATGATCAGCGTTGATATGCGCGATACCAGCAGGAGGTTCAGGCTGGAGAGGTATCCCCGCATCGCCAGGCCAATGGAAACCACTGACAGGAAGGCAATAAGGCCGGGCACCAATGTAGTTTGAACAAAGGCAACGGCAATCAGCACCGGCATGAAGGTGCCTGACGTACGAATGCCGATAACAATGCGCATAAACGCAACCACCAGCGCCCCGAGCGGCAGCAACAGAAGCATACGGAACATGCTTTGTTCTTCGATCGGGAGCTCATAGAAGCTCAGGAACCCGAGGCCATTGCCATCGGCTTGCATTGCAGAGAGCTGCAAGGCGGGTATCGTTTGCCGAAGCATAGAGAAACTGATTTCGGAATTGCCGCCACCAACAACATCGAGCAGCGATTCCGGGCCTTGCCGCCATAGCAGAACATTTTCCGGTACACCTTGGGCGGCTGTTTTAGGATTAAGAGTCAGCCATTTATCGCCATTGTATATCTGCAAAAAGGGAGTCAGCTGCTGTCGCCGGCGGGCATCCTCAAGTTTCAGGCCGTCGGCTGTCCTAGCGGGAATCCCGGAATGGTTGAGCATGTTAACCAGCAATTGCAGATAGTTGTCTTCGGAAACCAGCAGGGTTGTGTTCTGAACGCGGGTGTCCGGTTGCATCAGCCGGATGAGTTCCCGAGTCATGCTTTCTGGCGTACTGGAGCGTGCTTTGGCCTGTGCCAGAATTTCCCGGACTGCGGTCGCCTGTGGCTCTTCCCAGAAAAGTTTCTGGGTTTTTGGCGGCTGAGCTGGCGGCGCTGGCTCGGCGCCAGGGTCAGGTATGAACTGGGCTTTGAAGTACAGGGTTTGGGGCCCGGTTACGTCACGCTTGGTCCACTCCGCGCGGCGGCTACCGGAGTTATTGATGATAGAGAAGCCATAACCCGGCGATGCGGCTTGTTCTGTCAGAATCTGGAACCCGGGTGGTTGCTCCGGAACGTTCAGGCTGGCTACAACAGGGTCGTTGGCTCCGTCAAAATCAACACGGGCCTCCACCATCCAGACTGGACGTTGTTCGCCGGTTAGCCAAGGGATTCCAAGTTCCACGTGTCGCCACACAGCTAAAGAAATGCCTGCGGCGATAATCAGAAAAACGGCAATATAAAACGGTAAGCGGGAGGGGCTGGTCACTGTTTTTCCCCGTTGTCATTGTCGGTACGGATTGATTCAGGCAATTCCGTTGCATACTCTTTGCCGACATCAATCAGCATGACATCCCGGAGCACGTTGCGGCCTATAAGTGCCTGGTAAGTCAGATTACTTCTGTTTGCCAGAGTGAATTCTGCAACCTGTTTGTGATCGCCGATAGAGAACTGAAGTTCAACAACGACGCGCCGCTCCGCTTCGTCTGTGCTCGCCTGGATTACTTTTACACGGCGGGAAATCTCTTTTTCAAGGGTGACAAAGTCTTCAGTGCCAGGCACAGGAACGTCAAAGCGGACCCAGTTGCTGCCGTCACGCTCGAAGCGTGTAATGTTGCGTGCATCGATAGAGGACGTTTCCGCACCACTATCAATCCTGGCCTTGTATATCAGTTCCGGTCCAGCAAGATGAAAGTTCTCAACTTCACCTACGATAACTTTTCCCTTGAGCCGGTCAGCCCTGCCCTTCGTTTTATCGGAAGCTGGGCAAGCTTTCTGGGCCACCACCGGTGGGCATGAAGGTTTTTCGACCTGAGTCGCAATGGCATCCAACACTTTCTGCGTAGCAGTATCGTTGCGCTCCAGGATTTTTTCATGCCGAACCGTGGCATTATTTTCCATGGTTACCAGCGTTGCGCGCTGGCTTTGGGCCGAAGCATTCATATCGCTCAGGTCGGATTTAGGAACCATGAAATATCTGTCTGCCGAGCATCCCGTCAGCAGTACAGTGCCTGCAAGAACTATAACGGAGATCGTCGATAGACCAGCTCGCAATCGTTTAGAACACATGAAAAACCCCTGAGCCGGTTACTGGTCACACCCGGAATAAGTAAGTGTGATGGTCTGAAAGTTTATAGCGGAGAAGATCCGGAGCAGGAGTATACAACAATCGACTTGTGTATTTGTTTTACAGTTGGTTAAGGGGATAGGAAGTGGCCTGTCCCAAGCACCTCGTCAGAACGCAAATATTCTTGAATAACCGGAGAGCAGTTGAGGTAAAACAGCAGCAGTTCCCGCTGAATGTCCTGATCCTGCACTCGCGCAGCAAAGGTGATCAGATCGTGTATGGCATCGTCACTGCTGGTTTCTGCCTCTGCAGAGCTCTTGCCATATCGGCTGTTCAGCAGAGAGGTCAGCCGTTCAAGGTGGAATTCACCGGTGTGGGTGATGTGAGGGAGAATGCGAAACCCGCTTGAGTCATATATTCCGGGAATGCCTTCTCTGCACTCATTGCCAGAGCAGTCAGCCTGCAGAAAATCCGCGCCCAGCTTTCGCCAGAGTTCTTTCAGCATGGTCGTTTGTCCGTTTTGGCTCTGGTTTTGGCTCTGGTTTTAATTCTGAGTGTGCCTGAAAGCCGTTAAAAAGTGTAATGCTATCAAGAGCGTCGAAGAAAAGGTCGTTATGTTCCTATAGAATGTAATGCGCGTGTAAGCTCACGTTAATCCGGATAAATACTGCAAATCCAAAGGAGTGTTGCCTGTGCCAGAGGCCGTCAGTGAGTTTATAGTATCCCGGCCGGGATTAGTGGCGGCATTGGTTACCGTGCTGTTAGCAACCGCGGTTGTTGTTGCCGTGTTTCTGACGAAGGCCAGGGCGGAAAGCCGGGCTGCAGGCCTGCAATCTGATGTGGCAGCTCACAGCCGACGGATCGAAGAGCTGGTAGAAGAGCGCCAAAGCCAGCGAGCGAAGATTGATGAGCTTGGGGCTGAGTTGGGCGAAGCCCGTGCGGTGCTGCGAGAGCAGCAGGTTATGCTGAAAGAAGAGCGGCGCTCTGGCTCTGAGAAGCTTGCACTGCTGGAGCATAACCGGGATGCCTTGAAACAAGAGTTCGAAAATCTCGCCAACCGGATTTTTGATCAGAAAAGCGAGCGCTTTACCCAGCAGTCCCGTACAAGCCTCGATGCCTTGCTCAACCCCTTTCGGGATCAGTTGCAGGATTTCCGCAAGCGGGTGGAAGATGTATACACCTCAGAAACCCGGGATCGGCAGGCCCTTCGCAGCGAGATCAAATCTCTTCAGGATCTGAACCGGCAAATTACCGAAGAGGCATCCAACCTGACCCGGGCTTTGAAAGGCGATAAAAAGATTCAGGGCAACTGGGGCGAACTGATCCTTGAGCGGGTTCTCGAGAAGTCCGGGCTACGCAAGGGCGTTGAGTATGAAACCCAGGGCAGTTACAGAGGCAGCGAAAACCAGCTGTTAAGGCCCGATGTGGTGGTTCACCTTCCTGATAATCGAAACCTGGTTATCGATTCCAAAGTATCCCTGCTGGCTTACCAGAAGTGGGTGATTGAGGAAGATGACAAGGCTCGGGAAGAGGCCCTGAAAAGCCATGTGGAGGCGGTTCGCAACCATATCCGCACGCTCAGTGAGAAAGACTACAGCCAACTCGAAGGTTTGCACTCGCCTGACTTTGTTTTTCTTTTTATGCCCATAGAACCGGCATTTGTGGCGGCTTTTCAGCAGGACGAGAACCTTTTCTCAGAAGCCTTTGAGCGAAAGATTATTGTAGTAACACCCACAACACTGTTGGCGACTCTACGCACGATTGAAAACATCTGGCGATATGAGCGCCAGAGCCAGAACGCGCGCTTGATAGCAGAGCGCGCGGGCGCAGTTTATGACAAACTAAGGGTGTTTGTGGAAGCCATGGAGCGCCTTGGCGGACAACTCCATACCGCACAGGTTACCTACGATTCGGCTATGAGTACGCTGACCAGAGGGCGAGGTAATCTGATTTCCCAGGCTAACCGGTTTGTTGAGCTTGGAGTGCGGGTAAAAAAAGAGCTGCCGAAAGCTATTACGGATCAGGCAGAGGTGGATGCGGAAGAACAGGCAATTGGTGCAGATAACGAGCAGGAGTAAGTGCCATGGCAGTAAGGTTTGGGAATAGCCGTTTACCGGCCTTGAGAATAAAAGGCCGACAGCTGGCCAGAGTGGTGGTTATCACCTCTGCGTTGTTGGCAGGGCAAGCTGCTGCACTGGCTCCAGAGCATGAAACTCGCCGGCTGATGCTGGCGATCGAAGAATCGGTAGCTGCAGAAAGCTGGGGCGAAGCCAGTGAATACCTTAACCACCTGCAGCTTCTGGACGCAGAAAAGCCGGCCGATTACCACTATTATCGTGGCAGAGTGATGCTGCAGTCTTCTCACTTCAATGAAGCCCAGGCGGCACTTGAAGCCTACGTGACCAAGGCTGGTGCGGAAGGCAGTCATTACCAGGGTGCTCTGAAACTCATCACCGGAATTGAGCGCGCAAGAAAAGAGAAATCTCTGGTGCAGGTTGGTGGTGAGGCCAGAATCGCCGTGATTGAGCCCGCAGGTGTCAAGAAAACCGCGTCTTTACGCAAACTGTATCTGGCAAACTCTGATCGCGAAGCGCTTGTTTTACATCTCAACAGTCTGCTGGGTATTGCCGGGCGGCGACAGGATCAGGCGGTCGTGCGCCTCGATCGGCCAGCGGATGTTGAATACCGCTTGAGCAGCGAAGGTGACGCCATCTCCATTCAGGAAATCCGACGTAACAGTTCAGGCGGCGTTACTCGGAAAACCGAGCAGATTCCGGTTTTTGGTGTCAATCCTCAAGTCGAGTGGGGATGTGAGCAAGCGGTGGCGACCTGCTGGGTATACGATCCAAGAGATGGCTCTCGCTTGTTGGAGCTTGCGCCAAACCGAAGCCAGGTTGAGGAGATAGCGCAGACTCTGGGTAAGCTGATCCGAGACCTGCAGGCCCCTTCCGGCTCCTAACGCTCAACCTTGAGGTTACCCCGCTCGCCTTCACGGTAGGCGCCCGGGGTAACCCCCGTCCACTTCTTGAAGGCCCGGTGAAAGGTTGAAGGCTCTGTGAACCCGACTTTCGCCGCGATGTCATTAATTGAAAGCTCCTGTCGGCCCAAGTAGTAAATCGCCATATCCCTGCGCAGTAAATCTTTGATCTCCTGAAACGACGTGTTCTCCTGCTTCAGTCTGCGGCGCAGTGTTTGCGGGCTGGTATGCAGTTCAGTCGCAATCCATTCAAAGTCGGGCAGAGGTTTTGAAAAATCCCGGCCGATAAGCGCTCGAATCTTACCGGTGAAAGTATTGCTTTCGTCCGGGCGCGACAACAGATCCGCCGGCGAGGTTTTCAAAAACTGAAGGATTTCTGACTTGTCCCGAATGACCGGTGCCGACAGGAAGCGTTTATCGAACGTCAGGGCGGTGCAGCCGGATTCAAATACCAGAGGGCAATGAAAAATGTGGCGATACTCATCACCATGGGAAGGTTTTGGGTAGTCGAATTCGGCTTTCTCAAGCTCCACCGGCTGGCCGATTAGCCAGCAGCCAAGCCGGTGCCAGATGACCAGAATGCTCTCGCGCAGAAAGTAATGCGGGTCGTGAATTTCGCCTTCAATGTGAGTAACCAGTCGCACTTTCTGTTTGTCGGTTTCCAGTTTCATGGCAACCATAGGATCAAACAAACGGGAAAACTGGTATGCCCGGCGATAAACCGCCTCCAGCGTAGGGCAGTCAATAACCAAAGCGCACATAGTGGCAAAGGTGCCGGCCCGCGCTCGACGTGGACCCATACCCATGAATTCATCATCCATGCGATTCCAGGCGATCTGTAACAACAAGCTGAATTGGTCGCTGTTAACCCTCGCCATCTCAATGAGCAGAAGGTCGGGGGATATGCCGGCTTCCCGGAGCATTTCCTCAGTGTCAAATCCCAGATGTTCTGCGCCGACCAGAGCGGCCTGCACAAAGTGCCGTGAAACTGTCAGATCAGACATCTAACTCGCCATTTTATGAAAACGAGCCCCATCATAAAACCCCCAAGCCACAATGCAACCGAAGCGGCTGTAAGAATCGGCTAATTGTAATGGCGCAACAGGCAGTTGGCCTCAATGGCAAAACCGTGCAGCATGGAGCGAGCGAGAACAACACATGACAAATGAGGAGAACACCATGACGGGTCCTTTGACCTCGATGAAAATTCTGGATTTCAGCACACTGTTGCCAGGACCATACGCCACCATGCTATTGGCAGACATGGGCGCGGAAGTATTGAGAGTTGAAGCTCCAGATCGGGTAGACCTTACCCGTGTGATGCCGCCCCACGATGCGGGTGTGAGTACAGCTCATGGGTTCCTGAACCGAGGCAAGCAATCTCTGGCGCTTAACCTGAAAAAGGAAGGCAGTAAGGAAAAGATTCTGGAGCTGGTCAAGGATTACGACATTGTGATCGAACAGTTCCGCCCCGGTGTGATGGATCGGCTCGGTATAGGTTATGAGACCCTGAAAGCGATCAACCCCGGGCTTATTTATTGCGCCATCACCGGATACGGCCAGACCGGCCCTTATAGAGATCGGGCAGGGCATGACATTAACTATCTCTCCCTTGCCGGCGTCAGCAGCCACTGTGGCCGTGCCGAGAGTGGCCCGCCACCCATGGGTATCCAGATCGCCGACGTAGCAGGCGGTTCCCACCATGCAGTAATGGGAATACTCGCCGCCGTGATCCACCGGCAGCAAACCGGGGAAGGGCAGTTTGTTGATATCAGCATGACCGACGCCGCCTTTGCGCTCAACGGCATGGCCGGCGCCGCTTGCCTGGCGGGTGGCGTGGAACAGATGCCAGAAACCAGCCTGCTGAATGGTGGATCCTTCTACGATTACTACCAGACCCAGGATGGCCGCTGGCTTTCTGTGGGAAGCCTGGAACCCCAGTTCTCCGCAAGGCTCTGCGACATACTCGAACTGGCCGATATGCAGAGCTTTGCGCTCAGCCAGAAGCCGGAACATCAGAAGGCATTCAAAGCCGCGCTCAGTGAAAAGATACAGCAGAAAACGCTGGAGCAATGGCAGATGATTTTTGCCGATACAGACGCCTGTGTGGAACCGGTGCTGACTATTTCTGAGGCTGCTGAGCATCCACAGCTGAAAGCGCGGGATATGGTGATTGGTGTTGATCGGGGTGATGGCACTCTTCAGAGGCAGATCGGGTTTCCGATCAAGTTTGAGAAAACGCCTGCGGCAACAACAAAGATTGGGCAGCCCATGGGAGAAAATTAGTCAAAAAGAACGATTTGTCGCGAAATGGCCTGAATATAAATTCAGTTTTCTCGACCTTCTGCTAGCTTTAATAGTGTCGCCGGTGACGGCGGATCCCGTAGTCAACAATTATAAGGGTAACACTATGCAAACCTTGAATAACCGTGCCGCGCGGACATTGCGCGGGGCAGCTCTGGTGCTATTGGGTAGCACCTTGCTCACCGGCTGTTTTGATGGCAGTAGTTCATCATCTGGCTCATCTCAGCCTGAACTCGACACCAACCTGTTTCCGGCTGATGGCAAGCTGGTAGCAACCATACGGAGAACGGAAGGGGGTGTACCCCATATCAAAGCTGACAACCTGAAGTCCGCGGCATTCGGGCATGGTTATTCGCAGGCGCAGGATAATGTTTGTCTCCTCGCGGAAGCAGTCGTCAAAGCTCGAAGTGAGCGCTCCAAGTACTTTGGGCCAGGTCCTGATGATATTAATATCATCAATGATTTCAGTTACAAGGCCCAGAAAATTCTCAGTGGCGCCGAAGAGGAATACCCACAGCTAAGCCCTGAAACCGAAGCAATGATTGAAGGTTTTACCGCAGGGTACAACAAATACGTGAGCGAGACGGCACCGGCGGATCTGCCACTGGAGTGCAAGAACCAGCCCTGGGTAAAGGAAATCACGCCGGTTGACCTGTTCGCGCACTATCGAATCGTAGGTCAGTATGCCAGCGGTGCACTGTTTGCGACCGGCGCTGTTTTTGTTGCCGTTCCGGATGGCGAATCGCCGTTGCCGACGCCAGTGATGAACGTGGCAGGTCACACGGATGATGCGCTGAACAAAGAGCTGAAGCGCGTTGTTGCAAACGCCCATGTGAATGCGGGTGCTCAGACGGACTACCAGGACATCGGTCTAGGCAGTAACGCCTGGGGCATTGGCGGCGACATGTCGGAGCAGGGCAGAGGCGCGCTGCTTGCCAATCCACACTTTCCCTATACCGGCCATCGCCGGCTGTATCAGGTTCAGTTGACGGTTCCGGGATATCTGAACACCAACGGTGCCGGTCTGCTGGGCACGGCGATCCCGCTGATCAATTTCAATGAGAATCTGGCGTGGTCCCATACGGTTACCACCAGTCGCCGTTTTACTCTTTACGAACTGACTCTGAAAGATGGTGATCACTTTACCTACATAAAAGACGGCAAAGAGAAACCCATCACGTCAGAAACCTATCAGATTGAGGTGAATAACGGCTCGCCGACGCCGACGATGCTTGAGAAGACGTTCTACTTCTCAGAGTATGGCCCGATGTTGGCGGCGGATGCCGTTACCGGCGGCGGGTTGAAAGCCTGGGGGGTGAACGGCAAGGCTTATAGTTACCGCGATGCTAACGCCAGCACCAAAAAATTGCTCGATACCTGGCTGAAAATGAGCCGCGCATCTGATCTGGAGGAATTCCAGGCGGTTTTCCAGAATTGCGGCAGTACACTTTGGACGAACTCGACCTACGCCGATGATCAGGGCAACGCCTACTACATTGACAGTAGTTCGGTGCCAAACCTGTCAGACGCCGCGCTTGCCGTGGTTGATTTCAAGCGTGCAGTCAACAGTAATTATGCTGCGCTTTTCGAGGGAGGCCTCACTCTGCTGGACGGCAGCAAATCCCGGGACGACTGGGTTGAAGGTAAATGCGATGGCCTGGTGCCTTTTGAAAAGCGCCCGCAGCTCACGCGCAAAGACTGGGTTCAGAACTCCAACGACAGCTACTGGTCAACAAACCCGAATCAGTTCTTGACCGGGTTCTCGCCTATGTTTGGCTCAGAGCAAACGCCGCTGAACCCGCGCACACGCATTGGTATTTCCATGCTCCAGAACCCGATGGAAATGGGTTTTGCAGACCGCGCGCCAGCAGGTCAGGACGCCAAGTTTGGTGCGATTGATCTGATAGAGGTCATCTACAACAACCGTACCTGGTACACCGACATGTTCCTGAGCGAGCTCAGAACCCGGTGCACCACAATCGGCAGTGATTCTGTAAACCTGTCAGGTGGCGGAACGCGCGGTGTGGACGAGGCCTGTGGTGTCTTGCAAAACTGGGACGGCGTTTACAATACCGACAGTGTTGGCGCTCACGTATTTCGCGTTTTCATTGCCAACTACCACAATAATTTTGGTGTAGATCTGACGGTACCGTTTGATGCGGCGAGCCCTGTAGCAACACCGTCCACGCCATCACAGATCAATGCTGGAACCGCAAACGACGTGATGCTGGTGGCACTGGCTGATGGACTGGAGGCTCTGGATTCGGTGAGCATCCCCTACAATGCCGCTCTTGGCGATGTACAGTATTACCAGCCCTCAGGCGGCGTGCCCCCTGGAGGAACACCGGTCGAGCTGGGTAGTCCCATTGCTTGGCACGGCGGTGACGGTTCGGTGGACGGTGCTTTTAACGCCATCGGTGTTGTAACCAGCCCGGTTGCTGAGGACACTGTGTTTCCGAGAATTGCGCCGAAGACCCTGCCCAATACAGGAGGTCTGTCTGATCAGGCCGATATTGGATGGCAAATGGCCCGTGGGACCAGTTGGCACTTTGGTCTTGAATTCACGGATCAGGGCCCGGTTGCCTACGGGCTAACTAGCTACGCCCAGTCATCAGACTCGGGCTCGCCCTATTTTACCGACCAGAGCCAGCGCTTCTCAGACGAGAACTACCGCCAGTTCTGGTTCAAGGAGGCAGACATCGAGGCGAACCTTCTGGTGAATGGCGAAGTAACCATCAGCCAGTAATCTGGTGTTTCACTCTCAATAAAAAGGGGTGGCCGAAGCCACCCCTTTTTATTGAGAGTGAAACACTCAGTCTTGCTGGACAATCTCGGTGATGTCCGGGTCGGCGCCAGCGTCTTGAATGACGGCCACTCCACCAGTTGCAATGATGCTGCCCGTCTGCCCGATCATCTCAGCGAATACTCGCTCATCGAGCGGGCCACCCTGAGGTAGAACTGGCGTTCCATGAGTGCCGGCAAGGTAGCGGGTGATCGCCGCATTATCCAGCTCAACACCCTCCAGCCCACCAAGCGCCGGAATTGCCGCCGTGTTATCAGTGTTCACGGAAACCGCATTAAGCAGCCTTGCGAAGGGCTCTGTCCCGGAAAGATACGCATCAAACGCCTGACCCAATGGATTTGCGAGCGGGTCGTTCGGTATGACCGTATCACCGTTAACCTGGGACAGGACAACCGGCGTGCCAGAGGCATTCAGGCTGGCGGCAAAGTTGATCGGGTCTGCCGCATCCAGCGTTGCCTGGAAAACGTTGAAATAGGTTTCCAGGTTGGCATCGCCTTGCGCAAGACCTGCCGCCGCCTGAAGACCACCGAGAATTCTTGGGGCAAAGGACGGGGAGTTCTCCAACAACCTTATAATGCCGGCACCCGGCGCCAGAAGCTGAGCCGCAACGATGTCATCATTCGGATTGCTGCTCTCGTTGGCAACGGCAACGAACGGCGCGCCGACGATGGTGCCAAGGGAATGGCCTGCGAAGTAAACGCTGTTGGCGTCAAGATCTGCGCCGGCCGTGCCGTCGAAGTCGAGACCACTCAGCGAGGCTCGAACATTCAGCAGGTCGACAATGGCTTGCCGGTTGTTGTCCCTGGAGGTGGTAAAGCTGGTCAGGTTAATGAACAGGCTCCCCGACGCCCCATTGGCTGCGGTCATGGCCGTTGGCATGTTCGCCGCGTTGGCGGTGAAGTCAAAGTGGCGTTCATTCCCGGTTTTCGCTATACCGGGAACGGTTGAGCCGGCGTTCGCCACGGTATTTTCAAACGAGCGCAATGAGCGTATGGCAGCGTCGAGAAGTGGTGCCTGAGCTGGGGGTGCTCCAAAATCCTGGGTGGAGGCGCCACCGGCGACCGCGGTTACAACGCCCGCTGCTGTGGCAGCGTCCACACCAAGGGCGCCAGCCGCGAAGCCAATGGCAATCTGCCCGCCGATGACGGCATCAATGTTAGCTTCATTCGCTGCAAGAGAGGCGGGTAGACCACCTGCCTGACCACTATTGAGCAGTTGCTCTGCCAGCCCGCGCTGTGCGGTCAGGCTGACCGGTGTTACCCCGTGCAGTGGCTGGTCGATAACCACCACAGCTACCTGTGAGGCATCGGCCAATGCACTACCGAATGTCAGCGCAGCGCTTCGATCGGTGGTGATGCCATGCATATACATAACGGTTTCCAGTGGCGTGCTGCCATCGTAACTTGCCGGATAGAAAACCATGATGGGTACGGTTACGTCCTGGGTTTTGGCAGGGAACGGGTACCGGTAGTTGACTACCTTGCTGACGGCAGGGCTGGACTGAGCCAGTTCAACGCCCAACTGATCGCCTGCTGCTGCTGCCAAAGCTGCGTTAGCAGTCCAGCTCTCGGTGTTGATCACGGAACCTTCTGCGTCGGAGGAGCCGGTTGGTACTCCGAGATAATAAGGAAGGTCGATGGTGCCCTGAACCAGATTCACCTGGCCGAAGTCAACAAACTGGCTGGCAACAGCCGAGACTTGGGTTACGTCTTGTGGGGTGCCGAATGTAGCGGTTGAGCTTTGATCGGCGGGCGTAGGTAACAGATTTGCGGTAGTAAAGGCGACTACAAGGCCGGCGGCTTGGCCAGCTGCGGTAGGTGCTGCTGCTGTAATTGCATCATTACCGATTGTATTGAGAGCGAAAAAGTCACTCTCTCCACCTGCACGGGCTGCACTGACGGCTCCGAACCGAGTCGAGCCGAGGATAGTTTCTTCGAAGAACGCTTCCGGATCAGCAATATACTGAAGAACACGCTGGTCGTTGGAAGTGGTGAAGCTGTAGGAAATTGCGATGTCAGCTTCTGTGAGGGCGTTGCCAGGGCGTGCCTGGTTTGGCACCCCGAAGAAGCTTGCGGCCACTTTTTCCCAGAACGAGTCAACAATTCTCCGAACCGGAGCCAAGGCGGTCGGGTTACCCAGAGGGCGTTCCGGATTCGCGACGTCGCGATACACCGGGTCCTGAACAATCGGGTCTCCGTTAATGTCCAGAACTTCGTTGGTTATGACAACCAGATAGCGCGTAAACGGGTTCAGCGGTTTGGTCGGATTGATGCGAATAGCGGAGGTGCCATCCAGGGTTACAACTTCTGCAACGTAGTCCGGTGCCAGAGCAAGGCTTCCGAGATAGGCTCCCGCTGCTGCCTGACCCCTGCCGCTGAGATCCTGAGGTATTGGTGCGCCTGCAGCTACCTGTGCGGTGATCGCAAGCGGAATTGTTGGTGTTTCGCCAGCACCAAGTCCGCGCACGGGATCGCCGCCGGCGTACTGCAGCTCAATCAGGAACACTGTTTGATTCGGGTTTGGAATGAGGCTGGTAGGATCCGTTGGGTCTGCAAAAATAAAGGCGCGGGAGTCAACGGATTCTGGATCAATTTGCCCGTTAAAACGCACAACAGCTGGCGCTATGGAAGACGCACCGCTGAGCTGATTCAGAGCGGTTGTTACCGGTGGCGAAGAATCCGCAACTTGAAAAGAGCCATCGGCTTCGTTGATCGTAGTGCTCGGATCATCCGAACGGAAAATTAGGTCGTTCGGCAGGGGCAGGTTGCTGGTCACAGGGTTAAAGAACGGCCAGGTTTTTCCATCCAGTTCTGGATTGGAAATCTGGAAGTCCGGATTAGCATTCGCCCCCTCGTCGCCGCTGCTAAGGCAGCCTGTCAGCCCAAGGGAAGACGCCACGGCAAGACTTATTAGAGTTTTCTTGAACATGGGTGGAACCTTTTCCTGTTGTTGTATCGTTATGTTCGGCAACTAACGGGGCCGGTCTGATGCGGTAAACCCGATGTCAGTGGCCTGTTCTGCTTAAACGGTTGTCTGAAATTGTAGCCAGCGCTTGAAGCCAATTTCTATGCCTATGACTATAGCGCCACTATAGCCAGTGTTGATCAGCCAAAAGTGTGATTCTTGCTATTTGGATCCTCCTCGCACAAGGGGAATATGGCCTTCATGGAAAATAGTTGGCCGGGGGCCGTTTGTCGAGCCTTGGCGGGTGATAGGCTTATTTGAAATTCGAGAAATCCGGTTTGCGCTTTTGCATGAAGGCGCCGAAGGCTTCGGCCGCTTCCGGCGATTTCAGGCGCTCTGCAAACAGTTCGCCTTCGGCCAACATGGTCGCGGCAAGTTCTTCGTGAGTAGGGCGGCTCAGAAGCTTCTTTGTAGCCCGGATGGCGGCTGGCGGCTGGCTGGCAAGTCGCTGGCAGGCTTCGAGGGCGGCTGCTTCGGTGCCGGCAGGATCGCACACGCGGTTAATCAGCCCAAGGCGGTAGGCGTCGTCTGCACCGAAGGCGCCGCCCAGCATTAATAGTTCCGCAGCCCGCACTCGCCCAATCCAGGAGGGCAACAGCAGGCTGGAGCCGCCTTCCGGGCACAAACCCAGGCTGGCAAACGGCATCTGGAAGCGGGCGTTGGTACCGGCGAAGACCATGTCGCAGTGCAGCAGCATGGTTGTGCCAATGCCCACAGCCGGCCCGTTTACCGCGACAACGACAGGCTTCGTCGCGTTGGCCAGAAGAAACAGAAAACGGCCCACAGGGGTTTCTGTAAAGGCGCCCTTTAAGCCGCTGCCGCTGGCAAAATCGCTCAGGTCGTTACCGGCGGTAAAGCACTCTTCGCTGCCGGTAAACAGTATGCAGCGAATGTCGGCATCTGCATCGGCCTGTTCAATTGCATCACCCAGCGCCGTGTACATGGCATGAGTGAGGGCGTTCTTGCGCTCCGGACGATTGATGCGAACGGTCAAAATCTGGTTGTTGATCTCGGTAAGAACAGAGTCTGTCACGGTCTCTCCTGAGGTGCTTCCTGAAGTACTTTTTGTCATTTGATTAGGATGATACCTTTTTTCAGACGTTTGTTAAGAAAAGCTTCGCCTTCTGTCTGATCCCTTGCTCTTTCGATTTTCTGGTAAACTCTGCCTCCTGTTTTTCGACGATACGATCATAACGAGACCAACCTGATGAGGCGCCTATGACCACCGTAATCCGCCAGGATGACCTGATTGAAAGCGTAGCGGACGCGCTGCAGTTCATTTCCTACTATCATCCGAAAGATTTTATCCAGGCTGTTTACGAGGCCTACCAGAGGGAGGAGTCGCAGGCGGCCAAGGATGCCATGGCGCAGATCCTGATCAACTCGCGCATGTGCGCTCAGGGCCACCGGCCGCTGTGTCAGGATACTGGCATTGTTACCGTATTCGTGAATGTCGGCATGAACGTTCAGTGGGACTGCGAGATGTCGCTGGACGATGTGATCAACGAAGGTGTCCGTCGCGCCTATAAGCAGCCGGACAACGTTCTGCGTGCGTCGATTTTGGCCGATCCGGATGGTAAGCGTGAGAACACCGGAGACAACACGCCGGCGATCATCCACTACAAAATTGTGCCGGGTGACACGGTTGAAGTACACGTGGCCGCCAAGGGTGGCGGTTCTGAAGCCAAGTCCAAATTTGCCATGCTGAATCCGTCTGATTCTGTGGTGGATTGGGTGCTGAAAATGGTTCCACAGATGGGGGCTGGCTGGTGCCCGCCGGGTATGCTGGGAATTGGTATCGGTGGGACCGCCGAGAAGGCGATGCAATTGGCTAAAGAATCGCTGCTGGATCCGATTGATATCCACGACCTGCAGGAGCGCGGTGCGTCCAATCGTGCCGAGGAGCTGCGCCTTGAGCTTTTCGACAAGGTGAATGATCTTGGTATCGGTGCTCAGGGCCTGGGTGGTCTCACAACGGTTCTGGATGTGAAGGTCAAAGACTATCCAACCCACGCCGCGAACAAGCCGGTTGCGATTATTCCGAACTGTGCTGCTACGCGTCATGCGCACTTTACGCTCGATGGTACTGGCCCGTCTCTGCAAACTCCGCCGAGCCTGGACGATTGGCCGGAAATCACCTGGGAAGTGGGCGAAAACGTGCGCCGGGTGAACCTGAACACGGTTACCTCGGAAGATGTAAAAGACTGGCAGCCGGGTGAAACCGTTCTGTTGTCCGGAAAGATGCTGACCGGCCGCGACGCAGCACACAAGAAGATGGTCGATATGATCAACAACGGCGAAGAGCTGCCGGTGGATATGAAAGGCCGCTTCATCTACTACGTAGGCCCGGTTGATCCGGTGCGCGAAGAAGTAGTTGGCCCCGCAGGCCCCACCACCGCAACTCGCATGGACAAGTTTACCCACACCATGCTGGAGAAAACCGGCCTCACCGGCATGATCGGTAAAGCCGAGCGTGGTCAGGCGGGGATTGACGCCATTCGCGAATTTGGTGCGGTGTATCTGATGGCGGTGGGCGGCGCTGCGTACCTGGTATCAAAAGCCATCAAGCACGCCGAGGTTGTCGCCTTCCCGGAACTGGGTATGGAAGCCATTTACGAGTTTGATGTGGAAGACATGCCGGTAACGGTCGCGGTGGATTCCCGTGGATCGTCCGTGCACCAGACTGGCCCGGCTGAGTGGCATGAGAAAATCATTGCTGCCAAGGCGGTCTGAGGTTAAGTAAATCGTTAGCTCGAGCAGCTGATATTCATGTGTTTGCCCCAGTTTGGCGGCAATCCAGAGTATCTTTCATGCTCGGGCTGTTCGTCATACGGCCGCTCCAGAATCTTGATCAGCTCTTTCATCGGCTCGTAATCGCCATTCTGTGCTTCCAGAAGCACTTGCTGCGCCAGATAGTTCCGCAAAATGTATTTGGGGTTTTCTCTGCGCATCTCGAACTCACGCTCATCGTGGGCACGGATTTCTTTTTCAAGTCGCTGCTCATAGCGCGCCAGCCATTTATCCGCTACTTCACGATCCACAAACAGGTCCCGTACGGGTGCATGGCCGCGGGCGTAAAGGTTGGAAAGTGCGCGGAAGAAAGCGGTGTAGTCAGTATGGTGCTCGTTGAGCATGCTGAAGGTGTCCATAATCAGGCCCAGATCCCCTTCGTCTTCCTGCACCAGGCCGAGTTTGTCCCGCATGTTCTGTAAAAAACGACCGTTGTAGGCGGCTTCATAGCGCTGCAAACCGTTGCGGATGGTGTCTTCGCCCATGACCGGCAACAGGGCGTTGGCAAGATACTGGCAGTTCGCAAAGCCCACCTGGGGCTGGCGGTTATAAGCGTAGCGGCCGCCCTGGTCGGTATGGTTGCAGATGTATCCGGCATCAAAATCGTCGAGGAACGCGAAGGGCCCGTAATCGAAGGTATCGCCGATGATCGACATGTTGTCGCTGTTCATAACACCATGGCAGAAACCGACCGCTTGCCAGTCCGCAATCAGGCGCGCAGTGCGCTCCACCACTTCTTCAAACCAGCGGGCGTAGCGTTCTTCTTTCGCCAACTTGATCAGGTGCGGGAAGTGGAGAGCTATAACGTGCTCAAGCAGTGTTTCCACCGCTTCAGGACCTTCATGGTGTGCCGCAAACTCAAAGTGACCAAAGCGGATATGGCTTTGAGCTACGCGCACCAATGCTGCAGCCGTTTCAATGGATTCCCTGCGTATCGGGTCCCGGGCACTGACCATAAATAAGGCTCGGGTGGTTGGAATGCCCAGCCCGCTCATGGCCTCGCTGCACAGATACTCGCGAATGGTTGAGCGCAAAACCGCCCGGCCATCCCCGAAGCGGGAGTAGGGTGTCATGCCGGCGCCTTTTAGGTGCCAGTCCCAGCGGCGGCCATCGGGGCCTACCGTTTCCCATAAAAGAAGACCCCGGCCATCACCCAGTTCCGGGTTGTACATGCCGAACTGGTGGCCGGTGTATTTCATGGCCACCGGGTCCATGCCTTCAAGCAGCTCTGTGCCCCCGCCGATTCCGGCCCAGTCGGCTTCATTAGTGACATGAAACCCCATTTCTTGCGCCAGCTTGTGGTTGAAGCAGGCCATTTTTGCGTCTTTAAGTGGGGAGGGCTGTACACGAGTGTAGAAGCTGTCCGGGAGTTCCAGGTAGCGATGCTCTACACGAAAATCGTTGCTACTCATAAAAAACCTATACTCCCATGTGGTACGAATTCTGCTAAATACTTAATCAACCGATCCATCAAAGACGGGAACATTAACGTGTCTGAAAGTGAGCTTAAACCAACCATTAACGCCCTGATTGAAGAGGAAGGGCTTCCTCACAACTACGCTGCTACTGTAGAACAGACCATCCTGCCCCTCATAGAACATATTGTCTCGTTAAGGAACGCAAAAAAGCGAACCGTTGTTGTGGGCATTCACGGTGCCCAGGGCACCGGTAAATCCACCTTGGCGCTGTTCCTGACCAGGCTGCTTTGCGATCACTGGCACTGCCCGACAGCGAGTTTTTCGCTGGACGACCTCTACCTTACCAGAGCCGAGCGACGGGCACTTGCTGAGCAGGTGCACCCCCTGTTTATGACCCGAGGGGTGCCTGGAACACACGATGTAAAGCTTGGCGAGAGGGTTATAGATCAGCTTCGAACCGCTGGCCCGGGCGATCAGACCCGTATTCCCGCGTTCGACAAGTCTCATGACGACCGCGTGCCCTTGAACGAATGGCCCGTTTTTGACGGCAGGGCAGAGGTTATTCTGGTTGAAGGTTGGTGTCTTGGCGCTCGACCTGAAGACGATAAAGCTCTGGCTGCACCCCTCAATACACTGGAGGCGGAGGAAGATTCCTCGGGCACCTGGCGAAGGTATGTAAACCAGTGTCTTAAGGGCGCGTATCAAGAGTTTTTCGGCGAACTGGACAGCCTGATTATGCTGAAGGCGCCGTCGATGGCGAGGGTTCTGGAATGGCGCACGCTGCAGGAACATAAACTGGCAGAAAAAACAGATCGCGCACTAAATGAGGGCGCCTCCGCGCGCGCTGCGCAAGATTTGCGCATCATGAGTGATCAGGAGGTAGCCCGCTTCATCATGCACTACGAGCGGGTGACCCGATCCTGCCTTAAGCAACTGCCAAGCCGGGCAGATGCGCTGATTGAGGTCTCCGGAGACCATTCCCTGAGCCGTCCCCACTTTCGGACTCAATCATAAAGGAACTTCCCATGCCCAAGCCGCGCCTGCTCATATTTTCAGATCTGGATGGAACCCTGCTCAACCATGAAAACTATCGTTGGCAGCAGGCGCTGCCGGCGCTGGAGCGGGTTGCGGAGGCAGGCATCCCGCTGATCCTGAACTCCAGCAAAACCGCTGCGGAAATCCGGATATTACGTCAGCAACTGGGAAACACCGACCCTTTCATAGTGGAAAATAGTGCAGCCGTGGTTATTCCGCCGGGTACGTTTGGGAATGATAGTGAGCAAATTGTGCATTTTGGGGCGTCCCGGGCAGAGGTACTGAAGGTGCTGGCCGCGCAAAGGATATGCGGCGCACGTTTTCGTGGCTTTGCGGATATGTCCGATGACGAACTGGAGCAATTCACGGGGCTGGATTCCGCTTCCGCCGCACGGGCCCGGGAGCGCTTGGGAACCGAGCCGCTGATTTGGCAGGGGAACGACGAAGAACGGATACGTTTTGAGGCCGCTCTGGGTGCTGAAAACCTGCGCCTGGTTAAAGGCGGCCGGTTCTATCACGCCACGGGCATCTTTGATAAGGCCGATGGGGCCCGCTTTTTGCTAAACAAATACAGAGAGCAATACCGGGAGCGCTATGGCAACCATCGAGTGACGGCCATTGCTTTGGGAGACAGCCCCAACGATCAGCGAATGCTGGAGGAGGCAGACATTCCGGTCGTCATCCGTGGGGTAAACAGCAACGAGGTGCAATTGCCCTCAGGAAAATACGCCATGCGCTCTCTCAAACCCGGCCCGGCGGGCTGGAATGAGTGTGTACTCAATCTCCTGTTTGAGTATGGATATTAGTACCGCAAAGGAGAATCGCCATGGGCGACTTTTACCAGAATGGCATTGTCACCACATTGCACAACCTTGTTCGCCGACCAGTGGAGGATCTGGAAGCCGAGCTGATGACCTTTCGCAAGTCCCGGCCTATGTCGCTGGTGTTGCCGTCGCTCTATTCCGAACTCGAAGGGCCGGCGTTAAAGAACATTGTGCATGAACTCACGAAAGTGCCTTATCTGGATCAGATCATTATCGGCCTGGACCGGGCCAATGAAGAGCAGTACCGCCATGCACTTGAATACTTCTCTGAGCTTCCACAAAACTTCAAAGTGCTCTGGAACGATGGCCCGCGCCTTCGTGCTATTGATCTGAAGCTTCGCGAACAGGGGTTGGCGCCGACGGAAATGGGAAAGGGCCGCAATGTCTGGTACTGCTTTGGGTATGTGTTGGCCTCCGGCGTGAGCAAGTCGGTCGCGCTGCACGATTGTGACATTCTCACCTATTCGCGGGATCTGGTGGCGCGTCTGATCTATCCGGTGGCGAACCCTGGCTTTAATTATATGTTCTGCAAAGGCTATTACGCGAGGGTGGCGGATGGGACGATGAACGGGCGAGTCAGCCGCCTGCTGGTGACCCCTCTGATTCGTGCGCTGAAAAAGGTGTGTGGTCCGAACGATTTTCTGGATTATCTCGACAGTTACCGTTATCCCCTGGCCGGGGAATTCTCCTTCCGTACCGATGTCATTAATGATCTTCGTATCCCCAGCGACTGGGGGCTGGAGATTGGCGTGCTCTCGGAAATGAAGCGGAACTACGCCACCAACCGGTTATGCCAGGTGGACATTGCCGATGTCTATGATCACAAGCATCAGGAACTCTCGCCGGAGGATGCCAGTCGTGGTCTTTCCAAGATGAGCGTGGATATCGCCAAGGCGCTATTCAGGAAGCTGGCAACAAACGGAGAGATTTTCTCAAGCGAGAAGTTTCGCACCATCAAGGCCAGCTATTTCCGTATCGCTCTGGATTTTGTGGAGACCTACCAGAATGACGCCATCATTAACGGTCTTGGGTTTGATCGCCACAAGGAAGAAAAAGCTGTTGAGCTGTTCGCCCAGAACGTGATGCGTGCGGGCGCTTACTTTCTTGAGAATCCCATGGATACGCCCTTTATTCCAAGCTGGAACCGGGTCACCAGTGCGATTCCGGATATCAAGGAACAACTGCTCGAGGCCGTGGATCTGGACAACGAGGAATATCGGCCATGAGCCAGGTGCTGAAGGCCAAGCTGGTTAGCATGCTTGAGGTTGTCTATCCGGCGCTGGATTGTGACTTCCTCGCTGAGCAGCTGCTTACAACGATGGGCCTGCTTCCGGATCAGCCTCCGCCGACGGCGCATCAGAGCCGCTGGAGTGAATCGGATGTCGTTCTGATCACCTATGCGGACACGGTTCAGCATGGGGATGAAAAGCCTTTAGCGACACTGCACCAGTTCTTGAATCGATGCTTTTCCGACAGCATTTCCGCCGTTCATATCCTGCCTTTTTGCCCCTACAGCTCCGATGACGGTTTCTCGGTAATGGATTACCTTGCAGTCAACGAATCCCATGGTGGGTGGGAGGACGTTGAGGCCATTGCGCGGGACTTCAAACTCATGGCGGACCTGGTGATCAACCATATGTCAGCCCGCAGCCGTTGGTTTGAGAATTTCCGGAAGCGGATTGATCCGGGCAAGGACTATTTCTTCGAGGGAAACCCCCGGGACGATCTGAGCGCGGTGGTAAGGCCGCGTACGTCACCGTTACTCACGCCGGTTCAGACGGACGATGGCGAGCGCTATGTATGGTGTACCTTTAGTGAGGATCAGGTCGATCTTAACTTTGCCAATCCCCGGGTTCTGATCGAGTTCGCGGCCATTATTCGTTATTACCTTGAGCGCGGAGTTGTTATCTTCCGGCTGGACGCTGTGGCTTTCCTGTGGAAAGAGCCCGGTACGCCCTGCATCCACCTGCAACAGACCCACGAACTGATCAAAATTTTACGCTTGCTGCTAGAGCATCACAGTCCGGATGCCGTGGTGATCACGGAAACCAATGTGCCCAATCGTGAGAACCTGACCTATTTCGGCAACGCCAACGAAGCCCACGTGATCTACAACTTCTCTCTGCCGCCGCTACTGATCAATACACTGGTTACGGGCGACTGCAAACACCTGAAAACCTGGCTGATGAGCATGCCACCGGCACAGATGGGTACCACCTACCTCAACTTCATTGCGTCCCACGATGGCATTGGCATGCGACCCACGGACGGGTTGCTGGATGAAGAGGAAAAGCAGCGACTGGTCAACACCATGGATTCGTTCGGCGGTAAAGTGTCCTTCAGGCGCACACCAGACGGCCGGGACCAGCCCTATGAAATCAACATCGCCCTCTATGATGCGTTGAAGGGCACCGCCGGGAACGGCGCGGACCATTGGCAGTTGCAGAGGTTCATTTGTGCGCACACGGTGATGCTCGCTCTGGAGGGAATACCCGCTTTTTACATACACAGCTTGCTGGCGATGGAAAACGATACCGAGCGGGTGGAGCATACCGGCCGCCTGCGCTCAATCAATCGCAGCCAGTGGCAGCTTGCGGATCTGGAGCGGGAGCTGGACAACCCTCTGAGCCATCACAGCAAGGCCTACCACGAACTGAAGCGCCTGATTGCGATTCGCCGCAGGCAATCGGCGTTTCATCCCAATGCGACCCAGTTCACCTTGCACCTGGGGCTAAAGCTGTTTGGCTTCTGGCGCCAAAGCACGCGGCGTGACCAGTCCATTTTCTGCATTCACAATATCAGTGACGAGATGCAGCAGGTGGCGTTGAGTGATATCAACCTGATCGGCACCGATCACTGGCTCGATCTTATCGCGGGCACGACTATCGACGACCTCTCTGGCTGTATCACCCTGAAGCCTTATCAGAGCGTCTGGCTGTCCAATCGGGAGTAGGGCAGAATGCCTTCATGCCCAAAACCTCTGCCCCTCGAAAACCCAGAATACTCCTGCTCTCCGCCTATGACGCTGGCAGCCATCGTCGCTGGAGAGAGCAGTTGGTGCTCAGTCAGCCGGAATTTGAGTGGCATGTCCTTTCTCTGTCTCCGAGATTCTTCCGCTGGCGGATTCGAGGTAACGCGCTGACTTGGCTGAACGAGCCGCTGCTGAAGGAGAGTTGGGACCTGCTGCTTGTGACGTCCATGGTCGACCTGGCGTCGATCCGGGGCTTTCATCCGAACCTGAATCACACGCCGGCGCTTCTCTATATGCATGAAAACCAGTTTGCCTATCCGGCATCCGATGAGCAGCACAACAGCATTGATCCTCAAATGGTGAACCTGTATAGCGCTATTGCCGCCGAGGCCGTTCTGTTCAACAGCGACTGGAATCGACGGAGCTTTCTTGATGGTATTGAAAAACTCTTCCGGCGATTGCCCGATGGTATCCCGGAGGGAACGCTCGAACGCATTGCCGTGAAATCCCGGGTTCTGCCGGTCCCTATCGATGATCATGTATTCCTCAATGAAGCGGGACGCCAGAATTCTGAGGCGGGTGAGCGTTTATGGGACAATGGCCTTGAGTTCAGGCCCTGTTCATCGCCGCTAAGGATTGTTTGGGCGGCTCGCTGGGAATATGACAAGGGCCCTGACCGGCTGCTCGCGATTTTGCAGGAACTTGATCGCAGAGCGGTGAACTTTCAGGTGTGTATCCTTGGTGAGAGTTTCCGAAAAGTACCCGAAGCAATGACGACTATCCAACAGCAGTTTGCTCATCGTCTGGTTCAGTTCGGATATACCTCAAGCCGCACTGAATATTACGAGTGGCTGGGGAGTGCGGACGTGATTCTTTCGACCGCGTTACATGAGTTTCAGGGGCTGGCGGTGCTTGAGGCTGTGGCCGCTGGTTGTGTGCCCATTGCGCCGGAAAGGGAAGTATATCCGGAATTGTTTGCACCGGAATACTTGTATCCGGACTGTGGCGACGATATTCCGGCCGAGGCGGCCCACGCAGCGACGTTAATTGAAAGCCAGGCTGTGAAAAGCCACCGTGACCGATTAACGGTGCCAGATGTGCAGCGCTTCAGCGGTGAGGCATTGAGCCCGATATACAAGGCGTTGCTGTGGGGAGCTATCGCAGATAACGCCTGACGCGAGGCCCTGGCTGTGAGGCGCAGGCGATAACCGGATTATGAAAACATACTCATTACAACCACCCAGCCACATGGGGTATCCTGATTGAATATTCCTGACTGGACACTCGAAAGTGCCGAGATTTGATACATGATGAAAGCAATCAAGATAACCGGTGACTCCCTATCATGGGAAGACCGCGCGAACTTTGAAGAGCTGCCGGCAGACCACGTAGAAATCGATGTTGTCTGGAGTGCCGTTAACCGTGCCGACCTGTCGCAACGGGCCGGGGTTTATCCTCCGCCCCCGGGCGCATCTGACATTCTCGGGCTGGAAGTCAGCGGTCGTATTGCGGCGGTAGGCGAAGCCGTGACAGGTTTCGAGCCGGGCGATGAAGTGTGCGCCCTGCTTACTGGGGGAGGCTACGCGACCAAGGTTGTTGTCCCCGCGGCTCAGGTTTTGCCAGTACCTAAGGGATTCTCGCTAAAAAAAGCCGCCGCTATTCCTGAGGTATTTGCGACAGCTTGGCTGAACCTTTATCAGGAAGCTGACCTGAAGCCTGGCGAGAGGGTGCTTTTGCACGCGGCTGCCAGTGGCTTGGGCACCGCCGTTATACAGATTGCCACTGCATTTGGTAATCCGGTATTTGCGACAGCCGGCGATGATGAAAAGCTGGAAGTTTGCCGCAAGTTGGGCGCAACGGGCACGTGGAACCGAAAAAATGGCTCTTTTGTGGATGCGGTGAAGAGCTGGGGCGGCGTGGATATGGTGCTGGACCCGGTTGGTGGAAGCTACATCAAAGAGAACCAGAAAGTTCTGAGCGCCGATGGCAGGATTATTCTGATAGGTCTCATGGGCGGTAGGACTGCAGAAGTTGATCTGGGCCTTATGTTAATGAAGCGCCACAGGCTTATTGGCTCTACGTTGCGGTCCCGTTCAGTAGCGGACAAAGGGCGCGTATTGCAGGAGCTGTATCGTCACGTGTGGCCGTTGCTGGTAGCAGGGCAAATTGAACCTATGATCGACAGCACCTGGCCCATCGAGCAGGTTGAGGCAGCCATGGCTCACGTAGCGGCCAACAGGAATACCGGGAAGGTTCTCCTCAAGATAGCGGAATAACCTTCCCGGTGGTGGACGCTGTTTTGCTTTAATCGGCGATATGCACCAGTTGCTTGCCGAAGTTCTTGCCGTTCAGCATACCTTTGAAGGCCCCAACGGCGTTTTCGAGGCCTTCAGCAACCGTTTCACGGTATTTGATCTGGCCTGAGGCAATGCGACTCGTAAGGATATCGGTAATCTCCTGGTGCTTGTCCTGCCACTCGGTTACCAGGAAAAAGCGGTGTTCTGGAACCGGGTCGAGGCGCTTGAGAATATCGAACGGCGTCTCTACTTTGTCTGTACTCTTGGCATTATAAGCCGAGACATAACCGCAAATGGGCACCCGTGCCCCAGAGTTCAGCAGCGGCGCAACGGCTCTGGTAACGTCTCCACCCACGTTCTCATAGTAGATGTCGATGCCGTCGGGGCAGGCGGCTTTCAGATCAGCTTCCAGGTTGCCCGCTTTGTAATCCACGCAGGCATCAAATCCGAGTTCATCAACCACATAGCTGCATTTTTCCGGGCCACCAGCAATGCCGACTACCCGGCAACCGTTGGTTTTCGCGGTTTGGCCAACAACCGTGCCCACGGGGCCGGATGCGGCAGAAACTACCACGGTTTCGCTTGTTTTGGGTTTGCCTACGTAGGTTAAGCCGCAGAAGCCGGTGCGGCCTGGCATGCCGGCAACACCAAGGTACGTCTGCAGTGGAACGCCGTCTTTCTGATGGATTTTGTAAACCATCGGCGCGTCTGCCGGGAAGGTTACGTATTCCTGCCAGCCTGAGTAACAGGTCACCAGATCACCAACTTTCAGCTTGTCTGACCGGGACTCCACAACCCGCGCTACGCTCTCGCCGGTAATGGGCTCACCAATAGCGATGGGATCCATATACCCTTTGGCATCATTCATGCGGGGGCGCATATACGGATCCAGCGACAGCCATAATATCTGTGCAACCACTTCGCCCTCCGCGGGCTCGCGCACTGCGCGTTCTTCCAAAACGAGATCGCCTTCCTGGATTTCTCCGTTGGGGCGCTGCTTTAGCACAATGGCACGATTGTGATAATTGCTCATGGTGTTCCTCCCTATCCGCAGTGAGGTAATTCGGAGCAGTTTTGCTCCTTGGGTTGCGTAACGAAACCAGATTAGCGTGCAGCAGAATCGTGTTGTGGTCAACCTCTCATGTTTTATGCGGTTCTGCACAGCGGGGTTACATTCCGGAATCTGGGAGTTATAATCGACTCCGGCTCAGGATGAGCATGAATAACACATCAATCTTCAGGGAACGAAGAACATGCCCCAGACAAGCGGACTGCAGTTTACCGCCCGTGTTGGCGAACTCCCCTCTGATCTATTTTCCGTTGTCGGCTTTACGCTGACCGAACGGCTATCCAGACTGTTTCACGGCTGCCTTGAGCTGGCCAGTATCGATCCGGACATTGATGCTTCAGAGGTGTTGGAGCAACCGGTGGATTTGGTGGTTTGGCAGGGTGGTATGGCCCTTCGCCGCTTTACCGGCGTGGTGAACGAGTTTGCCCGTGGTGACAGCGGCCACCGCCGCACTCGCTACGAGCTCATCATTCAGCCGCCTTTATGGCGCTTGGGGTTGATGCACAACAGCCGTATATTTCAAACCCAGACCACCGACACCATCGTGCGCACCTTGCTGGAAGAGCGGGGTATTGTGAACTCGGTGTTTGATTTAAAGCGCGCTCCCCAAGAACGGGAATACTGCGTTCAACACCGGGAAAGTGATCTGGCGTTCATGGAACGAATGGCTGCGGAGGAAGGTTGGCATTATCGTTACCAACACGGCAGCGTGGATGCGAGTGAACAGCCCGGCCTGATCATAGCCGACCATCACGGCGATGCGCCCCGGCTGGAAGCTGCCGAATATAACGGCAAAGCAGGCGGAAGCACCAAACAGCCTGCCGTTTTCCGCTTCCGCTACGAAGAACGGGTTCGCGTCGCCTCCGCAGCCACGAAAGACTACACCTTCAAGAATCCTGCCTACGCCCTGATGCACGAACGGAGCGCCGCCAGTCCCAGCCAGCGCCAAGACTATCAGCACTTCGACTACCCGGGCCGCTTCAAAGCTGACGCCAGCGGCCAGCCGTTTACCGACGCCCGGCTGGATGCCCTCAGAAACGACGCCAGCACCGCCAACGGTGAAAGCAACCGCGCAGACTTTACCTGTGGTGCCAAAGCCGAACTGACCGAGCACGACAACCTCAGCCTGAACCGAGATTGGCTACTTACCGCTGTTACTCACACCGGCAAACAGCCCCAGGCAATGGAAGAAGAGGGCGGTTCTGGCCCGACCACCTATCACAACACGTTCAGCGCCATTTCCGCCGACAAAACCTGGCGGCCGTTGTGCGACCACCGCCCGTTGATGGACGGCCCCCAGATTGCCATGGTCACCGGCCCAGAAGGTGAAGAAATTCACTGCGACGAATTTGGCCGGGTAAAAGTACGGTTTCCCTGGGACAGATACAGTAAAAACGATGAACACAGCAGCGCTTGGCTTCGAGTCAGCCAAGGCTGGGCGGGCGGTCAATACGGCTTCATGGCCTTACCTCGAATCGGCAACGAGGTGATCGTCTCCTTTCTGGACGGCGACCCGGATCAGCCCATCATTACCGGCCGAACCTACCACGCTACCAACACACCGCCTTACGCGCTGCCGGAACACAAAACCCGCACCACCCTGAAAACTCAGACCCACAAGGGTGAAGGCAGTAATGAACTGCGCTTTGAGGATGAGGCAGACAAGCAACAGGTCTACATCCACGCCCAGAAAGACCTGGACCTGCTCACCGAAAACAACCGCACCGAAGTCATCAACAACGACAGCCATCTGACCGTTGAGAATGACCGTTTCAGCCACGTAAAGAGCAATGATCACATCACCGTTGATGGCGAAACGCGCCAAACAATCGGCGCCGATTGCAGCCAGGACATTGGTGGCACCCTGTACCAGAAGTCGGGCGGTGCCACCTTGTGTGAGGCCGGTACTGAAGTTCACTACAAGGCCGGAGCAAAAGTGGTACTCGATGCAGGCGCCGAACTCACCATTGCCGGTGGTGGGAGCTTTATCAAACTGGATCCCAGCGGCGTGACGCTGAGTGGGCCGGGGATCAAGATTAACTCTGGGGGGAGTCCGGGGAGTGGTTCTGGGCAAGGGGCGGTAATGCCGGACATGCCGCAGTCTATTGAGGGCGATCAACCCAGAGCGCCCTTGCAAGCGACGTTGGAAGAGGTGGGGCAGCGGGAAAACGCTCGGGCAATCAATGTAGAGTCTCAGGTGGCTGCACTCAGGAAGGGCAATGCAACGTGCCCTCTCTGTGAGGAGCAGAGCTCATGAATCAGGGTTGTTGCCCAATTTCTCATTCTCCGTTTGACCACTTACCTTGGCCTGACCACTACGCTGTTGGACTTATTCTGGATGGTGTCGCTGTTCCAGAGCTTGGCAAACAGATTTACCAATGGGCCGGCGATCAGCCGATCAGTGCCGAATGTTTGTACGTCTCTACCCGCTGGGAGGTGGTTTCGGACCTGTCTCCCTGGCTTGTATGGTTGAACGGTCCAGAAGACCCGGTACTGAGAGGATTCCTGGAGCAAGGGCCTATGCAAGAACATGGCTATTTGCTGGTTTCCTCCACAGACCGAACCACCTTTTCTCGCTGGATTCGGTCTCATCTGCAGATCAAAATTGCGCCAGGTTGTGATGAATTGATGCGTATTGCTCATCCGGCGTTGGCTCGGACGGTTATCGGGAATAATTTGACCTGTTCTTCCAACAGAGTCGTGGATCGGCTGATTGTTCCTGATTGTATTAGTGAACAATGGCGCCTGATCGAGCTGTCGGCCACTCGGCCAAGCACGACAGTTGATCAAATAAAAGAGGTTATCGTCTCGCCGGAATTGAGGGAAGCTTTCGAAGCCTTTAATCAACGCAGAGACGCATTGCACACATGGGACAGCCTTGAGGAGCCAATGCGTAATCAGTTGGGTGGCTCCCGATTGCATGATGCCTATCCGGCGCTCCGGAAAACGCTGGATGAGGCACTTGGCAATGGATGTAACAGTTTGCGAGAAGTCATGCAGTTCCTGTTTGCAACACTGACCAGTAGAGCCGGCGGCGATGCCGCCACTGAACCCGCATTCCCGATGGATCGAGGATGAACGATGGCAAGGATACAACGCCCCACTAATGACCGAGCAAGCAGCGATCTGTTGTGCTGGGAGCAGCCAGGCACGCCCATTGATGAGCCCGCTTCTTGCCCATTACTCAAGTCCGTCCACCTGCTGCCTATTCGCTACGGCAGAGTGGAAGTCGCACCTGTCGATACCGACCCAGGCTACCCTTACTCGTTGACCTCCCGCCCCGTTGGTTATCGGCTTCTGAGGAGTGGCTACATTTATATACTGGATGCCGATTCAGAGGAGCTCCACGAGTATCTGCATGAAGACGGTGAACTGACCGGACATAACGGCGGTAAGCTGGAGTACCCGACATCTCACACGCTATACGTCGCTTTTTCTGAGATGGCATGGACAGCGCGAAAAAAAGCGCAAGTACTGGATGATCCGGAAGAACGTGATGCGTTGTTGCAGAGAGTCGATCTTGCCAGTGCCTCACCGCTGAACGGCGGCGAATTCCTTCTCACCCCGGATCAGGCGAAAGCGCGGGTTGCCGAATTTGCCGAAGACAATGCTCCGGAGCCAACCGAAGGTGCCCATCCACAAGAAAGCGAATTCTACCACTGGGAAAATCAGCCCTATTACCACAGAAGCCGATTTGGCAAGCTGATCAAACAGCAGGCGATAGATGATACCTCTAACTGTCTCTGCCTGGTTCTGCGAGACGATGTAGGCGTTATGCTGGATCTGGCCCAGCATCAGGACGACGTGGTGGGATGGATTGAGAGCTGGGCAGAAGAGGGCGACAACGAGCGAGACTATTTTCTTGGCACGTTGATTGAATCAATGACCCTGCTGGACGAACAGGGTCTGGGCTCCATGATGACGAAGTCAGATCACCCTGCTATCGCGTCCATGCGGCAGGATCTGGAAGCTATGTCCGAAAGCGATCGCTCAGAGATTCAGTCGGCACTGCTGGCAGCATTAAAAAGACAAGGAGACGAGCGCCGACCTGGCCCCAACGACGCCTCGCTTCCTGCTGAGGTTAAAGCGAAAGTTGAAGAAATTCGGACTACAGCCAACCGGACTAACGCTTACAGCATTGTTCCCAAAATGCAGAGAGCGGTGGATGAGTGGTATTTGCGACAGGCGATGAAAGGGGCGCAGCCGGATTTTGTGGATGCCCACATTGAAGGTATTGCCGCTTTGAAGAAAAGTCACCGCGAGCATCTG